>Ga0075475_10001151_pt1 | contig 12936 bp, 5 predicted proteins | sample DEB08_DNA_10_FD_76342 | JGI IMG/M metagenome (GOLD analysis project Ga0075475, IMG submission 76342) | Aqueous microbial communities from the Delaware River and Bay under freshwater to marine salinity gradient to study organic matter... | ecosystem: Environmental > Aquatic > Marine > Coastal ... | reverse complement strand
GTGGATCGGATACTAATACCGGAGGCGCACTTGCAGTGTCAGTTCCGTCAGTATTAGATGCTGTTAATGAAGCATTTAGAACTCCTGTTCCGCTACTAGGTAGTGCAAAACTAACATTGCCGTTAACATTATTTACAGTTGTAGGTCCTATAATTGAACCGTTTGGTTGTGTAATTGTATACGTTACACTATCTGCAAGACTAGTAGTCCATTCAAGTGTGGCAGTATCTCCTCTAACATAACTAGTTGCAACAAATTGAAAAGTATTAATAGTCGGTGGTATTGGCTGTACTGTTTTGGAATCGTCACTTATAGTAATTGAATTTGACGAAGCTACCACTGTACTACTATAACTAGTTAGTCTAAGATCTATAATAAAATTTTCACTACCTTCAGTTGTTAAATCTTCAGCAGCATCTCTAACAATTGTTCCTATACCATTAGTAACTGTTACTCTACCTACTGTTGTTCCATCAGTGAAGTCTGCTGAGGTTATGCCGGTGCCTCTAGTTGTCCAATAAAAGTTTCCGTCGCCGTCACTGTTGGTAAGAGGTAATCCGTCTCTGTATGCTGTAAATGTAAATGTTGTAGTATAAAGTTTTTCTGAAATAAGATTTGGATCAGATGGATAGTTACTAACGCCTTGTATTGTATATGTAATAGGACTTTTCGAAGTATCATTAATTGTTACTAATCCACTAGTAACAACTGGATTTAATCTTTGATTCGTTTCGTGTATTTCTATTTGATATGACTCGTTAGGATCTGTTGTTGTATCATTTTGAAGTGTCATAACCAATGTTGCATATCCATTTGATTGTACAGAGATACTTCCTTGTAATACACCAGATGTAAAATCGCTACCTGTTAATGAACCACTTGTACTAATTGCTTGCCAATATAATAATGTTCCTGCAGGAACATTAACAGTAGATACCGTAAAAGTTTTACTTGTTCCTTCATTTTGTGTTGAAGGTGTAGATGGACTTATATTATAACTTTTAACTAACACTTGTTGAGCAACAGATGTTGTTGCTGTTGTTGTGGCTGCTCCACCGGTGCCTATTGCTGTTACTACCGCAGTACCTGTACCTGCACTTTGCCACGTAACTGTTTTAGAACCATTTGTAGATTGTCCAGTTGTATTAAAAAGCTGTGTTCCGTTAGGATCAGTAATTACATAAGATACACTAGTCGAATTAGTAGAAGACCAAGTTAATGTTTGAGATTGTCCTTCTGTTACTGCTGGTCCCCAACTTGCACTAACTGTTGGAGGGGTTGGTAATACTACTCCAGCAAAGACTGTTATATTTTGTCCAATTGGCGGAGTTCCTATTTCAACAGTTGTAATATTAGATCCACCATAAGACACTTCACCGTCTGGTCTGGCTACTTCTACTAAACTAGTTAAATCTCCAAATACGTTTTCGTCTATGTTTTCAGAACTAGTATCTCTAAAATATACTCTAAATTGTATCTCAGTATCAGATAAATTTAAAGCATATAATTCGTAAAAACTTCCTGTATACAAACTTCCTGTTTGTCTAAACACTAGTTGGTAAGAACTTGTTAAATCATAATTACCAATGTTTGATCCTGTACCAGTACCTAGTGTTCCAGTTCTAAATGTAGACGTTGCTCCAAAACAAACAGCACCCATATTAGATAATAAATTTTTCCAATCATTAGTTTTGTTTTGAGAAAAAGGCCATGATATTGATGCTCTAGTTCTTATTTGTCCACCAGCATTAAAAAAATGTCTGCGGGCTGCGGCTGTTGGAAATGTGATTTTAAATACGTGACTTATTGTTCCATTCCAAGAACCTGCAACAGATTCTTGGCGTGTGATATTGATTGCAGCACTGTTTACATCTAATAAATTTTCTACAGCATATTGAGTTGAATCAATTTCAAACTTATTATTTTCTATAGAAGTTACTAAATTTTCAAGGTAAGAAATATAAGTTTCTTCTATTTTATCAGCATTAGAATTATTTTCAAAATCTCCTTCGGGTAATGCTTGCATATCAGCCGAAAATGCGGGAAAACCGATCTGGTGTACTCTAGCTCTTACAATATCTTCATATAATGCTGCATATTCTTCTGCTGATATTAAATCAGCAGAAGAAAAGTTTGTGTCGTAATCGCCAGTAACTGATGTAGAACTAAATGTTTGTCCGTATCCAAACTGTGGATTACTAGACAACGAGGTGCCAAGGACTGTCCTTATTCTATTTTGTAAGTTATTAAATCTAGTCGCTAGTACACTGTTTGGCATTATCAATCCTCTATACGATATTTATCGTTTTAAAAAACTGCGTATAAATTACGAAGATCTGTTAACGCCAGTCCATGAACGCCTAAATACTTGCCCGTCTCCTTCAGCTTTAAGGAATGTAAATGAGCCTGAGCCGCTGCCAACTGTTAAAGGTCTAATGCAAAGCGAAACTGTTGCTGACTGTCCTGCACTTAAGACGTAGTTTCTTGTAGCATATCCACTGTCAATATTACTGCTGCCTTTCCCGTCAACTAGTACTGCCCAAGCTGTTGGACGACTAGTTTCTTGTACCGTGACTGTGCCGGTACCACTTGTACAAGTTATAGTATACGAATAACATACATCTCCGTAGCTTTGAGGAACATTGAAGTTCATGTTCTGTGATGGTGTCACTGTAAACGTAAATGTTGACGGTGGAGGAGGTGGAGGTGGTGGCGGAGGTGGTGGTGGTGGAGGCGCCGGAACTTGGAACGCCGGCATTGATCTATCATGCGGCGCTGCCCATCTTTCTCCACTCATACCCGGCTCTACTAATTGTAGTCCTGCATTTGCAACTCTTGTCTTAAAGTAGTCATATGATGCTTGAACTTTACTAGTTCTCATACTTCCTGAATTGTCAACAGCTAACGATACAACTCCGCCCTGTGGTAAAGAACTTAATCCTGCTAATGCAAACCAATCTTCTCTAGAGCTTGTATTTCCGTTGTCTCTGCGTAGATTTGATCTAATGCTACCATTATAATTACTTGGTGTTTTTAATCTAGAAGTTGCATAACCGCTTGGCTGTAACAATACAAAGCGTCTATTTGGATAGTGTGAAATAAACTTATTCCAGTCTGAAGCAATTGTACTTTCTGCTGGACTAACTTCGTCGATTACTGAAATACACACTGTTGAATCGTACGATAAAACAGTTGGTGCAGGTGGTGGCGGTGGTGGCGCTGACGGTCCATAATATTGACAATATGTATAAACGGCTGTAACGCCGCCTCTGTTAACTTCGGGCAGTTTTGAAACATCAAATTGGGCTTTAGTAGCACTTTCGCCTGCACTTTGCCATAAGTTCCACCAATACTGTAATCCTTCTAACTCTGCAGGTCTACCCAAATCGCTTAGATACCAGCCAGCAATTGTTGCAGCTTCAGGTGTTTTAGTTGAAATAACAAATGATCTGTTTGTAAATATGCTACCGTCATTGTATATTATAACCTGACCTGGCTGATATGTAGCCAATGAATCTGAGAAAGGAGCAGGATCTACACAAGCCGGGGGTGGTGGCGGTGGCGGTGGCGGTGGTGCTGCTGGCGGAGTTGGTGTAGCAAATGATGACAACGATGTGACTGTTGTGTATGTTGGTGCTGCTACTGTAACATTTGATGTATCTGCTCTATAATTTTTTACAGTAGTTGATAAATTCCCGTCAACATTATTATCAATGTATGAACTTGGAACATTAAATGTAACTGCATCGTTAAATTCTAACCGGAATTCTATAGTATCAGCAGTTAGTTCTTTAGCTTGTATTTTAAATACATTACCTGCATAAACACCACTGTATGTTCCTGTACCTGTTTTAGTATATATTGTTTGATAAGAAGTAGTAAGATCATAGTTTCCTGTATTTGTACCGCTTCCTGAACTAGTTGTAGTAGTGCTATTATAATTAAACTTAACTGTACCAACTAATCTACATAAATCTTCCCAATCACGTCCTTTTGCACTAGATGCACTAGCATTTGCAACTTCTATTCTAATTTCGCCGCCACTATTAAAAAAATGTCTACGATGATCTGCATCTGCAAATACTACATTAAATGTATGGTGTATTATTCCATTCCATCCTGTAGTTCTAGAACTACTAGTACCTGACTCTAAAGTTGCTTGGCCAATATCTATTAAAAATTTGTCAGCTTCAACTGAGTTCATTAAGTTTTCAAAATCAGCAATACCTTTTTCGGCGCCGCCGGGGTCATTAGTTGTTATACCCGAATCGTTAATATAAAAACTTGTTTCATCTGCAATGACGTTTAAATTACTAATAAGTTGTTGGATTTCTGGCGGAGAAACACCTACTTGGTGTACTCTTGCTCTAACTATGTCAGCATATATAGAGTTAATATCATTAGCTTGTATTACAGTTCCTGAAGAAACTTGGTAACTTGAAATAGTTTCACCGTAACCATTTTGGCCGGCGCCATTTCCCATAATTGCTTCAATTCTTGCTTGTAAGTTATTAAGTCTTGCTGCACTTATATCTGCCATGATGATTCCTTAAACTTTTAGCACACATTCTACTAGTTTTTCACCTTCATCATTATTAGTTTCAAGTGCAATTCCTACCATACTATTTGATGCTATTGTTGATGCAGTACCTTCTTCAGAAGCAACATATACAGACTGTCCTTTACTTACTGGTCCTGTAACTCTAACCGGAACGCGGCCTTTAAGACCAATTGCCTGTCCTTCTGCATCGCTATTCATTAAGTATGCAGGAGCATCTGAAATAACACCTATTGCTATATCGCCTATTTTACTTGCTCTAGTTTCTACTTCGCCGCCAACAGCCATTACTGTTCCTACTGGATACTCTTGATCTGTTGTGTATTTTTCTGCTAAGTCAGCATAACGTGCAGCGGTTGCAGTACCTTGGAATAAATTTGCGGCAATATTACCGGTAGCATCTCTTACTGCTACTGTATTGTTTGTTGCACTAACTGCTGCTGTTCTAAAATCACTTCCTACACGCAAACTTGTTGCTTTAGTTGCTTCACCTACAAAGTTAACAGCATACACATCTTGCCAGCGTAGTGCAGCAGTACCGATATCATAAGTGTTGTCAAGACCTGGAATTAGTCCTGTAATGTTCATTTTACTTACTGTAGTAGGAGTACCTAAGTTGTTAGTAACTCTAAATCTAATTTCATTGTTAACACTAGCTTGATTTTCTAATACCGCAGAAGTACCATCCATGTATATTTTGAAATCGCCAATTAATATACCGTCACTTGAAAACTCAACTAAGTCATCAAATCTTGTTGTTTCTCCTGCTGTTGCAGTAAGAACAGAATCAGCTGAAAAAAGTGTACCATCTGATTTTACAAGATTTAATGCAGCCGATGAAGTACCCCAATATCTATGGGCTCCAGTAGTTCTTCCGTTAGTGTTAGCTAAACCAAATGTACCAGTGCCAGATGTTGTATTAACTAAAGTAAATCCTGCTTTAATAGTATCGAATCCTGTAATAGGGGTTGCTTCATTTAACGTAAATTCAACACTACTAACTGTAGCAACAACTGTATCTTCTAACGTTGCTGCAATAATTGATCTTGTGTTGCCTAAAATGTCTAAAACTTCTCGGCTTACCATTTGTGTTACGCCTGCGCCGGCGTTTTGAGGTCCAATTAATATAAAGTCACTACCATTATATACATACAACTGATCGTTTGCACTATCCCACCAAAAATCACCTGATGTAAGACCTGTTGGAGCTGCTGTTCCAACAGCTGATCCGCCTGTTGACCTCCACTGAGATCCATCATAGAATTTTAACTTACTATTTGCAGTATCAAACCAAAGCTGTCCGCTAATTGCACGTGGTGGTTGGTTTGCACCTGCAAAGTTTTCTAATAAGTATAAGAAATTTTCGTTTTGTATTTCGCCATATCCGGCGTAGTTTTTACCAATAAATTTAAGATCAGTAGTTTGGTCAACTGTACCGTCCTCAACTATTGTTAAAACTGTATTATTGTATCTGTCAATTTGATAAGCCATCTTCGTTAAACCCCTAATAATAGTGCTTTAAGTTATTTATCGTATTTTACGGATAAGTTGTCGTCGACACATAATCCCATATTGTTCCATCACTTTCGAATACCATCATTGTTCTAGCTGGTGTTAAGCTAACAGTTCCAGAAGCAGTATTAGTTGCTTGTACGTCTTGTACAGCTGATTCATTAAGTGTATTTCCTGCATCAAATAACCTCTTTGACAATGTTAATACTTCTCCATTGTTAGGTTCATTGTCATCTCTTACATCAACAACAATACCACTAACTGTTGCTCCGGCATAAGATGTACAGTGTATTCTTGCTATTTTACCAGTATTACCAGGTATAGCAGGATAAAGATCATTTAAATATGTTGCAATATTATTTTGTAAAGTAGCACCTGTACCTAATCCAGTAATATCCATACTAAAAGTAATAGGAGAATTTAATACTTCATCATCAACATAGCCTTTAGTAGCAACAAAATCATCTGTATTTTCTGTTAATGTTCCGCTACTAGCTGCTGCTACTCTTGCACTAACTGGTTTAGACACGCCCGATATAAATTGATTTTCATCAACAATAACACTACCTACTGTAGGTGTTGTTATTCCTGTAGTTAATGTTAAACCATAGTTAGAGGATAATACTAAGTTTGATCCTGTATTTCTAATTTCATTACTGCCAAGTCCTGAGTTTACATCGCCAAAGCCCATATTTTGTACATTTAAATAATTTAACGTACCAATTTCGACTAAATCAGTTGCATATAAAATATTAGTTAAACTTGAATCTGTTAGTTTATCAACACCGTTAATCTTATATGAATCGCCTAAATTTTCTAAGTTAATATTTTGGTTAGACGTCCATGCTTGTGTTGTTAAGTCCCAAGTAAACGTTTTATCAGTATTAACAAAAACACCATTTTGTTCAGTTCTTGAAACTACAATTATTCCAGCACCATTTACAACAGTATCATCACCAATACTACTATCATCAAGTGCAGCTAATTCAATGTGTTTATCTTCTACCCTTAATGTTCCTACTTCAATTAATGACGTGTCGCCTTCAATGATCATATTACCAGTTACACGCAAATCACCTTCAACATCTAATGTGTATTCTGGTAATCTATCAGTTGTAAAAATACCAACTCTTGCTGTACCGGCATCAACGTAAACAGCATCAACAATAAGACTTTCAAACTGACTAGATCTAACTCTTAAACTCATGTCATGGTTTGTTAATTGGTTTTCGATATAGAATCGATCTTGTACAACCTTTTGCACATTATTTTGTGACAAACCAATTGTTAAGCCACCTTGGTTTTGGATGGTTAGTGTACCAATTGTAGTACCGTTATTGTCCGAAGGTAAAAAGCTGTCAGCAGTTCTAATAGTACCATTAGCTGTTACAAGTGCATTAGCAGAGTTTGCAATTCCTCTAAATTTAAAATTAGCTGCATCAATAATATTAAAACCTTGAGATATTGTTCCTTCAGGATTAGTATCTGTAACTAATCCTAAAATTCTTTCAGAATATATAGGTGTAAATTCAATATCACTAACAACAGCAGATAGTGTTCCGCCAATGTATAATTTTGCTATTGTTCTTGATCTACTAGTACTATCTAAAATAGTTTCAATTACAAATCCACTAGTATCTTGTGCAGCAGTATAACTAGGGCCTATTAAAATTGTATTAGAACCGTCATAGGCATACACTTGATTTGTTAAATTATTAATCCATAGATCGCCTGCAACCATTTGTGGTTGAGTGTCTTGTACATACGGGCCGCCACTTGCTTTCCATGTAGTGCCGTCATAAACTTTAAGCCTTTGTTCTGTAGTATCCCACCATAGTTGTCCTGTTAAAGGATTACTTGGTGCAGCAGTGTTGGCAAAATTTTCTAACAATCTAATAAAGTTTTCATTAAACGCTTCGCCGTATCCAGTATAATTTCTACCTACAAGAGTTAAATTGGTGCTATTAGTATCAATTTGCCCATCTATTAAATTTGTTAGTAGTGTTCCATCTGTTCTGTTTAATTGATAACTCATCTTATTGTCCAGTATATATGATATAATTTATTGTTAAGTACGGATTCATAACATCAAGCTCTTCTCCTAACCGAGGAACAAGTGTTCCGTTTGAGTCAGTATATTTGTTTGGTTGGTTTATTCCGCCACTACTAATATATCCTTGTGTTCCTGCTGCTGCTGGCTCTAATGGAAGATCAACAACACCAGTATCTAACTTTGCTCCCGATGCTACACGGATATTATAGTACTGTGTTCCGCTAGGACCTCTTAAATCATGTTCGTGTTCTGGTAAATTTTCTAATGCAATAGTTATGTCTTCGCTACCACCACTGTTGCCTACCGCTGTAGCACCTAATGCAGTAACTCTATTTGCACTTGGTCCTCCCATATTATCTGCACCAAGGGTAAATCTACCTCTTAAATCAGGTAATGTAAACAAACTTACTCCATTGTCTGAAACTTGAGAAGGATCTTTAAAATTATGTCCTATTGCATTCCATAATTCGTTATAATCTGACTTTTGAACTTCTCTGCCATCACATAGTAACCATCCTTCTGGAGCAGTTTGTCCTCCGTAAGGCACAATGACACCTGGCGGAGTTACTGGAATAGTTTTTAAGAAATTACGTTTTGAAACTCTATATAGACCTGTAGTACCTACAGTTTTATTAATTAATATTTCATCTGCATTTTCAACATCATATGTTAGAGTCTTATTTGAAATAAAACTATTAGCAATTCTAACATCGAAAGTTTTAGTACTTCCGCCTGTTTGTCCATCAAAAGCAAAACTGTTTGGCGTTACATCACCTGACACTGCAAATGTAGTTGCACTTGATAATCTATCAGCAGACCCTGATCTACCAGAAACAGTTCCGTTTACGTTACCTTGTATATTTCCATAAAAAGTGTTAGCATAAACTTGATCATATTTGTTGTTTACTGTTCCAATATTGCGAATGCCTGCATTATCAGGAGCAATATTACCCGATGTTATTGTTCCTGCACTGCCTTCACCTTGCTTCATAACAAGGTCGCCGCTTACATATAAATTTTGTGCAATACTTGCGCCGCCTTTAATAACAACAGAACCTTCTCCCGTGTCGGTTGCATTAATTGTACTTTCTACGAAAAGTCTACCAGATGTGTCATCTACTGATTTAGGCGAAATTTGTACATTACCTATAACATCAAGTTCTTCATCTGGGGCAATATTATTAATACCTACTTTTCGTGTACTGTCAACACGCATTACTGTATATTTTGTAGAACCATCTTTTAATTTAAAATCAATGTTTGATCCGCTAGTTCTATTTTCAATTACTCCGGCTGTTCCTTCAATATAAGATCTAAACTGGCCTCCTGTGCCAATTTCAATACCGTCATCTGATTTTATTTTTAATTGATAATTTGTAGTAGACTCGCCGTCGCCTCTTAAGAAATTTGTAGCAGCAATAGACTCGCCGCCAATTACTAAAGATTCTGCTTTTTCAGCAGTGCCCCAATATTTTAAAACTTCTAAGCCAAATAATGGTGTTGTTGATATATTGAATCCTGCTTTGACTCCAGATGTAAAACCTGGAATTGTTGTTTTAGGAACAAATGCTTGTTTTGAAATAATTGCTGCTGGTTTGTCTTCAATTTTAATTGTTAAAATATTATATGTAACATCGTCGGAACCTACAATTGCTTCTGACTGAATACCAGTTAATAATCCATCACTAAAAGACGGGCCTACTAGTACCCAAGCACTACCCGTAAACAAGTAAAGTTGTTGACTATCAGTGTTGACCCAAAGGTCTCCTGCTACTGAATTAGCAACTGCTGGTTCAGTAGTTGCTTTTTTTAAGCCGCCTGCGGCACTCCATGTAGTGCCATCATAAACTTTTAACTGATCAACACCGTCTGTATTATCATACCAAAGTTGTCCTTCAACTGGGCGATCGGGCGCAGTAGCGTTTGCAAAATTTTCAAGTAAGTGTAGAAAGTTTTCTGCTACTGCTTGTCCATAACCTGTACTTGATCTACCAGGAAGTGTTAAGCTAGTTTCAGAATTAAGTGTAGAATCCTCAACAATTATTGTGCCTTTGTTTACTGTATCAGTGTAACGAACTTCATATGCCATTGTCTACTCCCGTTACCCTGCTAAACTCTGAATACGCACTGTGTAGTCTATTTGAATAAGTCTATTCAAACTCTTCTGCACAGGATGGAAAATAACATGAGTGATTAATCTGCCGTCACCGGAAGGACTGTAGCTTCTTAACCCTAGCTCATCAAATACATATGCATCTTCTGTATTTGTTGCTGTGTCAAATGCAAGCTGACCTTCTGGCTCTCCGTAGTCAAGTAAACAACTAACTATAACATCTGTATAGTTTGTTCCGCTTACATGTCTAATTTCTGTATAATTACGTGCAGAATCTAAATTGTTTACACTTCTGTCATCAACTACTTTTGTAAATGTTTGGTTATAAAGAGTAGCATTAGTGCCTGTTGAATTTGGTGTTAAGTATGTAATAATACCGCTATCATCAACACTTGTGCCACCGTTACCAAAACTCATTTCATAGATAAATCCTTGTCCTGCATTGGATAGGCTTTCAGCTAATGCTATACTCATATTTTCATAATGAATAGCATTACGTTTATCTACGTAAATTTCTTTTGTTTCAGGGTCACTTATTTTTATGTGTCCTTGAACTACTACTCCGTTTTTATCATGCATAATTTCGCTCATTGTTTTTCCTACACTGTATTTATTCTGGTAGCGCAGTTGTTCCTGCTCTCAAGAAATATCCTATGTCATTTTGTGTTTCGCCCAATTCTGTACCAGGTTCTTGCCATATTTTACCTATTTTTCTTACAACTACAACCTTTTGATTTTCTTTAGGTACTTCTTTTAATACAATTGAACTACTTACAATCTTTCCGTTTTCAATACTGTTTTCTAATCTAAAATCTGCGGGTAATACAAAATCACCATCAGGACTATCTAGCGCACTTGTTGGATCAAATACTATTTTTTCATTCTTGTCTAATCGGCGTCCTCCAACAAATATTTCAAACTCATTAACTGTATTTGCAGTAAAGTTAAGATCTAAACGGTTTGTTCCATATGTAGACTCTTCTTGTATTTGTGTTACATCTTTATAAGGAATTGTTTTACTAATACCTTGATCGTAAATTCCTGTTCCTGCAGGATTTACATCTTTAACTCCTGTTCCTAACGTTCCTCTACGTAGCTGACGTAACATTTTTTCTTCTTTTACTAAGTATTCGATACGTTCTCCATTAATGAATATTACTCCTGGAACATTTGTATACTTGTTAGGAGTTGGAAGTTTACTAGTATCATCAACTTCGATTCTTAAATCATGATAATGAAGATCTTTTGTTAAAGTAGCTTCGGGTGCATCTAGTCTCTTATAGTGTGTTCTATTAAGCATATCTTTAAATTGTCTAAATGCAAATTTAGGTTTATTAACGTCACCGGCAAAATGTATAATGTCTATTATGTCATTCTGCTGAGGTTCTTTGACTAATATTACTTTAGTTTTATCTTTATTAAGATAGTAATCACCTGCAGGTGCTAATAATTCTCCGTTGAGTGATATCCAAACATACTCTACTGACTGTGCAGGTTTTCTTAAATTAATTTCTCCAACTGTTAATCTATTATAAGTTGTGTACTGTATATCTTCAGACACTAACACATCTCTAGATACAACATCATAATTTATTCTTTCAAAACTTTGAATATTATGATTACTAAATTTAAATACTTCTACTGTTTCTCCTTGCTGAGGAGTTTCGTCAAGAATAAGAACATCGTTATTAATTTGGTATTCGCCATCGGTAATTACAAATACTTCTAAAATATCTCCAGCATTTGCAATACCTTCAGATAATTCAATACTACTTGTAAATATATCAATTTTCCATTCAACTGGTGTAAACAGCTCTTTACCATTTAAAAATACACGCAAATCACTAGCTTGAATAGAACTACCAGGCTGCTGGAATGTTTCTAATTTGAAAGTTGTCAAAGTATCTTGTGTTACATCAAATTGGATACTGTATCCTGCATTTAGTATTTTGTTTCCAACTTTAACAATTGTATTATAAGCAGTCGGTTCACTATAAAACGGCGCTGCTAATAATGTAAATGAAGAATTAATTCCGTCTGCTACATATTGATCTTTGGTAACTTGACTATAATTAATTTCGTCGTCATTACTAAATGCAGCATAATGTATTATTTTGTCAGCTTCGGGTACTATTTCAAATTGTATTGCAATTTTATTTGAATTTTGTATTGGCTGTATAAATGCTGTAGACTTAACACCATCTACTGTTACATATAATTGCATGTCTTCAACAAATTCAATACTAGTTTCGTAAATTGCTGTAGAACCGTCTGCTACAGTTTTTCCAAAATCGAGTATATCTTGTCCAGTTCTTTCAACTGTAAGGATATTAAGTTCTGCTGGTACTCCTGGATTTTGGATAGTTACAGTATTATTATTCCAGTCAATTGTATATTCGGTATCAGATAAAATAATATTATTAACTTTTATAAACACAGAAGCTACACTACTTGGAATAACACCTAATACAAATGTTAGTTCGCTATCGCCAGATCCGTCTAATAGATAATTTTGATTATCTATTCTCGATGTGCCTCCTGATTCCCTAGTATAAACTTTAATATCAACTGTATCGCTTACATGTCCTGGAACAAATTCTTCCGGACCTCTAGAAGTAGTAGGTGTTACAAATCCGTCGCCATCTACAACAATTTCTTCTGCATTTACACCTTTAGCAACATCATATGTTAAATTTCCAC
>Ga0075475_10001145_pt1 | contig 12974 bp, 6 predicted proteins | sample DEB08_DNA_10_FD_76342 | JGI IMG/M metagenome (GOLD analysis project Ga0075475, IMG submission 76342) | Aqueous microbial communities from the Delaware River and Bay under freshwater to marine salinity gradient to study organic matter... | ecosystem: Environmental > Aquatic > Marine > Coastal ... | reverse complement strand
TGGACACGCTGGTGGTGGCTGGGCAGCGCGGTTGATGAAGCTGGGCTGAAGCACGAACTCGCCGCGTTTGCCGAGGCGGGCTTTGGTGGTGTCGAGATTACGCCGATTTATGGAGCCAAGGGGGCCGAGGATCGATTTCTGGAGTTTCTCTCACCTGAATACATGCAGGCACTCGAACTGACCTGCACGGAAGCCAAGCGGCTTGGGCTTGGTGTCGACATGGCGACGGGCACCGGCTGGCCATTCGGTGGTCCTATCGTGGGTGAAGCGGACGTTGAGCTGCGGATCGCTGGAAAAGACGGGCGGTTTGCACCGCAGCCAACGGGCTTCAAGGTGAAGCGAGCGGCCCCTGGTGGTGCTGGCTTCGTGGTCAATCCATTCTCACCAGCGGCGGCGCGACGGTATCTCGAACCGTTTCACAACGCGTTTCGTCAGCTCTCCTCCGGTGGCCTGCGTAGCCAGTTTCACGACTCATTTGAGTATCAGGCCAACTGGTCAACGGAGGTGCCTGCTGCGTTTGAGTCGATGCATGGCTACACGCTCGAGTCACAACTGGACGCGTTGGAGGGGAATGGGGATTCCGACACCGTGGCCCGCGTGAAGGCTGACTACCGAGCGACACTTGAGCAGCTGCACATGGCCTATCTCAAGGAGTGGGTGGAGTGGGCGCATGACGAAGGGTGTCTGACCAGAGAGCAGGCCCACGGTGCCCCTGCCAACCTGATCGATCTCTATGCGATGGCTGACATCCCTGAGACCGAGGTGTTTGGGGCGAGCCGATTTGCGATTCCGGGCCTGCGTCGGGATGACTCTCAGGTGAGCAAAAATCTGCCGCAGCCGCTCGTCACACGGCTTGCGTCGTCGGCAGCGCATCTGGTGGGGCGGCAGCTGGTTTCGTCAGAAACCTTCACCTGGATGCGGGAGCATTTCTGCGGAGCCCCGTCGCAGATGAAGCCGGAAGTGGATCAGCTCTTTCTGGCTGGCATCAATCACATCTTCTATCACGGCACGGCCTACTCGCCGGAGGATGCCGTCTGGCCAGGCTGGCTGTTCTATGCCTCAACGCAGGCCAACGACCGCAATCCGCTGTGGGATGATCTGGCCTGCCTCAACGCCTACATCGGCCGGGCTCAGTCGCTGCTCCAGGCGGGCACGCCGGACAATGATCTGCTGGTCTACTGGCCAGTTCACGATCTCTACCACACGACGGAAGGCTGGCAGAGGGCCTTCTCGATGCACGAGAGTGACTGGCTCACCGAGGCTGCGAGTGGCAGGCTCGCTCAAGGTCTCCTCGATGCTGGTGTCTCGTTTGATTTCTGCTCCGACGCATTGCTGTCGGAAGCCGAGCGGTATCGGGCGGTGGTCGTGCCGTCGTGTCGGCTGATGCCAGTCAGCACCCTGACGCGGCTGATTAACTATGCCACTGCCGGCGGAAAGGTGATCTTTGTCGACCGGCTGCCTGAGGATGTACCAGGGCTCGGGCGGCTTGAGGAGCGACGCGAAGCGTTTCGCAAGCAGCTTGCCCGGCTTGCTTGGAAGTCTGCACCTGGAGGAGAGGCTGCGGCGGTTGGACAGGGGGGTGTGCTGCTCGTTACCGACGCTGCCGCGGTCGTTGAGCGGGCGGCCGCCCGAGTCGAGCCGCTGGTGGCAGAGGGCCTTTCCTATCTTCGGCGGCGTGTGGCGGACGACACGCTCTATTTCCTGGTGAATCATCAGGCGGACGCGGTTGATGGCTGGGTAGGCCTGGCCACGCCTGGTGCTGCTGCAGCGGTCCTGATGGATCCCCTCACGTGCCGCATTGGCAACGCGGAGTTCCGAACGGTGGATGGACGGGTGGAGGTGCGGCTGCAGCTCGAGCCCGGGCAGTCGGTCTTTCTGAAACTCCAGCAGCAGCCTGCAGGGAAGACTCAGGCATGGCCCTACGCGGAGCCTGTTGGTGAGTCGCGGGAGCTGGCCGGTGAGTGGCGGGTTACACCGCTTACGGGAGGGCCAGAGATGCCCACGCCGTTTTCGACCACAACGCTTCGCTCATGGACTGAGCAGGGCGGGGAGTGGGAACGGTTTGCTGGAACGGCGGCCTACGAGATGGTGTTTGAGCTTGAGCAGTCGGACGTGGACGCGGCCGGTGATTGGAGACTCGACCTCGGTGATCTCCGTGAAGTCGCTCGCGTGAAGGTCAACGGTCAGGAGGTTGACTGCGTCTGGAGCCTCCCGTTCTCGTGTCGGCTCGGTGGGCATCTGCGGGCAGGCCGCAATCGACTTGTGCTCGAGGTGACCAACCTCGCTGCCAACAGGATTCGTGACCTCGATCAGCGAGGTGTGGCCTGGAAAAATTTTCATGAAATCAACTTTGTCGATGTGCACTACAAGCGGTTTGACGCTTCAGGCTGGCCGCTGCAGCCGTCGGGGCTGCTCGGGCCGGTGCATCTCGTTCCACTGCGGTAAAGACGCGGGTGGTAGACGTCGGCGAGCTTAGGCAATCCAATCTGAGATCACGTTGCCTCCAACATCCGTGAGCCGGAAATCACGGCCCTGGAAGCGGTAGGTCAGCCGGAGGTGGTCGAGCCCAAACTGGTGAAGCATCGTGGCGTGCAGGTCGTTGATATGCACGGGCTTGTCTTCGATATGCCAGCCGATGTCATCAGTCGATCCGTAGGTCAGGCCGCCTTTGAGCCCGCCACCTGCCAGCAGCATGGTGTAGGCGAAGGGATGGTGGTCTCGCCCGGTGTTCGCATCACGCCCCTGGCGGTTCTCGCCGAGGGGGGTGCGACCAAACTCGCTGCCCCAGACAACCATGGTGGAGTCGAGCATGCCCCGCTGCTTGAGGTCTTTGATCAATGCAGCGATCGGCTGGTCCACGCACTCCGCGTTGTGAAAGAGGTTGAAGTCGAGGTCGCTGTGCTGGTCCCAGGAAGCATGGATGATGTTGATAAACCGCACGCCTCGCTCGACCAGCCTCCGGGCGAGGAGGCAGTTGCGGGCAAAGGTGTCGTAGGTGCGGAGGTGGCCAAGTGACCCTCGCCAGGTTTTTTCTGGCTCTGGTCGGCCCACGCCATACATCTCGAGCGTCTGCTGTGATTCCTGGGAAAGGTCAATCAGCTCGGGCGCTGCAGACTGCATCCGGTTGGCGAGTTCATAGCTGGCGATGCGACTTGCGATTTCAGGGTCGTGGACCTCCTGGTAACGGCGACTGTTGGCTCGGGCGAGCACATCGAGGCCGGCCCGCTGCAGTTCTGGTGGCAGCCCGCTGGGATTGGTGAGGTTGAGGACAGGCTCACCCTGGTTGCGAAACAGAACGCCCCCATAGTTCGAAGGCAGGAAGCCGCTCTGATAGAGCGTGGCTCCGCCGCTGCTGCCCCTGCCTGCGGTCAGGACGACATAGCCGGGCAGGTCTTTCGACTCACTGCCAAGGCCGTAGTTGAGCCAGGAACCCATAGTCGGCATGCCAAAGCGTGACACGCCGCATTGCATCATCAGCTGCCCTGGATGGTGGTTGAACTCTTCGCTGTGCAGGCTGCGGACCATCAGCAGATCGTCAGCCACGCTCCCTAGCTGCGGCAGCCAGTCGGAAAACTCCATTCCGCACTCGCCATGCTTGGTGAAGGTGCGAGGCGAGCCCATCAGGGTGGCGGTCTCAGGCTGGATGAAGGCGAAGCGTGCGGAGTCGAGGATGGACTGGGGAAGTTTCTGGCCGTGAAGGTCGTTGAGTTTTGGCTTGGGCGTGAACAGGTCGAGCTGTGAGGGAGCCCCCGCCATAAAGATAAAGATGCAAGCCTTGGCCTTGGGATCAAAGTGGGCGGGCTTGGTCTTGCCGGCTCCAGATGGCATGTCGATCGCATCGTCTGCCCGCAGTACGCCCTCGTCGGTAAGCATGCTGCCGAGGGCCATGCCACCAAGTCCACTGGCGGTGGTCGTGAGAAACTCACGCCGGGTGCGGTGGTGAATCGCTTGAGCTGGATGCATGGGCCGTCTACTTCAGGGGAACAGAAGGTGCGAGGCAGCGAGGCGTGGCTACTCGCGGGTGAGAAACTCATCGAGGTTGAGCATGATCCTCACAACACTGATCCAGGCGGCATTCTCCGCTAACCCGGCCTCTGGGGCCGGCCGCTCGCCGACCAGTTCTTTCGCCTGCTCTGGTTGCTCGGCATACCAGGCTCGGCTTGTGGCCAGCAGTGATGCGAAGTCATGAAGCTCATCGTCGGTTGGCCTGCGGGCGACGCAGCGACGCAAGGCATGTGTCAGCCGTTCGGTGTCGGAAGCCTCCGGGACAGCGAGAACCAGCTGGGCAAGTGCCTGGGCTGCCTCCACAAACGTGGCGTTGTTGAGGGTAACCAAGGCGGCGATTGGCGTGTTGCTGCGATCACGATCGACGTTGGTGACATTGGAGTCGGGGCAGTCGAAGGTGATCAGGTTGGGGTGCGGAGCGGTTCGCTTAAAGTAGGTGTAGAGGCCGCGGCGGTAGCGGTCTTCGCCATCGCTGATCTTCCACTTGAAGCTGCTGTTGTAGGTCAGGTCTGTGACTCCCTCAGGAATCGGTGGGAAGACGCTTGCTCCGCCGAGTGTTGGGGAGAGGAGGCCGCTGGCGGCCAGGCTGATATCACGGATGATCTCCGCTTCAACACGAAAACGATTCTGTCGCGCAAGCAGTCGGTTGGTTGGATCGATCTCAACGAGATCGCCGCGGTGCTGCGACGACTGCCGGTATGTGGACGACATCACGATCTCTTTGATCAGTGCTTTTCGTGACCATCCACTGGCGATCAGCCGGGTGGCAAGATAGTCGAGCAGGGCTGGGTGGGACGGACGGTCTCCACGCACGCCAAAGTCATTCATGGTGGGCACAAGGCCTTCACCGAAGAGATGTTTCCAGAGGTGATTCACCGCCACCCGCGGCACCAGAGGATTGGCTCCACTGACAAGCCACTGGGCGAGGTCAAGCCGATCTGGTCCAGCGTTTTCATCTCGCGGGGTGAGCGGTGGGAGGGTGGCGAGCGTGCCTGTTTCCACTCTCTCAAGCGGCTGCTTGAACTCACCCCGGCGGAGAATGTGGGTGGCCCGACGGTCGTCGGTTCGCTCACGAACCACCCGCACCGAAATGGTCTCGTCGGCGTCTGGGAGCGTTGCGTCAGCTTCGTCGGCGTTGTTGAAGAAGGCGTAGAGTTCGTAGTACTCCTGCTGTGTGATCTGGTCGTATTTATGGGTGTGGCAGCGGGCACAGCCGACACTAAGCCCCAGCCACACCGTGCCCAGCGTCTCAGTGCGGTCCATCACCGCGGCGACGCGGAACTGCTCGCGATCAACACCCCCTTCGGTATTGGTGAGCGTCTGTCGGTGAAATGCGGTCGCCAGCTGCTGGCTGGGGGTGGCCTCCGGCAGGAGGTCGCCTGCGAGCTGCTCGATTGTGAACTGATCAAAGGGCATGTCGCTGTTGATCGCGTCAATCACCCAGTCGCGATACCGCCAGGCATCCGGGCGATGGTTGTCTTTTTCATAGCCGTCGGAGTCCGCGTAGCGGGCTTTGTCGAGCCAGTGGCGGCCCCAACGTTCACCGAAATGGGGTGATGCCAGAAGACGATCGACGAGCCGTTCATAGGCGTCTGCACGGTCGTCGGCAACGAACGCGTCGACCTCGGCGGGCTTCGGAGGCAAGCCGATCAGGTCATAGGAGAGACGCCGCATCAGCGTGGTGCGGTCTGCCTCAGATGATGGCGTGAGCCCTTTCGCTTCGAGCTTTGCCACCACAAAGCGGTCGATGTTGGTTGCCGCCGCCTGCTCGTGGTGGACGGTCGGAGCCGCAGGGACCGTGAGAGGAAGGTAGGCCCAGTGGGTTTCCCAGGCGGCGCCTTGAGCGATCCAGGCTTCGAGGAGATCGGTCTCTGCCGGCGTGAGCCGGTCCCCTTCAAGAGGCATCTGTAGGAGAGGGTCGCGAGAGGTGACACGGGCAAGCACCTCGCTGGCTGCTGGATCTCCAGGGACAATCCCGTGGCTTCCAGACTCAAGGAGGGCTGCAGCGGCCGCCTGGGTGTGTAGACGCAGGCCGCCCTGGGCTGCATCAGGACCGTGGCAGAGCAGACAGTGCTTGGCGAAGAGCGGCTGGATGTCTCGGGTGAAGTCGATCGCTACCGCTTCGGGGCCAGCAGCAGCACCGGCCTCAGTTCCCGTCACGCAGATTAGCATGACGACAAGGCGTGTCAGTGTCTGGCCTTTCACGGTTTCGCTCCTTCGCAGGTGGCGTAGATCCCGGTTCCCTTCCTCTCGTCAATCAGTTTACAAAACGTCTTCGGCCAGTGTGTCGCTGCTCGCGTTGCATGGTGAGCGATGCAGGTTGCTCGGCGCGTAAGCAGGCGGCAGCTCGCTTCGGGGAACAGACGGAATCGATCTCAGCCGGAGAGATGCAGGTGAGCCAGCGGGTTGACGTGGTGATTGTTGGTGGCGGTCACAACGGGCTTGTGGCTGCCTGCCTGCTCGCACGGGCCGGTCTCGATGTGGTCGTGTTTGAGCGTGCTCGCGAGACCGGAGGAGCCGCGGTGTCGGCGGAGATCTTTCCTGGTGTGCCGGCACGCGTGTCGAAGTATGCCTACCTGCTCTCACTGATGCCGCGGTGGCTGATGCATGATCTTGGGCTGCAGGTGGAGGTGGTGCGACGGCGTGTGTCTTCCTACACGCCATGCCCCACCGATCCTGCCAGAGGGCTTGCCGTTGTTGAGGACCCGTTCTCGCTCGCGGAGCAGTTCGCGGCCGCGACGGGCGACGCGGCTGAAGCAGAACGCTGGCAAGCCTTTTATCACCGCACAGCGAGGATGGCGAAGGCTGTGTTTCCAACGCTCACGGAGCCGCTGCGGACGGCCGCGGAGATGCAGGCCCTGTGTGAGCCGAGTGACTGGCATGACTTTGTCGAGCGACCACTCGGAGAGGTGATCGAAAGTTCGCTCAAGACGGATCTGGCTCGGGGCGTTGTCGCGACAGATGCCCTGATCGGCACCTTCGCCGATCTGCACGATAGGTCGCTGCGGCAAAACATCTGTTTCCTCTACCACGTGATTGGCAACGGTACCGGCGACTGGGATCTGCCGGTGGGTGGAATGGGGGCGGTCACGCAGCAGCTGGCGGCCCGGGCGAGGCAGTACGGGGCCCGCATCGTGACCTCAGCTCGGGTGACAGCGATTGATGCGGATGAGCAAGCTGCCGCGGTGCGTGTAGAGATCGACGGGAATGAGCAGCTCGTGCAAGCAGGTTACGTGCTTGCCAACTGTCCGCCGGCGGTGCTCCAGCGGCTGCAGGGCAGGCGTCCAACGCCTCCGACAGGTGACGCGACCGGTGCCCAGCTGAAGGTCAATATGGTGCTGCAACGGCTGCCACAACTCCGGGACACGCGTGTGGGTGTTCGCGAGGCGTTCTGCGGAACCTTTCATGTCAACGAGGGCTACGGCCAGCTGCAACGAGCTGTTGGTCAGGCACGCTTGGGACGACTGCCGTCACCATTGCCAGCGGAGATCTACTGCCACTCGCTCTCCGACCCATCGATTCTTGGGCCGGAACTGCGGGCGGCCGGCGCACAGACGCTGACAATGTTTGTGCTGCATACGCCTTATGAACTGTTCACCGGAGCTACGCCGCCGTCGCGCATGGAGTTGCGAGCAGCTGTGCTCCAGACACTCGACAGTGTGCTGGCGGAGCCGCTGGAAGACTGTCTGCTGCGGGATAGCCAGGGGCGTGAGTGCCTGGAGATCAGCACGCCTCTCGACCTAGAACAGAGCCTGGAGATCCCCACCGGCAACATCTTCCATACGCCCTTGGAATGGCCCTGGGCGACAACGGCGAGTGAAGCTGGTCGGTGGGGCGTGGAGACCGATCTGCCGCGTGTCGTGCTCTGCGGCAGTGGGGCTAAGCGAGGCGGAGGCGTGTCTGGCGTTCCGGGCCACAATGCAGCGCGGTATGTGCTTGGAAGTAGCTGAAACCACGCTGTTTGATAGGAACCAGCGTTTGCCGTATCGCTTGGCTGCCACGAAAGAAAGCGGCAGGAGAGAAAAAGTAGCGGCGTCCGGACTTGAACCGGAGACCCCAGGCTTATGAAGCCTGTGCTCTAACCAACTGAGCTACGCCGCCAAGATCGCGGCCGACCCCATGTGAGGCCGGCCGCGATGAGTATACCGGACTTTTCAGACCATCGAAGGGGGCCATAAAACCACCGACGTTGGCTGTTTTTCACTCAGTCAACGAGGCTGCAGGCAGCGTCAGCGACGGCACCAATCTTCTCGTCGGTCAGTTCGCCCTTGGCAAAGGCGTGGTTGGCCACGACCGTGCCGTTCTTGTAGCAGACGACAGTGACGTCGGCGTCAGGAGAGATCTTGAACTCTGGTGGGCCGTTCTTGGTGTCGTCAGGCACCACGAAGGCAACCCGCTCAACGCCATTGCTCTTCACGAACTTTGCAGCAGCAGACTTCAGACTGGAGGCGTCGGTGCCGATCATGTTCACGAAGCTGGTCAGCTTCTCTTCCTGGTGCTCGGCGACCTCTTCCTCGATCTTCTTCACCAGCTTGGCGAGTGAGTCGTCACCCGAGCGGGCGAAAACCATCACCACGGGGCGTGAACCCATCTTGCAGCGGTAGCAGAGGGCCTTGCCGTCAGCCACGCCGTCTTCGGCGTTGCCAGCGACCTTGGTCACGATGAAAGCACCGACGCTCTCACCTGGCTGCGGACCGCTGGTCAGTTCGGCCCGAGCGGTTGTGGCAGCGACCACAAGGCCGGCACACACAAGCAGCATGGAAGCAAAACGCATTGGGAATCTCCTAGAAGCTTTCTTGATATCACGGTTCCCCGCCCGTTTTTGCCATTCCATGGCCGACGAGGACACCCACTAGGGTATAGGAGTCACAACGGGATCGGCAAACGAAGGTTGCGGTGTGGCGACTGGAACGACGACTCTGCGGTAGACTTCTGCCGATGTTTGGGGTTGGATTCACCTGGAAAACAGGCCCCGCCTGCGGGCCAGACACGTCAGCGAAAGGGAGCAAGATGGCCACATCAACGCCGCCGGGAGATGAGACTGAGGTGCAGATCCGCCAGACGCAGTGCTTCATCGGTGGCGAGTGGGTGCCTGCCCGCAGTGGCAAGACCTTCGAGACGATCGATCCCGCCACCGAAGAGCCGATCGCGAGCGTGGCGGAAGGCGATGCCGCTGATGTGGAGGCTGCGGTGCGGGCTGCCCGCGAAGCCTTTGACAACGGGCCGTGGCCGAGAATGGATGCCCGCGAACGCGGCCGGCTGATCCATCGCCTCTGCGATCTGATCGAGGAGGAAATTGACGACCTGGCTGCCCTCGAGACCCTCGATAACGGCAAGCCGCTCTCTGACTCACGGCAGATCGACATCCCGCTGGCTGTTTCGGTGCTGCGGTACTACGCCGGCTGGACTGACAAGATCCATGGCCAGACGATCCCTGTTGCTGGCAACTACTTCAGCTACACGAGACGTGAGCCTGTCGGTGTCGCAGGGCAGATCATTCCCTGGAACTTCCCAATCCTGATGGTGTCGTGGAAGTGGGGGCCTGCCCTGGCTGCCGGCTGCACGATCGTGATGAAGCCAGCAGAGCAGACACCGTTGACCTGCCTGCGTCTGGCGAGGCTCGCTCAGAAGGCCGGGATACCCGATGGCGTGATCAACGTGGTGCCTGGCTTTGGGCCGACGGCAGGCGCCGCGATCGTGAAGCATCCGGGGATCGACAAGGTGGCCTTCACGGGCTCGGGTGAGACCGCGCAGGTGATCATGCGGCAGGCTGCCGATGGCCTCAAGCGGCTGACGTTTGAGCTTGGTGGCAAGAGTCCAAACATTGTGTTTGCCGATGCAGACCTTGCGGCTGCTGCTCAGGGGGCGCACGTGGGGATTCATCTCAACCAAGGTCAGTGCTGCTGTGCTGGCTCGCGACTGTTTGTTGAAGACTCGATCTATGACGACTTCGTGGCAGAAGTCGTTGAGATGAGCCGTACGCGGCGCGTGGGAGATCCCTTTGATCCGGCCACCGAGCAGGGGCCACAGGTTGATCGTGCTCAGTTTGAAAAGATCATGGGCTACATCGAGAAGGGGAAGGCCGAAGGAGCAACCTGCGCCACGGGTGGCAGCCGCCATGGCGACCTGGGCTACTTCATCGAGCCGACGGTGTTTACCGATGTCACCGATGAGATGGCGATCGCCCGTGACGAGATCTTTGGACCGGTGCTCTCGGTGTTGCGGTTTCGGGACACCGAAGAACTGGTGCGACGGGCGAACGCCACGAGTTTCGGCCTGGCAGCGGCCGTCTGGACACGCGACGTGGCCAAGGCACACGACATTGCCCACAGGCTTCGAGCCGGCACAGTCTGGGTGAACTGTTACGACGTGTTTGATCCGGCCGCTCCCTTTGGTGGGTTTAAACAGTCGGGCTTCGGACGCGAGCTTGGTGAGCGAGGGCTCGACCCCTATCTCGAAACAAAGACCGTCACGGTCAGTCTTGGGTAGGCAGCCTAAGGCACCACAGAAACAGCAATCGGCGGAGCGCCAGCTCGCTGGCACAGGGAGACGCAGATGGGCAAGGTGAAGACAGGCGGCGGCTGGCGGGCGGTGCTCTACACGCTCAAAAAGGCCCGCGAGGCTGGTGGGCTGTGGACTCTCTGGAAAGCGATGCGGACCAAAAACGCATGCAAGACCTGCGCCCTCGGTATGGGTGGGCAAGCGGGGGGCATGGTCAATGAAACCGGGCACTTTCCCGAGGTCTGCAAGAAGTCGTTTCAGGCGATGGTCGCCGACATGCAGGGGGCGGTGAAGCCATCATTCTTTGAGACCTACTCGATTCCACAGCTGCGTCGCTTTAGCCCACGAGAGATGGAGCATGCTGGCCGACTTGTGCAACCGGTGATCCTTGAGAAAGGCTCACAGCACTACAGGCCGATCGGCTGGCGGGAGGTGATGGAGCGGATCGCTGCCAAGCTCAAGGCAACCACCCCCGAGGAGTCGTTCTTCTACTTCAGTGGTCGGTCGAGCAACGAAGCAGGCTTCCTCCTGCAGCTGTTTGCTCGGCTCTATGGCACCAACCATGTCAACAACTGCTCTTACTACTGCCATCAGGCCAGCGGTGTGGGCCTCTCGAGTGTGATCGGCTCTGGGGCGGGCACGATCCATCTCGACGACATGGAGAAGAGCGACTTTGTGATGCTCATCGGAGGCAACCCGGCGAGCAACCATCCCCGCATGATGCGGACGCTGATGATGGTCCGCCGCAGTGGTGGCAAAGTGGTGGTCGTCAATCCGATTGTGGAGACTGGACTGGTCAACTTCTCGGTGCCGAGCGATCCGTGGGCCCTGCTCTTCGGGGCGGAGATCGCAAGCACCTACGTGCAGCCGCTGGTCGGTGGTGACCTCGCGATGGTCTACGGCATGATGAAGCGGCTGCGAGAGATGCATGGCCAGCAGCCGCAGAACGCAGCTGGAGAGCCACTGATCGACGAGGCTTTCTTGACGGCCCACTGCCATGGCTGGCCTGCGCTGGCCGCTCACCTTGACAGCCTGACCTGGGACGAGATTGTCGCCAAGTCGGGCGTGTCGAAGGCAGACATCGACGACATGGCCAGGCAGTATGCCGAGTCGAAGCGAGCGGTGTTTGCCTGGACGATGGGGGTGACCCACCACCTGCATGGAGCGGCTACCGTACAGGCGATTGCCGCGCTGGCGATCATGCGTCGGATGGTTGGCCGGCCCGGCGCAGGACTTCAGCCAATCCGTGGCCACTCCAACATTCAGGGCATGGGCACGGTTGGAGTGACGCCAACACTCAAGAAGGCGATCTTTGATCGTCTCGAGACGCACTATGACGTGAAACTGCCGACCGCCAAAGGACACGACACGCTGGAGTGTCTTGAGGCTGCGGATCAAGGGCAGATGCGATTGGCCTTCTGTCTGGGGGGCAATCTCTGGGGGGCGAGCCCAGACGCGACCTTTGCTGCCGCTGCGATGGGCAAGGTCGACATGGTTGTCAGCATGAACACATCGCTCAACACGGGCCATGCAGCAGGACTCGGTGCCGAAGAAACGATCATCCTGCCGGTGCTCGCACGCGACGAAGAGCCCGAACCGTCGACGCAGGAGAGCATGTTTAGCTACATCCGCCTCTCTGACGGTGGTAGGCCTCGCCACGAGACCGGTCGTAGTGACAGCGGCGAGCCGATTGGGCCTCGCAGCGAGGTAGAAGTTATCTCAGAGCTTGCGATGCGGGTGCTTGGGGAGACGGGACCGGTGGACTGGTCGGCGATGGCCCACACCAGCACGATCCGCACGGCGATCGCTGAGATTGTGCCCGGTCTCGAGCAGATGGCTGAGATCGAGCGGACCAAGAAAGAGTTCTCAATCCCAGGACGCGCGATCGATTCCTCCACCTTCCCGACCGCTGACGGCAAGGCCACGCTGTTTACTCACGAGCTGCCTGCACCACCCGAGACGCTGCAGCTGATGACGATTCGCAGCGAAGGCCAGTTCAACACCGTTGTCTACGAGGAAGAAGATCTCTACCGCAATCAGACGCGTCGCGACATCGTGCTGATCCATCCTGACGATGTCGCCCGATACGGACTCACTGCCGGCGGCCGCTGCCGGATCAGCAGCTCCGCTGGTGAGATGCGTAACCAGATCGTCTCCGCCTACGACCAGATTCGACCTGGCTGTGTGGCGATGTACTACCCGGAGAGCAACGTGCTCGTACCCAAGTCGGCAGATCCGCTCTCGCGGACGCCCGCCTACAAGAGCATCTCCGTGGAGATCGTGCCAGAGCATGGCCGCGAGGTCGCTGGGGCTAAGCAGGGGCTAGCCGAAGAGGGAGAGCTGGCCGTCGTCAGGTGATTCCGGTGGCGTCGGAGGCTTAGGGCGACGGCTCGGCTGGCGGGGCGGAGCAGGTTCCCCTTCGAGGCTGGCCAGAAGCGTGCGTGCGCGGCCGATGACCTCGTCGGGAA
>Ga0075475_10001136_pt1 | contig 13019 bp, 8 predicted proteins | sample DEB08_DNA_10_FD_76342 | JGI IMG/M metagenome (GOLD analysis project Ga0075475, IMG submission 76342) | Aqueous microbial communities from the Delaware River and Bay under freshwater to marine salinity gradient to study organic matter... | ecosystem: Environmental > Aquatic > Marine > Coastal ... | reverse complement strand
CTTGACGAGCAACTCGCTTTAGTTAGTGCAGATCTAAAGCTATATGCACCAATGTATGGTTCTTCAAATCCTCTAGGATATGACGCCTATGCTTCTATTCTGAAGGGATACCATGATAATTTTGAAGATATTAAATACAACGCTAACGCTTGGCTTCCAGGAGTGGATACTATATCTCTCAAACCAGACGGAAGCGTAAGAACATATGGTACATGGACTGCAAAAAATTCAATTACTGGTAAAGAGATTAAGCTAGATGGTTATTGGTATTTTAACTTTGATGCAGAAGGAAAAATAGAGGCTCAAGGTGACTTTTTTGATTACGGTGGAATGATGCAAGCCGTCGCTCCTAAAAATCCTGTTTTAGTAATGCTAAAAGTTAAACCAGGTAAAAAACAAGCCATGATCGATCTTCTGAATACTCCGGAGGGCTTACAAACTACTCGAGATTATGAAGGGAGTCTTTCCTTGGAAGCTTTCTTTAACGATGAAACTTACACGTACTATATTTATGGTGATTGGACTTCATATGAGGATTATCAAAAATATCTTGACTGGAGATTTAGTGATGATGAGAGTAAAATGGCACAGCGCGTAATGCAACTTTGTGTGGGAGGAGAAAAAGGATTAATACCTCTATTCCCAAATACTGATTACTCTTCTTTCTCAAAAGAATAAATAAAACATTATAGGTATTCAATAAGAACTATCTCAAACAACAATAAAACGGTTATCACGATTGCGTATAACCGTTTTTTATTTTAAAGCTTTATTACATATGTGGGAGCTATCGGATGTTAGCTACAGGGTTCTTTTCATTCTTTTGATATATTTTACTTTTTCTCTTCCCTCTATGCAACCGTTTTCATCCTATTTGGCTTTGTTGAAGTAAATGGCTTTCATTAACTTATTGCAACAATCCTGATTACATTAGAAAAGAAAAGTTATCTTCATAATCAACAATGATTCTTTTCTCAACAAGTTACAATACTGGACGAAAAAACTAAGTATAATAAACATGAGAACAGCTCGACTTTTTTGTGTTTTCACATTCACGTTTTGTCTTTTCTCTATGGTGCAGGCCCAGGAGACCATCACAGCCAATATTACGCATGATGGCATTAAGAGGGAGTACATACTTTATGTACCGGCATCCTATGACGGCCGTACTGAAGTACCGCTTCTTTTTAATTTTCATGGCTACGGGAGCAATGCCATTCAACAGCTCTTTTTTGGTGATTTCAGGGAGATTGCTGACAGGGAAGGATTTATCATTGCCCACCCTGAAGGAACAGAAGATCTCACAGGAAGTCAGCATTGGAATGTGGGCTGGGGTAGCAGCATGGTTGATGATGTGGGATTTGTAAGTGGCCTTATTGATCGCTTGCAACAGGAGTATTCAATAGATGCAGATCGCATTTACAGCACAGGGATGTCGAATGGGGGATTTATAAGTTATGAACTGGCTTGTCAGCTGAGTGATCGTATAGCAGCTATTGCTTCGGTTACGGGTTCCATGTCCTTGCCCACTTTTCAGACATGTAGTCCTGCGCGTCCGATGCCTGTAGTGCAAATACACGGTACGGCAGACGCTGTAGTGCCTTATGAGGGTTCGGCTATCAGCAGGCCCATTGAAGAGGTCATGGAATATTGGGTCAGTTATAATAATTGCGATATGAACCCCATCATCACAGCTATTGATGATATAGATATGACAGATCAAACCACGGTAGAACACATAGTTTATCCAAATGGTAAAAATGGAGTGACAACTGAATTGTTTTTAGTAGAAGGCGGTACCCACTCCTGGCCGGGATCAATTTTTGGTTTTCCAGGCACCAATTATGATATCAATGCCTCAGAAGAAATATGGAACTTCTTCTCACGCTTTGACATCAATGGGGAGATTCAGCTATCATCCCTTGAAGAAAGTACTATTGATTATGATATTACAATCTCCCCTAATCCGGCATTTGAATCTATCCAGCTGTGTTGGGATTGGAATCAAAGCGGTGTATTAAATGTGTCTATCCATGATGCCAGTGGGCGATCTGTATTATCAAACACACAGCTTTCCAATTGCGGGGAGATGGATATAGCTTCATTGAAAAAGGGTGTTTACCTTATAAAAATGATTGATCAGGCCAGTGGAAAATCGCTTACTCGGAAATTGATTAGGATATAATTTGGGAATAGGCTTTACATTCAACAAAATAAAAAACGCCATTACCAAATTGACTACATTCCTCCTGGTTGCGCTGATTACAGTAGCTGTGCCTATCCTCGTCGTTACCTTCAGAGAAAAAATAAAGGAGAGCACATACGCCAAAACCAAGATGGAAATCTGTGACAAGATGCTGAAAACCGGATCCCAAGCAATGGTCTTCCGACATCAGACATGTCGTTGACAGTCTGATCATCGAAAAAAAATGATTCATTATCACAGTAATCAGGGATGGCAGTTAAAATCTAATCAACTCAATCCAAGCCCCTCACCATCTTTTAATACCATGATACGATTCGCAATAAGAACCTTACTATATCTGTGAGATACTATTGCCGCTATCTTTCCTGCAGTCAATTTGATAATCTGTTTGAAGGCCTCGGTTTCTGCTTTGGCATCGAGTGCAGAGCTAGCTTCGTCTAGGATAAGTACTTCTGCATCTTTCATGTAGGCTCGTGAATAGCAATTTTTTGCCATTACACACCTTGAAGCGTCTACCCAGCTGTTGTTGCACTTTGCATTTCTATGTTTTCCATCAATATCTGTTGAATTTGGCCCAACATTTGGCTATTTTGTTACACCTAATTATTGCAACCACAGACTATGGGCACTAGAAACTACGAAGGCAGGAGGTTTGACCGTCAAGAAGTTAGAGCTACTCTGGATACCCTTTCTCTAGAAGAAGCCCTTCAGATAAATATTAATAACAAGGCTTTTACAGTGACTATGCGAACTCCTGGTGATGATGCTTTTTTGGTAAGAGGCCTTTTGCATTCGGAAGGAATCTTGACGGATGCTTCATATATTCCAGACATTCAATTAAGAAAGGAAAGGCACAAAAGTGCAATTACCATTGCAGAGCTATCTGTGCCGATGGATCAATTAGGGGTTAATTATAACAACAGCCGAAGTCTCCTTTCTGTCACTTCCTGTGGCATTTGTGGTAAAACAGAATTGGATGAGCTATCTTCCTGCGAAGAATCACTTGATCCAGGACAAAGCATTGATATTGAGGTGCTGCATAATTTGTTTGATCAAATGAAAGAGGCGCAGCACAATTTCCAGAAATCTGGAGGTACGCATGCGGCAATGGCATTTACAATCGATGGAGAGGCTCTTTGTGCCAAGGAAGATATTGGCCGTCATAACGCAGTAGATAAAGTCGTGGGGCAATTGATCATGGAGGGGAATTTGGATAGGGCATTATGCCTGACTGTGAGTGGTAGGATTTCCTACGAGATCGTTATCAAAGCTTTCAAAGCAGGTATGCCATTTCTGGCAGCCGTCTCTGCACCTTCTTCTCTGGCTGTTGATTATGCCAAAGAGTTGGGCATCAGTCTTTTTGCTTTTTGCAGAGAAGGACGTGCCACATGCTATGCCAACCCACAAAATATTTTGAACGAAAAAGCATCTTTAAAACCAATTACGTGATACTATGTCAAAAAACTTAAGCGAGTTATCGGGCAAGAAAGGATTGAAATATAACCTGTTTGATAAAATGGGAGAACTGGCTATCGATACCGGTACGCCCAGTGTAAAGGACCTGGACAGACTTGCCGATGAATTCCTGATGGGAAAGGCTAATACATATGGGACAGCTACATTTTATGATTTTTTGAAACCCGAAAACAAGGGTAAAAAAGTCTATGTCTGCAATGGCACGGCATGTCTATGCGCCGGCACCCAGGAAAATGTAAATACGTCCCTTTCTGCTCACTTCTCTGAAGATGAGATTGGTCATATGACCTGTCTCGGACGTTGCCATGAGAACAGTGCTTTTCATTATAACGGCAAAAACTATTCTGGAGGTGCTATCCAAAAACTGGATCATATTGTTGAGAGCAACAACGGACTAGCTCTTAACAAAGACAAGTACAATGTAAAGGCAAATGGTGAAGTGATATTAACAAAGTCCTTTAGTGACATCCAGGAATATTATGAGCCATTGCGTCGGGCTATTCTAAAAGGTTCGGAATGGGCTTTGGAAGAAATCAAGACGTCAAATCTGCGAGGTCGGGGAGGTGCAGGATTTCCAATTGGACTTAAACTTGATTTTTGCCGAAAGGAAGAGAGTGCTACAAAATTCATCATATGCAATGCAGATGAAGGAGACCCTGGCGCTTATTCAGACAGATATCTTCTTGAAGAGAGACCGCACTCCGTCCTCTTCGGTATGCTTATATCCGGATTTGTAGCTCAGGCCAGCCATGGAGTGGTCTATATCCGTGCTGAATATCCGGAGGCTGCTGAAACAGTTCAGGCTGCTATCGATCATCTCAGGAAAGAAAATCTTCTGGGTGAAAATATAGCCGGAAGTGATTTCAGTTTCGATATCAAGATCATTCGTGCCCAGGGATCTTATATCTGTGGCGAGGAAACGGCATTGATCAACTCCATAGAAGGGCAACGTCCGGAGGTCAGAGTAAGACCACCATTCCCTGCACAAAGGGGATTGTTCAATAGACCAACAGTGGTCAATAATGTAGAAACCCAGGCAGCTTTGCATTTTATAATTTCCAATGGCGGCGAAGCCTGGAAGTCTATAGGCACAGAACGATCTTCGGGTACCAAGTTGGTGTGCCTGGACAGCTTGTTCAATAATCCCGGAATGTATGAAGTCGAAATGGGGACTCCTTTAAAAGAAATCGTGTATGATCTTGGTGGCGGGTTTAAGAGACCGGTGAAAGCACTTCAGATTGGAGGGCCTTTGGGTGGACTGGTGCCGACATCCAGGATAGAAGATCTCCATCTTGACTTTGAATCTTTTGCGCAAAACGGATTTCTTTTAGGCCATGCCTCTGTGGTGTCTGTTCCTGAAGATTTTCCTATGATGAAATTTATCGAGCATCTTTTTGACTTTGCAGCTTATGAATCTTGTGGGAAATGTTTTCCTTGCCGATTAGGGACCAAGCGTGGTTACGAGATGGCATCCAAGGCTTTGAATGAAGACTATAAGATAGATAGGGAGCTTTTCAGGGATTTACTGACAACCCTCGAAGAAGGATCCTTGTGCGCTCATGGGGGAGGCATTCCATTGCCGGTACGCAATGCCCTGCAGTATTTTGAGGATGAACTAAAACAATATTTCAATTAAAATTTCAATACTATGAAATTTGCATATATAAATAACCAGCCATTTGAAATCCAGGAAGGAGAAACCATCCTGTCATTTATTCGCAGATATAAAGGCAAGGACCTTGTCCCGACCTTGTGTGACGCACCCAACCTGGATCCTTTTGGTGCCTGCCGAGTATGCAGTGTAGATGTGGCACTTGAAGAGAATGGAAAGACAAAAACTATGGCTTCATGCCATATGCCTGTCGTCGAAGGACAATATATATATCCCGATTCCAAGGCCATTAAAAAACTAAGGAAGAACATCATTGAATTGGTTCTGACGGATCACCCTTTGGATTGCCTGACATGTGAGGTTAATGGAAACTGCGAGTTGCAGACTGTCGCTGCCCAGGTAGGTATCCGGGATGTTCGATACCCGGAAGGCGAAAATCATTTACATAGAGAAAAAGATCTCAGTCATCCCTACATGACTTCGGACTTATCCAAATGTATCAACTGTTATCGATGCGTCAGAGCATGTGACGAGGTGCAAGGTGAGTTTGTCTTAAGTATGGCAGGACGTGGATTTGATGCCCATATTATAAAAGGCAATAACCAGTCATTTATGGAGTCGGACTGCGTAAGTTGTGGCGCTTGCGCCCAGGCATGTCCAACTTCAGCTATCTCAGATATATTCCAATCCAAATCAATTGGTGCCACAGATATAACACGTACTATATGTACATATTGTGGTGTCGGTTGCAACCTTGAAGTCTCTACATCGGGAGGCGAGATATTAAGCATTCAGGCGCCATACGACGCAGAGGTTAATCAGGGGCATACGTGTCTCAAAGGTCGATATGCATTCAGTTTTTATGATCATCCGGACAGACTACGATCTCCTATGATAAAACGTAATGGAGAATTTGAAGAAGTAAGCTGGGATGAAGTATATGATTACATAGCTGAAAAGCTTACGAACTATAAAAGACAATATGGTCCTGATTCGATTGCAGGAATTTCATCGTCGCGCTGCACCAATGAGGAGAATTACCTCATGCAGAAATTCTTCCGTGCTGTTATAGGTACCAACAATATCGATGGCTGTGCCCGGGTATGTCATTCACCGACTGCACTGGGTATGCAACGCACGTTCGGTACCGGTGCCGCAACAAATTCTATCGATGATCTCAAGGATACCAATTGCATAATGGTCATCGGGGCTAACCCCACGGATGCGCATCCTGTGACTGGTGCTAAGTTGCGTCAGTTTGCTATGAAGCAGGATAATGTGACGATTGTGATTGATCCCAGGCGTACAGAATTGGCGCGTCATGCAGATTATCATTTGGCGCTAAGGCCTGGGACCAATGTCGCCCTTCTCAATATGATGATGTATTATATCATATCGGAAGGACTGGCAGATGAGGAGTTCATTGCCAACAGGACAAAAGGTTATGAGACCTACAAGGATGCGATCCTCGGTGTAGATCTGGATAAGATGGAAAGTATATGTGGCGTTGAAAAGTCTCTAGTAAGGGAAGCCGCCATGGCTTACGCATCTGCTCCAAATGCCATGTCATTCCATGGTCTCGGGGTTACGGAGCATTCTCAGGGAACCTTTACTGTTATGCAGATAGCTGATTTGGCTATGTTGACTGGTAATATTGGAAGAAGAGGTGTAGGTGTCAATCCTCTCAGGGGGCAGAACAATGTTCAGGGAAGTGCAGATATGGGTGTACAGCCGCACCAGGGTGCCGGTTATCTTGATATCACCAAACCCGAAATCAATCAGCGCTATAATGATTTTTACGGTGTAGATGTTCCAAAGGAAATAGGATATAAAATACCAGAGATGTTTGATGCTGCCCTGGCGGGCCAGTTGAGAGCAATCTGGATCATAGGAGAGGATGTAGTGCAAACAGACCCTAATACCCAAAAGGTCATTAAAGCTTTACAGGCTACAGATCTTGTTATTGTACAGGAACTTTTCATGACTGAAACAGCCAAGTATGCTGATGTTATTCTGCCTGGTGCATCGTTCCTTGAGAAGAGCGGCACCTTCACCAATGGTGAACGAAGGGTGCAGGCAGTGAGACAGGTTGTAGAACCCTTAGAGGGAACAAAGCCTGACGGACAGATCATAGTGGATATTATGAACAGGATGGGTTATGATCAACCGGATTATACGCCGGAGGGCATGCTAGAGGAAATATCACAGATTGTTCCATTCTTCTCAGGCATTACATGGGAGAACCTGGGCATCAATGGAAAGCAATGGCCTGTTGCCAAGGATGGAACCGACACCAAGATATTGCACACCGAAGAATTTAAAATTGGAAAAGGTGTTTTTGCTTATTTTGATTTTGAGGAAAGCCAGGAGATATTGAATCACGGAAAAGACTATCCATATATCCTGACAACGAATAGGGAATTGGAACATTATAATTGTGGTGCTATGACCCGTCGAACAGCCAACCATCAAATTCTTTCTGACGATTACCTGATGATCAATCCGAAAGATGCCAGCGATAATGGAATCAATGAGGGTGATTTTGTATGTGTCGAATCACCTCGGGGTAAAGTGGATGTTAAAGCGCGCATAACCGATGAGGTTAAAGCCGGAGTCTTGAGTACGACTTTCCATTTTCCTGATATCATGGTGAATAACATCACTTCAGACGTTCATGATTCAGAGGCCATGTGTCCGGAATACAAGGTAGTGGCAGTAAGGATACGGAAGTCAAAAGGAAAGTATAAACAGCTGGCGGAGGCTTAGTTTATTTTGTAGTCATGCTTTCGATGCCATCCCAGTCTTTCGGGACGCCATTGTTTTTGAAGATGCCTGTCTTTTTCAGAAAGAATGAAGCAACCAGATTTGAAGTGGTATCCTGAATAATTTCCTGCAGGATAAGCGAAGCTTGGGGAATTTCGTGCTCAATTAATGATCCATGGCCCTTTCGAATTTACTCAGAGAGGTCTTCTTGTTTCTGCAGCAATCATCTCTATCTCCATTAATACATTCCTACAAGCCTAGGGCTTCAGATATGCCATTGACGAGCACCTTCACCAGGTATCTTAAATCAAAGCTTCAAGAATACTTTATGACATTCCTTATATTTAACCGCCTATTAAGGGACAAGAAAAATAATCACGTAAAATCTTAACCATGAAGCGAATAATGTATTGCCCATCAGCACTCAGTTTTGTATTGATCATCATTCTGATGTCATTGTCGACAGACATATTTGCACAACGCAAGAAAAAAAAGCAAAAGGAAGAAACACAAGACACTGCAGAAGCATGGACCATGGACAAATCCATGGTTAAAATGCTGGGCTTTAGAAGCCTTGGACCAGCAGCCTATTCTGGACGTATCTCTGATATAGCCGTTAATCCTGAAAACACTTCAGAATATTATGTGGGGGTTGCTTCCGGAGGCTTATGGAAAACTGAAAATCATGGAACCACCTTCAAACCGATTTTTGACAGCCAGTCTGTCTTTTCTATCGGCTGCCTCGCTATGGATCCCAATAACTCTAATGTGCTGTGGGTAGGAACTGGAGAGAATAATTCACAGCGAAACCTGGCTTATGGTGATGGCGTCTATAAAACCACAGATGGCGGCAAGACTTTCACCAATATGGGACTTAAGGAAAGCCGCCAGATTGGTAAAATTATGATTGATCCCAGAAACAGCAATGTTGTGTATGTTGCTGCCCAGGGGCAAGCATGGGGTCCTGGAGGAGAAAGAGGTCTCTACAAGACTATCGATGGTGGTAAAAGCTGGGAAAGGGTTCTGCATGTGAGTGAGAATACAGGGATTTCAGATATGGAAATGGATCCCAGGAATCCCGACGTACTGTATGCAGCAGCTCATCAGCGTGAAAGGCGCGTCTTTTCTAAAATCAATGGAGGACCTGAATCAGCTATCTATAAGTCCACCGATGGAGGTGCCAACTGGACCAAGCTCAAGAATGGACTGCCTAGAGGTGATGTGGGAAGGATAGGTCTTGCCTTATCTCCAGCAAATCCTGACATCATTTATGCTGTCATAGAACTTCCCGAGAGCAAGAGCGGATTTTATCGATCTACAGATATGGGTGAAAGCTGGGAAAAGCGCAGCGATAAAGGGACGAGCAGCCCGCAATACTACAATGAAATATATGCGGACCCCCTTGACCAGGATGTGGTGATTATGATGGACACAAGAAATGCACTCTCCGATGATGGTGGAAAGACCTGGGTCAATATTGAAGGAAGAAACAAGCATGTTGACAACCATGCTATGTGGATAGATCCGGATGACACAAGGCATTACCTGATGGGATGCGATGGGGGTCTTTATGAGACCTATGACAGGGGTACGACCTGGCATTTTAAAAGTAATCTTCCAATCACACAATATTATCACGTTAGGACTGACAACGATTATCCTTTTTATAATGTATATGGAGGTACACAGGATAATGGGTCCTGGATGGGACCTTCAAGGACACACAGAAGATATATTGTCAATGCTGACTGGACACACACCCTGGGTGGTGACGGCTATCTCTCAATTCCTGATCCTGACAATCCTGATATATCTTATTGTGAGTACCAGTATTGTGGTTTAAGCCGATACGACAGGACGACTGGGAATTCAGTTTTTATTCAGCCGCAGCCAACAGAGGATGAAGAATTCAGGTGGAACTGGAATACACCATATTTCATAAGTTCATTTGATTCCAAAACACTTTATGTAGCCGGTAATTACGTGTTTAAGAGCACAGATATGGGTAATTCATGGACAAAAATAAGTCCGGACCTTACACGACAGATTGATCAAAACAGCTTACCAATGATGGGTAGAATGTGGCCGCCGGAAGCTGTGGCCAAAAACCTGTCTACTTCAAAGTTTGGTAATATTTTCGCTTTAGCGGAATCTCCTCTGCAAGAGGGAATGATCTACGCCGGAACGGATGATGGACTTATCTGGATCAGGGAAAATGAAGGTTCTGACTGGACACGCTACGACAGTTTTACGGGCGTCCCCGATACCACATTCGTAAATTATATATTGCCGTCATTGCATGATGTGAATACGGTTTATGCCTGTTTTGATGGTCGTAAAAACAGCAGTGACTTTACGCCGTACTTGATAAAGAGTACGGATAAAGGAAAGACTTGGACTTCCATAGCATCCAATCTTCCTTCAGGTACCGTGTACGCCATCCAGGAAGATCATGTCAACCCAGATATCTTGTTCATTGGTACGGAATGGGGTGTTTGGACGACCATTGATGGCGGCGCCACCTGGGTTCAGTTGAAGAAAGGCCTGCCCACTGTTCAGGTTAAGGATTTGACGATTCAGAGAAGAGAGGATGACCTTGTCGTTGCAACATTTGGAAGGGGCTTTTATGTGCTTGAGGATTATTCTCCTTTAAGAGAATTGAGCGAAGAATTGTCAGAGAAGAAGGCACACATATTCGACATTGAAGAGGCATACATGTATTATCCAGCGCGTAATCTAAGCTACCAGGGAGAGGTCTACTTCCGATCGGAAAATCCTGATCCGGAAGCAGTCTTTAGATATTATATTAAGGATGGATATACATCACTGAAGTCGAAGCGTAAGAAAGCCCAAAAAGAGGCTCAAAAGGAAGGTATGGAATATCCTTATCCAAGTGAAGAAGAACTCCTGGCTGAAGAAATGGAAGAAAAACCGCAGCTTGTATTTACAATAACCGATGAATCCGGTAATGTGATGCGTAAGATGTCACAACCTCTCAAGACCGGTTATAATGAAATCAGCTGGAATCTTTCTTACCTCGAAAGATGGGGCCCTGAAGTGAAGCCTGGCATGTATGCCGTTTCTATTGATAAGATTCATGGTTCCAGCATGGAGCGCCTAGTTGATGCCAAGCCGTTCAAGGTTTTCACCTTGCCAAATGCCTTGGGATCACCTGACTATGATGCAAATTTTGCATTTATGGAAGAGGTCAGGGGAATGTACCAGAATGTTACAGTGGCAAGAGCACGCATCGATGATATCAACAAGAGACTCGATAATATAAGGAATACTGTTTCAAGAATGCCTGTAGGTCCTGAGTTTATGCTCTCCGATATTAAGTCTGTCCAGGATCAGGTCAATGATGTGGCTAAAGTGATCATTGGCGGCTTTGGTGCCAAGAACACGGTATCCAGCCGATTGGGATTTGCTTCCAGGGCTAATGGCAATGCACAGGTAGATGTGACTGGAAGCCAGCGTGAACAACTGCAACTGGCCAGGGATGCCTATATGGGCGTAGAGGCGCAGTTGAATACTTTGTTCGAAGAACTGTTGCCTGAATTGGAAAGCCGCGTTGTAGATGCAGGAGGTGCCTTGTTTAATGTAGTACCGAGATAATAAGCAGAGAAGCTCCTTGTTGAATTAAGTCAAAACCTCTTCTTTAATAATAAAGCCAACCGCCAGATTAAGCTTTATGATACGAAAGGGCATTGGTTTTTGAGAAGGATCATATGCTCAAGCAAGGCCTTGACCGCATAGAGATGGATGCTTCAGAACTGAGCGGTGGCGAATATCTGGTAAGAGTAGACCAATATGAAGCTCAAGGATTGATGATAGTGAAATAGAAGTAATTAATTGATAGACTAGGTATTAAAAGCCGGAAGCTATTGTTTGTATTCGGCTTTTATTTTTTTGTTTATGATGTTTTGTCATATCTGCTTTTCCAGAGATAAAATAATATATACAAGCTATTAGGATCTTTGCTATTTTGTTTCGTTGTTCTGTTTATTGGCAGAATAATTATGGACAATTTGATGAATCAGAAAACAGACTGTACGCAGAGACTATACTTGACCGAATTATTTTAGAGTGATGAATATAAAATTCTACTTGACAGTCTTGCTGTGTTGTGTAATAGCATGTCTGAAATCTCAATGCGATACCGGAAGTGAACCGGAATGCACTTGTGAAACAGCCGAAGTTCTATGTTCCGTTAGTGAATTGGATGGCTTTAGTGGATCCATGAGCTCATTTCAACATCCTAATGATGGTCCAGATAACTTTTGTCCTCCTAGTGGACTATTTACCAATAATCCCACCTGGTTTGCTTTTATTGCTTGGTGTGAGGATATCACTATGGAAATCGAATACGAGAATTGTACGATGGTCGGTGGCTTTATCGGTGCTCAACTGGCTGTATATACCGATTGCAGTTGGGATGAACAAGTTGACTGTGATTCTCAATGTGAAAACAACAGTACGGTAAGTATCGATATGCAAGGGCTGACCATTGGCGAATCCTATTATGTGATGCTGGATGGATGTAATGGAAGTGCATGTGATTTCGAAATTTCTGTTTCTCCCACCGACTGCGATGAATTTATTGAAGAATGGGATGATCCGGTCACTGAAGATCTTGTAGTCTGTATTGGTCAGGGAGTGAGTTATGATGTGGAGAATCTTTCAGGAGCTACTAACTGGCATTGGTATATAGACGGAGAAGAGGTAGAAATTACAGCAAGCGCAAGATATGATATCGTATGGGGAGAAGAAGGCACATATGAATTATGTGTGGATGTAAGTAATATCTGTCTGGAAGTTGATGAGGAACCGCAAGCGAATTGTGTGATGATAACGGTGGGTAATCCGGACGCGGGAGAAATAGATATCAATGACTCACCTGAATGTCCCAATGAAATCATGGAAGTTTCTGTCAGTGATTATAATATGAGTGACACCTATGAG
>Ga0075475_10001132_pt1 | contig 13028 bp, 18 predicted proteins | sample DEB08_DNA_10_FD_76342 | JGI IMG/M metagenome (GOLD analysis project Ga0075475, IMG submission 76342) | Aqueous microbial communities from the Delaware River and Bay under freshwater to marine salinity gradient to study organic matter... | ecosystem: Environmental > Aquatic > Marine > Coastal ... | reverse complement strand
TCAAAGAAAAGCGAGTTATCTAGCTTTAAAGTTTGCCTTATCTGAAATAGTGTACAATATATAAAACATAATAGGGACGGGCTACCCGTCTCAATTGTCACTATAGCTTATGAAGATGAGGCACAGAATGAAGAAATCGCAAGCTTTCAAACAAAAATCAAGTACACAGGTACAAGCACAGTCAAAAGCACAAAGCGCACCAACTAGAGCAGAAGCTAGAGCAGAAGCTAGAGCAAAAGTTAAGGCGGTGCGTGATGCCTAACGAGTACAATCCACAGGAAGAGATTTCAAATCTAACGCGCACGCTCAGGTGGGCGATAGGGATAGCGGTTGCCTTGTCTGTCACGCTTCACGGTTGGAGTTATCGCGCGTTTTCTGAGTTGGCTATCGAAAAACTTGACAGGAAAGAGTTTGAAAGCTTTAGGGATAAGCAAGAGCGCAAGCACGACTTGACTCGACAGACTTTAACCGACCTATCGAAGAGCATAACGCGCATTGAAGTTCTGCTTGATTTGCTTTTAAAAGAGGGGCGCAAGAATGAAAAAGAATGAAATCTTTACGATGGACAATTTACGCGCTAGCACTTTTATTGATAAAACATTTGCAACTGGTGAAGGGTATAGCGAAGAGAACCAGAAAAAAGCGGTCGCGCTTCCTTGTCGTGGGGCTTTGAAAAAATGGGTTAAACTTATACTTCCTGGATACGGCGAAACGCTTGTGCAATGTCTTGATGTTGGGCCTTATCTTTGGTGGGATGACGATTTTATTTACAAGGGGAAGCGCCCGTTAGTTGAATCATACTTCTACAACAAAAAGCATTTTCCAAGTGAGCGCAAAGGAAGCCGTGAGCGGTGGGATCGAATCAGCTTTCGAGGTAAAATCCCGTCGAGTCGTGCAAGCGTTGATTTGACGCCGCCTGTATGGAAGGATTTGGGCGTTACTCCTGAGATTTTGAAAAACGAGTTTAACGCATCAAGCTATAAAATGCTCAGTGTTAACAATATGATTATGGAATGGTTTGTCGATCCGAAAGAAAGCGAAGTGCCGGATTGGCTCGATACGGGCTATGAAGATAGGTTTAAAAAATGAGTTTTTGGAAATTGCCGATAATTGGTGACGTGGTTGGCATGATAGGCGATAGCCTTAACGCTAGGCGTAGGAGAAGGCAGACCAGACTTGAAGCTGAAATCAAAGCGCATGAGAAGCAGTTAGAGCAGGATATTAGCTGGGAAGCGTTGCAGGCTCGGAACGCGGCAAATAGCCTCAAAGATGAATACTTAACTATTGTCTTAACTCTTCCCTTGATTGCTTCGTTTATTCCCCCACTTGTCCCGTATGTCGAGGAAGGTTTCAAAGCATTAGAGCAAATGCCGGTATGGTATAGGGCTAGTTTGGGGGTTGTTATAGCGTCCGCCTTCGGTGTGAAAAGTTTTGTTAGTTTGATGGGATTGAAGAAGTGAGCGAAATCTGGCTAAATTGGTGGAAAGAAATCTTCGCGGCTAGTGCTATCGGCGTGGCTATCGTTGCTAAAACTCTGTGGACTAGCCTAGTGCCAATTCTACAAGCTTGGAGTCAGAACAGGGCTGAAAGCTACAGGCACGAAAGCAAAGTCAAAGAACAGGAGCAGATAATTAAAGCACTCGTCGAAGGTATTGAAGAGTACACAAAAACGGGCGGTGATTTAAAAGCTTTGATTCAATCAAAATCGTTTGCTTTCGGTGTGGCTGACGAATTGCACGCTATTGTCCAAGAGAGTTTGCAGTCGAGCACTCGAAAGTGACTTTGCATTGATCCAACTGGATTCGCTTTCTCAATACCTTAGCAAAATCCGCGCCTGGATAACTTGAGCTTTCGGCGCTTCTGATATAGTCCAAAATTATACTTAGAATGCGCGCGTCAAATTCGTGAGCAGGCAGGAAGTTGCAACTTTTTAATTCTTTGTATGCTGTGCTGTTTTCTAGCGTTTTGATTTTAGGTGGGTTATTCTTGCTCACTGTTTCCCCTTTAAAAACCTTTCTAGTTTTTTTGACGGTGTGTTGATGCGCTTATTCTCAAGCAGTAGATAGCGTTCTTCAATATCTTTTTCAAGTTCTTTTTTCAGCATTTTATAGCGCGTTAAAATGCTGTCGTTTTTCGAAAATACGCGCTTAATAACGCTTAGAACTTGGAAAAAATAGTCGTCTGGTGTGCGCTTGTCTGTAACGTCTATCCAGATGTGAAATTGCACGTCACCTTTTCCGTTCTTAATCATTATTGAAAATGCTTTTCCTGTTGTGTAGGCGTTTTCAAATCGTCTCCACTCAAAAACATGCTGTGGATTAAGGTGCGTGTATTTTTTAACAAAGAGATCGCATCTAGCTCTAATCTGTCTCAAATTTTCCTCTTTGTTTAACGCTTCCTTTTCCTCGTCTGTCATTTCGCGCCGTTTCTGTCTTATATTTTCCAAGTGCTTTTGTCGCGCTTCTTTTTTTCGCTTACGTGTTATTGCGTCCCGCTTTTTGTCATAGCCCGAAGCGTAGCTGTTGCGCTTTGCTCTAAACTCGTCGCGCATTTTCTCAATCTCTTCTGGCGTGGGCTCGCGACCGTCTAAGTATTTGTCCCTGATTTTGCACAATTCGTCTAGCATCGGTATAATCCATTTTTCATCTTCTGGCACAAGTAAGCTACCATTAAATTGCGTTGAGTAGTAAGTCTTTGAAACTTTCTGACCTCTATAAATTAAACACGCTGTTCCCTTGTCGTTTCTTATCATTGTGTTTTTCTTAGAAAGAATTTGAATAATCGCGCTAACGCTTAAATTCATTCCGTTTTCGGCAAAGTATTGCGCGCGCTCTTTGATGCTTAAATTGTTGCGCTCTTTCGTGCTTTTCTTCTCCAGTGGCATACTGTTCTTGATTTGATTTTTTAATCGTGTCCTGCCTGTCCTGCAATCTTCGCAAATTGTCCCGAAGTGGCCCTTGACCGCATTCGTACATTCATCATCTGAATAGCAAAGCGAATAGCCCGGTGGAAGTTCGGTTGTCAGATAGTCGCTCGTATCGAAAAATTGCCAGTCGTTTTTGATTACGTCGATTTCATTGAATCCGCGTGCATTCATAGAATATACCCCGTTTCGCAATCCATATGCTCAATCCAAGCAATTGCGACACCGATAGCGTCAAGAATGTGGTTTGATGTCCCGTAAAGCGGGCCTTTTTGCGATTGTATACCTTTGTAAGGATCAGAGCCACCACCAGATGGTTTAAATCGCTCCTTGATAGCTTGTTGCACTTGTGACTTTGTGGCACGCCTTGAGCCTGTGATTATATGTCCTACATCGGGCTTTTTGATAAGCTCAACAAAAAAAGAAGGCTCGGCGACAGCGTAGAAATAGCCGACCGCGAAGCACGTATCAAAAACGCTTTGACCTACGCCACGCCCGTAGTGCGATACGTTTTCAATAACCAGCCTGTCCGCGCTGTAATTTCGTATGAATCGCGCTATTTCTTCGTTTCTGTCGTAGTCGAAATCTTGCAAGCTATATTCGCCGTCTTGGCGCTGAATAACAGCTATTGCGCTTTGAGTTGGGCCTGGATCAATTCCGATAACGTAGTAGTCTTTTAAGTTTTTCATTTTATTTCCCTTTCGTTTTTAATTTACTATCAATTCTATTTTCTCGCGCTCTTATCTTCAAGAACTATTTTTGAATTTTTGTTAGTGCGTAGTCGTAAGCTTTCATCCAGCGTTCAAGATAAGCAAGAAAGCTTTCAAAGTCGTTTTCCAGGTAGGCTCGATTGATACCGTTTTCAACCTCTTCTAGCGTTTTTTTATGCTCTACTAGAATCGTCATAACTTCAAGGACGTTGTTGCCTACCTTCTTAGCTACAGCATCGACTACTTGATTTAATACTTTGTCGAATTTTTTAGCCATTTTCCACCTCTTTCAATTCGTTCGGCTTCACTCTTGAAGCGTCGATCATTTCAAAATATTTACCTTTCTGACGCAACTTGATCCAGCCTTTAAAGTTTGACAAATCAGACCTTAATTCAAAAGCTTGCATGTTATTCTGAAACTTCTTGAACCTGCCTGTCAACAACTTCCATTTGTTCGCGGCGCGGTAGCTTAAAAACTCATTGGAAAAATTCAAATACTCGGCGTGGAATTGTTGCTCAACTGTTATTCCGAAAATCGACTGCATTGGCTCGGACTCATAAAATAAAACTCTAATCATTTCATTCTTTTTCGAGCTGGTATACAATTCGACTTTTACTGAATCAACCTGAAACCATTTCGCGGTCTTTTGTTTTTCCTTCTTCAATTCAATATCAACTAATTCGACCTTTTTAATAACCTTAGCGAAAAAGTGACCGCATTCACTACAGGCTTCAGCCGTACCGCTCACAATCTCATTACAGGACGGGCAAACTTTCCCACCACCAAACGCCTCTTCCTTCTCTTCCAGCTCTTCCACGCTCTTAAATTTCCACCGCTCTTTGTAGGTGGGCACATGGGGCTTTGCCGGGTGTCCGTGGCGTGCGTAGTTGTCCGAAAGGTCAAGCACTATGCAATCGTCCTTCCCTTCTGCGATCCGCGCACCGCGCCCGACCATTTGAACGAAAAGGCTAGCTGATAGCGTTGGCCTGGCAAGCACGATACAGTCGATTTCTGGATAATCAAAGCCAGTAGTTAAAACGCCTACGTTACAGCAAGCGCGGAGCCTGCCTGATTTGAATTGCTCAAGTATTCGATTGCGCTCTTTCTTCGGCATTTTGCTGTGTACCGTATCGCACTCTATACCCGCTGAATTTAGCAAATCAGAAACGCGCTTCGCGTGTTCAATCGTCACGCAAAATATAATGATATGCTCGCGCTCCTGGGCGTGCTTTTCGATGCTATCAAGAACGCTTCCGATATGGCGTATCATAACTTTTGACAAGTCGCCTTCGTTGTAGTCGCCTGCCGTTCTTTTCACGCTTGACAAGTCTTTTCTTGCTGTTGGGCTCGCTTTGTATCGGATCGGGCAAAGATAGCCTTGTGATTGTAGTTCGTCCATCGAAATTGAATAGTTGAGCCGGTCAAACCAATTCGCGCTTTCATCTTTGCAGGCGTTCCCAAAAATGTAACCGTGATTGAGTCGGTACGGCGTAGCAGTAAAGCCAAGCAGTCGCGCTGTCGGTCTTTTGCTTCGATTTATGTCGATTATATCTTTGTACTGACTCGGCTTGTTTTTCGGCGCAAGCGTATGCACTTCGTCAATGATTATCAGGTTAAACGGCTCGCAGAACTGGACAAGCTTGCTATAACTTTGAGGCGTTGCTATCAGGATCGGTTTTTTAACTTGCTTTTTTGCGCTCACACTTGAGCAACAAATGCCGATATTTTCAACGCCTTCGGGGTAGACCGCTTTGATTTTGTCGAAACTTTGCTCGACTAACTCTTTTTGACGGGTCAAGATCAGAGTGCGAAACGATTTGAATTTTGTGTGATAGCGTTCTATCAAATGGCTGAAAATTACGGTTTTCCCTGCACCAGTCGCCGCCTGCAACAGCGCGTTATCTTCTTCTAGTAGGTCGGCTTGTATTGTGGTTATTGCGTCCTCTTGATATTTTCTGAGGTTTAGCATTGCTCAACCTCTTTTATTGCTTGACCGATCAAAAATGGAATTTGAGGAACTACGGCGTTTCCTAGTCCTTTAATTCTGTGTGCCCGATTGGAAAGCCCATTAACCACTCTACCCACTCCAAGTTCAGTTGCCCAGATGCCTTTCTGCCACTTTCTAATTCCTTCGTTGATACTGTGTTGCAAAGCCTTATGTAATGCCCTTTGCTCTTTCGCTGCTCTTCTGTAAGATTGTTGTATTTGTCTGCTTCTGATGCTGTTGGAGTTGGAAACATTTCTGGATGCGCCACTTGATCCCTCAAGTTGATGGGCATTCCTTGTTCCATCTTCCGAATCATAGTCTCCTTGCTCTTTGGGCCGCCTGTCCCTTCTGATGCTGTCGGCGTTCTGAATATCGGTGGAGTCCAGTTCTCCCTTGCAGCCTGTAAAGTTGATTTTGGGCCGTTCTTCTTGTTTCCGTTTTTGTTCGGGGCTTCGCAAGCTGTTGGGGTTGGAATCAGGTTTGTTCGCAACAATCCAAATTCTCTCTCTTTTGTGCCAAGCTCCAACCGCTGAAGCTGGAATGCAAAACCATTGCACACAATACCCCGCTTGGGCCAAGTCTCTAAGAACTCTTCCGAAGTACCGCCCAGACTCACTTGAGAGAAGCCCTGGGACGTTTTCAGCCACGACCCATTTGGGTTGAGCTTCGCAAATGATCCTATGCATTTCTCCCCATAAATCTCGTGAATCTTCTGAAGCAAGTCTTTTACCTGCGAGCGAGTGAGGCTGACAGGGGAAGCCTCCTGTAACAATGTCGATTCCTTTGTATTCTTTTCCATCTAGTTTCCTTATGTCTCTATGAACTGGTACGCCTGGCCAGTTCTTGTTCAATACTTTTGTTGGATAATCTTCGATTTCACAAAAGGCGGTTGTTTCAATTCCTGCCCAGTGAAAACCAAGAGCAAACCCACCAATGCCTGAAAATAAGTCAAGTGATTGCATCTTTCCCTTTCGTTTTTCGTTTTTCAAAGTTTTCGAAGTCGTTTCACTTCCTCAGACCATAGCAATTTTTCCCATCTATCAGTGACAACCTGCGAGTTTTTATCAAGCTCTATGAAATACGCATTGCTGGCGAACTCTTCCGCGCTCATTTTGTATTGTGCCTTGATTCGCTTGTCGAAGCTGTACAAGTATTTTTTGATCGTTCTTGATTTCATCTTCTTATTCTTGCAAGCGCGTACAAGCAAAAGCCTGTCTCTATCGTATGCGCTGAATAAGTCGCTGTGCTTGAAATTGAAAAGCGGTTTCAATTGCGATTGTATTCGGTCTAAAAAAGCATCGTCGAAATTTGTTAGTTTTTCAATTTTCCCCTTCTCAATAAGTTTGAGGAAGTACGCGGTTTTTGGATCGTTCTTTTTGATATAAGCGTAGCTTTCGCGCTTCATTTTCTCGGTCGGCTCTTCACCTGCTTTGATTTTCCAGGGGTTTGAATACTTGCCAGTCAAACATCCCGCATAGAAATCAGCTCGGTCGATACACTTGAAAAGATGCGTTAGGCCACGGAAAATATCGTCAATACTCACACAATTTGCAGTCGTGCAGGTATTGTCAGAACTTTCAAAGTAGCGCACTTCCTCGTTATCACTCATTAGAATGGTGCGTCTTCGGTAGTCGTTGCCGTTGCCGGATCGGCTATCTCTTTAACCTTACTTGCTGAACTGCTTGTAGCGCTTGCGCTCTTTTGGTTCGCACTTGTCAAAGGTTTGAGCCGTTTAATTCCGTTGTGGTGTCGTGTCTCGCCGTTGTACTGGGTTGTTTCAACTTTCACAACTGCCAAGGCTTTTTTACCGACCGCACTTTCAAAACTTTCTAGCTTTCTGAATTGCTCTTCTGTAAATCCGAGAGCTAAGAAAGTTTGAAAGATAATCTTTTGGCTTATCTTGTTGTCAAGGATTTGGCGCTGGTAAAGCGTTCTTCCCTTATCAAGTACAGTGTACTCAAGTTCAAGCATAGGTTTGCCACCCTTGCTTTCTTTCAAAACTGTATTCGCTACTATCACCGGGTATTCGCCTTCGGGGAGCGGTTTGAACTCCATCTCTTCCTTAGCTTCGCTGATTGCTTCTTCGTCTAGTCCGAATTTCGCCCATACGCTCATTGTTCTACCTCTTCCTGTGCTGGTTCGTTGTTCATAATTTTGTTATAGATTGCTCCGAGATCTGGCGCTTCGTTGAGTGCTAACCTGCCTGAGCGATCCTTGGCCACATAGTTGTCAATCGGCTGTGTGAGCAAAAAGCGCTCATACTCGCCTGACTCACCCATCTCGACGCGATAGTACAATACTTCGTCAAAGTAGGCTGGCAACTTCTCAGCTACCGCCTTGCCTGGTACGTCTGCCCCTTTGAATCGCACGTTGTTTTCGTCCTTGTTGATTTTAGGTAGGCATGTGAAAACTACGTTGTAAGGCTTCAAATCTCTAAACGCTTTGATGAGCTTCTGGAATCGCTCCCCGTACTTGCTCCACGCCCTTAGCGTGTCTTTGTCTGTCGGGTATTGCTTCTTGATATGCTCAAAACAGCGCTCGCCGATTTCAGTAAGCGAGTCGATAAATACCCACTGGTATGAAGCTTTCGCTTCGTCCTCGTTTAAGTGATTGAAAATGTCAATCAAATCATCAAAAGTCTCAACTTCGAAGCCTGAAACGTGACCGCTTCTGACCTCTTCAATTACCGACAGCAATCCAGACTCGGCGCTGATGACGCATACCTTCTGGTCTTTCGGGATCGTCTTTACAAGTGACGTTTTTCCCACTCCTGGCTCACCAATAATCATGGCGACCATTCTTTCCTGACTTTGCACTTCAATAGGTTTCAAAGGCATTTTTCTTCCCTTCCTTTTCTTTTAATATGGATTGCAACCGCGCAATCTCGTCATCAATTCTATTTATCTCGTTGGACAGATGCAAGATAAACTTTTCTTGCGCCTGTGGTGTTAACTCTCCCCAACTTGCCAGACGTCCCGGCTTCATTGGGTTTTGATTCGGTATATAAAACGGCTGACCGTCCTTTATACTTCTAGCTATTTTTACAATGTCGATTTTCATTCGACGAATCCGATCATGGCTACGTCCTCAACAGTATCGAAACTTACAGATGGTTTTGCGTGCTTTACTTCTACAAGTTCGGCAATGGTATCGCCTTGCTCGCTCTCCAGAGCTTGCAGGTAGGCTTTTTTATCAATCTGCCATTTGTGGTTACAAAATTGAGAAAGTAGTTCCGGGCTCATCTTCAGCGCCTCTTTTTTGAGGCTCAAATTTTCTTTAAAGACCACTTTCGCGGTCATTTGGCCCTGGACAAGATTGACTGTGTTGCAGTCCTCTTTTTTCTGCAAACATGCCTGACTGATAACTCGGAACTTGATTTTGTCCAGTTCGGCGTTAAGTCTGTCAATTTGCTTTTTGATTGCAAAGCCTTGCTTGATAAGGTCTTGTGTTTCTGTCTCGTTTGTGTCTTCTGTTTCTTTAAATAACATTTTCAACTCCTATGTTATTATTAAATGATGATTACTTCTTGCGCTGACTGCGCCTACTCAAAACACGATCAGCATGGCGTTTTGCGCTGTCACTATTACCCGCCTGTCGTGGTGGATAAAGGCGCTGGCTTCACTAACTCTTTTTTCCCGACTGTCACTGCTGATGACTTTTGCGCGTTTGGTGGTCAGGGTTTTGAATCGCCTCATCCTTCAGATAAGCGTTCAAAATAAAGCGGATTTGACCGCTCAAGCTACGGCCCTGATCCTGGGCGATTTGCTCAAGTCGGGCCTTTTCCTCCGTTGCCATCTTAAAACCGATGGCTTGCATTTGTGACTCCATTTTAGTTTTCTCCTTTCGCTTTTGTTAAAATCTGAGCAGTTTCCAGCCTTACTCAGGGCTTTTAATTTTATACTAGACTCCAAGCGTCTTTTGGGATGTTTGTGTCCAAGTCGATTATAAGTACACTTGAGTTTCTCCATTGTGTACCGTTCCAAATGCCTACATACTCTTTACCATCGTCATCCACTCGGACACTAGCCTGCATCCTATGGATTCTCTTACCTTTCCCGATAATTGTGCCAACCCAAGTACTTTTCCCAACCTCATTTCCATTAACAACTAAGTTTCCGTCTACAATCTCAGTAGGAACCCAGTTTGAGAAGATTTCTTTACAAACCACATAACAACTGTCTTTCTCGCTTATGGAGAAAGTAGTTAGACTGTCTATTTGGTTTCTTTGGGCTCGTACTTTTAAAGATTCAGGAATAAGAGGTTTGACAACTTCTTCAAAAACTCTCATGATTAACTCTTCATTACGGTAAACCTCAATCAACAATTCCAAGTTTTCCTCAAATCGCTCCACTTGATACCATTCAAGATTGAAGGTTTTATATCGCTTCATATCTGCGAAAGCTTTACAAAGTTTTTTATTTTGTTTTTTGATAACTTTGAAGCTGTTTTTAAAATCTTCAACCATTTGCTTCAATATTGCTTGTTGCTCTGCTTTGTATTTCTTCGTAACTGTGCTCATTTTCATTTCCCTTTCGTTTAGTTGTTTTCCTTATCGACAAACTAAGAATAAAACATATCGCAAACAATGTAAATATATTTTTTTATTTTTTTAAATTTTTTTAACAAGTTGAACAAGTCGGCCTTGCTTCCCATCGTTGCGAATCGTTTGCACTTGCTCAAGTTCTATCTTTGCGTCCTCCTTCAGAGTTTGTAAAATAGCCTGCCTGTCTTTAGTCGAAACGGTTGAACCGCACCGATTAAAAACTTTGCTGACCAACTTCTGTCCCGGTGTTTCAGGGCTGTAGTCTTCCACCTTCTCGATATTCGATAGGAACTGGCGCGCTGTTCTATCTGCTAAATCTTTTCCCACGTTACTTTCAATGTTGCTTGTGTACTGCTTGAAAATATAGTCTGCTAAAGCGACCGCCCACTTAACGTCCTGCAACTCGACTTTCCTTTGCGGGTTTCGTATCTCGTTTAAGTTTCGGGCCGCGTAATGACAAAGGCAAAGCTTTCCAGCGGTTTCAATGTAGCGAGAAAAGATTGAGTTAAGATTGCGCTCGTCTTTTAAAATCTCTTCGTCTCTCAGCTTCAAATAATGCTCCACTTTTTCATCAAACAGCTTTCGCGCTTCCTGTGAAAATTGGACTGTGTGGATCGAAGCAACGCGGGAGCCGTACTCAATCAATTCTGCCTTTTTCTTCTGCGACTGTCCCTGCACCTGCAAACCTTCCTGCTCAATCTTGCGCGCCTCTATTTCTTTTCCCTTCTCTTTGTAGAAATTGACAACCGAGTTTTCAAAAACAGAAGAGTTATTTAAAATGGAGTCGAGGTCAAGCTCTATTTCATCTTCCTTTTCAGGAATCGACTTGTACACAATTTCCGTCCCGTAAAGCTTTTTCAGCGACTCGATAACTTCTGGTGAAATTTCAGCATTCACGGCTCGATTCGGTTTATTAGGTCGGTTAACACTAACAACAAACCAGCGACCCAAAAAACCGCCCTCGATGTCATCCATGCTCATGGTCTGCCAAAACTTCTTCGGCGTTCCAGTTGCGTAGATTGAAAGCATCGGATTGTGGATCGTGAAAGTTCTCTCCTGGTCGGCGTACATTTTAGAGTAAGAGCTGCCGGACATCGTAGCCAATGACTTCAAAAGCTGTACAATCTCGCTCTTTTGATTGTTTGCGCTTCGCTTGTTGTTTTGCATCGTGTCGCCAAACTCGTCAAAAAATGCAAGTCTGACAGGGTAATACTTGAGCGCTGATAAAATCGCCGCGCTTCCGGTGTACTCACTTCCACCGTCCGTTTTCTGCATTCCCTCGCCGACCTCGTTTCTAAGCTTTGAAAGATACGAAATAACGCTATTTTTCCCCGTACCAGAAGGCGCAAGTGCAAGCGTGTATATATTCGGCTGAATGCCAGAGCTAGATAGCTGTATTTTCTGCGAAATCGCCGTATTGATAATGCAAATCGCACCACAAAGCGCAATCTCTGGATAGGAAAATTCGGAAGTGTTCAAAATATCGCGCACAATATCGCCTATCAAATTATCGGGATAGAATATTGAGTCATTGTTAGCCTTCTCGTCCATTTTGAGCGTTGTTTTTTGCGTTTTCTCAGCTTCGACTACCTTGCGTATTGATTTGTTAAATATCTCGAAATCTGATGGCGTGTATGCTTCTAAACCTTCAACGTGCGATAAGTCGCGTGGCTGTTCCATGCCTGAGCGAACCGCCTTGTCAATTGCACCTACCTTTTCAATCTCTGGGATCGGGCCCTGCGCGTCGCATGCTCGGCGCATTTCCTGCACGACTGTTTCGTACTTTAGCGCTCCAGCACCAACCAGTTGACCGAGTTTGTAGCACAGACGATTCAGCGCGGCGTTACGTCCTGCGCCTTTGGGCCATTGCTCAATTTCTTCTGACGAATCTTTGAGTGCTTGCTGTCCGTAGGCTGTGATAGCGTCCGTGACGATTTCCAAGCGCACGCCTGCCTTGACGGTTGTTTGTTCTGGTTTAACTTTGTACGCGTCAGGGTCGAGTAAGTTTGTCTGCGTACTTTCTTGTGCTTCGAAGCTGAATAGAGCTTCGGGGTTTTGAACTCGCGCCGTGTAGAAGATGCGAGAAGGGTTTTTACAGACTTGATCGACGTTATCTATACCTTCCTGCTGGTCAGGGAATTTAGTGCGAAGGTATTGACTCACACCGATCCAAACAGCTTTGTACTCTTCGGGATAGACCGACCTGGAAAGAGGGACGACAAGGCGGAACTTGACGCGCCTTTTGTTTTCGCCTGGGACTTTTGTGCCATGGTTAAAGCTGGTGTACATAAACCAATAAAAAGGCAGTTCTTGTAATTGCTCAATCTGCGATTCGCTTGAATCGTCAAAATCGAACATCATTAAATCGTGATGTTTAACCGCTTCGTCTTTGCGCTCTCCTGATTCAATAAAGCCGGGAATTATTGCAATTCCGTCTTTCTCTGTCTGCTTCGCTACGATTTGAGCGTAACTCAAGCAGGCGATCAGTTTTTTAATATCGCCTTCCTGACTGATTGTTGCTGTGTCCATCTTGGACTTGCACAGTGACCATTGACCGCGCCAAGTTGTTTTCGTTCTCATGTTTTCCCTTTCGTTTTCATTAAAAAAGAGTTTTCCCCTTTTTTTGGTCTTTTTTTGTCATTATTTTGTTGTTCTTTGTGGCGGGCTTTTTGCCTACCTAGATTGAAGAATATCAGTCGAAATCACAAAAAACAATAAAAAAAGACAAAAAAATGACAAAATAATGGATTTTCGTTTTTCGTGTCGCGCCTTTACTGGTGCGGATTTGAGTGGGGTAAAAAAGACAAAATACAATAAAAAGAATAATACTCTTTTTTTATAGGCTTTTTTTCTTTTTTTGAGAG
>Ga0075475_10001127_pt1 | contig 13054 bp, 8 predicted proteins | sample DEB08_DNA_10_FD_76342 | JGI IMG/M metagenome (GOLD analysis project Ga0075475, IMG submission 76342) | Aqueous microbial communities from the Delaware River and Bay under freshwater to marine salinity gradient to study organic matter... | ecosystem: Environmental > Aquatic > Marine > Coastal ... | reverse complement strand
AGTGGTGCGTAGATCTGATGGGAAGTGCGACACCAAACCTTCGGCGCGGAGGATTTGATCCGCCCGCATCGGTCTTTGGCAGCCGCCGCATGATCCGTCGTCGCCGCGACGGACTTGGTCGATCAGCTCTGTGCCGGCAACTTCTCCAGCACCTTGTCGACGAGGCCGTACTCGACCATCTCAGGCGCGGTGAGCCACTTGTTGCGTTCGCAGTCGTTGGCGATCGTCTCTCGGGTCTGGCCGGTCGCGTTCTCGTAGATGCCGTACAGCGAGTCGCGCATTCGCAGGATGTGCTTCGCCTCGATCTCGAGATCGGTGGCCTGGCCCTCGAGCACGCCACCGATCAGCGGCTGGTGCATGAGGTTCTCGGCGTTGGGAAGGGCGTACCGCTTGCCCTTGGTGCCCGAGCAGGCGATGACGCTGCCCATGCTGGCGGCCTGGCCGATGATGTAGGTCGCCACGTCGCAGGGCACGAACTTCATGGTGTCCACGATGCCGAGACCCGCGGTCACGCTGCCGCCGGGGCTGTTGACGTAGATGTTGATGTCGGACTTCGCATCGTCGTTGGCCAGATACAGCAGCTGCGCCACCACGAGGTTCGCCATCTGGTCGCCGACCGGCCCGCCCACGAAGATGATCCGGTCGTTCAGCAGCCGCGAGTAGATGTCGTAGGCCCGCTCGCCGCGGCCGGTCTTCTCGATGACGATCGGGACGAGGGTGGATTCTGCGGTCATGGGTCGAGCGTCCTGTCGGGTCGTGCCGCCGGAGGAGGTCGTCGGTCCGTTGAAGCCGGTCGCGACGACGTTGAGCGGCGAGGTGTCGAGGGTGATGGCGAACTGTTGATCGGGACTGGCGGTCGTCGGCCTACTTCTTCTCGCCCTTCGCGGGCACCTGGAAGACCTCGTCGACGAGGCCGTAGGCCTTCGCCTCCTCGGCGGAGAAGTACTTGTCGCGTTCGGCGTCCTTCTCGACCTGCTCGACGTTCTGGCCGCAGTGTCGAGCGAGGATCTCGTTGAGCACCCGCTTGCTCTTGATGATCTGCTCGGCCTGGATCTGGATGTCGGTGGTCTGGCCGGTGACGCCGCCGTAGGGCTGGTGGATCATCACCTGGGCGTGGGGCAGGATGAACCGCTTGCCGGCCTCGCCCGCGGCGAGCAGCACGGCGCCGCCCGAGTACGCCCGCCCGATGCAGTAGGTCGAGACTTCGCTCGAGATGAACGACATGGTGTCGTAGATCGCGAGGGTGTCGTCGACCGAGCCGCCGGGGCTGTTGATGTAGAAGTTGATCTCCTGCGCCCGCTTGGTGTTCTCGAGGTACAGCATCTGCATGATCACCCGCGCCGCGGAGACGTGGTTGATCTCCCCGATGAGAAAGATGACCCGGTTCTCGAGCAGCAGCTCGTCGATGGTCATCTCGCGGGTGCGCTGGTAGTTGGCCGCGGCGATCGGATCGACGCCACGCAGCGAGGCGAGGGCGTCGAATGGGCCGTACGGGCGGGGGGCGTCGAGTGGGCGTTCCATCGGAGATCGAAATCCGCTCTGGGGTCCGTGGGAGAGAGTCGTGGTCGCGCCGCCGGCAACGCCGAGACGAGACCTTTGGACGGTGGACGCCCGGAGGCGTCCGATGGGCGGTCCCGCAACGGCACCGACCGGCGTTAGATCGGTCCTCGGGACTCAGAACTCCAGTCCGAGGTCGGTCTCGGGCACGCTCTCGGGGCCGCGGGTGCGGTCGCTGGCGTCATCTCCCTCGATCGGCAGGCGAAGTTCCATCCGGGTTCCGCCCCCATCGGGCGAAATCGCCCTCAGTTCGCCCCCGTGCCGGATCGCGATCCGATTCGTGACCGCGAGGCCCAGGCCGGTGCCTCTTTGGCCCTTGGTCGAGACGAACGGCTCGAACGGGCGGTCCCGCACCGATTCGGGGAGACCCGGCCCGTTGTCCTCGACCTGCAGGACGACCTCGCCGGGATCGCCCCGGCGAGCTGCCAGCACCACGCGACCGGTCTGCTCCGGAACCGCGTCGATCGCGTTGATCAACAGGTTCATGAGGGCCTGATGCACCGCGCCCAGATCGATCGACGGCTCCGGGAGATTCGGCTCGAACTCGACCTCGATGGTCGCCCGCCGTCGGGCCGCCGCCGGCCCGAGCAGTTCGGCGACCTCTCGCAGCAGCGGGGGCAGGAGCGTCGGCTCGCGATCGAGCGGCCGGTCGTGCGCGAACGCCAGCAGGTTCAGGGCCAGCGTGTGAATGCGGTCGAGGTTGCGGGCGAGAATCGGCCACCCCGCTCGGGCGGACTCGAGGTCGTTGCGGGCGATCGCCAGTTCGATCGCGTCGGCACCGCCTCGCATCGCCTGGAGGATGTTCTTGATGGAGTGACTGAGGCCCGCCACGGCTCGGCCGGCGGCGATCAGGCGTTCCGCGTCGGACTCGGCGGGTGCGATCGCCCCATCGACCAGACCTGCGGCATCGCCGTCCGGGCGGCCGGAGACGACCTCGAACTCGCTGTCGCCGCAGATGAACCGGTCGCCAACTGCGATTCGCGTCGGCCCGTGGAGCATCCGCCCCTCGATCCGCGTGCCGTTTCGAGATCGAAGATCCCGAAGCACCCAGGCGTCCCCGTCCGGGGTGAGTTCGGCGTGGCGGCGACTGATCCGGCGGTCCCGGAGCGGCAGCGCTTCGCTCGACCGCCCGATCAACTGCGGTTCCCCCGTGGGCAGGGGGAACCAGCGACCCGCATCGGGACCGCGGTGGACGAGCAGGCTCAGCACGACCGACGGCGACATGACGGTCGGTATAGTCCGTCGCGATGGCGAGGGCGGCAAGACGTGGCGAATCGGCGGCACCGGCCCTTGGGCCGGAGCACCGCATCGTGGTCCTTCACGGGAAGGAGCTCTTTCTCGTCTGGGAGCACTCTCGACGCCTTGCCGAGCGTCTGAAGGAGGAGCACGGCGACGTGGCGACGGCCCACTTCGACGGGTCATCCGCCAGCGCGGCCGAGGTGCTGGACGAACTTCGAAGTTTCGGACTGCTGGCGCCTCACACGCTGGTCATCGTCGACGACGCCGAGCGGTTCCTGGCCGTCGAAGGCAAGCGGCGGGCCCTCGAGACCTACGCCGGTCAACCGGAGTCCCAATCGACCCTGCTGCTCCGGGCGGGTTCGTGGCGGCCGGGCAACCTGGACAAGATGATCGACAAGGTCGGCGTGGTGCTCCGGTGCGACCCGGTCCCGGATGCCAAGGCCCTCGCCTGGTGCGTGGCCCGGGCGGCCAAGCGGCATGAGGCGACCCTCGATCGGGATGCCGCGGAACTGCTCATCGAGCGGATCGGCGTCGATCTCGGGCGTCTCGACGGGGAGATCGCCAAACTCGCGGCCGCAGCGGCCACGGGCGACGGGCCGGCGGTGGTCGGACGGGATCTGGTGGTCGAACTCGTGGGACGATCTCGTGAAGAGGAGGCCTGGCTCATCCAGGAGGTGCTGCTGCGTGGTGAGCCGGCGACCGCGGTGGCCGCGATGCGGGAACTGCTGTCGATCTCCCGCGCGGCGCCCCAGCAGTTGACCTGGGCGTTGTCGGAACTCGCCCGGAAGCTCGAGGCCGCCGCGTCCCTCCGCGACGTCGGGGTGCCGGACGGGCAGATCGCGAAGCAGTTGCGATTGTGGGGCGACACCCGCGGACCGATTCTCGAGGCGGCCCGCCGGGTGCCACGAGAGCATCTGGCGAACCTTCTGCACCGGGCGGTCGATCTGGACTATCGAATGAAGCGAGGGCGAGCCGGCGACCTGTCGAGATCGCTCGAGGCCGCGGCCGCCGACTTCGCGGGGCGACTCTCGGCATGACCACCTCGGCCGATTCCATCGACGTCCGCCGCAGTCTGGTGGCTCTGGCCGGTGTGGACGGTTCCCGCATCACCGCCTGGCTCGATCGGGCCGAGTCCTTTCTCGGGGGCGGCGATGTCCCGCGGGCGGGCTTCGGGCCCAAGCTGCCGCTGGCGGATCGGATCGTGGCTCATCTGTTCATGGAGGACTCGACCCGAACCCGCCTCAGCTTCGAGGTGGCCACCTTGCGTCTGGGGGGTGGGGTGATCGCGGCGACCGCTGCAGGTTCGAGCATCTCCAAGGGCGAATCGCTGCTCGACACCGCCCGGAACCTCGCCGCGATGGGTGCGGACGCCATCGTGGTCCGGACGGGCGCCTCCGGCGGAGCCGCACAGATTGCCCAGCGACTCGAGGTGCCGGTGGTCAACGGTGGCGACGGCCGGCACGAGCATCCCACTCAGGCGTTGCTGGATCTCCTGACCCTCCGCCGGGCGATGGGATCGCTTCAGGGCGTTCGAGTCGGGATCGTGGGGGACATCGCCAACAGTCGTGTCGCCCGATCGGACGTGCATGGCCTTCGCGCCGTGGGCGCCGAACCGGTGCTGATCGGCCCTCCCACGCTGGTGCCGCGGGAGCTTGCGGGCCTGGGCGACGCCCACGGCGGGCGTCCCATCGAGATCGAGCACGACTTCGATCGGGCGCTGCCAACCCTCGGCGCGGTGATCATGCTGCGGATGCAGCGGGAGCGAGCCGCGGCGGGCGCGATCGCGGTCGACTATCCCAGGGGATACCGGTTGAACCGCGAACGTGCCGCCAAGATGCCCGATCGTGCGCCCATCCTCCACCCTGGGCCGGTGAATCGCGGGTACGAGATCGAGCCGGAGGTTGCCGACGATCCTCGCCGCAGCCTGGTGCTTCGGCAGGTCGGCCACGGCGTTGCGGTCCGGATGGCGGTGCTCGAATCGATGCTGGCGACGTAGGCGATTGCGGCGAAGCGCGTCGGATTCGCGAGGCGACGTCCGGGAAGACGCGCGGCGGGCGTTCGCACACGGGTTCGACATCGCGGGCCCCTCGACGCAGGACCGGTAACGCAACGTCTCGAAACCACGACGTCCTCGTTCAACTTATCCGCCCTTCCACGCCGATGCTGCCGACCGCGGGCGCGTCTCCAGCGCCCGAGGAACGTCGCGCTTGTCGCAGGAGCCACTCGTGTTCACTTGCCTTCGACGCATGTTTCGACTGTCCCGCACGCTGACGTCGGGCGCTGCTCTGACGGCGCTCGCCATGGCGGGGTGCGAGGTCGACAACTACATGGATCCGAGTCAGACCGGCTACTTCGAGACCACGCCCACGACCATGCCGGTGCTGTCGAGGATCGACGTCATCGAGAAGCCGGTGGACCTCTGGGGAGGTCCGGTGGTCGCCCCGATCGCCGAGGACCTCACCGCGAACGAGGAGGAGTACCGTCTCGAGCCCGGCGACATCGTCCGCGTCGAGATCTACGAACTGGTCGCGGCTGGCCAGACCAGCGTCAACGTCCGGCGGGTCGAGCAGAACGGCACCATTCGCCTTCCGACCCTGTACGACGTGCGAGCGGGCGGTCTGAGCATCCAGGAACTGCAGGAGGAGATCGAGAAGCGTCTCGAGGGCCTCATCAACGATCCCCTCGTCACCGTCGTGCTCGAGGAGGGCCGTTCGTATCGCTACATCCTGTACGGCGCCATCGGCAACGCCGGCGTCTACAGCCTGACCCAGCCGGACTTCCGCGTGCTGGATGCGGTCGCCCTCGCTGGCGGCACCATCGACACGACACAGAAGATCTACGTCATTCGCAATCAGAGCCTCGACGACTCGCTCGAGCCCGCCTACCGACGCGAGCCGGCGGGCACCGGAGGCGGAATTCCGGAAGCTCCGGTCGAACCGGCCGGCGAAGGCACGCCGGCGGTGGACATCGAGTCGCTGATCGACGATCTCGACCGACCCGGCACGGCGCCGGGTCTGACGGGTTCGGCCTTCCGGTTCGGTCAGTCGCAGGAAGGTCCGGCCATCGACATCGAAGCCCTCGACGACGTGGCCGAGACCGCGTCGTCGACGCAACGCAATGCTCCCGGCAACGCCGGGGACGGCTGGGTGTTCGACGCCGCACGGCAGGAGTGGGTCCGCCTTCCCGATGCGCCGGGCGGTGGCGGCGGCGATGCCGCGGCCGGCAACGGCGAGCAGCAGGCGCCGCTCTATGCCGTTCGCGTCATCGAACTGGACTACCAGCGTCTGAAGCGGGGCGATCCAACCCAGAACATCGTGGTCCGCCCCGGCGACTACATCTACGTCGATCCCCCGGAGTCGGGCCTGGTCTACATCGGCGGAAACATCGCCCGGCCCGGTCCCTACGACCTCCCGACCGTGGGCAACATCACCCTGAGCCGTCTGGTGACCGCAGCCGGCGAGTTCAGCGCCATCGCGATCCCGGGACGGGTCGATCTCATCCGAAAGGTCGGTCCCAACCGGGAAGCGACCATCCGGGTGAACATCACCGCGATCCGGAACCGCGCCGAGCCCGACATCGTCATGCGTGAGGGGGACCACGTGATTATCGGAACCGACTTCATCGCGACGCCGCTGGCGGTCATTCGCAACGGTTTCCGAGCCAACTACGGCTTCGGCTTCCTCCTCGATCGCAACTTCGGCAACGACGTGTTCGGTCCGCCGCCGGAGTCGATCCGGTTCAGCAACTGATCGCCGCCGGCCGCTCGGGCGTGAGTTCGCCATGAGCAGACCAGATTCCAACGAACCCCGTCGAAGCCCCCGCCGTAGGCGGGGGCTTCGCATGGCATGGGGGGGCGGTCGTCCTGCGCCCACGATGCGTTGCGAAATCGGGTTGGACCCATGCCGGGTGGACGATCGGCCGATGGAGAGGGAATGAGCGAGACGGCACCGTCACCATCCAGCGAGACCAGCGGGCCGCCCGGCGGTCTGCCGCTGTGGACGCCGTCGCCGAAGACCCTGTTGATTCTGGCCGCGGTGCTGCTGGCGGTCGTCCTGGCGACCTTCTGGACGTTCCTGAGCGCGCAGTTCCGCTTCGCCCTTCGCTATCCCGCCGACTGGGGGCACACCCTGATCATCCCCGGGATCGCCGCATCGTTCGTCTGGATGAGGCGGAAGGAGCTGCTGGCCGAGCCCTTTCGGCCCGCTTGGACCGGTCTGCCGATACTGGCGGCCGGGGTCGGTCTGTACATCCTCTGCACGTTCGGGCCCGGGGCCTTCGCCCTGCACCACAACGCGAGGGGGTTCGCCTTCGGGATCAGCCTGTTCGGCCTGTGCCTGCTGCTCTTCGGTTGGCGGGCGATGCGCCACCTGTGGTTCCCGATCGCCTACGTGGTCGCCTTCGGGCAGACGGTGACCGATCGCATCCTCAACGTCGTCACCTTCCGCCTGCAGGACATCTCCGCCCGCGGTGCCGAGATCGTTCTCAACCTGATCGGCATCGACACCGATCGCGCCGGGAACACCCTCACGGTCTGGCGGGACGGCATGCCGCATCCGCTGAACGTGGCCGAGGCATGCTCGGGCATGCGGATGCTGCTGGCCTTTCTCGCGCTCGGAGTGGCGATCGCCTACACGGGCCTGAAGCAGCCGTGGCAGCGGGTGGCCCTGGTGCTGCTCGGGGTGCCCGTGGCCGTCGCGGTGAATGTGCTTCGGGTCGTTTCTCTGGGGATGCTCAGCATGGTCGACTCGAACCTGATCTCCGGCGAGTTCCACAACTTCGTCGGTCTCGTCTGGCTGGTGCCGGCGCTCATGATCTTCCTCGGGATCATGTGGATCCTGCGTCGGATGGTGGTCGAGGAGCCGATCGCGGCCGGAAAGGCCGAATCATGACGTTCCGCCGCTCCGCGATCGTCGCCTACGTCGCCGCCACGGCGGTCATGCTGCTCGGTGCCGCGGGATTCCGCGTGGCGGTGGAGCAACTCAACGTCTTCGTCGTCAAGAAGCCGGTTCCGCTGCGGGGCAGTCTCGCCACGATTCCGCCGACCCTTGGTCGTTGGGAGCGGGTCGGCGAGGACGGACAGTTCTCCGGTGCGCTCGTGGAGGAGTTGGGCACCTCGCAGTACCTCGACCGGACCTACGCGATCGACGGCGATCCCGAACAGGGGATCGCCTCGCTGCACGTGGCCTACTACACCGGCGCCATCGACGACGTGCCACACATTCCCGAGCGGTGCTGGGATGCGGCGGGCATGCGGATGACCCGACCGCCCGAGACCGTTGGCCTCGACGTCGACGACGCCGACTGGTCGACCGAATCCGATCTGGTCAACCGGGCCACCGGCGAGTCGTACCGCGGCATCGTCGTGCGCCATCCCGTGACCGGCCTCGAGGAGACCGTCTACATGCCGATCGGGCCTGTGGAGATGACGGTCACCGAGTTCAGCCCCGCCGATAACAAGCGGCGTCGCCAGACCGGCGGCTACTTCTTCATCGCCAACGGCCGGACCACGCCGAGCGCCTTCGGTGTTCGGAGTCTGGCCTTCAGTCTCACCGACGAGTTCGCCTATTACTGCAAGGTGCAGGTGACGACATCGAGTTCGACGTCCGATGACGAGAGTCTCGACGAGTACCGCGCGATCGCCTCGGAACTCGTCGAGGAGCTGTTGCCCCACCTCATGAAGCGCCTGCCCCGCTGGCCCGACTACGAACGACGTTCCGAATCGGTCCGTTCCGGGTCGGACGAGGAGTGATCCATGGCTGCGAAGTTCGACCGCAAGTTCATCCTGATCCTCGGCGTCTCCGCCGTCGCCGCCGCCGCCGTGCTCGGCGTGGCCTTGGCGGTGCTGCAGCCGTGGGGTCCGGCGCGACATCTCCGCCGAGCGGAGGCCGCGGCCGCCGAGGGCGACTGGCGGCAGGCCTTCAACTTCTACGGGCGGGCCTTCGGCAAGGAGCCGGGAAATCTCGGCTTCCTCGACCTGACGCGCGAGGCCCTGCTTCGGATCGTTCCCGAGACCGCGACCGAGGCTTCGGAGCGGTACCAGAATCTGCGGGCGATCATGGATCGTCGAACCCGGGTCGGCAGTGCCGATCCCGAGCGGTGGCAGGAGTACCTCGACTTCATCGAGGTGCAGGCGATCGCATTGGACGATCCCACCTCCTGGAACGGCCTTGCCGATCAGGCCGAGCTGATGGCGGAGTCGTTCGGCACCGGCGATCCAGCGGCCGCCCTTGCCGATGAGTACCGGTGCTTCGCGCTCGCGCAGCGTCTCGATGCCCTTCGCTCGGACGAGTTGGAGGATCTCGAGCGCGATCTCGAAGCGCTCGTGGAGCGACGCCCCGAGTCCGATCGGGCATGGGGCACTCTGGCGCGACTTCGAGCGTTGGACGCCATCGGCCTCGCCGGCGGCGGACGTCGCCTCGAGGCCGCGGAGCGACTCGCCGAGGCCGAAGAGACGCTCGAGGCCGCGGCCGCTGCGAACGCCGCCGGCGCCGAACTGCTGCTGGCGCGGATGGAACTGGCGAAGTACCGCGTTGCGATCGGAGAGGCCGATCCGCTGGAGATCGACGCCCTCGTGGAGCGGATCGCCTCGGCGGCCAAGGGCGCCGACGCCTTCCAGTCGCTGCGGCTGGCTCGAGGCATGTTGAGGTCCGGGCGAGTGAGCGCCCTGCAGCAGGTCGACGACCTGTTGGCCGGCCATCTCGCGAACGCCCCCGACGACATCTTCCATCGACAGCTGCTGGCGTTCGTGAGGCAGGGCATCGACCGCGACGGAGGTCGCGCCGTCGCCGCCACGCTCATCGAGCAGCCTCGCATGTCGGTCGGCCTCGCTGCCGCGTTTCAGGACGAGATCGCCCTGCGAGCGGCCGCCCAGGTCTTCGACATCGACTTCAGCGACTGGTCGCTGTCGGATTCGCCGGAGCAGCGGGACGCCGCGGTCGATCGCATGAAGTCCGGTCTCGACACGATCGCGGTTCTCACCGCGGGAGCGAGCGACGACTCGCTTCGTCTCAGATGCGAAGCGAAGTTGGCCATGGCCCGCAACAACCCGGCGCTGGCGGCGGCGCGGTTCGAGGAGGTGCTTCGCCAAGGCCGGTTCAACGACGCCGACACGCTCTATCACGCAGCGATGGCGCTTCGGCAGATCGGCGAGATCGGCAGGGCGTCGCAGCTTCTCGAGGGCGTGGTGAGCCAGCAGCCCAACAACGTTCGGCTGCTCGGTCTGCTCGGCGAGTTGGCGATCCAGACCGGCCGCAATGCCGACGCCCAGCGGTACGCGGCCCGCATTCTCCAGATCGAGCCCGACAACGAGGGTGGCCTGCGCCTCGCCGAAGCCGCCGAGCAGCGCGAGGGCATCGCCGTCGGCGACGCCGACGATCCCGCCACCCTGCGGCTCAAGGTCGCCGAGGTGCTCTTCTCGGGCGGCAAGCTCGAGGAGGCTCGGCGGGTCCTTGCCGAAGGTCGGCAGGAGTTCCCCGAAGACGTGCGGTTCATCCGCGCCGAGGCCCAGATCGCCCTGCGCGAGAACGACACCGATGCCGCGAAGGCACTGATCGCCGAGGCGATCGAGATCGATCCCCGCGATCCGCTCCTCATGCGGATGCAGTCGCTGCTGGCCACATCCGATCCGATCGAACGGATCCGCATGCTCACCGAACAGGCCCACGCGGGCGATCCGGCGCTGCCGAGCCAGCTGTTTGCGGCCTTCGAGGCGGCGCGTCGCGAGTTCCAGAGGAAGTCCGAGGAGCTGCTCGACGAGGATCCCGAGGCCGCACGCCGATTCTCCGAACTCGCGATCCGGGCCGCGGAGGCGGCTCAGGAGGCTCGTGTGGGCCTCGACGAGAGCGAGACCATTCCCGCGGTGCTCGCGACTCGCTTCGACGAGGCGGTGCAGGCCGGCGAGTACGAGAAGGCGTTGGGGATCGCAGACGAGGCCGACGCCCTTGGGGATCCCTCGGTTCGGCCGCTGCTGAGGTCTCGCCTGCGGTTGCTGCAGGAGGATCGGACGGGGGCGCTCGAGGAGATCGACGCGGCCCTCGCGGCCGGCATCACCACTTCCCGCATCCATCGCGAGCGCGGCATGCTGCTCGAGGCCTCCGGACGACCTGCCGAGGCGTTGCAGTCCTACGAGGAGGCGCTCTCGCGCCGGCCCAACGACGTCGACACCATGAAGCGTCAGGTCGGTCTGCTGATTCGAACCGGTCGCAACGCCGAGGCCCTGCAGATGCTTCGGGCGGCACGGCGAGTCGCGACGCTCGATCGAACCATCGAGGAGGCGTGGATGGCCCTCGAGGGCGAGTACGGCGATCGCCGTCTCGCGCTGCAGCGTCGTGCCGAGCGCTACCAGTTCGACCGTGAGGACGCCGAGAACGCCCTGGGGCTCGCGATGCTGCTCGTCGACATCGCGCCGCAGCGCACCGACGTGAAGGACCGGGACGGACGGGTCCGCTTCGGCGTCGGACAGTGGGAGTCCCTGTCTCCGGTCGAGCGTCAGGAACAGCTCGATGAGGTCGAACGGGAGTGGCGGGAGGGTGCGGAGGACATCTTCGCCAGGCTGTCCGAAGCGAATCCCGAAGACCTGAAGATCGCAGCGGCGCGGGCCGCGGCCCTCCGGACCCTCGGCCGTGCGGAGGATGGCGAGCGGGTGCTGCGATCGTTCATCGCCGCACAGGGAGGCGCTGCCGGAGCGGATGTCTGGCTGGCGCTGGGCAGCTATCTCGTCGAGTCGAGAAAGGGTGCCGAGGCCCTTGCGGCGTTCAACAAGGCCATCGAGCTCGAGGATCCGGAAAGCCGACAGGCGAGTCTGTTCCTTTCGGACTTCTGGTTCCGCCGCGCCGATTGGGAGCGTGCCCTTGGACACCTCGAGGACGTTCCAGCGACCCGGGAATCGACGCTTCGTCGGGCGGAGTGCCTGACGAAGCTCAACCGCCTCGACGAGGCGACCGTGGTCCTGTCGTCGCTGGAAGAACGCGATCTCACGTCGGTTCTCCTGGAGGCGGCGATCGTCGAGACCAAGGCGCGGCAGGCGATGCAGGCCTCGGAAGCCGATGCCGCATCGGACAACTACCAGCGATTCGAGGAGCTCGTGGCCCAGGCGCGGGCGCTGTCTCCGTCCAACCCCAAGCCCCTCGTCCAGCAGGCGAACAGCTTGCGCATGCGGGGACTGCTCAGCGGCGATCGACAGATGCAGCAGCGGGCCGTCGAGACCCTCGACGAGGCGCTTCGACTCGACACCGGCGACTGGGCCGCGACGCGGCTCCGCAGCGAGCTGCTGATCGAGATGGGCGAGGCCTCCGCGGCAGCGGCGGGCCTCGAGGAGTACGTCTCGCGCCAGCCCGACGTCAAGGAGGCCCGACAGGCCCTCGTCGAGGCGCAGATTCGAGCCGACAACCTCGATCGCGCCGCCGAGGTCGTGCGCGAGGCGATCGCCTCGGATCCCAACGACGCCTTCTGGCACCAGACGCTGGGCGAGATGGCGTTGCGAAACCGCCGATTCCCCGATGCGATGCGGTCCTTCCGACGCTCGTACGAGCTCGCGCCGAACGCCGCGACGCTGCACCGGCTCGTCGACATGCAGTTGCGCCAGGTGCCTCCGGACTACGAGGGCATCCTCGAGGTCCTCGGGGGCTCCGAGGACGAGGTCGAGCGGTCGATCTATCTCCAGTCCGCCGAGGCCGTGTCGATCGCCAACACCGGCGATGTGGACGCGGGCCGTCGGGAGCTTGCGGAGAGCTATCGATTCGCCCTCGAAGCGATCGCCGACGGCCGCGCCGAGCCCACGGTGCTCGATGGGTGGTTCGCGAACCTGCGATTCCTCTATGGACCCGAGGATGCCGAGCAGGCGGAGGCGTTCGTGAGAGCCGCAGCCGACGTTCCGGTCCATCCGATCGGACTGCGCTGGCTCGCCGAGCTTGCCGCATCGGTCGGCGAGGAGGGCTACCCGCGGGGAGCCTCGCTTCTCGAGGAGGCGATCGCCACCGACGACGGCACCGATCCGCGAATCACCGCCCGACTGCATCTCGATCGGGGCAACCTCCACTACGTCAACGGGGACTGCCGGTCCGCCATCGAGTCCTTCGAGAGGTCCGCCGCGAGCGGGCCGCCGAATCCGCAGACTCTGAACAACCTCGCATTCCTCTGTGGGGACTGCCTCGACGATCCCGCCCGGGGTCTTCCGCACATCGAGCGGGCCATGGCGATCTCGGATCAGATTCCGGAGTTCATCGACACCTACGGTTACCTGTTGTGGAAGGCCGGGCGT
>Ga0075475_10001125_pt1 | contig 13055 bp, 2 predicted proteins | sample DEB08_DNA_10_FD_76342 | JGI IMG/M metagenome (GOLD analysis project Ga0075475, IMG submission 76342) | Aqueous microbial communities from the Delaware River and Bay under freshwater to marine salinity gradient to study organic matter... | ecosystem: Environmental > Aquatic > Marine > Coastal ... | reverse complement strand
GGTCGCGACAGCGATCGCATCAAGCTCGACCTCCAGTTGACGACGCTGTTCGTGCCCGGCCGGGAGGTTCCCGACGAGTTCGTGCCGCCCTAACCGTCCGACGCGCCGTTCGACCGATACGCCCGCCTCGTCGAGGCCAATCCCTTCCTGATGCCACCGCCGCCGAAGCCGGAGGCCGCGGCGCCGGAGGCCGCGACGCCCGAGACGCGTCCGGAGCCTCGACCGAGAGCCCCGGCCTTTCCCTACGGCGACTGGCGCTTGACGGGACTGGTGCAGGGCCCCGAGGGCATCGAGGCGTGGCTTCGCAACGGACGCACCGGCGAGACCGCGTCGATCGGTCCCAGCGGGCGGGTCGGCGCCGCTGAACTCGTCGAGATCGCGGGCGATGCCGCCACGTTCCGGATCGGCGACGAATCGTTTCTCGTGCTCGTCGGCGCAACGCTCGGAGACCGATAGTCCCAAGGGACCGAGAACCGCATGACGGTTGGTCGGTTCCGGTAAGACGCCCGCGGCGGTTGCGCCGCGGGGCGTTTCCTCGATGCCCTCCACGCCTCCCACGACGGCCCGACCCATGCAGAAGAGCCTTCTCCGACCCAGCCTGACCGCCTCGCTCGTCGCCGCGTCGCTTCTTGCGGGAGGCGATCGAAGCGGAGCGGCGGGTCAGGATGGTCCGGGAACATCATCGGACACGAATCTTCAAGGTCCGGGAACCGGTGGCACGTCCGAGAACTCCGGCGACCAGGCCGATGCGAAGCGGGTTCGCTTCAACTTCAAGGGCCAGTCGTGGGACCAGGTGCTGGACTGGTTCAGTCGGACGACCGGCCTGCCCATCGTGCGCGAGGTCGCGGTTCCGCAGGGGACCGTCGACTACCTCTCGCCGCGGGACTACGACGTGCCCGAGGCGCTGCGGCTCCTGAACATCCTGCTCCAGACCCAGGACGTGATGCTGCGGGTCGAGGCGGATCGCCTGCACCTGCAGAAGCTCGGCGAGATGAAGCGGGAGAACATCCCGACCTTCACGGACTCGCTCCCGGATTCGGTCACCGACGACCAGATCGTCACGCTGCTGCTTCCCCTGATCAACGCGGCATCCGACGAGGCCGCGGCCCAACTCGATGGCCTCGTCGCCGAGTACGGATCGGTGACCTCGCTCCCGAAGCAGAACGCGGTGCTGCTGGTCGAGACCGCCGGACAGGTCCGTCGGCTGCAGCGAATCATCGAGGAGCTCGACCGAGAGGACGTCGAGAACGTCGTCGAGTACATCCAGATCGAGCACGCCAAGGCGAAGGAGCTCGTCGAGTCCCTGAAGGCGCTGATGGGCGAGCGGGTGATCGAGTACGTGATCAACCCGCAGAACAACAAGCGGGTGAAGCTCGAGGAGAACCGCCTTGCGGGACTCACCCTGACCGCGGACGAGCGCACCAACTCGATCATCGCCCGAGGCACCCGAGCCCGCATCGATCGGGTCCGCGAGACCATCGAACTGCTCGACGTGCCGCGGCCCGGCAGCGGCCCGCGCACCGTGCGCACCTTCGTGCTCGGTCGCGAGACCGCCGCCACCGCCCGTCGCAAGCTCGATCAGGTCTTCGCCGCGGCGCCCCGCGAGGAGCGTCCGCAGGTCGTCGACCTTGCCGATCCAGGCGAGATCGCCATCGCGGGCAGCCCGTCGGTCGTGGCCGAGGCGATCTCCGTGCTCGAGTCGATCGACGGAGGAACCGGCGGCGGGCCTGTGGATGCGGATCGGGCCGTCACGAGCCTGCCGGTCGAACATCTCGATGCCCGCGCCGCGATCTCGGCACTCGATCCGCTGTTGACCGCACGACAGAAGGCGAGCCTGTCGCTCGCGCCGGGGCCCGATGGGCGATCGATCCTCGTCGCGGGGCCCGGCAGCGAGGTCCAGGCGATCGAAGGCCTTCTGGTTCTGGTCGACCGAGCCCGCGAGCTTCCGAAGCAGGTGCGGTTCGAGACGTTGGCGGAGTCCAACGCCGCGGAGGTGGCCGCCCGTGCCGCGGAGATCGATCGCCTGCGGCGACCCGTCGGCGCCGAGCACGAGGTCGAGGCCTCCTGGGATGCCGACGGCGGCAAGCTTCGACTCGTCGGAAGCGATCGAGCCATCGAGCGGTATCGCGACAGCCTTCGGCAGGCTCGGGAGGCCCTGAGGCCCCAGCCCGTGGTTCGGCAGTTCCGTCTCGAGAACGGACGCCCGTCGCAGGTCGCCAACGAACTGCGTCGCCTCGCCGCGCAGCTGCTCGATCCGCGCGACGGCACGCCGTTCACGGCGCCGAGCATCGAACCGGTCGACGCGCTCGACCTGATGGTGGTGACCGCCACCGCCGCCCAGCACGAGTCGCTCGGCCCGCTGGTCGAGTCGCTCGATCGCGCCGCCCCCGGCGACACACGCGTGCGCGTCGTCCCCCTGGAGGGCGCCGATCCGACGGTGCTGCTCGAGCGGGCGGAGACGATCTGGGAACGCCTGCTGCCCGAAGCCGACCGTCGACGTCATGGCGTTCCGCAGATCGAGGTCGATCAGGCGTCCGGATCGCTGCTGCTGGTCGGCCACCGCGAAGCCGTCGACGCCTTCGAGCAGGCCCTTCGCGAGGCTCGACGCCTGGCGGCGCCCTCTCGATCGGGTCGAATGCTTGCGGTTCGACAGGCCGACGCCTCGGCCCTCGTCGAGTCGCTGGGGCGCCTGCTCGCCACCGCCGCGCCGGTCGATCCCTCGCGGAGCGTGCCCGCGGCGGAGATCACGGCGGTCGAGGAGCTGAACAGTCTGTGGGTCGTCGGCGAGCGTGAGCAGTTGCAGCAGGCCGAGCAGTTCCTGCAGCGACTCGACGTCGCCGGCGACAAGGACCTGCCGCCGCTCAAGCTGCTTCAGGTCCGCGCCGCGGACGCGCTCGTCATCGCGAAGCTTCTGAACGAGCGCTATGCGTCCCGCTCCGCCGCCGAGCAGCGGGAGCAGCCGGTCGCCGTCGATGCGGAGATCGGCGGCAACACCCTCGCGGTCACGGCGCCCGCGGAGATCCTCGCCGAGATCGAGAGCCTCGTCGAGGAGATCAACGACGCGGGCCGCATCGGCGGCGAGGACCGGGAGATCAAGATCTTCTCGTTGAAGGTGGGGCGTGCCGCGGATCTCGCCCGCACGATCGACCAGATGTTCCCCGAGCCGCCGGTGCCGGTCGATTCGAGAGGTCGGCCTCGGCCGGATCTGAAGCTCCCGCGCGAAGTGGTGGTGCGGGCGCACGAGCCCACGAACTCGCTCATCGTCGATGCGCCGGGCACCCGCATGGAGGACTTCTCCCGCCTCGTCGAGCAGCTCGACCGCCAGGAGGCGGCGCCGGAGACCGAGATCCGCACCTACCGGCTCAATCGCAGCCGACCCGAGGCGATCGCCTCGACGCTTCGCGATCTCGCCGCGGGAGGGCACCTCGGCGGAGCCACCGATGCTCGCGGAGCGAGCGCGATCTCGATCGGCATCGAGCAGAACACCGGAAGTCTCGTGGTGTCCGGGCCGAACGCCATCTTCGATCGCGTCGAGCAGGTGATCGACGAGATCGACGGCCCGCGCCCTGGACCGGCGACGGACCTTCGGATCTTCCGACTCGCGAGCGCTCGCGCCGACAGCCTCGAGCCGACGCTGCGGCAGATCCTGCTGGCTCGAACTCGCGAGGTGATCCCCGCCTCCGCGGGCCGACCCGAGGAACTCCTTCAACTGACGGTCGACCGCAAGACCAACTCGATCGTGGTCGCGGCCCCGACCCCGATCGTCGAGTTGGCGGCGACCCTCGTCGAGCAGTTCGACACCGGCGAGGCGTCGGGCAGTTCGACGGTCCGCGTCAGAAGCCTGAACTTCGCCGACGCCGGCCAGGTCTCCCAGTCGCTCGCCCAGGCCCTTCCGGGACTGACGAGCCCCGCGACCGGCGGTCCGGTCGATGTGAAGGTCGTCGCGGCGCCCGGCGCCAACGCGATTCTCCTGATCGGCCCACCGGCCGATCTCGACGCGGTCGAGGAGCTGATCGAGCCGCTCGATCTGCGGCCATCGACCGACGCCGTCGACGCCGAGACCTTCACCCTGCAGTACGCGACCGCGACCCAGGTCGCTCCGATCGTGCAGCGGGTGCTCGCCGATCAGCAGCAGAGCGATCCACGACTTCTCATCGAGCGACTCCGACGCAGTCGCGGGCAGGTGACGTTCACTCCGCCGGTTCGGGTGGATGCGGATCCGCGAACCAACAGCCTGCTGGTCAGCGGGCCGGCGCAGACGGTGGCGCTCGCCCGGACCATCATCGAACGACTCGACGTGCCCGACTCGACGGCGGATCGAAGCTACGCCATCTTCACGCCCGAACGAGCCGATCCCGCGCGGCTGGTCCAGTCGGCCGATCGCGTACTGGACTCGACACGGCCGGCGGGGGTCCGATCGACCCTCGATCTTCTGGCGGAACCGCAGGCCGGCGTGGTCATCGTCATGGGCACGCCCGAGGAGACCGGGCGGGCCGAGACGCTCCTGGCCGAACTCGACGCCGAGACGCCCGCCGCGCCCACCGCGACGATGCGGACGGTCGAGATCGTGAACGGCGATCCCGCGACCATCGCGCGCACTCTCGAGGCGCTGCTTCGCGATCGAGGCCGCTGGCCGGACGCGTTGCAGCAGGCATCGCGGGCGGGGGTGGCGGTGCCGCAGGCGCGGGTGACCGCCGATGCGGCGGCGAGCCGTCTGATGATCGATGCGCCGGAGGTGCTGCTTCCGATGGCCCTCGAGGTCGTCGCACAGCTCGACCAGCCCCGCGGCACGGAGTCGATGGAGACTCGGGTGTTCACGCTGCAACGGGCGTCCGCCGAGGAGGTCTCGGATGCGGTGCGGCAGTCGCTCGACGCCGCGTTCCGGAACGAACCCGCCGGTCGGCGGCCCACCGTCGTCGCGGAGTCGTCGAGCAACTCGATCGTCGTGACCGGGACCGCGCCGCAGCTGGCCCGGATCGCCGCCCTGATCGAGCCGATGGATCGCGTCGCCGCCACCGGCGACTCGGTCCGAACGGTGTTCCTCGAGAACGCCCGAGCCGAGAAGATCGCGCCGATCCTCGAACGACTGCTCGACCCCAATCCTGAAATGGACCTGAGGGGCCTCGCCGGATGGCTCCAGGTCGAGATCGTGCGCCAGCAGGCCGCGAGGGCCGGCGACAAGGTGAAGGTCGCCTCGGATCGTCGTCTCAACGCGGTCATCCTGACCGGCCCGCCCTCGGCTCTCGATGCCGCCGAGCGGCTTGCGAAGCAACTCGATGTGCGTGGCGCCGCGATCGCCGCCGCCAGCGAGATCGAAGTGGTGACGTTGCGAAACGGAGATGCCGCGTCGATCGCAGAGAGTCTCGAGGCGGTGTTCGCCGATGCCGAGGAGGCACCGCCGGTCATCCGCGTCGACGCCTCCGGCAACGCCCTGCTGGTGCGGGGCGAGGCGGCGCAGCTTCGTCGCATCCGCGAACTCGCGGGTCAGCTCGATCGTGCCGCCGCCGGCGCCGCACGCGATGTGCGCACCGTCGCGCTCGATCCCGATCGTGCCGACGCCGCCGAAGTCGCCCGTCTGCTCGGGCGCATGCTCGAGCGCGAAGGCGACGGAGCCGTCGAGGTGATCACCCTCGAAGAACTGTTGAACCGCTACCCCGACCGCATGGAAGGCGAGAACCAGGCTCCTTCGAGCAGCCCGCCACCTCCACCCGCCACGCCGTGATCGCTCGGTCCGCCGAGTCGACGACCGCGCCGACCGACTTCACCGGGACCGCCCCACGATCCGCCCGCCACTTCGACGACCTGCGCCCCTGCGAGCCCGCCCGATGACCGCCGCCTTCCAGCCGACCTTCCCCCGACCGCCTCGCACCCGACTCGCGTTCGCCGGATCGTGGGGTTCGATCGCCGGGCTGTCGTTGGCGAGTTGCCTGGCCGCGTCGGCGCGCATGGCTCATGCCCAGTCGGTGCCGTCGCCCAGCCCCCAGGCGCCGTCCGGCGAGGCGGGCCGTGGAACGGGTGCCACCATCGCCGTCGATCCCGAGACCAACAGTCTCGTCATCGTGGGCTCGCCCCGCGAGGTCGAGCGTCTCGCCGAGCTCGCGCGGCAGGCTCAGAATGCGTTGCCGGTGGAGTCGAGTCGCATCTACTCGATCGCGTTGGGACCGGAGGCGGGTGCGGAGCGCCTGCGTTCGCTGGTCGTCCAGACCCTTCGCACCATGAATTCCCGTGGGGGCGTCGGAGCGATCGCGCGGCGGGTGTCGGTGGTGGCGGATCCGTCGGCCCGGTCGCTGGTGGTGACCGCGAGTCCCGGCGACTTCCGAGTGGTCGGCGAGTTGATCGCCGCCTTTGCGCGGACACCCGAGTCCGAGCGACTCACCGTGCGCAACTATCCGCTCGAGAACGTCACGGCCGATCAGGCGTCGCGGAATCTCCGGGCGCTGCTGGATGCCCAGCGGGCCTCCGCGGGCGAAGGTCCGATCTCGGTTCGACTCGAAGATGCCGACGGGAGCGGGGTGCCGCTCGAGGCGACCTTCGACCCGACGCGGGTGCGGGCGATCGCGGAGCCCGTCGCGAACACCCTTGTGGTGATCGCTCCGGAGGAGGCGGTCGCCTTCGTCGATCGGTTCGTGTCCGAAAGCGACGCGCTGCCGACCGCCGAACAGGCGTCGCTCAAGGTCTACACGCTGAAGCATGCATCGGCGGAGCAGCTCGTGCGTCCGGTGACGGACCTCTTGTCGAGCCGGTGGCGCGATCAGCGACGACGCGATCCCTCGCTGGCGGAGCCTCGCGTCGTCGCGGATCCCCGGAACAACGCCCTGATCGTCAGCGCCGCGAGGCCGCAGCTGGCGGAGCTCGGCGAACTGCTGGCGACGCTCGACGGCGGCGAGGCCGACACCTTCGCCGGCGGCGGGATCGAGATCGTGCCGGTCCGGTTCGCCGAGGCCGCCGAGGTCGCCCGCACGCTCGACCGCTTCCTGACGGATCGGGCCCGAAGCGCGGGTCTACGCGATTCCGAGGCGACCGTCGCGGCGCTGGGATCCTCCAACGCCCTGATCCTCGGCGGATCCGCCGACGCGATCGCGTCGCTGAAGGGACTGATCGCCGAGATCGACCTGCCCCAGACCGGCGACCGCGCCGTCGAGATCGTTCGGATCCGTCGCGGCGATGCCCGGTCGATCGCACGTCTCGTCGGAGAGCAGTTCTCGCGGCGGGTGATCGGCGGCACGCCCATCGCCGTGAGCGCCGACACGCGAACCAACAGCGTCATCGTGAACGCTCCCAACCAGGTCGCCGAGGAGGTGCTCGCCCTCATCGCGTCGCTGGACTCGCCCGATGCCAGCGACGAGACCATCCTGCGGACGTACCAGCTGACCACGGCTCGGGCCGACGAGGCGGTTCGTCTGCTGACGGCGAGTCTGCAGTTGGATTCGTCCGGCCGCGCCGACGGGGTCTCGATCCGTCTCGACGACGCCGAGGAGGCGGTCGAGGTCAACGCCCGCATCGTGCCCGATCGGCGCAGCAACAGCCTGATCGTGACCGCGACGCCCGAGAGCGTTCCGGTCATCGAGGCGCTCATCACCCGGATCGACGAGGCCCCGGCCTCGAGTCCGCTGGAGTTCCGCATCGTGCCGCTCGAGCACGCCACCGCGGCGGATGCCAGCTACACCCTTCGCCAGATGCTGCGGGCCGCCGAGCCGGGTCAGACTCCGCCGGCCATCGACTACAACAGCGCAGAGAACCAGCTGGTGATCGGCGCCACCTCGGATCAGTTCCCGCGGATCGAGGAGTTGATCGACAAGCTCGACCAGCCCCGCAGCCGACCTCGCCGGACCGACTTCATCGCGCTCGAGTTCGCCGATGCGGAGCGGGTCCGCGAGGCCCTTTCCTACTTCTACGGCCCGTGGGCGGATCAGGCGGATCGCCCGAGTCAGCGCAACGTCAGCATCGTGGCCGATCCGGCCACCAATTCGCTGGTGATCTCCGCCGAGGAGAACGAGTGGGAGGGGATCGAGGGTCTGCTGGCCAAGCTCGACCGGGAGGACTACGACGGCAGCCTGCAGCTTCGGGTCTTCGCGCTGGCCCACGCCGACGCACGCGGTCTCGCCCGTGCCATCAACGACGCGTTCCGCGGCCAGATGGAGGAGCTTCGGCGTCGCGGCAGAGGGGCAGAGGGCCAGCGTGATCGCGAGAGCCGCGATCAGACTCCGCCCACCACGCTGGTTCCCGCGGAGGAGTGGGTCAGTGTCGCGGCGGAGGAGAACACCAACTCGCTCGTCGTGTCCGCGAGCCGGGCGAACCTCAACCGCATCGAACGGATCATCGAGGAGCTCGACACCGCCGACTTCGGACGACTGCCCGCGCCGCGGGTGATCCCCGTCGCACGCGGCGACGCCGAGCAGCTCGCCGAGGCGATCGTCGAGGCGTACGACCTCGAGTCCGATGGTGGATCCCGCACGGTCCGGGTCGTCGGCGATCGGACGGCAAGCGCCTTGATCGTCCGCGCGGGCGACGCCGACTTCGAGCAGATCCGAACGCTGGCCGAGCGCCTGCAGGAGCAGGCGGCGTCTCAGGGCCTCTCGGTGAGCCTGCTGACTCTGGAAAACGCTCCGGCCGCGCGGGTTGCCGACGCGATTCGCGAGGCGTACACCCTGCGGGCCCGCCAAGCGAACCTGCCATTGACGATCTCGGTGGACGGCAGCGCGAATGCGCTGGTGGTGGCGTCGACCGGTCCTCTGTTCGAGGAGATTCGAGAGACCGCCGAGGCGATGGATCGCCTCAGCCCGAAGGCCGGCCAGGCGATCTTCCTGATCGATCTCGAGCACGTCGATCCGGAGATCGTCGAACAGGCGATTTCGGAGATCGGTCTCGACGAGGAGCAGGATCCCGACTCGGCTCGTCGAATCGTGGGCGAGCCGGTCCGGGTCGCCACCTTGCCCGGTCGTCGATCGATCCTGGTCGTCGCCAATCCCGCCGACCGGAACGCCATCACCGGATTCGTCAAGGCGATCGACGAAGCGCCGTCGCTGCCTGCCAGCCAGCTGCGGGTGGTGCGCCTCGAGATCGCAGAGGCGTCGGCGGTCGCCTCGATCCTCGAGGAGCTCGTCGATCCCACCGCGTCAGCCGCCGGAAGCGATCTTGCACGGGCCGCCCGAGAGCAGATCCGTCGCCTCGGCCTTCGTCGCGACGGCATCGACGCTCCGGATCTTGCGCTCGACCTCGACACGCCGATCCGCATCCTCGCCGACGATGGGCTGAACGCCCTGCTGATCGACTCGAGTCCGGAGAACGTCGAGGCCATCGAGACCATCGCGGGAATGCTGGACGAACTCCCCGTCACCAGCGCCGTGACGGTGCAGTTCCTGCCTCTCGAGCACATCGCCGCGGCGGAGTTCGCCCGGCTGGTGCGCGAGGTCTTCGAACAGGGCGCCGACGTTGGCCGGATTCCCGGGACGAACCGGGCCGGAGTGCCTGCCGGCGCCGTGGGACCCGCGCTTCTGGAGCCGGTCGCGATGACGGTCGACGAACGGACCAACACCGTGATCGTCGCCGGTCGCGAGGAGGCGGTGGCGCTCGTCGAGGTGCTGAAGCAGCGGGTCGACGACGGCATCGCCATGGGCTGGGTCGAGCCTCGGGTGATCGCGCTGCAGTACGCCGACGCCGTCGAACTGGCCGCGACGCTCGAGGCGGTGCTCGTCGGCGGTCGGCAGGACCTTCCCGATGCGATCGCCTTGCAGCGGCAGGTGGGCCGACTTCGGGTGGCGCTCGACGAGGACGGCAAGGCCCGGGAGGTCGAAGGAGACATCTTCCGTCCCATGACCGAACTGCTGGTTCGACCGGATCGCCCGAGCAACGCGCTGGTCGCGGTCGGCAGTCCCGGCAACCTCGAGGTCGTCGAGGCGCTCGTCGCGATGCTGGACGTCGAGGCGGCGGCGCCCGGAGCGACGGTGCGGACCTTCGCCATCCAGCACGCGTCCGCCGGGCGAGTGGCGACGTTGCTCGAACAGCTGTTCACCCAGCAGTACCAGGCCAAGCTTCTTCGCGAAGAGGATCGCGTCCGGGTGATCGCCGACGAGCGGATCAACTCGATCGTCGTATCGACCAGCAATCGCAGCTTCCAGCTCGTCGAGGAGCTGCTGGCGACGCTCGATGCCGAGGTCGCACCCGACCTGCGCGAGATCCGCATGCTCGCCCTCGAGAACGCCGCCGCGAGCCGCGTCGCTCCGATCGTGCAGCAGATGATGGATGCGCGGCTCGAGCGCCTTCGGCGGGTCCAGCCCGAGACCGCCGATCTCGAGAAGGCGCTGGTGCTCGCGGATCCCAGGGCGAACGCCCTCGTGGTCGCGGCGGGCAACGATGCCTACGAGGTGATCTCGCGGCTGGCGAAGGACCTCGACGCCGCGCCCCCGGACGACGCGTCGCTGGTCGAGGTGGTCGCGGTGCGGGGCGGCGACATGAACCGACTCGTCGACACCATCGACCGGGTGATGGAGCGTCGCTACGCCGACCTGCCCGCCGACGTGTCGAAGCGCAGCCGACCGCTGGTTCTGACCGATCCGCGCACGGGCAGTCTGCTGGTGACGGCGAGCCCCGAGGATGTCGAAGCGATTCGCAAGCTGGTGGAGCAGCTCGAGGGGATGCCGATGAACGCGGCCCTCGGACTGGCCGTGGTGCAGGTCGACCGGGGGCGAGCGGTGGATCTCGCCCCACGCCTCGAACGTCTCATGATCGAGAGGACCCGCAGCCTCGGTTCGGCGGAGAGCCCGTCCGATCGCGTGTCGATCCTCGCGGATCCGGCAAGCAACAGCCTGCTGGTCGCCGCCAACGAATCGAACGTCGAGACGGTGCGCGAGCTGGTTCGACTGCTCGAACAGAGCGAACTGGGCGACGCCGATCTCCCGGTCGAGGTGTTCATGCTGGCACGTGGTCGTGCCGGCGAGATGCTTCCCACCATCCGCTCGATGTACGTCGACGAGGCCAACCGCAGTCGCGGGCCGAACACCGTTCGGGTGTCCGCCGACGACCGTCTGAACGCGATCGTCGTTGCGGCACCCGCCGAGGATGTGGCGGCGATCCGATCGTTGGTCGAGCGCCTGGACGGGACCGCCGCGGGCACCGTGGTCGACATCAAGTACATCCCGCTCGCGTCGGCCAACGCGGTCGAGATGGTCGGCCTCGTCGAGACGGTGCTCTCGGGCGGCGGCATCGGACGTCGCCGCGGCGGGGCCATGGCGACGGTGGTTCGCTACCTCCGCGAAATCGACGGCGGCGGCGACGGCGAGAAGCAGGAGTTGGAGGTCGAGATCAGCCAGGCGACTCGCGAGTCGATCAGCCTGGTGCCCGATGTGCGGACCAACACCGTCATCGTCCGGGCACCGGGCGACTCGATTCCGCTGCTCGAGCGGATGATTCGGGACCTCGACGAGTCCACGCTCGGCGGACAGAACATCCGCGTCTTCCAGCTCACCAACGCCGATGCGGATGCGATGGCGCAGATCCTCCGCGAGCTCTTCAACCTGCGTCAGCGCGGCAACATGTTCGTGCTGCGTCCGCGCGAGATCGCCGAGGAGGTCGAGCTGGAACTGCCGGCGATGTCGGGCCCGCCCGGGCTCTCCTCGACGGAGTTGACCATGGTGCCCGACGAGCGGCAGCAGCTGTCGATCACCGTGGACAGCCGCACCAACAGTCTGCTGGTGTCGGGCACGTCGGGGTATCTGGATCTGGTCTCGAAGGTCGTCGAAGAACTCGACGCGGCGGAGGCGAACGAGCGCGAGACCTTCGTCTACCGCCTCAAGAACGCGACCGCCGAGGAGGTCGCCGAGATCGTCGGACAGTTCGTCAGCGAGGACCAGCGCAAGGTCGTCCAGACCCTCGGCAGCGACGAGCTTCCCTCGGCGGCGCGCCTGCTCGAGCGCGAGGTGACGATCGTCGGCGACGTCAAGAGCAACTCGGTGGTGGTGACGGCGAGTCCCCGATACGCCGATCGGGTGCGAGACATCATCAAGGAGCTCGACATCGACCCGCCGCAGGTCCTGATCCAGGTGCTGCTGGCGGAGGTCGAACTCTCCAACGACGAGCGTCTGGGTCTCGAGTTCACCCGCTTCACCGCGGGCAACGTCGACGTGGCGGGCGGATTCGGTCTCCCTCGGACGCCCTTCGACCGCAGCAGCGGCGTGTCGGTGCCCGGCCTGGCGGGGCTTGCGCCGGCGCTCTTCGCCAACGGCATCGGTGTACCGAACATCGCGGTGGGCAGCGCCGACTTCGATCTCCTGATCAACGCCCTCGAGAGCCAGAACCGGGTGCAGGTGCTGAGCAACCCGTCGGTCATGGTCGCCAACAACTCCGAAGGCTTCATCCAGGTGGGCGACACGGTTCGCCTGCCGGATGCGATCTCGTTCTCATCGGCAGGCCAGCAGTCGGCGGTCACCCCCGAGGACATCGGAGTGATCCTGCGGGTCACCCCCACGATCAATCCGGACGGCTACGTACGGATGGAGATCGAGCCTGAGATCTCGCGTCTGAGTCGCGAATCGATCCAGATCTCGGAGAACTTCGAGAGCCCCGTGATCACGCGGCGTCGGGCGAACACCACCGTCACCGTGAAGGACGGGCAGACCGTCGTCATCGGCGGGCTCATCAGCGATCGCTACGAGAACATCGAGAAGAAGGTCCCGCTGCTCGGCGACATCCCGCTGCTTGGCGAGCTGTTCCGCAACAAGAGCGAGACCATCGAGAAGACGGAGCTGCTGATCGTGCTGACGCCGCACGTCATCAACAACAACGGCGACTCGATCCGCGATGCGCGGATGGAGGAGCTGTCCAAGGAGATGATCGACAAGCTGAGCCTCGATCCGCCGCTGCTCGATCAGATTCGACGCGGTGAGCTCGACGGACTGCAGGGCCAGATCGGCCCGGACGGCGAACGGATCGACACGATCGGCGCACCGTCGGCGACCAGCGAGCAGGAGGTCGGGTTCCTCGAGCCGCCGAAGGCGGAAGCCGACGCCGACGGGGCCGGCGAGGCGGGTCCCGAGGCGGACACCGCACTGCCGAATCGG
>Ga0075475_10001123_pt1 | contig 13062 bp, 7 predicted proteins | sample DEB08_DNA_10_FD_76342 | JGI IMG/M metagenome (GOLD analysis project Ga0075475, IMG submission 76342) | Aqueous microbial communities from the Delaware River and Bay under freshwater to marine salinity gradient to study organic matter... | ecosystem: Environmental > Aquatic > Marine > Coastal ... | reverse complement strand
CGTTGGACACGGCGACTGTCCGCCGTGGATGCAGCGGGAGGCGAGATGCAGGTGGTGGGAGGCGTCGGTCATGGCGTCGCGGGTCCTTCGGAGCGGATGGGGTCCGGGCAGTGTCGCCGACGGCCGGGGGATCGCAAGCGATGAGCGTTACGCTCTGGGCATGGGCGAGCATGCATCGAGCACTCAGGGCGATGGCGACGGTCGCGATCCGAGCGAGGGTGCCGGCATGGACCCCGACGACGAGGTCTGCCTCTGCTTTCGGGTGAGTCTTCGGAAGATCCGGAACTTCGTCCGAAGAACCGAGCCGCGGGTTCCGAGCCAGATCGCCGACTGTCTCGGGGCCGGCACCGGCTGCCGGTGGTGCGTGCCGTTCCTCGAGAAGCTGCATCGACAATGGGAGGCGGGCGAGCCCATGGGACTGCCGATCGCCCCAGCGGAGTACGCGGCCAGACGGAGTCGCTATCGCCGCACCGGCGCCCGTGAGGTCCAAGAGGCGCCGAAGGAGGCGCCGAAGGAGGCGCCGAAGCAGGTGCCGAAGGAGGATTCCGCATCCGGCGACCCGGTCGGGAAGTAGGAACGTACGGTGGGCGGGGCGTTCCGCCCGCCATAGGATCGACCGTCATCCCTTGGTGTCGGATGGAGACCTGGCCGATCGGTCTCACGGTCGTTCGACCAGGGTCGTGAAGAACCCGGACTCCCTACTCCGGAACCGCGTGATGGACACTCCAACCGATCGCTCGCCATCCAAGCCTCGCTCGTCCGTCGACGCCGTGAGGTCCCTTGTCGCGGTCGGCCGCAGACGCCTGCGCCTGCGGCGCCTTCTCGAGGCGTTGCCGACCTCGCTCCTCGCGGCGGCGATCGCGACGTTGGGCGCCGTGGGTCTCGATCGGGCGATGCCGGGCGTGCTTCCTCCATGGTGGATCGTCGCGGTCGTGCTGGCGTCGGCGGGACTGGTCGCCGCGATCGCGGTCGCGATGCGGAGAGACCCCAGCGAGTTCGCCGCGGCCGTCGAGGTCGATCGAATCCTCGGCCTTCGCGATCGGCTGTCGGTCGCGATCGAGTCCGCCGGCCGAGAGGACCTCTTCGCCCGGGCCGCCTGCGAGGACGCCGAGCGGGTCGCCCGAGATCCCGCGCACCGTCGGCAGATCCAGCAGGGCTTGCCCGCCGCGGCGCCTCCTCGCTGGTGGTGGCCGCTTCCGGCGTGGGCCGCGGCAATCGGATTCGCGCTGCTCCTGCCGCAACTGCGCGGAACGTCGGCGAGCGCCGAAACGCCGCCCGCCGAGGCGGTCCGCGAGGAGGCCAAGGAGAGCCTCGAAAGTCTGGTGGCGGAGATCGCCGAGAACGAAGCGCTGGCCGATGCCCTCGAGGGCGACGGCGCGTTCGAGTTCGACGACGCCGCCTTCGAAGACCTCGAGGATCCCGAGGAGATCCAACTCGAGGCGATTCGCCAGGTGACGGCGCTCGAGGAGCGGCTCGAGGCGCTGCTCCAGAGCGACGAGGCCCGCGCGGCGGACGCCCTTCGGGAGCAGTTCGCGGGTCTCGACGTGCCCGAGGATGGGCCCGCCCGCGATCTCGCCCTGGCCCTTCGGATGGGCGATCATGCGGCGGCGGCCGACGCGATCGAGGAGATGCGAGAGCGGCTCGAGCAGGGGGAGGAGGGCATGAGTGCCCAGGAGCGGCAGCAGCTCGCCGAGGCGCTGGAGCGACTCGCCGAACAACTTCAGCAGGACGCCGCGGACACGGATCGGCTCGACGACATGATGCGGGCGGCGGGTCTCGATCCGCAGGCGGCGGGTGAATTGAGCGATGCGGACCTCGAGCGCCTGCGGCAGATGGCCGAGCAGCTCGAGAATCTGAGCGAGTCGCAGCGCGAGGAGCTGATGCAGGCCGCCCGGGCCGCACAACGCTCCCAGCAGGACGCCACGCGGTTGTCCGAGGCGATGCGGCGGATGGCCGGACAGTGCTCGGGCGGCCCGAACGGCGAGATGGGCGAGGTCGCTTCGGGCACCTTCGGCAAGGACGCCCAAGAGATGCTCGGCGAACTCGATCGCATGCAGGCCATGATGCGGCAGGCTCGCGCCGCACAAGGGCAGTGCCGAGGCAAGGCTCGCGGTCTTGGTGGGCAGGGCTTCATCCGCCCCGGCGACGGCAACGGCGACAGCGAGGGGCCGGGCATGGGCGGACGCGGTCGCGGACGCGGCGGCGTCGCGCCGCGAGCCGAAACGCCAACCGGAACCGAGATCGTTCGCGAGGCCGGCGAGATCGGCGCCGGCGATGTGATCGCACGGGAGTTCTTCGAAGGGCCGCTCGACGTGGGCGAGGCGAGAATCCCGCTCGAGCGGATCGAGCGTCGCCTCGAGGCGGCCGATCCCGCCGCCGCGACCGGCGACGATCCGGTGCCGCCGCATCTGCGCGACGCCCACCGGCACTACTTCGGCTCGCTGCGTCGCATGGTGCGCCCGGAGACGCCGTCCGCGACGACGCCGGAGTCCTCGGACAAGGGCGGATCGGAGTGATCCGCCCGGTCGTTCCGTCTCGCATCGCGCGCCGGAGCGCCGCGGCCTTCGTCGGCGCCGCGCTTTCTGCCGCGCTTTCTGCCGCACTTTCTATCGCATCGGGATGTGGGGATGGGCGGCCGCAGGTCGTGGCGTACGTCTCGGCGGACGACGCCGTGGCGCGACCGATTCTCGAGGCGTTCGAGGACGAACATGGTGTGCGCGTGCTGGTGCGGTACGACACCGAAGCGACCAAGACCACCGGGCTGGTCAACCGGATTCGCGCCGAACGCGATCGCCCGGCGGCGGATCTTCTCTGGTCGAGCGAGCCGTTCATGATGGCGCAACTCGCCGACGAGGGCCTGCTCGAAGCGCCGCCCGCGGAGGTGCTGCCCGACTGGCCGGACGCCCTCAAGGATGGCGATCGGCGCTGGCACGCGTTCTCGGGCAGAGCGAGGGTCGTGGTCTACTCGCCCGAGCGGGTCGATGCGGCGGAGGCGCCGGCCACCTGGATGGACCTGCTCGACGAGCGATGGCGGGGGCGAGTGGTCATGGCGGATCCTCGATTCGGCACCACCCGCGGACACCTCGGCGCGATGAAGCGGTACTGGGATCGAAACGTCATGCCCGGCTACTACGGGGCGTTCCTCCAGGGCCTTGCCGAGAACGAAGTGCGCCTGCTTCCCGGGGGGAACGCCGCCGTGGTCGAAGCGGTCGCGTCGGGCGAGGCGGAGGTCGGCCTGACGGACACCGACGACGTCTTCGCCGCTCGGGACCGAGGCCTCGCGGTCGCGATGGTCATGCCGCGTCACGATCCCGACGAGATCGTGCCCGGCGGTGGCACTCTGGTGGTGCCCAACACCGTCGCGCTGGTCCGGGGCGGCCCGAATCGGGAACTCGCGATCGAGCTGCTCGAGCATCTGCTGTCGGCGGAGGTCGAGTTGGCGCTGCTGCGTTCGCCTTCGCGGAACGTGCCGCTGGTCCACGCCGGTGCGATGACCGCCGCCGACGCCGAGCGTGCCGCGGCGGCGACGGTCGCGGATCCGCTGCGGGTCGACCTCGGGCGTGCCGCGGCGGCGATGCCTGCAGCGGTCGAGGACGCGATGTCGGTGCTGATGCCGCAGGGATCCGACGCATCGTCCGGACGCGATTGAGGTGGGGGCGGCTCCGCTCACCGGCTTCACCACGGCGACGGTTCTGGCGTTGCCGGCGGTGGTGGTTCCGATCGTGCTCGTGGTCGCGGCGATCGGTTCGGGCTTCGGGGGCTCCGGTGAATCGACGGTCGAGGGTGCGGCGGCGTTCCGTGGCGCCGAGACGCTGTGGCGCACCGTCGGTTGGACGGCATCGATCGGTGCGTTGGCGGCCCTGGCGGGTTGGGCGCCGGGGCGCCGACTGGCCGCCGGAGGGGCCCGCTGGCTCGCCTTCGCGGCGGTCCTTCCCCTGATGCTTCCGGGGTGGCTGCTGTTCCACGGCTTCTGGACCGCCATCGGCCCCGGCACGTTCGTGGGCGATCTGGCCTCGCGCCTGGATCAGGTTCGCCTGCTTCGGGAACTGGCCCTCGGCGCGGGGCTGCTTGCCGCGTGCTGGCCGTTGGCGGCGTGGAGCGTGGCGATCGAACGGCGAGGACGCGAGTGCTCTTCGGCGGCCTTGGAGGCGATCGACGGCCTGCCCTGGGCTCGCCGGATCGCGATCGCGTTTCGGGAGGATCGCGCTGCGCTGCTGCGCGGTGCGGTCATGGCGATGCTGCTGCTCTGGTCGACGACGGTCGCCTTCGATCTCGCCGGGGTCCGCACGTTCGGATTCGAGCTCCGCACGCTCGACGCGGAGGGCGCATCGACGGCGACGATCCTGGCACTGGGATGGCCCGGGCTGCTGCCGGGCATCGCGCTGCTGGCGATCGTGACGTCCCTGCCTTCGCCGCGAGAGGACGCGACAACCGAATCCGCACCGGGTGGACGGTGGAGCATCGCGCTCTGGTCGACGGTCGTGCTCGTGGGCGTGCCGATCCTCCTCATGGCATGGGGAGTGTTGCGGGATTCGGGCCTGGATCCCGAGGCGCTGCGGGCCTTCGCGATTCTTCACGGTCCGTCGGTGCTGCCGACGTTGGCCGTGGCCGGTTCGACGGCGGCCTTGGCGGGCATCCTCGCGGCGGCGCTGGTGGTGGCGTGGGCGCCGGCGCCGGGACGTCCTTCGAACCTGCTCCGGATCGGTCTCGCGATCGAAGCGCTGGCCTGGACCGTGGCCGCGGGAATGCCCTCGGCAGTGCTGGCGGCCGCGGTCATCGATCTCTGGAATCGTCCGGTCGTGGATTGGGTGCATCGGTCGCCGGCGATTCTGGTTCTCGGCCTGCTTGGTCGATTCGGCGTCGTGGCGGTGGCGACCGCGTGGTGGCTGTCTCGTCGTCGTCCATCCGGCGAGAGCGCCCTCTCGGCGATCGACGGCCCGCGGCGTCTCGGCGAGGTGTTGGCGATCGAGCGATCCCGAGTCCTCGCAGCGGCGCTCGCCACCTTCGCGGCGGTCTTCTCGCTCTCGCTTGGCGAAGTCGCGCTTTCGAGCCGGCTGGCACCGCCCGGTGACGCCTGGCTCGCGACGGCGGTCCTCAACGCGATCCACTACCAGCGCGGCGAGACCGTGTTGATCGCGGCCTTGGCGATGCTGGTCGCGGGGGTTCTGGCGTCGTCGACGGCGCTGTGGGCGTTTCGCCCGAGGCGCAGGTCGCCCGGCGGCGGGGGGCTCGTGGCGATCGCCTCGGGACTGTCGCTGGTGGCGCTGGCGGCCTCGCTTCCCGGATGCGATTCCAGGGATGGCGCGCCGTCGTCGCCAGGCATGGAGGCCGCCATGGACGACGAGTCGCCCCCACCGGTGCCGGCGACCTTCACCGTGGGCGGACAGGGCACCGTGCCGGGGCGTTTCAGGACCCCGCGGGCCGTCGAGTTCGCGCCTGACCGAGATGCCCTGCTGGTCGTCGACCGGAGCGGTCGCCTGCAGCGCATCGATCTTGACGAGGCGAGGAGAGGTCGGGCCGATGCGGTGTGGCCGCTGCCCGAGTTCGACATGGGATTTCCGACCGGTCTCACCGTGATCGACGATCTCATCGTCGTGGCCGACACCCACGAGCATCGGGTGCTGGTGCTCGACGCGGAAGGCCGGATGCTCGAGACCTTCGGGCGCTACGGAACGGGGCCGGGAGAGTTCGTGTATCCGACCGACGTCGTCGAGACGACCGATGGTCGCCTGTTCGTGGCGGAGTACGGAGGCAACGACCGGGTGCAGCTCTTCGACGCGGATCGACGATCGCTGCTCGCCTTCGATGCCGGGGAGACGGGGATGCCATTCCGGCGACCGCAGTCCCTCGCGCTCGCGCCCGACGGCGAGGAGCTGTTCATCGCCGACGCCTGCAACCACCGCGTCGTGGTGGTCGATCTCGAGGGTCGGGTACGGCGGGTGCTGGGTGAACTTGGCCGCGACCCGGGCCGTCTCGCCTACCCCTACGGCATCGCCTTCGATGGCCGAGGCGGCCTGTTGGTCGCGGAGTTCGGCAACAATCGCCTGCAGCGGCTCGATCCGGCCACCGGCGCCTCGCTGGGATGCTGGGGCGGCTTCGGCGAGGGGGAGGGACGCCTGCGATATCCTTGGTCCGTGGCGGTGCGGGACGGCCGCGTCGCGGTGCTCGACTCCGGCAACCACCGCATGATGCTTCTCGAGATCGATGCCCTGCTGGGGCCGACGCGCGGGCCGGACACCGAAGAGGAGTCCTCGCCGTGACGCTGGGCCCGCTTCGATTCGAGCATCCGGGCTGGCTTCTGCTGCTGTTGCTGATCCCCTTGGCGTGGTGGATCGCCCGGGCCGGACGCGGATCGCTCTCGCGAGGGCGACGGACGACTTCGCTGGTGGTGCGGGCGCTGGTGATCCTGGCGCTCACCGCCGCGCTCGCCGAGCCGAGCGTCGTGCATCGGAGCGACGACCTCGCGGTGATCGTGGTGGCCGATGCGAGTCGCTCGGTTCCGCGCGATCGTCTCGAGGAGGCCGAGCGTTTCGTCGTCGCGGCAGCGGAGGCCCGCGAACGACCCGAGGACCGGCTCGCGGTGGTGACCGTCGCCCAGGCCGCCGAGGTCGCGGCATTGCCCGAGGCGGGGACGGAGCCGGGATTCGGAGGGCACGCCGGTGCCGATGCGGGGACCAATCTCGCCGAAGGACTCCGCCTGGCCCTTGCGATCGTGCCGCAGGACGCGGCGGCGCGGATCCTGCTGGTCTCCGACGGCAACGAAACGGACGACCGGGTGCTCGAAGCCGCGGATCTCGCCCGCGCGAACCGCGTGCCCGTCGACGTCCTGCCGATCCGCTACCGCCGCGACGGCGAGATCGTGCTGGAGGAGCTTCGGGCGCCGACCCGAGCCCGCGTCGGCCAGACCGTGGAGTTGCGGGTCTCCCTTCGAAGCGGCGCAGCGGCGTCGGGGCGTCTGGTGCTTCGGCACGACGATCGCCTCGTCGATCTCGATCCCTCCGGCCCCGGCACCGGTCTTCCGCTCATGCTCGAGCCGGGGGTCAACACGTTCCTCGTTCCGGTCTCGCTCGATCGCTCGGGCGCGCATCGCTTCGAGGCGGTCTTCGAGCCGGACGAGGGCGCCCCGGACGTCGTCGCGGAGAACAACCGCGGCGCCGCGGCAACCTTCATCTCCGGCGAGGGGCGGGTGCTGATCCTCGACGTCGCCGACGACGGCGCGGCACTGGAGGAGGTGCTTCGCACCGCGGGCATCGAGGTGGAGCGACGCAGTCCCGAGGTCCTCGGAGGCCGCGCGGCGACGACGATCGCCGGGTTCGATGCGGTGGTCCTTGCGAACGTGCCGCGATGGGCGATCGACCCCGCCACCGACCGGCTGCTGCGCGGATACGTCCACGATCTCGGCGGCGGCCTGATGATGATGGGCGGGGACCGTTCGTTCGGGGCCGGCGGCTGGATCGACTCCGAGACCGCCGAGGCGATTCCGGTCGAGATGGACCCCCCGCAGGAGCGACAGCTGGTTCGCGGCGTGCTCGGCCTGATCATGCACTCCTGCGAGATGGCCGAGGGCAACTACTGGAGCGAGCAGGTCGCGATCTCCGCGATCGAGGCGCTCACCGCCGAGGACTACGCGGGCATCATCACCTTCGAGTGGGGCGCCTCGAACGAGACCAGTTGGGCGCATCCGCTCCAACCCGTTGGAGACAAGAGCCGAGCGGTGGCGGCGGCGCGTCGCATGACCGTCGGCGACATGCCCGACTTCGGTCCCTCGATCGATCTCCTCGTGCGGGGCATCTCCGATCTCGAGGCCGAGGGCGGCGTCCGTTTCGGCCAGCGGCACGCGATCATCATCTCCGACGGCGACGCGATGCCCCCCTCGGAGGCCCTCGTCGAGCGGGCCATCGATCTCGGACTCACCATCACCACGGTCATGGTCGCGGGGCACGGTTCGGCGATCGACCGCCTCAACATGGAGCGGCTCGCGCAGTTCACCGGAGGCACCTTCTACGAAGTCGACGATCCCAACGCGTTGCCCGAGATCTTCATCAAGGAGGCGGTGGTGGTCAGCCGCTCGCTGATCGTCGACGACGCCCCGTTCGTGCCGACGTCGACTCCCGATCCGGGTGGGCCGTTGAGTTCGACGTCGGGCGTGCCGCCCCTGCTGGGCTACGTCCTGACGGTCCCGCGAGAGGGGCTCGCGAGGGTGGTGCTGGAGCGACGCACCAACGAGAGCGACGATCCGATCTACGCGTGGTGGAACCACGGGACCGGCCGCGCCATCGCGTTCACGAGCGACTTCAGCGGACGTTGGGGGCGGGAGTGGCTCGGATGGGCCGGCGCCTCGGCGTTCTGGGAGGAGTCGATGCGGTGGCTGATGCGGTCGGCGGCTCCGCGGGATCTGGTGTTGCGGACCAGAATCGACGGCAAGGAGGCCGTCGTCGAGGTCGAGTCGATGGCCGAGGATGGCGGTCCTCGCGGCTTCCTCGCCGCCGAAGGTCGCCTCGTGCGTCCCGACGGTTCGGTGGAGGTGCTGCCCCTGCGCCAGACCGGACCGGGCCGGGCGGCGGGACGATTTTCGATCGACTCGTTCGGTTCGCACCTCGTCAGCGTCGCCGTGCCCGGCGAGGACGGGACGCGGGGGACCATCCAGGGCGCGGTCACCGTGCCGTATGCCCGCGAGTTTCTGGCGACCCGCGACGACTCGGCGCTGCTTCGCGCCGTGGCCGAGCGAACCGGAGGCAGGGTGATCGACATGGGCGATCCCCGACTCGCCGACCTGTTCCTGCACGAGGCGGTGGCGGTGCCGCTGGCGCCGCGACGCTTCTGGGACATCCTGATCCTGGTGGCGCTGGGGTTGTTCCTGATCGACGTCGCGGTGCGTCGTCTGAGCCTGTTCGGGGATGGCGGAGGGGTGCTGTCGCGCCTCGCCGGGCGTCGGTCGAGCGGCGGAGATGGGCGCAGCGTGGCGGCGTGGCAGCGGGCCCGCGCTCGCGCCGGTGGAGAGTCCGAGTTCGACTCCCCGACCGACGCCCCCGACACGGCACGAGGTGCGGTGGCGCCTCGTCCGACGGCCAAGGACCCCGCGGCCCGGCCCGCCGAAACGGCTGCGACGCCGAACGCCGGCGATTCGTCGAGTGCTTCGGGGTCCGACTCGGGCCCGGATTCGAACTCGCAGGAGCCCTCCTCGGAGAGCGTGAGCCACACCTCTCGCCTCCTGCTGGCGAAACGCAAGGCCCGTGGCGAGGCGGGAGAGGGAGGCGGCCATGGCGCCTGAAGCCTCCGCCATCGTCGACTCCGAGGCGATCGAGCGTCTGCGTGGCGAATGCGACGCGTTTCGCGAACGGATCTCGAGGCTCCGAGCATCGCTGGGCGAGGTGCTGGTCGGGCAGTCGCGGGTCGTCGCCGAGGTGCTGGTGGCCCTCTTCGCGGACGGGCACGTCCTGCTCGAAGGCCCGCCTGGACTCGGCAAGACGCTGCTCGTGCGCACGCTCGCGGACGCGATGCGACTCGACTTCGGAAGGGTGCAGTTCACACCGGATCTCATGCCCGCGGACATCACCGGGACATCGGTCATCACCGACGACGGCGAGGGCGGTCGTCGCCGCATCGAGTTCCGGCCGGGACCGATCTTCACCCAACTGCTGCTCGCCGACGAGATCAACCGCGCCGCGCCGCGGACCCAGTCGGCCCTGCTCGAGGCGATGGCGGAGCGTTCGGTGTCGGTTGGCGGCGAGACTCGGTTGCTCGAGCGGCCCTTCCTGGTGCTCGCGACGCAGAACCCCATCGAGCAGGAGGGGACCTTCCCGCTGCCCGAGGCCCAGCTCGATCGGTTCCTGCTGAAGGTCCATGTGCCCGCGCCCACGCGTGGCGAACTCGACGAGATCCTTTCCCGAACCACGTCCGGGAGAACCTCCGAGGCGACGGTGGTCTTCGACGCGGCGTCGATTCGTGAAGGTCAGGCCCTCGCCCGGAGGGTGTTCCTCGCGCCGAGCATCGCCGACTACGCCGCCCGCCTGGTGCTGGCGACCCAGCCGGGAGGTCCGTACGCCACCGAGGAGATCGATCGCCTCGTTGCCGTCGGGTCGAGTCCGCGAGGCCTCATCGCGCTGGTGTCCACGGCGAAGGTCGCCGCGCTGCTCGACGGGCGGTACGCGGTCTCCGGCGACGACCTTCGAGCGATGGCCTTGCCGGCCCTGCGGCATCGGCTGGTGCGAAGCTTCGAGGCCGAGAGCGCCCGTCGCGACGCCGACGAGATCGTTCGGGCCGTGATCGCGGCGACGCCGCGGGCGCCGGAGGATCCCGCATGAGCGCCGCCCGGGCCCGAAGCATCGACGAGCTGATCGACTCGGCGCTCATGAGCCGCCTCGATCGACTCGACGTGGTCAGCCGCAAGATCTTCGCCGGCAAGCTGCAGGGGGAGCGGCGAAGCAAGCGTCGAGGGCGCAGCGTCGAGTTCGCCGACTTCCGGCCCTACGTCCACGGCGACGATCTGCGCTTCGTCGATTGGAACATCTACGGCCGCCTCGATCGACTCTTCCTGAAGATGTTCCTCGAGGAGGAGGATCTCTCCCTGCTGGTGGTGATCGATGCGACCGCGTCCATGGCATCTGGCGAGCCGGAGAAGTTCGCCTTCGCCCAGCGCCTCGCGATGGCCCTGGGGTACGTGGGACTGGTCAATCGAAACCGGGTCACGCTCGCGAGCTTCGGAGGCGCGGGCGAGGGAACCCAGGTTCGCGGCGGGTCCGGAGTGCGGCGACTCGCGAACCTGCGTGGGCGGCGGCGGACCCGGGAGATGGGCCAGTGGCTGCTCGACACCGAGCCGGCCGGCGGCGGCGACTTCGCCGAGGCGATGAAGACGATCGCCCTCGCCCGGCAGGGGCGGGGGGTGATGGTGCTGCTGTCCGATCTCCTGTTTCGAGAAGGCTACGAACGGGGTCTCAACTATGCGGCGGGACGGGGCTTCGACGTCTTCGCCCTGCAGGTCCTGTCGCCGCAGGAGACCGATCCCGCGGCCCACGGCATCGTCGGGGACCTGCGCCTCGTGGACGTCGAGGACGGCGGCGAGACCGAGATCACCGCCACGCCGGCGGTGCTCGAGCGATATCGCTCGCGCCTGGAGGCGTTCGTTTCGGGACTCCGAGAGTTCTGCGTCCGACGCAACATCATGCACGTGCCGCTCGACACCACGCAGGCGGTCGATGCGGTGATCCTCGAGACGTTGCGCCGTCGGGGACTCGTGCGATGACCTGGCTGACACCGCTCACCGGACTGCTCGCGGCTGCCGCGGTGATCCCGCCTCTGGTGGCGCTCTACTTCCTGAAGCTGCGTCGCAAGCGACGCACCATCTCCTCGACGCTTCTCTGGAGCCGTTCGGTCGAGGATCTGGAGGCCAACGCCCCCTGGCAGCGTCTGCGGCCCAACCTGCTGTTCCTCCTGCAGCTTCTGGTGCTGGTGGCGCTGGCCGTCGCGGTGGCCCAACCGATCGCCGAGGGCGGGGGCGGACAGGGCCGCACCGCACTCCTGATCGACCGCTCCGGATCGATGCTGGCGACCGACGATCCGAACGGGGATGCGACGCGTCTCGACCGGGCCAAGGCGGCGGCCGTGGCGCGGGTCGAGACGCTGCTTGGCGGCGGCTGGCTCGGTGGCGGCGATGCGGAGGTGATGGTGATCGCCTTCGACGAGCGAGGCGAGGTGCGGGCGCCGTTCACCTCCAACGCCCGCACCGCGATCGAGGCGATCGAGGCGATCGAGCCGAGCGACGCCACGAGCCTGCTGAAGCCGGCGCTCGATCTCGCGAGGGCGTTCGCCACCAACGTCGATCCGGAGAGCGGCCCGAACGAGGTCGGGGATCTCTCGATCGAACTCTTCTCCGATGGACGTCTCGAGGATCTTGCGACCACCGTCCTGCGATCGAACGAGCGCCTCCGATTCGAGCCCATCGGCGCCTCGGACGCCCCGAACCTCGGCTTCGAGATCGCGGCTGCGGAGCGGCCTGCCGACACCCCGGGCTCGATCGCGGTCTTCGCAAGCGTCTTCAACGCGGGCTTCGAGGAACGACTGGTTCGGGTGGCGATCGCCGTCGACGGGGTGGTGCAGTCGGTGACGCCCGAGCCCGTACGTCTGCCCGCGGCGCGGATCGACCCGGCGACCGGCGTCATGGAGCCGGGCCGCGGCGATGTCGCGTTCCTCCCCTTCGAGCAGCCTCGCGACGCGCTGATCGAACTGTCGCTGCGGCCCGCCGACGACCTTCCGGATGTGCTCGCCACCGACGACCGGGCCGCGATCGTGGTGCCCCCGCCGCGTCGCCTCGAGGTGCTTCGAGTGGGCGAGTCGGGAGGTGTGCTGTCGATGCTGCTCGAGGGACTTCCGCTGGCCCGGTTCGAGTCGATGTCGCTTGCCCGCTTCGACGAACTGGCTTCCGGCGATCCGGCCTCGCTTGGCGGCTTCGACGTGGTGGTCCTCGACGGTGTCGCTCCGGAGATCTTGCCGCCCGGCCGCTATCTCGCCTTTGGAGCGATCGCACCGCTGGAGGGTCTCGACGAGTTCGGCACCCGCGATGGGGTCATGGTGCGCTCGATGCAGCGGGGCCACGAGATCTTCCGCAACGTCAACCTCGACGAGCTCGTCGTCGCGACCTCGCGCCTGGTGGCGCCGGGGGCGGACGTTCGGGTGCTGGCGGAGTCGGCGGGCGGGCCGCTGGTCATGTCGGTCGACCGGGGGGATCTGCGGCTGATCCAGGTCGCGTTCGATCCGCTGGACAGCAACTGGCCGCTGCTGCGGAGCTTCGTCAACTTCACCGCGAACGCCATCGAGCATCTCGGCAGCGCCGACGACGCCGCGGCGCTGGCGGGTCTCGTTCCCGGCGACACCCTGACCGCGACGGTGCGTGCGGGCGTCGCGGGAGCCACCTTGGCGACACCGGACGGCGGCTCCGTCGCCCTGGTGCACGATGCCTCGGGCGTGGTCGCGTGGGGACCGGTTCGGCGGGCGGGCGTGCACGAACTGGTGTGGGGCGAGGGCGACGACGCCCGGCGCCGCATCGCCGTCAACCGCTTCGGTCTC
>Ga0075475_10001118_pt1 | contig 13069 bp, 15 predicted proteins | sample DEB08_DNA_10_FD_76342 | JGI IMG/M metagenome (GOLD analysis project Ga0075475, IMG submission 76342) | Aqueous microbial communities from the Delaware River and Bay under freshwater to marine salinity gradient to study organic matter... | ecosystem: Environmental > Aquatic > Marine > Coastal ... | reverse complement strand
GTGAATAGCCTAGAGGCTTACAATCGAGGTCTTATCAAGATTAAGTACGCCCCAAGAGATAATAGAGTCCTATTCTATACCGAAGACGGTCAGGGGGCTGTAGGCCGAGCCTTAGACAACCGCACACCTAAATGGTTTACCTACGGCAATACGGCTGAAGGTATATTAGTAGGTAAAGGTATCCCCGTATTAGTAGAGGACACTCCTAGTGCATGTTCTGTGTCTCGGATAGACGGCTATTCTGGATTCGCATTACTAGGCACACGAATGACGCCCCGTATTAAGGCTAGGTTACGCCATTTTACTCATGTGTTGATAGTCCTTGACAAAGATGCGAGTTCCAAGGCACTGTCTCTCGTTAAGAGTGTGCAGTCAGTGTGTAATGCTACTGTAAGATTTACGGAGACCGATCTTAAATGCCTTACTGGCGAACAGATACAAAGTATACTACGGTAAACAGCATCTTCACTTGGGAGTTCATCTCGGGCGGCAGTAGCAATGCTAGAGTTAACCGTATGCGGTCACGTACTAAAGCCGCAGAGCTTCCTATAAATATGATGGTTTATACGGCCTCATTACAGAATCCCCCTAGCGGTCCCCCCGCCTTTTCCTTATAGCCGCCAATCATACGCAGTCGATCTTCTGCATTAACAAATATCCGTCGAAGCTAACCTAGTACCGACGTAAAACTAAAGGAAAGGGTGTATAACCATGAAAGCCAGAGGGATCTTGGTCATCGATTTTGAGTTCGAAGGGTTTAAGGAAGCAGCCGAAGAGCAAGAGAAGCTCGAAGCAGCCTTGAAGAATATCGTGACGGGCAATCGTAGAGTTGTCCATTATCAGATGGATCTAAAAGAGCGTCGGGGTGATGCTCCACTAGACATCAAACGGATGAAGTTCCGCAACAACTAGACCTTCCCCATACTAGGGGTACTTAGAGGCCTCGCCATTTCGGCGGGGCTTTTTTTATGCCGACTATTGACAGATCGGTGCGTGTCGTGCCACTTAATAAATCCTAACTAACTTGAAGAGGAGAGTGCCGATTGGACCACGCAGTATTAAGGAACCTACTATCGAGCCAATTTTACCGAGAGAATAAGAGCCGACTGAAGGCCGATTTTTTCGGAGACGATGCCCAAGATCTCTACAAAGTATTGATTGCGGCACATGATAAGTATGACCATGACATCACAGCCAAGGAACTGATGGCCTTGTATGAGATGCAAAACCCAGTAGCTACCGCATCAGACAAAGCAATCATTCAGGATCTGGTTAACGTCATCTCGAAGACCGACCCAATGTCTGACGACATTGCGGCTGATGTGATTACTAATATGTGGCGTCAGGCCCGTGGACTAGACATTGCCAACTTAGGCGTGGCGATTAACCAAGGGAATTACGACGCACTACAACAGCTACGCAAGCTAATCGAGGAGAGTTCCGATGGCTTCAAACCCGATGATTTTGGTACTCCGACTACGAAAGACATCTTTGAGCTTATGGCTCAAACCGGAGATGATTCCCGTTGGGCGTTTAACATCTCAACGATCAAAGAAGTCTGCTATGGTATTGGTCCCGCAGAATTCGGGATTATCTTCGCCACACCCAACACAGGCAAGACGGCATTTGTCATTAGTCTATGCTGCGCCCCGGGTGGTTTCTGTGAGCAAGGAGCCAAAGTCCTATACCTAGGCAACGAGGAACAGACTAGCCGTACTATGTACCGTGCAATGCAAGCATGGTCTGGCATGGACAAGTACCAGATTGCTGATGCCCCTACCCTATGCCGTAAGAAGTTCGAAGACATCGAAGACAACATCGAGATGTTCGACATACAGGATTGGACGCTGGCCCAGATCGAGGCCAAGTGTGAATCCGAGGCGGTAGACGTACTGATCATCGATCAGGCGGACAAGGTGCAAATTGAAGGCAACTACAACGCATCACACGAGCGGCTGCGGGAACTCTATCGCCGCCTTCGTGAGGTAGCCAAGAGGCAGCAATGTGCAGTCTTAGCCGTGTCTCAGGCTTCTGCGGATGCAGAGAAGAAGACCCGACTATCCTTCACGATGATGGAAGGCTCCAAGATTGGTAAGGCGGCAGAGTCTGACCTGATCCTTGGTGTAGGCCGACATAACGCTGAAGTGGAGAGCAATGAGCCAGACCACACACGTTTTGTCACGATCTCTAAGAACAAACTCAGCGGATGGCATGGAACGATCATCTGCAACATTCAACCAGAGGTAAGCCGTTATGTTGAATGAGACTGATCTCCAAGAATTTTATGAACTAATCGATAAGAAAAAAGCCGAGCAGAAAAAAGAACCAAATCATCTTGTGGCAAAGCAGCTACAGATCCTTGACCACTTCCTGATGCTCGAAAAGATGCTGAAGGGAATGTACTACAAATGAATGTTTTGTTTTTGGACGGTGAAACAACCGTATGCAAGCTCGGAGATAAAACAGACAACTCGCCTAAGAACCCAAACAACAAAGCGGTAGCCTTCTACTGGGCTAAGAGCGATCCTGTGTTCTTAGACGTAGAGTTCTCTGTCTTCTACCACAACGAACAGCCAGTGCCTGATAGTCGTGATGCATTACAAGAAGCCCTAGACTGGGCCGACGTAATGGTATGCCACAATGCTAAGTTCGACGCCTTCTGGCTACTAGAGATGGGCTTCCGTATACCAGAACGTATATACTGCACGATGGTGGCAGAATATATACTGGCACGAGGCCAGCGCACCGAGTTGTCGCTTAAAGCTACAGCCGAGCGTAGGAACGTCACTCGTAAGAAGTCAGACCTAGTCGATGAGATGTTCAAGTCTGGCACTGGTTTCGAGGCTATGCCTCTGAACATTGTACACGAGTACGCAGAGGCCGACGTAATCTCATGCGCCGAGATCTATTATCAACAACAAGACGACTTTGCGACAGACGAGCTAAAGCCGTTGGTCAAGGTCATGGATCTGATGATGGACATGATGGATTTCTTGTTAGAGATCGAAGGCAACGGCATCAAGATTGACCTCGGCGTATTGAACGAAGTCGGCAGCAACTATCAGCGTGAGAAGGACGCACTAGAGAAACGTCTCGACGAGATCGTGACCGAAGTCATGGGCGATACACCCATCAACCTAAACTCTGGTGCGGATCTATCGAAGGTAATCTACAGCCGTCAGGTGATGGACAAAGAAGTACATCGTACAACATGGAACATCGGCGTCGATCACAGAGGGAAGAAGCTACGTCCGCCTCGGATGAATGCAGCGGCCTTCTCTCGTGCAGTACGTGAGACGACCCAGAAGATATATCGGACGGTGGCTCAGTCTTGCATCGAGTGTGAAGGCGTAGGTAAGATTCGAAAGATGCGCAAAGACGGTACGCCGTTTAAGCAGCTAAACAAATGCCCAGTCTGTCATGGCGAAGGTGCGTTATACATACCACACGGTAAGGTAGCGGGACTGAAGCTAAACCCTACGTCGGCAGACGATGCGTCGATTAATGGGTTTAAGACTGACAAGATCACAATCAAGAAGCTGATCAGTCAGGCCAAGTTCAAGGACAACCTGATTGCGGTAGAGTTTCTAGAGAAGATCAGCCGCCTGAATGCTATCAGTACCTACCTCGACAGTTTCGTTAAAGGCATCCAGACATGGACTAGACCGTCTGGTCTATTGCACTCGTCCTTTAATCAGACTGTGACTGCGACGGGCCGCCTGAGTTCTACTAACCCCAACTTCCAGAACTTACCCAAGGGATCAAAGTTCGAGGTTCGTAAGGCGATTGTCAGTCGGTTCGAGAACGGTCTCATCGGAGAATGGGACTTCAGTGGTTTGGAATTTAGAGTCGCTGGGGAACTATCCAGAGACGAACAGATCATCGAAGACATTCTGAACGGCAAGGATGTACACAGCCAGACTGCGTCAATCATCCACCAAATACCACCAGAACAGGTAACCAAGGACCAACGCTCCGCAGCAAAATCTGTGACGTTCAGCCCCCTCTACGGCGGCATGGGCGCAGGTGAGCCGGAGCATGTGCAAACGTATTTTAAGGAGTATTTCAATGTCTACAAAGGCCTCAAGAAATGGCACGGCGAACTCGCAGACCAAGTTCTCAAACGAGGATTTATACAAACACCGAGTGGCAGACAGTTTGCGTTCCCCGGAGCTAAACGGCTTCGGTCAGGAAGAATTACCAACCACACGCAAGTGGTTAACTTCCCAGTTCAGAGCTTTGCTACAGCGGATCAAGTCCCTCTGGCGTGTATCCGTGCGCTGACCATCTTCAAGTCACTTAACCTGAAGTCAAAGATCATCCTGACGGTGCATGACTCCATCGTCGTAGACATCCATCCAGACGAACTGGAAAAGGTCAATGGTGCGCTCAAGTGGGCCATGACTGGCGTCACAGACGAGCTAGAGGGACGCTTCGGGTACCGCTGCGTTTTGCCTTTAGACATCGAGGGATCTTATGGCCCAAATTGGATGGAACAGACGGAACTAAGTGTTGACTGACGCACTTAGTTATTCTAATCTGAAATTCCTAACAAAGAGGAGATCACAATGGGTGATTTAGCAGTAGCAAATCCAGCAAAAATGGCTGAACTCAATGCCATCTTGGGTATCAACGATGCACCAGAAGGTGGAAGCAACACAGGACCATCGAACCGTTTACCAGAGTTGAAGATTAACTATCAACGCAAAGATAAGTCGGGGCGATCAATCAAGGACAAGATTGGTTGGTTCTATGTGAAAGGCCTCGACAAAGAGGTCTACGCAGAAGAAGTGAAGATCCGTGTACTGTCTCAGGTGTTCCAGTGGATCGACTTCGACGAAGAGGAAATGAGACCTCGAAACAAGACCGTGATGATCCCACGGTTCTCAATGGAGCCTATCGATGAGCTAGGCACTATTCGCTGCGGTAAGCCTACCTCTAAGGAGATGGCGGACTGGACAAAGGAAGAAAAGGCTCGATTCAAAAGCATCGATCTGTTTCGCCAGCTACGTGGGCTTGTGACCTACAAAGGCGTGACGGCGGATGGTGAAGAGGTTGAGATCGAGAACCAGCCGATGATCCTGATGAACAAGCGTGGTAACTATATGACCTTCGAGGATCAGGTTATCCGAAATATCAAAGGACGAGACTTTAAAGACTTCTGGGTGACAGTTCGTGCCATTGAACAAGAGATGGGATCTGTGGTATACTATACGTTCGACTATGAGCCTGACCTACTAAATCCTGTGGCTCTAGACGACGACACATACCAGACCATGTTACACTTTGCCGATATGATCTCCTCTGAGAATGAGAAGATTAAGACGAAGTACAACGCATCGTTGGGTGGTCTGGACGCCATTGATGTGGCGGCTATGGAAGCTCTGGACTCTGATCTGGAAGACGATCACGAGTAATGGAACATCCATACGAAATACGACTACACCGACTCCTAGAGCGTCTGTCGAATAATGAGAATGATGATCTTCTTGCTGATAAGAAGAACGTCTATCAGATAATCGACGACGCAGGGGAGATGTGGAAAGAGGCTATGGCAAAGCAGTTATTGCGTGAGCCAGAAGACAACTTCCGCATTCGGGGTTCTAATGCAGGGCGACCCCTCTGCCAACTCCAGATGGAGAAGATGGGGAAGCCTCGCAGTCGTATGCCTTACAATCATATTGTACGCATGATGCACGGTGATGCTATCGAGTGTATTATTGAGGTGTTGCTACGGGTAGCAGACTTCAACATCACTGGTGGCAAGGACAAGGTCTCTCTGAAGGTTAAGGATACCGAGATCAAAGGAGAGTCCGACATCGACATCGATGATGCGGTATGGGACACAAAGTCCGCCAGCCCTTGGGCCTTCTCTCACAAGTGGAGTGATGGGTTTGAGGGTTTAGCCGACAACGATGATTTTGGCTATGTAGATCAGTTGATGGTCTATTCTATGGCGCAAAAGAAAAAAGCAGGTGGCTGGATCGTTGTGGACAAATCGACAGGCCATGTGAAGTTTGTCGAGTGCCCCGATGACCCGAAGCGTAAGAAATCTACGCTGAAGGAAATCATCAATAAGATTGACAACATTGATGGCGAGTTCAAGCGTTGCTTTGAGCCTGAGGACGAGACGTTCAATCGTAAGCCTACAGGTTCAAAGCGACTGCCTGAACAATGTAGTTTCTGTTCTTACTTAGGCTCGTGTTGGCCTAAGGCGAAGCATCTACCGCAGACAATGTCTAAGGCTAAGAACCCTCGGTACTACTGGTACACCCAGTATGAGGGAGAAGAGCTTAATGGCGATCAAACCTAGTTCCGCCAAAGCCAAGGGACGCAAGCACCAACAGTGGGTCAGAGACAAGATCTACGAGATATTTCCTCAACTAGAGGAAGGTGATGTGCGCTCCACGAGTATGGGGGCTGGTGGTGAAGATCTACAGTTATCACCGGCCGCCCGAAAGCTCCTACCACTGTCCATCGAATGCAAGGCCTTCAAGTCCTTCGCCATCTACAAGGTAGTGGAACAAGCCGAGGCTAATGCCCCCAAGGGGGCCGAGCCAATAGCCATCATCAAGGGTGATCGAAAGCGGCCCTTGGCGGTGATCGACGCAGAATTCTTTTTAAAATTGATGAAGGACAGACATGGACCCCAAGGATCTTGAACCCGACACGCTACTACTACGGCTACGCATCTTAGACGATGGTGAAGTCGAGGTATTTTCTGGTCACAACATTACCGACGATGTCTCAGAAGAACAGGCACACTTCTACATCGATATGCTCAACGGCCTACAGACAATGATGGAGTCGGCGACAGAGCATGTCGTGATGATAGGCACTTTTCTGCGGACAATAAACAATTTGCAGCAATCCACTGAGATCGAGTTTGAGCCAGACGAAGAGCTACTCGAAGCTCTCAAAGACAAGAAGGTTATCCCCTTCAGTAAAAAATTACTCAACTGATGCATACGAGGAACAGAATGGACTTTGACGCCACAGAATACACGCTGACTCTCGATGAAGCCAATGACATGGTGAACCACCCGCCTCACTATAATACCAGCGGCATTGAATGCATCGAAGCAATATACCACGCCTTAGGTGAAGACGGGTTCATCTCGTACTGCCAAGGCAATGCCATGAAGTACCTCTGGAGATTCAAGTACAAAGGCAAGGCCGTTGAGGATCTCAAGAAATCGAAGTGGTATATCAGTAAGATTGTCGAGGTACTGGGCGAAGATGAGTAAGGCGGACTACTCGGTTCGCTTGGTCAGCAAGACTGCTTGCGTACCGCTCCTACAAAGATACCACTATCTTTCCAACATATCGAAGGGATTCAAGTCTGGCTTTAATGTTGGGCTGCATCACAGAGACAATCTGGTGGGTGTGTGTATCTTTACTGGTTGGCCTGTGCCTGAGTTACTCAAGGGTTGCTTTGGCCTACCACGCACAGAACAGGATGGGTTCTGGGAGCTATCTCGATTGGTACTGCATCCCGAGCATCAATCGTCTGAGCATAACCTAGCCAGTTGGTTTGTTAGCCGATCAGTACGCAAGCTCAAAGCGTCTCAGTATGTACGCTCGATCTTATCCTACGCAGATAACGACTTCCATCAAGGCACCGTCTATGCCGCCTCGAATTTTAGATATTACGGACTGTCCGACGCCAAGAATGACTTCTGGATTAAGCAGCCCGATGGGACGTTCAAGAAGCACTCTAGAGGCAAGGTTAAAGGCCTCGACGGCGAGTGGCGTCCCAGAACCCGCAAGCATCGCTTTCTACTCACATACGACAAGAGTCTGTCCTGTCAGTGGGTGGAGCAAAAATGGAAACCCACAATTAAGGAAGTAGCAGTGAATTTTGAAGACTATCAAACTCAAGCGTCTAAGACGGCAGTTTACCCAGACGCAGACGTAATTACATACCCGACCTTCGGATTAGTCAGTGAAGCGGGTGAAGTAGCAGGTAAGGTCAAGAAGGTCTTACGTGACAAGAATGGACACTTCGATCCAACGGAACGAGAGAAGATCGCAGACGAAGTGGGTGACGTACTTTGGTACATCGCCGCCCTGTGTACCGACTTGGGCATCGGTATGGAAACAATCGCCCAACGAAATCTAGACAAATTGAATAGCAGAATGGCACGGGGCGTAATCCAAGGCTCTGGCGATAATCGGTGAGGTAATAATGAGCAATTTCAAATCTAACTTGAACCCAATGTTTCGGTCTAAGTTTAGCGAAGACATCTTCAATCATAAGTATAAGCACGAAGGCGCAGAGACATGGGACCAACTGTCTAAGACCCTTATCAAAGACGTGTGTGGTGAATATTTAACAAAGGAAGAACAGGACTTCCTGTACGAGACACACCGTGACATGAAGTGGGTAGCTGGCGGACGGTATCTGTATTATGCAGGGAGACCAAACAAATTCTTTAACAACTGCTACTTGCTGAAGGCAGAGGAAGATACCCGAGAAGATTGGGCCGATCTGTCGTGGAAGGCGGAGAGTGCCTTGATGACAGGCGGCGGCATCGGTATAGACTACTCAGTCTATCGTGCAGCGGGATCTCCTATTGAGAAGACAGGCGGACAAGCGTCTGGCCCGATCCCTAAGATGAATATGATCAACGAAATTGGACGCCGTGTAATGCAAGGCGGCAGCCGTCGATCAGCCATCTATGCGTCATTGAACTGGCAACACGGCGATATCAACGAGTTCTTATCCGCCAAAGACTGGGCCAATATGCCCGTAGGTAACACAGGCTCGACGCTGTGGGACATCAAGCAAGATGACTTCAACTTCCCTGCGCCGTTAGACATGACCAACATCTCGGTCAACTACGATACAGACTGGCTGCTACAGTACTACGAGACAGGAAAGCCGGGAGCCGTGTTCACTGAGAACGTGCGTCAGGCATTGAAGACAGCCGAGCCGGGTTTCTCATTCAACTTCTTCGACAAGGAGAAGGAGACACTACGGAACGCCTGTACAGAGGTCACGTCAGCCGACGACAGTGATGTGTGTAACCTATCGAGCATTAACATGGGCCGCATCGAAAGCATCCAAGAGATGTCTCAGATCGTAGAAGTTGTAACCAAGTTCTTAATCTGCGGCACATTGAAAGCCAAGCTGCCCTACGAAAAAGTCTACAAGACTAGAGAGAAAAACCGCCGCCTCGGACTTGGTCTCATGGGTATGCATGAATGGCTAATTAAACGAGGTTATCGTTATGAAGTTACACCCGAGCTACATGCTTGGTTGTCTGTCTACCGTGGGGTTTCAGATCGCACTAGCCGTGAGACTGCTGATCGTTTGTCTGTATCAGTTCCTGTTGCAAACAGGGCTATTGCACCTACTGGGTCCATTGGTATTCTTGCTGGCACTTCTACAGGTGTGGAGCCTATTTTTGCCGTAGCCTACAAGCGTCGGTATCTAAAAGGCCAGAACCGTTGGGTGTACCAGTATGTGGTAGATAATGCAGCCCAAGAACTTATTGATCGCTATGGAGCCGATCCAGATCGCATAGAGTCCGCCTTGGATCTAGCGCAGGACTATGAGCGTCGAATGGCATTCCAAGCGGATGTACAGGACTACGTCGATATGTCCATCTCGTCTACGATCAATCTACCTTCATACGGAAGTAAGCTGAACAATGATGATACGGTTGAAGACTTTGCTAATACGTTGGCTAAGTATGCACCCCGACTACGTGGCTTCACTTGTTATCCTGATGGGTCTCGTGGCGGTCAGCCTCTGACCTCAGTGCCATACCAAGAGGCCGTCGATAAGCTCGGTGAAGAGTTCGAGGAACACATCGAGACGCACGACATCTGTGACATCTCAGGGTCAGGCGGATCGTGCGGGATATAAGCACACCATGCATCAAGGTCTGTCGCATCGAAGGTGATTATTGCACTGGGTGCGGCAGACACACAGACGACATTCGAATGTGGTTAGCCTACAGCGAAGAGAAGCGTCTAGAACTAATGACGGAGTTAAAACGTGGGACATACAAGGAGCTACTAGCCAAGAGGTAGGTTATGAGCAACCAAACACTTGAACACGCCTTTCGTAAAGGAATCGAAGCATTCCGCAAAGGTAACTTTAACTCTCCATTCTCTAGCGGGTCTCTGAACCACAAGGAATGGCAACGAGGCTTTAATGCGGCCTACGTTGAAAACCAAAAGGGGTACATGTCGAATGTACAAGGAATTCGAGCGGTCTGAGTTTAATCTATACGACGCACCAGCCCGTGAACGGGCCAAAACCTTTTGGAGTCACGCAGGATACTCCTGTTATGACCACGAAGACGAGTTTGGTGTGGATCTAGTCGTGCGAGGCAAGAATAAGACGTTCTACTGCGAGGTAGAGGTCAAGAAGAGTTGGCATGGGGTCAAGTTCTCCTACGATACTCTCCATATTCCTGTCCGTAAGGCCAAATTCCTCACCAAACCCACCCAGTTTCTCGTTTTTAATCGAGGACTACACGCCGTGGCCCGTGTGGGCCGCAAAACAGTAGCCGACGCACCGTGTGTGGAAGTACCTAACTACAAATCCCCATTCGGAGAGCGTTTTTACGACATCCCAGCCGAGAAAGTAGCATTCTACACCCTCGGCGCAGCCACATAGGAGAATATTGTGGAACAAGTAGAAGCAACCCTTAAAGAAGCAACCGAGAAGGGTCTACAAGCCGTCTTAGTCTGTGGTTTCGATGAAAATGGACAGGTTTATATGAACAGTTCAGTCAATAGCATCCCATACATGCACTGGCTCTTGAATCGATCCATCTTCGAGGTGTCTCTGTTCGAAAAAAATCGACCAGAAGAGCCTGAAAAAGACGAAAAAAGCCCTGAAGCCGATTGACCTCAGAGCCTTGGATCTATATAACAATACATGATAGTGTGGTTTGGTCACTGCACTTCAAGTTAGAATGCAGCCCCTTCGAGCGAAAGCCTGAAGGGGTTGTTTTTATTCTATGGGTAGTGCTTCCCGTGTTTGCTCATCCATGAACGAACCATAACCTGCACGAGCTAGATGACGAGATAGGATCGACACTGCGCCCTCTTCGTTATTCTTGGCGAGTAGCTGCATGATTTCGTTGAACTTCTCTGGGCTGGCTACCATAAGATCGAAGGTAGCATCCGCCGAGACCTTTAGCTGTTCTCTATAGCCTTTGGTCATCGCCTCGCCTAAGTTACGAGCGATTGTCGCCTTAGGATTCAGGACACCCAAGCTGAGTACGACTACTCGATCCACAACCTTCTTAACGTCTTTGTCGTAGCTCGTAGTAGATCCGAATGTATCTCCACGAAGCGCACGTCCATTTACGATCAGGTCTTGGATCTCCATCAAGCGTACCACTTCTGCGGCACGATCCGCATCATTCTTAAAGACGATAGACAATGTCTTCAGTACAGGGCTGGCGGGATCTCGCAGAGCCTTAGATAGCTGTGCGGGACTATATCCAGCCACCGTCGAGGATGGCCCGTCTGTACCTAGACCAGTACGACGTGCAGTTGTGATCTTGGAACTTAGCCAAGTCAGATACTGCGACTGAATACCTTCACGGATAAGCGGGTTACCTGTCTCATCCGCCTGTGCCAATAGACGCTGCATCATGTTCACGGAGTCTGGCGAGTTGAAGATCTGGTTGAATGTGGCTGCGGCATTGTCCTTGATCTCAGGGTTACCTGTTAGATCGAAGATGAATTTAGACGCCTCTTTCTCTCTAGCCGACTTAATTGTCTCGGCGAATAATTCGTCGGCATTTGCCTTGGCCTCTTTAGCTGAGATCAGGCCAGCCTCCGCCATGCTCAAGTCTTGTACTACAGTCTTGAACTTAGCCACCTGATCAGGGGCCAGACGCTCTAGAACTGGTAGGTATTGCTGTACGCCTTTGATGATGTCACGAGAGCCGGGAAGCTGCCCCGCACTTAGGCCTTGGCGTACATTGTTTATAGCTTGAGCAATGTAGGCTTCAGCTAGGCCGGGTGTTGCAGTATTACTATCTAATGCTCTGGCAAAGGCACGTTGATACGGCAGGAACCCGCCTTCAAGTGCTTCGGTACGTGCATCGGCACCTGCACGTTGTGCATCATTCATCCCCTTCGCTACACCAGAGTCACCTATTAGGTTGGTGTTAACGTCTTTGGCTGCCGCCTCGAACTGACGCAAAGGCCTAGAGTTCAGCCAAGTGTCGGCGTGTTTAGCGTACATGTTCTTGGCTTGGATAAACGCAGGATCGCCGATGTTCTCTGCCATCGTATCAATACCACGTTTCAGACCAATTAGCTGTTGAGCTTGTTGCGTAAGGCCTCTGCTCTGCAACAACTTAATACGATCCTCGATCATAGGGCGAAGTTCAGTAAATACCTCCTTAAACGAGGTACCTTCCATCTTCAGACGCTCTATCATTTCAGGATAGGTTTCAACAGTTACCGTACCCGGAGATGTGGCGGTTGCCATACCAGCGGTACCGTCACTGATCTTCGGAGTAACTTTCTGCATCAATCGAGTTAGAGGATCTGCTACAGTGTCCGTCACAGTTATAGACTTGATTATATTAGGCCACGCATCTTTGTTAGGATATGCATCCTCAACCAAACGCACGAAGTCTTCTACAGGAAGCGGGATATCGGGCAGATTTCTAAAGGCGTCATTGTAACCAGTGAAGGACTTACGCCAAGTCTCATACAACTGTTCGCCAGTCATACGATCTAATGCATCCTTCGACGCTACGTCTGAAATCAGTGGATTATTGCGTAATGAGTCCCGAAGTAAGTCAGTGACGTAGTTCTGTGTTTGTGCCGAGTTAAGACCCGCTTCTGCCATACGCAGAGTGTCTTCGGCGTTAGTGACTACGTCTTTAGCCGCTACAACGTCATCGACGATAGGCTGACCTAGTTCTGCCCCTGCCTGTTGCGTAGCTGTAACACCACCGAGATCGTCGGCAGTATTGGTTAAGGCATTCTGCATAGAGGCATCCATAGCCTGTTCAGCAGATCGTAGTGGCTCGGATGTTTGTCGTGCCTGTCTAATAGCAGCCATACGTCCTGCCATATCAGT
>Ga0075475_10001117_pt1 | contig 13071 bp, 14 predicted proteins | sample DEB08_DNA_10_FD_76342 | JGI IMG/M metagenome (GOLD analysis project Ga0075475, IMG submission 76342) | Aqueous microbial communities from the Delaware River and Bay under freshwater to marine salinity gradient to study organic matter... | ecosystem: Environmental > Aquatic > Marine > Coastal ... | reverse complement strand
TAGAAAACACTAATATTTATTATAAAAATACCGATATGAACAAAGATATTGAAAATATGATTGACGGTATAGTAGAAAAAGTACTATCTGAAGAAATCAACAAAAAGGCTAAACAAATAACTGAATCAGTTACTGAAGAAATTGATGAGATGGAAGAATTTTATGAGATTGCTAAACAGAGAAAAGAAGAAAGAATGGAAGCTAAGAATACAAAACCTGATTTTCCAGATATTGATGTGGACTGTGACACTAAAGAACCAATCAGTAAAGCCGCTGATGATAAGAAAAAGAAAGAAACAGACGAAGAAATGGGAGAGGGTGAAAAAGAATTAAGTGAAGGAAATGCGTTTTCTGAAGCTAGATGTAAAGCAGGTTGTGGAGCGAAAAAAGGTGAGGAGAATGGAACACCAATAGAAGGGTTTGAAGGAAAAGAAGTAACTGGTTGGTCCGACGAAGATAGAAAATCTTGTGGATGTGATGACACAGTAAAAGAATCAGTACAATTAAGTGAAGAAGAAATGATTGATTTGATTGAAAAAATCATTAATGAAGAAAAAATTGAAGGAGTTAAGTCACAGAATACGGCAATGAAAACTTCAAAGAAAGAAACCGATTCTTATATGAAAGACTTGATGAAGAAGTTTAAAGATTACTTGAAAGATGGTTCAGAAGGTAAGTTTGAAATGGAACCAAAACATTTCCCAAAAGGTAATGGTGAGTTAAAAAAGATGGAAAAGATGGCTTACACACCCTCTAAAGGTGTTGAGGAATATATAGACCAAATCGCTCGTTCAGGAGGTATGGAGAACTTAGAATACGACCAAATTAAACCGAATGAAGATTGGTTAGACGCTAACATAGTTGGTTCTTCTGAAACAGGTAATAGTGATGAGTACGCTAATGCGGTTGCTACTGACGTTAACAAGAGTGTAAAGAAAAGAAAAGATGATAATATTCTTGCTAAATTAAAGGCTCAATCATACAATAAAGCACCACAACCTGTTACTGATTTTGCCGGTCATCATACTAACGATGAAGAGTTAGCAGGTATACAAGTTGCCGAAAATGAAACTAAAGAAGAAAAAAAACAAAATAAAATTAATGAGGATTTAGAAAGAATGAAAAAACTATTTTCACATAACTATAAGACTCAATAAATAAATTATCATTCACCTTTTTTTGGTCCGTGTTATATTTCTATTATGAAGAGATATAACCCGGACCAATTTTTTAAATGGTTATCAGAACCTATGAAACCCGAAGATATATATACATGGAACATGGCTCATAATATTTTGCCCGAGCTTACAGAACTATTTAAAGATTTTTGTTTTTCATTCTTTTATTTAGTTAGAGACACTTATTTAGGTGACAATTACAAAAATGTAAATGAAACTAAAATAGGGATGACTGAAATGGATAAGATTAATCATTATAACTGGTGTTGGAATAAAACAGTAGAAAATTTTAAAAAAGAAAATATAACATTTAAATTTTCAAACGATGATTATGAATATTTCAGAGAATTTTTCTTCGAAGTATTTTATAATCAAGATGATAATCTAATGAGAGATGCTTTAGAAGATTTCTTAAAACAATTATTTAATAGAAGAAGGCCTACTACAAAATCAGATATAGAAATGTTCACAGATGTTTATAAAACTTTAGAAAGGTCTTTACAAATATAAAAAAACCGTTATTCATTTACTTATAACGTAAAAAAATTACTTTTTACTTAATAATAAAACATTTAAAAAAAATTAAAATGGAAACTTTAGAGCAAATTAAAACTCTTGTTGAAACCTTGTCAGTAGACACTACAAAATTTTATGGTGGTAATAAATCAGCAGGTACTAGAGCAAGAAAACAAGCGCAAGAATTAAAAACATTATTACAAGACTTAAGAAAGGAAATTTTAGAGGAAAGAAACAAATGATTTTTGATTTACTAACATATCTTATTGTTTTTTTGTTTGTGTTTGCGACTCTATCAATAACACGACTCATAGTTAATTTCATAAAAGCACTTCTATCAAATCCACCAAAAAGGTTAGAATTAGATAGAAGTGCTCTTATATACTATGGGATATGTGTCTCATTTATATCAACATTAATAATTAAACAACTAATATGACATATTTTAATTTTATAAAAACAACTATACAATACCTAAAATCGGTTAGGGTTATAAAAGAATATATTAGTTTTGATATGTCATTTCCTGATACGTGGAGCATTCTAAAAGAACATACAAAAGATATAGAAGTAATAAAAAATAACACTCAAGACGGTAAAGTAATTGTTTCTTTTGTAAGTCCTTTTAGTGAAGATAGTATAAATAATGTAGAGAACAGTATTAACTCAATCATTAAGTATAATATTGAAAAAGAAGAAAAAGAGAAATTATTCAAAAACAAAGTAAACGAGTTAAGAAGTATCTTTGAAAAGCAAAAATTAGATAGTTTAAAAAATCTTAAGTTCGATATGGATAATTTCAATTTATTAACTTCAGAAATCAAAGAAGATGACACCGGAACTACAGAAAGAGATACAGAAGATGAACTTAGAAAAAGAGAAAAATCTGAAGAACCTCAACAATCATAAAAAAAAGGTTATCTCAGAATTACTTGATTTAAAAAAAAGTGAAATAAAAAATACAATACAAAAAGAAAAAAAATATTCACTATGGGAAAGAGTGATGAAAGCTTTAGGGATAATTTAAAATTATTAGCAGAAATTGCAGACTTAACTGAAAATAACGAGTTATTTGATGGAGGAGAAGTTCAAGTTAAAATAACACTTGAAAAAGATAAGTATGATAGCATACTAAGAAATTTTAGACAAATAGATTGGAAATCTGAAAAGTTTTTTATCAACATAAGTAATACTAGTTTTAAGTTCGTTTTGAAAAAGTAGTCTTTTGTCTGTATAATTTTTTTCTATCAAAACCATTCTTTTCTAAAATATTATACATCCACTTTCTGTTAATAGTACTTTCATCTCTGACGAATATACAATCACTTCGATTGTTTTCATAAAAGTAAGACTCTAACGTTTGTAAAAAACGTTCAGAGTCTTCTTCATTTTTAAGACTAAATAGTTTAAATACATCTTCATTCTGTACTACAATTTTGTTATGTAACTTAGATATTAGTTTGATACCTTTTTCTTCACAATACGTAGATAAAAAACTATTAAACGAAATTCTACTATTGGTTGACCAATCAAATATAAACTCTTCTATTTTGAAATCATCAATCTTTTTTATGGTATAGTCCTCACTATCGGATATAAAAACACTGTTGTTTCTACCTATTTCATCCATTTTAAATAATGGTACTTGATAGTCATCAACCTTACTTAATAGGGCGATTTCGTAATTACAACGCTCAGAATTCTCAAAAAAAACTTCAAAAGGTACAATATTGTCTTTGATTAAATTATTGTACTTAGTTATTGCATTTTTCTCAGTAGCATAACCTTTGATAATTTTTTTCTTTTTCTTATTCTTAAATAAAACTATTATAAAATTTTCCATTATATGAAGGACTATTATAAAATACTCGGTGTAAACAAAAAATCAACAAAAGACGATATAAAGGGTGCCTACAGAAAATTATCTAAAAAATATCATCCTGACATAAATCCTCAGGGTTCTGATAAATTTAAAGAAATTGCAGAAGCATATGAAGTACTTTCTGATGATAACAAAAGAAGGCAATATGATAATCCAAACCCTTTTGGTGGAGGAAACGCAAGAGGAGGATTTAATCCATTTGAAGACTTCGTAAACAATTTCAATAGAAATACCCAACAAAGAAGAAGAGGTCCTGATAAAAAAATAAAATTAGAAATAACACCCATAGAGTCATATTTCGGTGTAAATAAACCGATTACCTATCAAGTTAATTATGGGTGTAATTCATGCGGTTCTAGTGGAGGAAAAAAGACACAATGCCAACACTGTCAAGGTACGGGTAATATTAGAACTAGAGTAGGTACGGGATTTTTTACCCAAGTAATAGATTCACCATGTATTAAGTGTAATGGAACTGGTGATATAATGATAGATGCCTGTTTTAATTGCGGAGGTACAGGGTTAAAACAAAAAATGGAACAGATAGGTGTTGATATACCAAAGAATGTAAAAAATGGAGATTTTCTTAGAGTACAAGGTAAAGGGGATTTTTCACCAAGAAACGGTGTGGGAGATTTAATAATACAAATTGAAGTAATTTCTAAGGATGGTTTTGAAAGAATGAATAATGATTTGGTGTACACAAAAAAAATCACACCTTATGATATGATTTTTAATAGTGAAATCACATTACCACATCCTGATGGTGAATTAAAATTAAATATACCTATCAATAGTGAAACAATAAAACCGTTAAGACTTAAAGGTAAGGGATATAAAGTTAATGGTAGTTCAGGTGATTTTTACGTTAGGTTAAATATAATCAATGAACCTGTTAGTGATGATATGAAAAGAAAAATTTTGGAAAATTTAAAATAAATTAATAATATTTTCAACTATTTTATAAGTTCCATATATACCTGATATTAATATATATACAGATAATATCACCATAGATTTTTGAGACACATTTAAACCTTTGTTACAAGTTTTACACTCTTCTTTTTTTTCTTCTTCCATAATATTTATATTTTGATGAATAGTTTAATTAGACGCGTTATTAAATCCTACTTAGAGGAGAAAGAACAGGGTAATAGTAAGGGTAAACGTAAGATGAGTAAATCTTATTGTGAAAAAACCCCATGTAAAGACATGGGGTTCTCTCAGAAAGCGTCATGTAGACCTTATAAAAATTGTTATAAGTAATCAGAATCCATCGTTTACATAAACGATGCCATCTGAGGTAAAAACAGTAATTTGTTTAGAGTCACCACTAAGATTTGTAGTAGACTTCAAATTAGAACAACCAGTCAACAATAACGCAATCCCTAACATTGTAAAAATGTACTTCATAATGGTTGTTTTTAAGGGTTTATTATACTATAAATATAACATTTTTTTAACATAAGTAAATTTGTGTTACTTATATGTTAATTATAGGGGTTTTATGGGAATTTAATTTTTGTAAAACTATATATGGTTAAATTTATTAATCATGAGAAAAAACAACATTTTATCTTTAGTCACTTTAGGGTTAGTTATGGTGGCTATGAGCTGTTCTTCATGTAAGGAGGACCCGATTGAACCAAACACTCAAACTTACACAATTACTGATGTTACCATTGGTGGTGAAAGTTATAAAAAACTTGAAGGTATAGTTAACGACGACCTTACATTAGACCTATCAGATAATTGGCTATTGTCTGGAGGTGTATTTGTTGATGAAAATGCTAGATTAACTATCAACCAAGGAGGTACTGTATATGCGGATACAGAAGTAACGACTTTCTTATCAGTAAAACAAGGAGGATATATGTTCATCCAAGGAGAGAGTACCAATCCAATAGTTTTTACACCTTTAACTGACAACCCTACCTATGGTGATTGGGGTGGTATTATCATTAATGGTTATGCAACTATCAATACAGGTCTTACTGCTGAGGGTGAAGGTGGTACAGGTATCTATGGTGGTGATGACGACCATGATAACTCAGGAATATTAAGATATGTTAGAGTAGAATACGCAGGTAAAGTGTTAGGTACTGATAACGAATTAAACGGTTTCTCATTTAACGGTGTTGGTGATGAAACTATTGTAGAATATATACAAGCGTATAAAGGTTCTGACGATGGTATAGAATTCTTTGGTGGCACTGTAAATTTAAGATATGCAGTCTCAACACATAACCAAGATGACTCTTTTGACTGGACTCACGGTTGGAGAGGTAAGGGACAATACTGGTTGGTACAACAAGGTCCTGATGGTGGTGATAGAGGTATTGAAGCGGATAACAACGGTGATGACAACGTATTAGAACCATATTCAAATCCGACATTAGCTAACTTAACATTGATTGGTGTTAATGATGGGGATAGTCTTAACACTGGTATGAGATTAAGAGAAGGAACCAAAGGACAAATCTTTAATGTTTATGTTACAGGTTTCCCTAAGTACGGGATAAGAGTATCTGATGAAGTTACATTACAGAATGTAGAAAATGGTGAGTTGTTTGTTGCTAATTCATTAGTGGAAAATAACGGTACAGATTTTAAAGACTGTGATAGCTTTATTGGATTAACACAGACATTAACAGACGATTGGTTTTATACTGATGAGACGATAGGTTCAGGTGACTTTTGGACCGAAGGGTGGACAAGACAATGAGACAAGTAATATTTCTTTTGTTCCTTTTAATTAGTGGTAGTTTAAAGGGACAGACAGTATTTGGAAAGGTAACGGACGAAACAAATAGTCCGTTACCTTTTGTTACTGTTACGTTAAAAGGTGAAAGTGTAGGTACAACAACAAATCTTGATGGGGAATATACCATAGACTTGATACATGAAGTTGACACATTGATGTTTTCTTTTATTGGTTATGATAATATCCAAAAAGTGAGTAATGGTGGTGAACTAAATATCATTATGGGTATGAAGACCGAGGTAATAGATGTTGCTGAGGTTGTAACCAGAGTTAATAGGAACAATGAGACAATATTACTATTAGATAAAAAACAGGAGATGGATGTGGAGTCTTCAGTAGGTTCCGCAGAATTAAGTAAAAAAGGTATATCAAACGCACAAGACGGATTAAAGAAAGTTGGTGGGGTTACCTTTGATAGTGACAGGATAAACGTAAGAGGACTTGACGATAGATACAATCAGGTAACACTTAACGGATTACCATTACCATCAAACAACGCGGACAGAAAGAATATAGACCTTTCATTATTACCTACAGTGTTGTTAGACAACATAAAGGTTAAGAAGACATACTCAACAGACCAATGGAGTAACTTAGGAGGTGCTCAGATTAACATAGGTAGTTCAGACATAAGAGATATTAGTAGAGTATCATTCGGATATACTTTTAACTCTCAAACAAATAGACCGATAAGTAGTCTTTCTTTTAGTTTAGGTCAAGTAAGAGAAAAGATAGGTTATTTAGTATCAATAAGTAGTGGTATTAATAATCAATATACCTATGGTAATATCAGTCTGGTTAACAAACAAGGTAATTACATATTAGATTACAACTTTAACGATGACCAAACAACTATAACTAAAACTGGTGTTGGTGTAATATCATATGAAGATAAGAATTACAGATTAAGAAATACCACATTTTTAATATCACAAAATAACTTATCTGATAGAACCACAATTGGTAATCACTTTGATTATGAAACTGAATTATACACCACAAGAAGAACTCCAACATTACATAATTTATTTGTGGACCAAATACAGTTTAACTACTATGGTGATAAGTATAACTTTGAAACTGTGGGTGGTGTGTCATTGGTTAGAAGTGGAGAAAATCAAAGAGAACAGTTTGTATATCTATACGATGGTAACTACACACTCAACAATATAGATAGATTAGATAACCATATATTTTCAAACACAAATCAGGAAAATAGATATAATCTAACAACATCAGTAAATAGAGAATTTGAAAACTATAAATTATTTGGAGGTTATTCATTTATGTTAATGGATAATACATTTGATTATGAACAGGAGTACTTTGATTTCTCACAGGTTAATGCACAGTATGATAACATAGACCCAAACAATCCTTATAACTTTATAAACGAAGAGAATGTAATATGTTACTTTGTTAATAATCCTTCGTCATATGTTAGAGGTCAGACAATAATTAATGGTGGGTTTTTTAAGGGTGAATATTATGGTGAAGTATTAGATATTGCTGGTGGATTGAGAGTAGAGGATGTATATCAAAGTGTTAAATATCAAGACCAGTTAATACCATCTATGACACGACATCATATAATTAACAATACTGAATTACTTCCATACCTAAGTTTGAAATATAAGTTAAGTGATACTAAACAAATAAGATTTAATAACTCTATAACAACTGTAAGACCTAGGTTTAGAGAACTCACACCATTTATATACACTGAAGTATTTGCGGGTAGTAAGATACAAGGTAACCCTGAACTCATAAACACAAAGATTTACAACACTGACATATCTTATGAGTTTTACCCAAACGTGGGTGAAGTATTATCATTTAATGTGTACAACAAAATAATACAAAACCCAATAGAAAGAGTTAATGTTGCGACAGCTAGTGGTAGGTTAGAGACTTATCAGAATAGTGAATCATCTACAGTATTCGGTGGTGAAATAGATTTTAGAAAAAAGATAAATAAGATTAAGTTTGATTATAATCTTTCTTTACTATGGTCTAACATAACAATATCAGACGATGGAGAATCTTCAGTTGTTGTAACAAATATTAACAGACCATTACAAGGTTCCTCACCTGTATTATCTAACTTTGATATTTTTTATGATTTAAAGGAAAAACATAATTTAGGACTGACATATAACTTTGTAGGTAGAAAGTTAAACTCAGTAGGTGTATTTGGACTTGGAGATATATATCAAAGACCACAAAACTTTTTAAACCTTGTATACAACTATAAAAATGAAAGTGTGGTAGCTTCAGTTAGATTAAATAACATCTTAAACACTGAGTATGTTTTAGAACAAGATTCTGACATTGGAAAAATAGTTACTAACAGCTTTAGAACTGGTGTTGGGTTATCTTTTAGTCTAAAATATTTATTTTAATTTGCTTTTTGAATTTTATTTACTATATTTGTATTAAAATCAAGAAGTATGCTTAGTTACATAGGAGGAAAAAGTAAGATAGGTAAATGGATTGTTCCATATTACCCTAAAGATATGGAGACATACGTAGAACCATTCGGAGGAATGTTTTGGTGTTACTATAATATGGATTTGGAACAATACCCAAATCTTAAGAACATTGTATATAATGATTTCAACCCACTAAACTACAATTTGTTTCAGTGTATTCAAAACCCTGAAACACTATTGATTGCTATTGAAAGTATACCGTGCCAACAAAAAGGAATTGAGAAGACACCTGTAGAATATAAAGAATTATTCAAGGAGTTTCAGTCTGAAATATTTGCAGATGACTTTGAAATCAATTACCCTGACTATGATGTTGCAGCTAAGTATGCTTATATTCTCACACAAGTCTTCAGTGGTAGTAAACCAGAGTCATCAAACTACATTGATTTGAAGGGAAAGTATAAGTCAAAGTACTTGACGTTTAGAGATAAATTAAAGAACGATAAGTGGTTGGACAAATTCTCAAAGATTAATTTCGTTGAGAATATGGACTTTGAAGAACTTATTAACAAGTATGACGGACCAAACACGTACTTCTACTTAGACCCACCTTATTGGAAAACAGAGAACTACTACTCCAACCACGACTTTGATAGGAATGACCACGAGAGATTAGCTAATGTCCTAAACAATATTAAAGGAAAGTTTTCGTTATCTTACTATGATTTTGAACTTTTAAGTGAATGGTTTCCAAAAAATGATTATCTTTGGGAACAGAAAGACTTCGTCAAAGCGGCGGCAGCCAAAAAAGGTAAAACACAAAACAAAGGAACTGAACTCTTAATTTTGAACTATAATTTGTAATCTTTTATTCTAACCGTATATTTATATGAAAAAGAAAGAAATGAAATTTGGTAGTATTGTAAGAAGTATTATTCTTGAACAAGGTAGATACGAAATCCTTAAGAAAACATATACCCAACCTAAGAAGAAGGGTGACCAAGTAAAACCTGCTAGAATGTCGGTTGAAGATTTAGACAAAATTGTGTTGGCGGACCCAACGACACGTAGAGATGGTGATACAATTAAAAAGGCAGGTACTTATACTCAGTGGTTATTGAAACAATACCTTAAGTTGGAACCCGATGCGGAATACGGCACACCTCAGTTTAAATCACAAATGGCAGAACTACAAAGACTTTTCTTTGAGGATTTGTACAAGACTACAGAAGACTTACAAAAATTTGACAGGTTTAAGGGTCAGTTAGACCAAGAAGATAGAGACATCAACAAACACACGATTGATAGTTTGATGGATATAACTGCCGACTTTAGTTTAGAAAAGACTAAAGCATCTAAGGAGGAAAGAAAGGAGGCTTCCAAGACATACGAACATCCAGGTGGTGACGTTATTTTCAGAGGGTCTGATTGGACTGTAGTTAAAATTGAAGACCAAGGAGAGTTAGGTAAAGACGCTGCTTGTTTTTATGGTGGTCACGGTTTAAGGTCAAGTAAAGGAGAAAGTTCTTGGTGTACATCTGCACCTGGATTAAGTTACTTTAATACCTATATTAAACAAGGTCCTTTATACGTTGTTATCCCAAACAAACCAACTTCGTTTAGAGATAGTGGAGTAGAGACAGGTGAAAAGAGTGGACTACCCGCTAAGAGATATCAGTTCCATTTCCCATCTAATCAGTTTATGGACCCTGATGACAGACAAATTGATTTGGTAAACTTCTTAAACGAAAACGCAGAATTAAAAGAAGTTTTTAAACCTGAGTTTATGAAAGGTTTAACAGGTTCTGAAGGTAATTCAGTTTCTGTGGAGTATCCAAATGATTCGGCTTCTAAGTTTATTGCGTTGTACGGGTTTGATGAATTTTTTGACACACTACCTGACAACTTGGAGAGACTTGATTTTGTTAAGGGAAGTAGAAGTTATGGTAGAGGAGAGGATAAACCATTCTCAGTTAAATTACCATCAACAATTGGAAGGTTTAAAAATCTAAACGCACTTCACTTAGAAGGTATCGTTGATGACCTACCAAAAGAACTGGGTGAACTAAAAGATTTGGTTTTCTTGTCATTACCGAATAATCCTAACTTGAATAGTCTACCAGTTGAAATTTCAAAGTTAGATAACCTACAAGTTATTAACTTGAAAAACACACCAAATGTAAAAATCCCTGATGAAATTGAAAATAAGAAGGGAGTACACATCTTCAGATAAAACTTGAAAATAACCACAAAAGTGGTTATTTTTGTTTTAAACAATAATGATTATGAATAATGTTGATATTGAAATTTACTTATCTCAAATAAAAACATTCTTCAACGAAAACCCTGAACAACTATTAAAATTGTTAGGACAGGCAAATGCTGAAGACTTTTTTAAAGGAGTAAAAAAAATTGCCTTAGAAAATGCTGAAAAAGGTGAAGATATACAACTCACAAATAATCAAATGATACAGTTGGTCGTTGACTTAAATAAACCAAAACAAAAAGTTCAAACTACTGAGGTTTTGGTTCCATATATTAATCATCGTTTTGGGAAAATCTACTTGAATTGATTGTTCATCATTTATATCTTATAATACTAAAAATTGTTTTTGTATGGGTAAGATAGTTTTGTATGAAAAAAAGGGTACATTGAATGTACTGGAACATTTCCATATGTATAATAAATTAGAAAATGTTGATAGACATTCACGTAAAAGTAAATACGGTTATTTCAAGTTTAAAAAACAAGAGAACATAGGTGACGAAGAAGTAAGAAAGTATTATGCGGATAAAACTAAAACGTTAACAATAATACATGCAATTGTTGAAGTAGTTCAAGACGGAGATAAAGTTAGTATTAGGTTCAAGTACGTCACAAGAACTAGACAAAAAGGTGGACAATACTTTAAAATAACAAGGACTAATAGTTTCGTAACTTACAATATAAGGACTAAAAATTTTTATTTTGGTAGGATAGCAAAGAAAAATAAAAAATTAGTATCTAAAAAAATTAGATGTAATCAGTTTAAGAATCCTATATTAACTGAACTAAAACTAACCATTAGAAGAACATTCAATCACCTCATGACCAAGACTGGTGATTGGAAAGATATGATATCAACAAGAACAGAATACGGAAGTTATGGAGATGAAGTTGCATATAAGGCGTTAGAACAATTTGCGTATGCGATATTCAATAAAAATCTTATACTATTTGATTACAAGTCAAATCATTTAGAAAACCAACTATATAAGTTATACCTTCAGGACAATAATATTTCTTTTCCTGATACAGTGGGACAGTATTCTGTGATACAAATACCTAAATCCAAAATGTTAAAGGAAGGTAATATAGTTAATTGTTTTATGAACGAGAATAACATTAAAGGTAGACATGCGAGAACTATACTAAATCAGAATAAAGATATTGATTTTCACACTTTAAATGAGGTTTACCATAACTTCGGTGTAGACTATTTCAATATGATTAGAAAATCATTCTTTAGTAGAAGTACTGAAGGAATGTATAACGCATGGTTTAATATGATTGACGTTAAGGTTAATTGTAGGATATACGACTTAAATAAAAATGATAAGAAACGTATAGTAAATTTAATTAACGAAAGTTCTGATATAGATTGGGGGTTAATTAAGAACCACTTATATATGATTGACGAACTAAAAAAATTCGGTGAAGATTTTAAAATGAGTTTCACTAACAGACACGACTTTAACCACGAACATTATAATATTACTGAATTACTTGAAAAATTCAAAGAGGGTAAAGTAACAAGGTTTTATAATGAAGAATTTATAAGAGAAGTAGAAGAACCTATATATGGATTTAATATTGATTATTATCCTGTTGTATTAACTAGTTCATTACAATATAATGAAGAATCGAAAACACAGTCTAACTGCGTAAGAACTTATGTAGAGTATCCAGATTGTTTCATAATATCATTAAGAGAGGGTTCGTGGTATGGGAATGTGAGAGCAACGATAGAGTACAAAATAACTAAAAAATCTTTGGATAGGGTACAGACAAGAGGTAGATTTAATGCTAACCTAAACGAGATATGGGATGTACCAATAGAGATATTGGATAACAGAATAGAAATGTTATTTAAAAAGGGTAAGTTTGATTTACCAAAACTTATTAAAGAGTTTAGTAATGGGAGGGTAATAGAAAGACATGCGTTATTTGTGGACAACGATGAAATGAAAAGCATCTACCCAAAGTGGAACAAACATATACCTAATGGTCAAATTTCAAATTTATTTGATGAAAATGGT
>Ga0075475_10001105_pt1 | contig 13179 bp, 8 predicted proteins | sample DEB08_DNA_10_FD_76342 | JGI IMG/M metagenome (GOLD analysis project Ga0075475, IMG submission 76342) | Aqueous microbial communities from the Delaware River and Bay under freshwater to marine salinity gradient to study organic matter... | ecosystem: Environmental > Aquatic > Marine > Coastal ... | reverse complement strand
CAAGTACGTGGGCCTTCCACGCTCCACTCTAGTGTAAACGGTAGTGAGTTGGCCCTCCCTGCCGCATCCCACAACGTCTCCTACCTCAATCGCGTCAGACAGGGAGCGGCCTACCAACTCCCATTGGTCCCAGATGTCATTGACGCTGAACCACTGGTCCCCCTCGGAGGGGGAGTGCAGCGGGTGGGGCAGCGCGACCTCCTCACCATGCAGCCTACGGTTGACCTCCATCGCCACGTCAAAGCAGTTCATTCCGGGCCCGCTGGACAGCGGACGCCTGAACGGCTCACTCAGAAGGTCATGCCAGTAGAACATCAGATGAATCCGCGTGACGTGTCCATCGGGATGCCGGTGAAGCCGCCGAAGCGCTGCGGGTGAACCTTGGCGATGCCTTCGGCCTCCTCAGATTCACCGTGGGCCTCACAGCCATTCGGCCCGTCTAGCGTCTTGTCACAGCCGGGCAGGAAGTTGTCCGAGGCCTCCGGCACCGCATAGCCGCACAGACCACTGCGGTACTGGAAGCGGCAGAAGGTGCGGTGCAGGCGCTGCCTCGGAAATGAGTCGTTGTAGACCGACAGGTCATCAAGCTTGAACAGCACCGAGTCGCCCGTGACGGAGCACTGCACCACTCGGAAGTCCTGCTCGACGATGGCCGATTCGGTCGCCGCTGCAGCATCTCGGGTCGTGCACATGATGCGGGCACGCTGGCCGATCAGCCCGTCGTAGCTTTCGATGTGAGGCAGAACTTCGCGGGTTACGTTGCTCACCGTGAGGCTCACGCTCCGCGTATCCCCTGCCGTGTTCTCCACCGTCTTCGCGTGAGTAATCGGGAAGGGGTAGTACACGTTGCCACGGAAGGTCACCTGCTGCGAAGAAGAGACCGCGCGGAACCGCGTCGGCGTCGGCGTCGGGATGGTGATCTCGTACAGCCACAGCCACTGAACGCCGCTGGCGAGGGTGTTCTTCTCTTGGAACAGAGAGAGGGGGATGTCGGGCTTAGGGCTCATTGGATCGAGTCCACCAGCACGAAGCTGCAGTTGTAGATCTGAGGTCCGACCATCTCGATCTTCAGGGAGTCACGAGCAAAGAACACAGGGATCGACTCCTTCCCAAGAGTCGTTTCCTGCAAGATGTCACAGTCGAAGAAGAACGTCTCCCCAGCCTTCTGCCGCGCAGAGTAGAAGTTGCTAAAGTTATCGATGACCTCCTTCGACACGGAAGAGATCGAGACGCTGTAGCGGCGGCGGTCGTTGGCGTCGGTGCTGTATGTGTAGCGGTGACCGGATTCAAAGTTCCCGCCAGAAACTCCGCGCTGGGAAGTGACTTGGATCTCGGTGTCCACGTCATCGTAGAAGCTCGATCCAAACGCCAGAGCACCGCCCGAAGCGTTGAGGTAGGTCGTCGGAGTCGGCTCGCCAGCGAGCACCAGCGAGGCAAGGGCATCATCGTCGATGCTGAAGTCCGGGTCATCCGCGACATCGCCCTCCTGCCACGACTGAAACTGAGCCGGGTTCCAAGAGGTGCCAGACGAGTTCACAGAGGAGTTGAGGCTCCAGAAGGTGAAGCACTCCTGCTCGCCCGTGGTGTACACCGGAGATATGTCAGAGACCTCGTAAGGCGATACGGTCGAGCTAACGAGATCGGCGTTAGTGTCGTCAAGCTCAATCGGCACGCCGTCAAACTCAACATAGTACTTGGACGGAGAATTGGGGGAGCTTGCGTTGGCGTCTAGCTCCACGCGGAAGTCCAGTGTGTGATACGCGCCGTCGTAAATGTTCGGTGCCGAAGCGATGTCCGCAAGAAGGTAGGTCTTGCTGGCAACCCGATTGCCGACAGAGGCCGGGGCGATGTACTGGTTCCGCCCGGTCCACACTCGCTCATAGATCGCGATGCGGAAGAACGTCATCGAGCCATTCCCGTCTGTAGACCAGTAGGCCACAGCGCCGAGACCACTGTTGGTCTGATAGGCGTTGAAGTAGCCACGAGCCCAGACGCCGACCTCAAAGGAGTTGATTGAGTCCGGCGGCGAGCCAAGCGCACCGGGGTTGTCCTGCGGCGGCTTGAAAGAGATCGAACGGCGATGGTTGTACAGCCGCGTCTGCGGGAACGTGTCCACCATCGTGCGGAACATCCCATCCGGCGTATAGTCCGTTCCGACCGGAGACGTGAGATCGTAGCCGTAGAGGAACTTGATGTGGTCTTGGCCGTAGCTGGTGTAGTCCAGCGGAAGCTCATTGCACCAAGCCGAACGCCTTACTTGGCGATCGTCATTGCTCGGCCAAGTGTATTGAGCGTCGTAGTCGAGCGTGAAGCGCCCAAGCCGCTGCGGGCCGTAATCGCCGAACTGGTTCTCGATCGTCCGAATCGAGCCCGGCTGACCCAGTGGTGCGCCCGGCACAGATCGAGTCCAGTTGTCGTAGTAGGTGCGCCCCGCCGTAGACGTGTTCAGCACCTCAAGGGAGACGACGGACTCGACGGCCTGCACGATGACCTGACCGCTGGCGAAAGTCCGGTCGCTCACATCCTGGGACCTGTCTCGCCCCATAGACCATCCAAAGGTCCGGTCAATGTAAGACACGATCCGGTCAGAAGCCGTGTGCTCTACGATGCCCGTCGAGGTCGTCACCGTCACATCGGTTCCAGCGGTGACCGTGGCGGTGCCACTTGCGAACTCATCGTCCTTGAAGCACTGCACCTCCGCCACGTCCCCGTTGTGAGGAGTGCTGTAGCCACCGATGTAGCACTTGATCTCAACGCTGCTCGCCGCGTTCTCGACCTCGACCTTGAGGTGATAGGGCTGGCCGAACTTGATTCGCGACACGCCCCCGGCAATCGTCTGCTTGGCAAGGCGGACGGCTGAGTCTCCTCCGGTCGTGTGCTTGATCTGCCACAGTTCCAGATCAAGGTCCACCACCTCGGTGCTAGCGTTGGGCGTCGGGTACGCGCAAAAGGCGTAGGCATCAAAACCCCCGACAGCAAACTCACCCTGCCCCAGGTTCGCGGATACCGCCGTGATGCGCTCAGGGTCACCAGCACCAACTCGAAAGAAAACGGAGTTGCCGTTCCAGAGCGTGTGCAAACCCGTCATGCCCTGATTCCCGCGCGCAGCAGCAAACAGGGTCCCGAGGGTGCCGCCCTGCAAGCCCGCCGTGGTTCCTCCAGCGTCCTTGGAGCTAGTGGGAAGACCCACGTCCTCCGTGGCGTCGTTGGTCGGGAAGCTGATCGAGTACACGCCACTGGCACCGCCACTGCGCTCGGTCACGCTGCTACCAAGCTGCCCGCCTCCGGCGTCGGCCAACGCGAACTTGACCTTGTAGGTGTTGTCGTCGTTGGCAATGGCGTCTTCCTCGCGGCACAGGAACGCGCGCTGCGAAGACTGTGATGTGCCAGAGACATCCGTGCACATCGCTCCGGGCAAAGGCGACACAAGATGGCTCGTGTAGATCTGACCCGTGGAGATCGACTCCAGGGGCTCACCCGACAGATAGGGGCAGTCCGGGGCCGTGCCCGAGGTTAGGTCGTGATTGGGCTGGTAGTTGACGTACTGCTGCCACCACGGCCCCCAGATCTTGTCAGAGGACGCCGGGTTGTTAGACCAGTCCGGCGACGAGAAGCTCTCGCCCTTGGGCAGCACTACAGAAGTCATCCCATCCGTCCCCTAAACGCGCGGTCCTCCATGACGGCCTGCATGATCATGCTCTTGATCTGGTCTTCCTGGCCTTGGATGACGCGGGTGACATCCTTGCTATCGAAAGCTTGGATCTGGAAGTTCACGCTCACCGGGCGCGCGTCCTGCTGCCCGGTCATCTGCACGGGGATGCTGCGGCCATCGGGCAGAGGCACAACAGCTTCGTTGTATTGCCCCTCGCCGATGAGCGCCACGTGGGGCTCGTTGACGATAGGCCCGCCAGTGGCGTAGCCACGGACGGGAGTCATACGGCCAAGGCCCTCGACGACGCCGCCAGTAGCAAAGCCTTTGACCGGGACCAGTTCGCCAAGGCCGCCTTCATTGACGCCGCCCATCGCCTGAGCAGCAACGTTTGCTCCGCCCATCATGACCCCTACGGGGATGCCGAGCGACTGAAGCATCAGCGAGACGCCGTACATCATCAGCATCTGCATCGTCATCTGCAGCAGGCCCTTGATGAAGTTGGCCGCGAACTCCTTCCAGGCCTCGCTGCTGTCCTTGCTGCCGTCCATGACACCAACGAACATGTCAGCAAGCCCGCCCGTCAGGGCTTGAAGCTGGTTCGCGACAAGGTCGCCAGCGATTTGGCCGATGTTGCTGAACTGGGTGGCAAGGTTCTGCAGCGAACCACGGAAGGCATTGCCCGCCGCAGACCCCTGGCCCTGAGCCGTGACGTAGTCTCGAATCCGATCGTTCAACTCAGACTGGGCCATGGCCTGATCCCGCAGCAGGTCGATCTTCATCTGCATCTGCGCGATCTCCTCTTCGCTGTAGACGCTGACCTCGTCGGGCCCCATGTCCTGCATCATCATGGAGGCGGCATCAAGCTGGGCCTGCGCGTTCACCAGAAGCATCTCAAGCTGCTCTGCGCCCATGATGATCGCGTCGTTCATACTCAGCGCCTGAGCCGTGGCAAGGCTGCCGGACTCCACAAACTTCCGAGAAGCTTCCAGAGCGCGCTGCGCCGCACGCTCGGCGGCCTCGGCCTTACGCTCCTCTGCTTCGATTGCGCGCTGGGCAGCCTGCTCGCGTGCCTGCTGCTCACGCTGGATAGACTCCTCAATCGACTGAAGCTTGTTGGCCTCACCCTCGATGATAGCCGTGTACATGGACTCGTACTGCTGCAGCGAGACCTCGCCGAGCGTACGCTTGACCTCCAACTCGTACAGGGCCGCCTGCGTAGCTAGCCCAATCGCCTCACGCTGCGACTGGTAGCTCTCGCGAGATGCCGCCTCAAGCACGTCAATCTGGAACTCGATGCCCTTCAGGGCCGACTGATAGCGCTCAAGTTGCTCCTCATCGAACTGCGGGGCAGTCGGAGCGTCGGGCATATCCTCTGGCAGGCCAAGGCCAATGCGGAGATCCTCCCCACCGACTTGGAGCAACGCCTGCTGGGCCTTGGTCGCCTGCCTACGCAGGTTGTCGATGGCTCGATCGGAAAGCACCCCCTCGGACACCGCGTCGTCCACAAGCTGACCGATCTGCTTGAACATCTCGATCGCCTTAGGAGTGAACTCCTCGCCGTAGGCATTCTTCAGCGACTCGAAAGTCATGCCCGCGACTTCAAGGAACTGCCCCGCCCCCTGGTTGGCGGCAGCTTTGAGAGACCTGTAGAGGGTCATGGTCTCAAAGCCTTCAGTGATCAGGCCGACGAGGTTGCTCTCGATGCCCGAGGCCTCAGAAGCCCTTGCGGCCTCCTCCAGCATGCTGTTGAAGGTGCGGCCATACGTTCTGCGGAACTGGGCCTCAAGAATCTTGACCTGCTTGTCAAGCTGGCGAGCACGCTCTGCAGCGCTACCCACGGCGCTCATAGCAATCGCGTCGGCATTCTCACGACCGTAGCGTGCAAGCTCTGCGCGAGCGTCCAAAATGCTTTGAGCCAGTCGCCGTGGAGCGTTGCGGAACTGCGTGGCAATGCGATCGAAGTGGGCGAGAAGGTCCCCGTCCCCAGACATTAGGCTGGTCGCCATGCCCCGCGCAGCGTCCGCGACCATCCCCATGCTCTCAGCGGACTGGTTCAGTCCTGCGGAGAGGCCTTCAGGCGCGCCCAAAGTGACGGCCAGAGAAGCGAACATGCTGATCACCTGCGGGATCGTCGAGATGAACATCAGCATGGCCCCAGCAAAGACGTTCAGCACCGGGGACAGTCCTGAGATGCCGTCGCGAAGAGCAAACGAAGCCGCCTGCAACTCCTCGATCGTCGTGATCGGCGCGGTCAAGCCCTCGATCAGTCCAGCGCCCAGACCCATCAGCCCTTGACGGAATGCGTTGGCAAGCGTCTCCGCCTTCTTCCCGCTGGAGAGCATGACAAGCTCGAACGCCCGCATGGCCGGAGCCGCCTCGTCCAAGGCCGTGTCGCTGATCTGGGCCAGGATCTCGTTGAACTCTTCAAACCGACTTCCGGCCAGGGCCATCACGGGCACCAGCGCGCGCACGTTCGGGAACAGAGTCTGGAGGGCGTACACGTCATCGCCGACCTTGTCGCGAATATCATCGAGGACACCGATGAATCCGTCCGAGCGGATCTTGGAGACGTTGAACTCTAGCCCGAGCCTCTCAATAAGCTCCTGAGCCTCCGTGCTAGGCTTCAGCACTGAGACCAGAGCCTGCCGCATGTAGATGATCGCCGTCGTGTTGTCGATACCGCCCTTGGTCAGGGTCGCAAGCATCGAGGTCAACTCTTCAAGCGAAACACCCAGTTCGGCGGCGACTGGCGTCACAACGCCGAGCCCCTCCGAAAGCTCCTGCACCGTGGTCTTGCCAAGACGGACAGTCTCGAAGAACACGTTGTTGATATGCGTCACGTCGGACACGTCAAAGCCATAGGCATTGATGGTGTCCGTCAAAACGTCAACGGTGCTGCTCAGGTCTGCGAGGCCACCAGTCGAAAGAACAGTAGCGCCCTCAAGCAGTCCCATGGCGTCTGCCGTGTCCGTGACGCCAGCCGAGATCGTTTGATACAAAGCCTTTGAGGCTGTGGTCTCTGCAATCCCGAACGCGGTGGACATGTCCAGCACCTGCTGAGTGACCTCGTCGAGGTTCCTCTGCACGTCATCGGAGATGGTTGAGACCTCCACCATCGCCTTGTTGAACTTGATGGCGTCAGCCAAGCCCGTCCTAGTGGCGCGGAAAAGAGACTGCACCGCAGTCACGATGCCCGTCAGCCCAGTGGCAGCGGCGGCCAGCTTCAGGAAGCTGCCCGCCGCCTTGAGAACGCGGCCAGGAACAGCCTTCAGCGAATCCTTGAGCCGGTCGATCGCAGACCTAGCCTGAGTGACTCCCTGCTGCGCGCTCTGACCAAGAGAGCGGAATGCACCGCTCGCCATGTCCTTGACGCGAAGCTCCCAGGTCAGTGTCGCATTGCTCATCTGTGGCTCCTCGGGCTTTTGGTCTGGGCCTGCATCCTCTTCATCTCGCGCTCTTGGTGCTCATGAAGGACGCCCTCCCAGTAGTTGCGCTCGCTGTCGATAATCTCCACGCAGGCCAGAAAGCTGCGCGACTGATCTAGCCACGCGCCCTGCGCGGGCAGAACATTGCGGCGATCGTAGTGATGGTAGGCCCGCATCATGAGGTCCACGTGCAGACGGAGCGACTGAGGCGCAGACGTGACCATTGAGCTTGGGCACCGGAAGTACTCAATCTGTCCAGTGCCGTTGCAATCGGGACACTCCTCCTGAGAACCCCGACAGCGCGAACATGGGCCGGACCACACCGCGCGAGGAGCAGGAGCGTCACAACCCCAGGCCTCTCGCATGCTGGAGTACTGAGGGCGGCGGCAGCGCGAGCAATCGGGGAACGGCTTCTTGCACGCGCGTGCAACAGCCGCCCCCCATGATTGGGCTACCGCCGCCCGGATCACTCCCCCTCCGACTGCTTAACCTCTCCCCTCTCCATGACGGCATTGACAAGCTCCTGCCGATGCTTAGGAGAGAGGCGGTCCAGAGCCTCATCGGTGACGTGACGAGGGTGGCGAGAAGACACCTCGAAGGGGATCTCGTTGCCGGACGAGTCCTTGAAGTTCGACCAGCCGCGAAGACCGTACCGAAGCACGGTCAGTTGGTGCGTGCCGGAACGAATCGAAAGCTCGTCCTGACCAGGGACTGAGGAGATCATCGAGTCAGCGACCCGAGCCTCCTCAGACACCGTCAGGCCACGAAGCTTGAAGACCGTGCGATCCTCCTCAGGGAGCTTGCGGTCGTCTTCGAGGATGTATTCGAAAGTAGCTTTGGGATCAAGTGCGATCGGCATGGTTGCCTCCTGTGGTTGCCGATATCAGAGAGAGTAGAAAACGAACTCGTTATCCTTCCCGATGCGGGGAGAGATAGCGGTCGAGGTCGAGCCCGTGTCGTTCACAGCCTCCTGAACCGACGAGCCGTAGTCGCCGCCAGTCAGGGTGCAGGTCGAGTCGAGGATGGTTACCTCGTCACGGTTGCCGTCCGCGATGCCCGTGAACTGGGCAGCGGGGAACTTAAAGCGGAACTTGTTGCCCGCCGTCGAGCCAACTTGGAAGTTGCCACGGAAGGTCTCTCCAGCGAGGAACCGCTGCCAGTGGTCAAGTTGCGCGTTCGAAGCAAGGTTGGCGACCGCGTCGGGGTTGAAGGTCATGCTGCTAGAGCGACCAGTGATGACCGTCTCAGCGTAGCCCGTCGAGGCGCTGACCGACTCGCGGACAGTCATCTCGTTGCCCATGTTGATGTTCATCGTGTTGAACACCGTGGCGGTGGAGTCAGCAGCATCGGTGATGCCGAAGGTGGACTCACCGAGCGCGAGATCGACATTCACGAAACCCGGAGGAATCGAGAGACCCTCACCGACGATGGTGATGTCAGACGACCCGCTGACATACTTGTTGAGCACGCCCATCATGGTGATGTTCATCAGCACGCGGTCACCCGAAGCAAACACGAACTCGACATTGCCACGGCAGCCCGTCGCTTCGAGGTAGTCCCCCGTGTTGCTCATGTACAGGGCAACAGTAGCCGAGGTGCTGTTAGCGCCACCAAGCGCGTCAGTGGACACGGGCACGAACCCGTAACCGACAGTTGCAGCCAACGACAGAATGCTGCCATTCACATCGTCGATCTGGCCGTACAGCTTGTCACCAGAGGTGCCCGAGCCGCTAGCTCCTGCGGCGTTGTAGTAGATCGCACGGTCGCCGTAGAAGTGATCGCCAACCGAGCGACCGATGCGGTTGCTCGCGTTGTACGCGGTATCACCCGTACCAACAGACAGGTTCTCGCCGTTCTTGATCACCTGCGGATCGTTCGGCGCGCCAGCAAGGGGCGTCGTGTCGAGGGTCACAAGACCCACGGCGTGCTTCTCGAAGCCACAGCACTCAAGGATGCGGCTCCAGCGGGGCAGGCTCGTCGCCGAACCCGTTCCGGCAAGCTCGACTTGGAAAGAGAACTCGACCGTAGCCGAGGGCTGACCCGCAGCGCGCCCAATTCCGGGCGTCACGATCGGGGCCGGAGTGATCGACTTGCGAGTCACATTGCGCTCGAAGGTGCGCGGGGTGATCGAGTAAGTCGGCTCGATGCACTCGATGTAGTCGTTGGTCGGGTCAAGGGTCTCCGCCACGCCCTCATCGGCTTCGAGGGCGAGCAAAAGCTTGCGGTGGTGAGTACGAAAGGACATGGTTGGTTTCCTAGGAAGGTGTGTTTAGGTCGTTGTATCTCGTCCGGTAAACGATCTCGACGACCAAGTCAGCAATGATGAACGGCTCATCGTCCTCGGTCGGGTAAGTGACCTCGTCCTGAATCACCGCTGTGTGGACAGCGCGATCTCCGCGAGTGCGGTCGGCGATCGTCGCCTTGTGCACATCGCGGATGAAGCGCTCGATCTTCTCGGCTCCGTCCGTGCGGGTACGCAGGAACAGAGACAGTTGGACATAGAAGTAGGAACTGATCGTCGTCGTCCCCTGGCTCCCCTCGCGGTCGTACTCCGTCTTGGTCGGAAGCACCGCGATGGCCGGGAACATCTTCAGTTCCATGGGGCCTCCATCGACACGCACGACCTGCTCGACGGTCGTGTAGTAGTCGTCGCCAGCAGTGATGGACTGCAGCGTCGTCACCAGATCGTCGAGGATCTGCTCCTTGACGGGGCTACCACTAGGGGGCATATCGCATCTCCTCTAGCTTGACCGTGAACTTGTACCGTCCGTGCGTCGATCGAGTGGCCTTGAGCGGCCCCTGAGACATACGGACGACAACGGTTTCGGTGCTCCCCCCCCTGGTGAAGTTCTGATTGTTCCAGTAGAGACCCTCGGCCCCCCCCTTCGAGAGCGCGTAGAGTTCCAGCACCCTACTGTACTCGGAACGGCTAGCATTTCTATACTGAAGAGTCCACGTCCGAGTCGAGATATTGCCCGCCTTGGTCTCGCTGCTCACGATGGGGCGGATGGCGTAGAGCGCCTGTGACGTGGAGCTATACAGCGGGATCGCCTCCTCAACGGCCTCAGGGAAGCTGTCAGGGACCACGTCGTAGGTCCCCACAGGCACGTATCCGCCAACGAGCGTTCCGCCTGGGGACTTAGCGATGGCGGGCGATGCCTCGAAAGCCCCCGGATCGCAGAAGGCACCAGATCTAGTGTTGCCCAAGATGTCGGTCGTAGGGACAGCGGAGTTGCCCGCCGGGCCGATGCCCTGCCCCAGGACATCGTTGTCCGAGTCGTAGACCAGCGCCCCCGTGTCCGCGTCGTAGATGGCCCAGTCGCCAGCGCCGGGCGAGGTGTTGGTGGTTGCGGTGATGGGGTAGGGGGTGCCGCGCAGGGCGACGGGGAACTGACGGAAGCCGTTCGAGAAGTTATTGGAGCCAGTTACAACAGCCGCGCCGCCAGTAATGTCGCCCCACCCATAGGACTCAAGCACCATGCAATTGACGATCTCGACCTCCAGCGTCGTGTATGCGCCAAGGAGGAAGATTGAATATTTACTTACTACAACATCTGTGAATGTGCAGTTGGTCACCCGGTAGTATCCGACAGGGTACGAGGGACCGTTGCGGAGTGTGATGTGATTGGACCCACCAGTATTTGAGAAGCAGCAGTTTTCAATAACCGTTGGATATTCAGAGGTGCCCGCACCCGCAGCCGCAGTATCAAAGAGAGCATAGGTGCCGTTGCGAAAGGTGACTCCAGCAGCGCCATTCTGCGCGTATACATTTCTAGCGCCTAAGCCATCGAACACGGTATGCGAATCTCGTAGTTGGGCTTGTCCGTCTATGTACGCTCCATTTCCGCGCACGCCGCCATGCTCTGACCCAGCCGCAGGCTTGTAAGTCACCTGCCGAGTCGCGTCGGTCGTCAGCGTACTCTGGAAGGTCACGTTCTCCGCGTAGGTCCCGGCATCAGCCTCAAAGACGATGGCCTCGTTCTCAAAGGTCAGGTCGGTGCCTGAGCCAATGTTGGTCACATCAGCTTCGGCCAAGGTGAAGCTCGCGTAGTCCTTCCCGCTACCAATCGTCCGGGTCAGCACGGTCGGCGCGACAAACCCATCCGCCTCGAACGCGCCAGGGTTGCACCGGGTGCCAGAGCGCTCCACACCGTTGATGTCCGTCGTAGGGACATCACTGTTCAGCGCAGGCCCGATGCCATGCTGCCAGACATCGTTGCCTTCGACATCAGCCAGCGCTCCCGTCGCGCCCATGTAGACCGCGTAGTCCCCGGAGCCGAGGGGCGTGGAGAAGCTGGTCGTTGGGGTGATGGGGTAGGGAGATCCTTGCAGCGCGGCGGGGAAGGGATTCGTCGCGCCGCCGAAGTTGTTGGAGCCCAGAAGGGTCACAACGCCGCCGCCGCCCGACGCAGTGTTATATGGATTGCCCGCCAGAACGAGGTTGTTCGTCAGGGTATATGTAGTGGTAAAGCCCGCATCGTTGGTGTAGCCGGTAATCGCTATGTAGCCAGTTCTGCAAGTAAAGGTGCAGTTCGTTACCGCAAACGCCTTATCGCTAGCGCCGTAGTTATAGAAAATTGCCCCAGCGCCATTCGGCGCATAAATCGAGCAGTTAGTGATTGTGACTGGATACGACGCTAGGTCATAAGTGCTTGATCGAAAGTGGTAGATGGCCCGCCCGCTGCCAGCGTAACGAATCAAGCAGTTAGAAATGGAGACACCGCGAACATCCAGGTTGATGTCTATAGCCCGGCCGGTAGAAGATACATCAGTCCAGTCAAGTTCAAGACCGTCTAGTGCGGTGAACGCTCGTAGCAACTGGACGCACACCGATGAGATCGCAAGGTTTCCAAACTGGATGCGGACGCCCGCGCCAGCTACGCCCCCATGTTCGCTGCCCGCAGCGGCTTTGTAGGTCACATTCCGCGTAGCATCGGTAGTCAGGGTACTGTCGATGTTCACACTCTCCGCGTAGGTCCCCGCATCAGCCTCGAACACGATCCGCTCGTTCTCGTTCACCAGATCAGCGGACCCGCCGATGTTCGTCACATCCGCCTCTGCGAGCGTGAAGCTGGCGTAGTCCCGCCCCACAGGGCCGATGGTTCGGGTCAGGGTCGCCGTAGCTTGCGGCACCTCGAACGCGCCGGGGTTCGCAGTAGCGCCAGAGCGAGGGTTGCCCAGGATGTCCGTCGTCGGCACATCGCTGTTCACGGACGGGCCTACGCCGCCGCCGATCACATCGTTGTTGGGCGAGTCGAGCAGCGCACCGTTCTTGCCGACATAGAGCGCGAAGTCTCCTGCGCCGGGGTCGTAGGCGGTTGAGGCGGTGATGGGGTACGGAGAGCCCTGGATAGCGACGGGGAAGGGATTCGTCGCGCCGCCGAAGTTGTTGGAGCCGGTTACTGTCGGAGGCAGATTTTCGATGTAGTTGCTTGTGACAAGGCTGACGCAGTTGATGAACTCAACAATGTGTGTTTCCGAGGCAAGCAGCTTTTGGGGCCGGAATCCAGCGTATGCCGTTCCACTTTTTTGCAGGGCGGTGCAGTTGATTATCTTGGCCCGCACATCCCTGGAGGTGTAAAAACCTGTGTTGTTACCTATATTGGCGACACAGTTACGCATCACATTGAGGTGCGCGCTCTCGCCAGGGTTAAATAGGAAGTTGGAGCCGTTCGGATTGTAACCAATCAAAGAATCATAAACGAGTCCAGTGCCATTCCCCCTAACGCAAAAGGAGTTGTTGTTATAAATGCACAGGCCTACAAGGTGCGTGAAATCATCCTCGATAAGTATTCCATCGGGGCCCACACCATTTACAAAAACGCCATCGCCATATATTCCGCCATGCTCAGAGCCCGCAGCATGGGTGTAGGTCACATTCCGAGTAGCGTCGGTCGTCAGCGTGCTGCTAATCGTCACAAACTCGTTGTAGGTCCCCGCATCCGCCTCGAAGACAATCGCCTCATCGTTCGCAACGAGGTCAGCCGAGGTCCCGATGTTCGTAACATCGGCCTCGGCCAGCGTGAACGAAGCGTAGTCACGCCCGCTCGGCCCGATTGTCCGCGTGATGACCGTGACCATCAGCCGCCAGCCTTGTCGCTA
>Ga0075475_10001098_pt1 | contig 13204 bp, 12 predicted proteins | sample DEB08_DNA_10_FD_76342 | JGI IMG/M metagenome (GOLD analysis project Ga0075475, IMG submission 76342) | Aqueous microbial communities from the Delaware River and Bay under freshwater to marine salinity gradient to study organic matter... | ecosystem: Environmental > Aquatic > Marine > Coastal ... | reverse complement strand
CAGCACTCCCTCTGCTCCCAACGCCAAGCTGAGGATTGTACCCTGACTAAAGCCCATAAAAAATAATCGATTTTGGTCCAACCCCATTTCTTGAATGATCGCCTTCACATTCTCAGTTACCCAAACCATACTCTGTTTTGCTTCTTCCACATTGGATTGTAGCCCACCTGACGGGTCGGGTGAAATGGCATACCATGAATATCCTCCCCAGGGTAAGCGCCGCGGAGCTTGTAAGCTAATTACTGCAAATTCCGCAGGAATTTGATTGGATAGCCCGAATAAATCGTTCATATCGGCGCCGTAACCGTGAAGCATAAAAAGAGCAGGGATGGGCCCATCTTCCACTATGGAAGGCCGGATTTTATATTCGAGTTTCATGGTAGTTTTCCTGTCAAATGAGCATCTTTGTAAGATCAAAAATAGAGGAAAAATGGAGATTGAAAATAGCATAGTGGTAATTACAGGCGTGCGCACCGGAATTGGTTTAGCGGCGGTAAAGAAATTTGTAAATGCAGGTGCACGTGTGGCGGGATGGGGCCGAACAGCTCCCGATTTTGAGCATCCCAATTTCCGCTTTGTATCCTGTGATGTGCGCGATGAGGCTATGGTAAAATCCGCAATGGAGGAGACCGTTGCATTATGGGGCGATGAAATTCGGATTTTAGTGAACAATGCCGGATTGGGGCGTTACGGTCGTATGGATGAACAGTCCCATGACGAATGGCATTTGCAGTTCGATACGAATGTACATGGCCTATGGTATGTTTCTAAGGCGGTGGTTCCGCTGATGAAAAAGCATCAAGTGGGGCATATTTTTAATATTTCCAGCATAGCCGGTAAGGATGGTATTGAGGGAATGAGTGCCTACTCCGCTACAAAATGGGCAGTCCGAGGACTCACCCTCTCGTGGATGAAAGAGCTTCGGAACGATGGAATTAAGGTTACGGGGATTTATCCCGGCAGTACTCAAACCGAGTTTTTCGATCCTATTCCGGGCTATGAGGCACATGGCCAAATGATGCAGCCCGAAGATATCGCCACTTCCATAGTAGAACTTGCGGGTACCTCGTTTAATTATTTACCCGTTGAACTGGAAATTCGTCCGCTCCAACCCAAACCATTGCAATAGTCCGCATCTATTCTTATTTTTAAGCAACTTAACCTTGAATAATGCGCTGGGCTAAATTGCTCTTATTTATTGGTATGGCAGTTGGATGGCCGTCCGCGAACTCAAATGCCGAGGCGTTCGTCTGGAAGGAGAACACGCAAGGCCCCATCGCCCTAAACGCGCATTTATCTGCCTACGCTACTCCAGACGAGTTATCGGCTGAGCAGGTATGGGCTCGCATCCAATCCGGCTTATGGCCTAAACAGGGCGATACGCTGAATGCGGGATTCACCGAATCGTTTTATTGGCTCATGTTCCAATTGAAGAATGAGACCGCGGATCCACTTATTCTGGAGGTGAAGAATCCTCAAATTAACTTGGCGGAGCTGTATCGGATAACGGATGGGGTGCCAGTGCATGTGGGGCGAGCAGGTGATGAGCTGCCGCTGAGCCAACACACGAATCCAAATAGACGGCCCGTTTTTCAGTTAGATTTTTTGGAGGCTCCTGACGGACAGACCTATCTGCTGCTCTTAGATAAGCGCCATTCCTCTCTTCAGTTTCCGATGGATCTCTGGAGTCCAACAGAATTTGCCCGTAGTGAGTTTTGGGGCTTGGTCGCTCATGGGGTTATCCTCAGTTTGATGGGGCTCGCCTGCCTGCTTTCTATTCTCTTGGCCATAAATTTAAAGCGAACTATCTTTTGGTATTACGCGGGCTACTCTTTATTCTCTGGTATTTACGTACTGGCCACCATTGGGTACCTGTATGTACTTTTTCATCCTCAAACCCCTGAATGGACCACTTATACCCGGCCCGTTTCGCTCGTTTTAGGCTGGATTTGCCTGCTTCCTTTTTCGCGTCACTATTTTCAAGCAGGTAAAAATTGGCCTGTGGTGAATCGCGTTATTGTTTTTATTCAGGGAGTTTTTGTAATCTTATTTGTGGGCTGGGGTCTTTTTCCACAGCTTTACATAGAGCACATTCCCGTAGTTCTTTCGGTGCTGTACACGTTATTGTTGGTCTCCGCTATGGCGATTGGTGTGCTTGCACTTCGCGATTTTGGGAAAAATCGATTACGCGCTGGGTTTTTTATATCGGCGTTTTTAACCATGCTCATCATTACGCCCTTGGGTATTGTAGTGGAGTACGGATGGCTGGACCCTCGAATTTTTGGGGTCCATGCGCTCATTCAGCTGGTTTCGCTCGAGGTGATATTTTTGGCGAGTGGCCTTTTCGTGCAGTTTAAGAAGATTTGGCGTGAGCGAGGCGATTTGCGCGACGCTTCAGTTGAGGCGCGGATTCAGGTAAAACGATTGGAACAGGAACTTCAGCAAAAAAAAGTAGAACAAAAAATTTCAAGGGGAGTATGGGAGTTGCGCAATCATGAGCTCAGCTGGGAGGCCATTCGATATATTTCGGTTGATGGGCATTATCTCGAGGTATATTGCGCAGATAAAAATCGACCTCTGATAGAGCGATACCGGATGTCGGATGCGCAATCCGAACTGCCAGAGGAACATTTCATGCGCATTCACCGCGGAGTTATTGTGGGTAAAAAATACGTTTCGTCTGTTGGGTCCAATGAAGTGGAGCTGGAGGATGGAACCCGTCTTCAAGTTTCCAAATCGTATTGGGGCAAAGTGAAATCCTTTAAACCGTTAATTGCAGTTTAAGATGAGATTCATTCACGACAGAAAGCTATCGATTCACGACTTATTTTTGGGGATACCACCTATTCCACCCATTTTTACGTAGAAACCAAATGTGTTTCGTCCGACGTTCTTTCAAGGTTTGTTGGTTTGCCCGGGGTGTTGCTCCGGGCATCCTTTTTTTGGAGAGGCTGTGGATGTGCACATCAACCCGAAACCTTAGCCGAATACTGATTATTTTAGATAAGCTCCCGCTGAATAAATAGCTAATCGAGCCAAAGCGACTGGAAAGCTCCATCGGGATCATAGCGTTCTGCCTGTCCCACCACATTGAACCACCGCTTGTTTCGAGGATCGGCACCTATCCCCGCTAAATACAGCCAATTCCCCCAATTTGAAGACGGATCGTAGTCGATAAGTGCGTACTCAAAATAACTCGCACCAAGCACCCAAGGAAGCTGCAGATCGTGAATCAGGTAGGAAGCTACATTCTGCCGCCCGCGATTACTCATAAATCCTGTTTCCCGCAATTCAATCATGTTGGCATCTACGAAGGGCTGACCGGTACGGCCTTCGGTCCAGCGCGTAAAAGCGGGAATCTTTGGCCAGCTCTGCTCCTGCGGAAATTTGAAGAAATTCCGGCCATCGCGAATGGCGCTGAATCGGAAGAAATCGCGCCACATCAACTCAAAAATCATCCAATACGTGCTTTCATTGGCTTCAATTTCCGCCTCATATCGTTTTACCTCGTGGTAAATCCAACGTGCCGAAAGAGCCCCCACTGCTAGCCAGGGTGAAAATTTGGAGGAGTAGTCAGCTCCGATTAAGCCATTTCGGGTTTCTTTGTACGTGGAGAGCGCTCGGCTATTCCATAGGTAATGTGCAATTCGCGCTTTCCCCTCTTGTTCGCCACCTTTGAATGCGAGTACACCTTTGAAGGCCTCTGATGCAATTGATTCGCTTTGATCGCCAGTTCGCCTCCATTCATTGCGATTGAGCAAGGGCAGCTGCATCCGCAGGACACTCAATTTATCGGTTGGGAAACCGGGTAGGGTAGAGGGTGAGGGTACGCAGGGTCTTACCACCCAGTTGCTCTCCTGTTTTTTACGAAAACTAGTAAACGACTTTTTTGTGCGATCGACGCCTCCATGTACGTCTTCGGGATGAATAAACGTATGCGATTCGAAGAGTTCAAGCGGCAGGATTTTGCCTAGTTCCCGTTCCAAATATGCTTCTTCCCAGGTGTGCTCTGCTTGGCCGTACACGGTTTCTACACTGCATGCTGCGCAAATTTCAGGGAGTAGGATGAGGGGATCTCCCTGAAGTACGAACAGTTCAGACCCCATCGATTGAAGTTGCATAGCCAGGTCTTCCACGGATTCCATAATGAACTCCTTGCGTATGGATCCTATCCGATCGAATCCCTGCGGCGATTTGCGCGAAAAGCGGTCTTCCGCAATCCACACGTAGAGAAGCTGTTCGTGACGCTGCGTTGCTTCCCAAAGGGCCGGGTTATCGTGTATCCTCAGATTGTTCCTAAACCAAACCAATCCTACCGATGGCTGCTCGTTATTCATGCGCTTCTTTCCTTGTTGTTTCTGCGGCACCGCTCACTGCAATACTTTACCGAATCCCAGTCGCGCGCCCATTTTTTTCGCCATGCAAAAGGGCGGTTGCAAACTGGGCATGTTTTTTTGGGTAGATGTGGTTTGATGTGCATCACGATAATGAACGATTATTGCGAAAAATTGTTCTAGCGGTATGTCTTTATCGAACGAATTATCGGCAGAGCAAATTGATCGAATCGTGGAGATGGCATGGGAGGATCGTACGCCTTTTGATGCCATCCTAGCTCAATTTGGTTTATCTGAATCGGAGGTAATTGTGTTAATGCGCACCGAAATGAAACCCACCTCCTTTAAACGCTGGCGTAAGCGCGTTCAGGGGCGTTCTACAAAACATGCTAAGTTGCGCGGTTTTGAAGTGGGCAGGCACAAGTGTTCGCGGCAACGCGCCATTTCCAACAACAAGATTTCCAAGCGAAATTAACTCGCATATTGCGCTACGTCATTTGCCGTAATGATCGGACCGCACAAAATGGTGAGCCGTTCCATCACATTTCGAAATTCGCGAATATTTCCGCTCCAGTCGCGCTTTTGTAGCGCTTCGATGGTTCCTTTCTCAAGTTTTTTCGGCGATGTGCCTTGTTCCACAGAGAGCATTTCCAGGAAGTGGTTGGCTAGCAGTGGGATGTCGTCTCGGCGATCATTGAGTGGAGGAACCTCGATTAAAATTACCGCCAAGCGATGGTACAAATCTTCTCTGAATCGGCCTTCTTCAATTTCCTTTTTCAAGTCTTTGTTTGTGGCCGCCAAGATGCGCACATCAACATTAATGTCTTTATCGCTTCCCACGCGCGAAATTTTATTTTCTTGGAGCGCGCGCAGCACCTTACTTTGAGCTCCAAGACTCATATCTCCAATTTCATCTAGAAAAAGGGTGCCACCATGTGCCGCCTCAAATTTCCCTGCACGTTGTTTGTGCGCAGAGGTAAATGCACCTTTCTCATGCCCGAAAAGTTCGCTCTCTATGAGTTCCGATGGAATAGCAGCGCAGTTTACTTCAATAAATGGTTTGGACGACCGCTCGCTTTTTTCATGGATTTGATGCGCCACCAATTCTTTTCCGGTTCCGTTCGGCCCAGTGATCAAAACCCGCGCGTCCGTTGGAGCAACGCGATCAATCATGGAAAGTATGCGTTGTATCCCCTCAGACTCCCCTATGATCCTGTAATTTTTACTGATTTTTTTCTTTAACCGCTTGTTCTCCAATACCAATTGCGATTTGTCCAAGGCATTGCGAACTGTGTTCAATAGGCGGTTCAGGTCGGGGGGTTTGGAGATGTAATCGTAAGCGCCTTTTTTAATGGAGTCTACGGCAGTTTCGATATCGCCATGTCCACTAATCATCACAACCGTACATTCGGGCTGCAAAACTACTACGCGTTCCAACAGTTCAATGCCGTCCATCCCCGGCATTTTGATATCGCTAAGCATCAAATCGAACGACGATTCACCCAATAACTCCAATGCGCGCTTGGCGTCTTCTGCCGCGTACACTTCGTAACTCTCCGATTCCTCTGAAATAATATTTACGAGCACATTGCGAATGCTTGCCTCGTCTTCTACAATTAATATCCTAGCCATGATTATTTGCTTTCAACCATTCAAAAACCACTCCTTCCTTTAATGCATAGTTAGATTGCAAGATTTGTTCCAAATTGAATGCATCCAGTATGTATTCAATGAATAACGAGCTTATACCCATCATTTCTGCGCGAATGGGTATCATTCCGGGTACATTAAGTCGTTCTGTGGTAGACATCTTCTTTAGACGCAATAGGGTGTTTTCGAGCTCAACCGGATTGAAGGTGTAAATATTGCCGGCATTCTCTTGAACAACACCTCCGTGAATCACATCGCGCAGGGTGTCGAAACTCCCACTGGAGCCTACGAGAATCATCGGTTTGTGCAATTGTACTGATGCTCTTAAATCCGAGAGTGCATCATCCAAGTAATTCGTAATTCGCACAAAGTCTTCCGGTGTGCCCGGATCGGATGGCCGAAACATTTCTAGTAATCGCGATACGCCCAATGGATAACTCTTCTTCCAAAGAATTCCATTGTTATGTCCAATAATAAATTCCGTGCTACCTCCACCAATATCCATAATAAGCACGGGGTCTGCCATGTTTGGCATGCTGCATTGGACACCCTTAAAAATGAGTTCTGCCTCTCGATTTCCATCGATAATTTTCACATCAAACCCCACTTCGTGTGCAATCCGATTTTTTATTGCCATACCATTAGCTGCGTCGCGCATGGCCGATGTGGCATAGCATTGAATCTCGGACGGATTGAATTCATCGATTGTTGCACGGTGCGACTTCAATGCATTCAGCGCCCGCTCCTCTGCATCCTGCGTAATAATGCCCAAATGAATACCTCCAACTCCCAGTTTTACTGGAATTTTATCGCGGTGTAATGCAGTCCAGGAAGGACTTGAACTTTCGACTGTTATCCCCGTCCGCTCTGCGATGAGCAGATTGAACGTGTTGGTGCCCATGTCTACTACGGCTAATCTTTCGTTGGGGTCGTGGGCCATGGTATATCCGACGGGTTGATGTGCAACGTGCGTTGCGGGTATGGAATATTAATATTGTGTGCTCTGAATAAGCCATCGATTTCAAATCGGAGCTCGCTTTTAACCCGCTCAATTCGGAATAAATTATCGCTGTGGAAGAGCAATAGAAATTCCAAGCCGTTATCTCCAAAGTTTTTAAAGAACACGTACGGTTCGGGCCGCTTTTTAACTTGTGGGTGTTTTTTTGCGGCCTGTAATAATAAATCGGAAACGAGAGCTGTGTCCGATCCGTAGGCCACCGAAATGGAAATATTAAATCGAGAGGATTTTCGATTTTGACTCCAGTTTATAACGTTGTCATTCGTAAGGCGCGTATTCGGGATGATGAGAACAATATCATCTCGTGTAATAAGCGTGGTAGTACGAAGCCCAACCTCATGAACTCGACCAATGGTACCATTTACCTCCACCACATCGCTGGCAGTAACCGTTCGCTCCGAAAGAATAATAAATCCGGCCACCAAGTCGCGGAAAAAATCTTGAAGCCCGAGTCCCAAGCCCACCAATAGCGCCGTAGACCCCGCGAGAAGTACAGTAATTCGAACCCCTAAAAAATCCAAGCCCAGCGTGATGGCAATAACGTAAATTACGTAATGCGATATCTGGTAAATGGCGTATTTCTTTCCCTCGTCTAGAGATCCTTTGTTCACTTTGCGGGACAAGTACGCGTTTAAAAGCCAGTTTACACCACGGGCGAGCAGTAAAATAACAATCATGGTGATTACCTGCCAAATCGCAATGCTATACTTGCCCAAAGACAAGAGCTCAAACGATAATACGCGCTCTAGAAATTCCATCACCCCTTGTATTTAATCCATTTCCACAATTCGCCGTAGGAAACTTTTTTGCCGTGCATAAGAATACCCACTCGGTACACCCGACTCGCCAACCAAACGGTGCCCATAAATCCTCCTATTAAACAAATCATGCTCAATGCAAGCTCCCACGGAGCCACCCCCATGACCACTCGAATCATCATAACTACGGGTGAAGTTAGCGGAATAATGGAAAACCAAAAAGCCAATGCGGAATCAGGTTGTTCAATTATGGTTTGCCCTACTATAATTGCCAAAATCAGCGGGACCGTTACGGGCAACATAAATTGTTGGGTGTCCGCTTCACTGTCCACTGCCGAGCCGATTGCCGCAAAAAGCGCCCCGTACATGAGGTAGCCCCCCAAGAAATAAAATAAAAACGATCCGACAATCAATGGGAAATTGATGCTTTGTAATAAGTTGAAAAACCGCAGCGCCTCGGATGTTTCGGCGGCATTTTGTGCAGTTGAAAGGGCCTCGGGATCCAAGTTGCTTCCAAAAAAGGCTGACGCCAGGGAAACAATAGCCGTGGTGAGAATTACCCACAGCGTAAATTGGGCCAACCCCACCAAAGCAACCCCTACAATCTTACCCATGAGCAATTGAAAGGGACGCACGCTGCTCACAATAACTTCCACGACTTTCCCGCTCTTTTCCTCAATTACACCACGCATCACTTGTGCGCCGTATAAGAATATGAAAAGATAGATGAGAAACGCTGCCAACAACCCCACTACCGTACTGAGTTCGCTGGATTGCTCCACTTCTTCGTCTCCTGTGAGGGCAATGGTACTAATTGTTACAGAGGTTTTGGCCGATTCAATTTCTTCAAGGTTCACGCCGGCACGTGTGAGCTTAAGGCGTTCCAGTTCTTTTTCCAGGGTCCGCTGCAGCTTGCTTTTAACCCCCAAGCTCACTGTGTTTTCAGTGAATATTTGAATGGATTTTTCAATGTAATTGAGGTCGCAATGGTAACCGCAGGGAATGTAGAGCAAGGCATAGATTTCCTCGGAGTTCAACTCCGTTTTGCGCTTATCTAAGTATTCCAGCCGTTCATCGGGATCGTCGCTTTGAAGCGGTTCAATAAATTCGTATTGAATATCGTCTGAGCTTTGGAGACTCTGGTAGAACAAGCCTGTTTCATCTAAGACTTGGATCACTGACGTTTCCGAGGTTTGTTGTGCAATAAGGATTGGGGCAACAAAGAGCGCTCCCATCAATAAGGGACCAATAATGGTCATTATTAAAAAGGTTTTCTTTCGAACTCGAGTGAGAAACTCCCTTCGAATAATCAGTCCTATTTTATTCATGCCGCTATGCGTTTTGAACCGATTCTATAAAGATATCATTAACCGATGGAATTACTTCGCGAAACCCGCTGATTTGTGCATGGGGCAGCAAGACGTTCAGTAATTGATTAGGCGAATCGGGTTGATCCAGTTTAAACGTGGCTAACCCTTCCTTCTCAGCCACAAGTTCAATTCCTTCGGGCAAGCTAGAGGGCAATTTTCCGGTAAAGGCTAACTCAAATACTCCCGTCCTGTAGTTCGATCTAATTTCCTCAAGATTACCCTCAAGGAGGGTTTTGGATTTATTGATGAGCGCGATATGATCGCACAGTTCTTCTACAGACTCCATGCGATGAGTAGAAAAGATAATGGTTGATCCGAGATCGCGCAATCGTAAGATTTCATCTCGAACCACATTTGCGTTAATCGGATCGAATCCGCTAAAGGGTTCATCGAAAATCAAGAGCTCTGGATCGTGCAGCACTGTAATAATAAACTGCACTTTTTGGGCCATTCCTTTAGATAAATCTTCTACTTTAGAATCCCACCAGTGCTGAATTTCCATCCGCTCGAACCACTCCACGAGGATTTTTTTGGCTTTTTTTTCGGACATCCCTTTTAAACGAGCAAAGTAAAGTGCCTGCTCGCCCACCTTCATTTTTTTGTAAAGTCCCCGTTCCTCTGGAAGGTAGCCAATTTTTTCTACGTGCCTCGGGGCGAGAGGTTCGCCATTAAACCAGACACTTCCCGAGTCCGGAGCTGTAATCTGATTTATGATCCGTATCAATGAAGTTTTACCTGCGCCATTTGGACCCAAGAGGCCATAGATGGATCCCCGAGGAATTTCAAGCGATACGCGGTCTAACGCAACATGCTCGGCATACGCCTTGGTAACATCCTCAATTTTTAAAATGGCTGGTGAACTCATGTTTGAAATTATTGAGAGAACATATCCTTTACCTTATCGAAGAAACTTTTGTCTTCTTTCGACGGATTAGGTTGAAAGATATCGCTATCTCGGTGTGATTCAAAAAATTTCTTCACTTCTCCGGAAACATTTTTGGGTGTCCAGACATTTACGTGAACAAGTAAGTCTCCTGTCCCGTAACGCTCTACATTGGGGACTCCTTTTCCTTTTAGCCGCAATATGCGACCGCTCTGTACGCCTGGCTCCAATTTAATACGAGCCTTGCCATTTACGGTAGGAACTTCTATTTGTTTGCCTAGAATGGCATCGGGTAAACTTACGTATAAGTCGTAATGAAGATTAATGCCCTCGCGAACTAAAAAGTCATGTGGTATTTCTTCAATGACCACAATCAAATCTCCTGCCACACCACCACGCGGACCTTCGTTACCCTTCCCGCGTACATTTAATTGCATTCCATCGTGAACACCTGGTGGTATTTTAATACTCACCACGTCATCCTTGCGAATTTGTCCATTTTCATTAGATCCAGAAGGCCGATTGGTGAGCACCTGTCCTTCTCCTTGACACGCTGGGCAGGTAGATGCCGTTTGCATTTGTCCGAGAATTGTTTGCGTTACGCGAGTAACTTGTCCGGTTCCCCTGCATTGCCCGCAAGTCGTAAATTGGGCATCCGGGCTGTTCACCCATTTCTGAATCTTGATTTTTTTCTCTACGCCATTTACTATTTCTTCGAGGGTTAACTTTATGCGAACCCGCATATTTGCGCCCTGTCGGCGTCTGCGCCCACCTCCGCCGCCGCCAAAGAAACTTTCGAATGGGCTTCCGCCGCCTCCAAAAATGTCTCCAAACTGGCTGAAAATATCATCCATGGACATGCCACCACCAAAGCCGCCACCAGCAGCTCCACCCATGCCCGCATGGCCAAATCGGTCGTATTTGGCACGCTTCTCCTTATTGCTAAGTACTTCATAGGCTTCTGCGGCCTCCTTGAAGTTGGCTTCCGCTTCGGCATCATCGGGGTTGCGGTCGGGGTGATACTTTAGCGCGAGCTTTCGATAAGCCTTTTTGATCTCGGACTCATCTGCATTTTTGGAAACTCCCAGAACCTCGTAATAATCTCTCTTTTCAGCCATATCTGAATGTTATTCTCCAACCACCACCTTGGCAAAACGCAGCACGCGGTCCTTCAAGAGATAGCCTTTTTCTACTTCATCAATAATTTTACCCACAAACTTTTTATCTGGTGCGGGAATGGTAGTAATCGCCTCGTGGAAATCGGTATCGAGCGGTTTGCCAATAGGAGACTCCATGGCTTTGAGTCCAAATTCTTCCAGCTTGTGGTAGAGTTTCTTGTGAATCAATTCCACTCCTTCTTTTACGGCATCGGCGTCATCAGACGAGCGAATATTCTTCATGGCCCGTTCCAAATCGTCTACCACAGGGATTAAGCTCTCCAGTATATTTCTCCCAGCCGACTGGATTAATTCCAATTTTTCCTTGGCTGCGCGTTTCTTATAGTTGTCGAACTCAGCGAAAAGCCGCGTGTACTTGTCCTCCGCAATTCTTGCTTTTTCCTCCCAATCCGGACCTTCTTGGTCGGTATCTTGAATAGTCTCCTTTTCTTCCATCTCTTCTCCTGTTCCGGCTTCCTTGCGCTCTGCCATTTCCTCCTCAGTGAAGTGGGGCTCTTTTTCTGTATCTTTTGCTTTCTTAGCCATTCTTGTTAATTTTTTCTAGTAGTGCAATTTGTGGTGCAAAGTTCATCAATTTATTTGCCAAATTCGATTGGGCTGACATCTTGACACAAAAAAAAACGACCCGTCAGGGTCGTTTGTGTGTTTGAAGTGCAGCTCGTTTATTTCTGCGACAATTCAGAAAGCTTTCTGTATAACGCTTCGCCCCGTAAATTCTTGGCGATAATTACACCATTCTCGTCTAATAGAAAATTTGAAGGAATGCTGTTTATTCCATATCTGCGCGCGGCCTCATTTGCCCATCCGCGCAAATCACTTACGTGATAAGGCCATTCGAGTTGATCTGCTTCAATTGCGCTGGTCCAATTGTTTTTGGCATTGGGTTGCCGATCGAGACCATCGAGCGATACGCTGTAAACCGTAAACCCTTTGGCCGCACCAAACTTTTTATCGTGGAACTCATTGTAGGTATTTACGACAAATGGGTTTTCGCGACGGCATGGACCGCACCAGGATGCCCAGAAGTCTACCAACACAATTTGTCCTCTTAAATCGGAAAGTTTATAAGCCGTGCCGTCTGGCGAATCTTGTTGAATTTCAGGAGCCACACTCCCAATGGTTACGCCAGGTTGCTGGTTGTCCGAACCCTCAAATGTTCCAAAGGCATAAAACCCTAAAGCCAGACCAATAATTGCAATAAACGTGCGTTTCATAACTCTTCTTTTTATCCTAAACGTTCAATTTTGGCTCCTATTGCATTGAGCCGCTCATCAATTTGCTCATAGCCCCGATCAATTTGGTCAATGTTGTCGATCACACTGGTGCCCTCTGCCGACATAGCCGCAATGAGCAGCGATATTCCCGCACGGATATCGGGCGAAGTCATCCGTGTGGCACGCAATTTTGTTTTCTTATTCAAGCCAATAACCGTTGCACGGTGCGGGTCGCATAATATAATTTGAGCGCCCATGTCGATGAGTTTATCCACAAAAAATAAGCGACTCTCGAACATTTTCTGATGTATGAGTACGCTGCCTTCTGCTTGTGTAGCTGTAACTAAAAGAACACTTAATAAATCGGGTGTTAATCCGGGCCAGGGCGCATCAGCAATGGTTAAAATACTTCCATCTATAAAGGTATCTACCCGGTAATGTTCTTGAGCAGGAATATGCAAGTCGTCGCCCAACAGCTCCATTTGAATTCCAAGTCGTTTGAAAGTATTGGGTATCACTCCGAGGTCGGGGTAGGATACGCCTTTAATCGTAATATCGCTCTGCGTCATCGCAGCCAAACCAATATAACTTCCAATTTCGATCATGTCGGGCAAAATGCGATGAACAGTTCCGCCTAGTGAACGCACGCCTTCAATTTTCAAGAGATTGGAGCCTACACCAGTGATCTGTGCGCCCATACGGTTCAGCATCTTACATAGTTGCTGCAGATACGGCTCGCACGCCGCATTGTAAATGGTGGTCTCGCCTTCCGCCAAAACCGCTGCCATCACTAGGTTTG
>Ga0075475_10001097_pt1 | contig 13205 bp, 13 predicted proteins | sample DEB08_DNA_10_FD_76342 | JGI IMG/M metagenome (GOLD analysis project Ga0075475, IMG submission 76342) | Aqueous microbial communities from the Delaware River and Bay under freshwater to marine salinity gradient to study organic matter... | ecosystem: Environmental > Aquatic > Marine > Coastal ... | reverse complement strand
AATTGACGATCGCGGAAGCCCCGCTCGGGATCGACGTCCTCGTGCACCGCCCGCCACCGGATCGGAATGCCGCCGATCGACAACTCCAATTCGGCGATGGAGCCTTCCGCCACGCCGCCGAAGGTGCCCACCACGCGGACCTTCTGCCAAGGCGGAAGCAGGCGATCGAGGGCGCCGTCGCGAAAGTGCCAGGCGGCGAGATCCTCGACCGGGGCCGGCATGCGGCTCGAATGAAGGAAGACGGTCATGCGATCAACGACCTCTCGAGTCGGAGGGGGCGGACCCGACGACGTCCACGGGCAGCGGTCGCCCCTCGACGAGGAGCTGCTGCACCCGCGAGAAGGTATCCGCATCCCGTCGACGATCCGCCTCGGATCGCTTCCGCATCGCCTGAAGCACCACCCCGAGGCGGTGGTTGCCGCGAAGCGCCGGTTCGTGACGGGCCAGGAACGCCCAGTAGAGCCTCGTGATCGGGCAGGTCTTCTTCGGATGGAAGCGGCATCCGCCGCAGTAGTCGCTCATGCGGTCGATGTACGCGCTGCCGGCCACGTAGGGCTTGGTGGTCATGAATCCGCCCAACGCCCACGTCGCCATGCCCATCACGTTCGGCTCGACCACCCACTCCCACGCGTCGAGGTACGCGATCCAGAACCAGTCGGCCAGATCCCGCGGCGAGACGTCGAGCAGATTCGCAAGGTTGCCGAGGACCATCAGGCGGGTGATGTGGTGGGACCAGCTCTCGGCCCAGACATCCTCGACCACTCGATCGAGGCAGGCGAGTCCGCTCTCGCGCCCCCAGAAGGCCGGCGGGACGCCGATCCGCTGCGAGAGGGCGTTGGCGTCGCTGCCCGCACCCACGCCGGTCGGCGCGTCGGAGACGGTCCACTCCCGTCCCGCCCACGCGGCGTAGCCGCCGTCGCCCGGCCGCGAGGTCTCCGGTTGACTCGCTCCGCCGAGATCCCGAAGTCCATCGGTCGCGTCGTGCACGTGCCGCACGAACTCCCGCCAGCCGATCAACTGCCGGATGAAGCCCTCGCGACTTGGAAGCGGCAGCTCCTCCATGGCGACGACGTCGCGCAGCACCTCGTGGGGATCGAGCCGGCCGAGGTTCAGCAGCGGCGAGATCCGCGTGTGGAACAGACCTCGGCTCCGTACGCTCATCGCGTCCTCGAAGGGGCCGAAGTGCGGCAGGCACGCCGCCTTCGCCCAGGCCCACACCCGCCCCGCATCCTCGGCCGTCGCGGGCAGGGCCTGGAGATCGAGTTCGCCCGGATGGGAGGCGAATCGCCCTGCGATCTCCTCCCCCACCTCGCGACGGAGCGGCGTCTCCGCGAACCGCGGCGGATCAGGCGCCGCCGGCACCCCATGCCAGGCCTCGCGATTCTCGGCATCGAAGGAGAGCTTGCCGCCGACGGGCCTGCCCTCGTCGTCCATCAGGATGCCCGTTCGCTTGCGCACCCGGCGGTAGAAGGCGTCCATGCGCGGCCCGGCCTTCCCGATCGAGGCGTCGAACTCCGCGCGACTGGTCAGCCACAGCGGATGCTCGAGCCAGCGCAGCCGCCCCGCCTCGACGAACGGCGCGAACTCGCAGCGCATCTCCCGCTCGGCAGGATGCCAGGCCTCGACCTCGAGAAGATGCTCCCGCTCCAGCAGTTCGGCGAGGGCCTCCCGCATGGAACCGTCGGTGCGAAGGTGATCGACGTGTCCACCCACGTCCCGGACCTCGGCGACGAACGCCCGAAGATTGAGCAGGATCGACGCCACCCGCTGTCGGTGGTAGGGACGTCTCGAGAGCCACTCCCGGCTCTCGATGACCACGTATCGCCCGGGCTCCGCGCCGGAAGGCATCTGCCGACCGGAGAGTTGATCGGGCAGAACCAGTCGCGCCGGCGACCTGTCGGCACGGGATCCGGTCGTCGTCGCGCGGCGTGGTCGGCTCATCCGAGGATGGTTCGATCGGGAGGCGGGAGCGATTCGTCGGAGCGCTATCATCAGTCCGACCGGGCTTTGCCGATCGTCCCCAAGGCGAGTCCGACCATCGGGCATCCCTTTTGACGGCGGCCCCGAATGCGCCGTCCCAGGGATTGGAACATCCCCTGCCGCACCCCCGCGCCCCCTGGCGGCGTGCCGCATCAGGAGCTTCAAGCGTGAGCCTCGCAGACCATCAGTCGATCCCCGGAGTCGCTCTCGGCCCGCCCCACTGGTCCAAGGTCGCAGGCACGGTGATGTGCCGGGTGATCGTCCCCGCGTGGGTCTTCGCCGGGGCCAGCTTCAAGCTGTTCGAGCGGGATCCGCAGCTCCTGCCACCACCGGTCCTCGATGTGGTGAGGCAGATTGGAAGCGCGATCGGGGCCGATCTGCCGACGTTCCTGATGTTCTCGATGCGGGCCATGATCGCCGTCGAGTTCGCGGCAGTCGCGGTGATGGTGCTGTTCCCGAGACTCTCTCGACTGGTCGCGGCCTCGATCCTCGGCCTGTTCCTGATCGTGCTGTCCGCGGTGCTGTTCCAGGGATTCCAGAAGGGCGGCTGGTCCGGGATGATGTCGGACTGCGGCTGCTTCGGAAGCAGCGGACCGCCCGCACCGTTCATGCTTCTGATCGACGCGGTGCTGTTCGTGGGCGTGCTCGCCTTTCGCGTGCCGATGTCCGCACACTGGCCCCGCATCGAGCGCAAGATGATCGGGATCACCGCGGCCGTGGCCGTCGCCGGTGCCGTCGTCGCCTTCGCGGTCCCGAATCGGACGTTCGTGCTTGCCGAAGGCGAGGACGGCGGCACTGAAGCCTCCACCGCCGGCGGAACGGTCTCCGACGGCGGCGGCACCTCCTCGACCACTCCGTGGTCGGCACCGAGACCGGCGCCGGAGCCCTACTACTTCACCAACTTCGCCGACTGGGTCGGAAAGCCGCTGTTCAGCCAGCCTCTTGCCCAGCAGATCTCGCGCCCGGTCCCCGACGGCTTCGATTCCGGTCGTTGGCATCTGGTCCTCTACCGCGCTGACTGCGAGCACTGCCACGCGCTGCTCGAAGAGCACTTCAGCGGAGTGCTCGAGACTCCGGTGCTGGCCGTCGAAGTACCCGATACCGATCCCTCGGCCGATCTGGGCATGCCCTGCGGGGAGTGCGACCTCGCCCAGTTCACGAAGGGACCGCAGTACGTCCTGACCACACCGGTGCTGTTGACCGTGGTCGATGGGCAGGTCGTCTGCGCTTGCGACAACGTGGACGATCTCGCCATGGTCGCGGAGTGTCTCGATGCCCAGTGAGGCTGCCGCGTCGCCGACGGGTCGGACCGGCCTCGCCGCTCGGCTGGGCGTGCCGCTTCTGCTGATCGTGCTGATCGCTCTGGAGATCCGCTCCGGCGTCGCCTCGCTGCCTGCCTGGCTCGAAGGGTTCGGCGTTCGCTTCGAATGGAGTCCGGAGTCTCTGGTTCGCGGTCTCGTCGGCGTTCAAGCGGGGCTCGCCCTGTCGATCCTTCTGCTGGGGCGATGGTCGCGCCGACTCGCCCTCGCGACCATGGCGGGCATCGCCTTTGCGGCGATCGCGGAGCTCTCGGCGCTCCTTGGACGAGATGTCGAGACGTGGCGGTACCTCGTGCCGGCGATCTTGCTGGCGGTCTCGGGCGCCATGCTGCCGGCACTGCTTCGGAACGCCCCCGCCGCGCCCGGTCCGAACGGATCGGTCGCTTGGCGGGCCATCGGACTTCTCGCCATCGTCACCATCGCGTTTGGACTTGCCGCGAGGGTTCCGGTTTCACCACTCCCCGGGCCTGTCCTCGGCTCCTTCTCGGGCGAGGTGATCGAGTTGCGCCCCGAGTCGTGGGTCGGGCAGACGATCCCGGCAACCGGTCTGGCCGGGCATCTGCCCGCGGTGACGCCGCTCACCCTCGAAGGCCGCTCCGCGGTCGTCCTCTACAACCCCCGCTGCGCGTCGTGCCATGAACTCTTCGACGAGTGGTTCGCCGACGGTGCGCCGTTCCGAGTCGTGGCGATCCAAGTGCCTCCCGAATCCTCGGCGGTGCTGCTCGAATCGGATCTTCCCGAAGACGTCGAGTGCCCCGCGTGCGAACGACTGACCCTTCGCGCCGGCCCGCTCTGGATCGTCCAGCCCCCCGTCGTCGCCGCGGTCGAGGACGGCGTGGTCACCTGCGTGGCGATGAGGCCCGAGGAGATCGAGTCCTGTCTGGGTCGCTGGTTCGGACGCCCCGCGACGACGCAGGCTGAACCGTCAGCGAACTCGATGTGAGTTCGACCCGCACCCCGCCGGGCCAGGTCCACAGACGCGGCGACCGATCCATGTCGCGCACCGCCTCGGCCACCCGACGACAACTCGCCTCGGTGAGGCGATCTGCGAGTTCTGGGGCTTCGAAGAGCAGGGCTCGCCGCAGACCCGCCGCAACGAGAAGCGGCGGCAAGTCCCGCAGGCGCTCTCGACACCAGGACCTCCGGGCGCCGTCGCCCCAGACCTCGTCGAGCCAACGATCGATCGCCTGCTCGGCGAGTTCGGCATGATCCGCCGCCGCCGCGACCCGGCGATTCGCTCCCGGGAAGATCGACTCGAGTTCTCGACAGACGCCCCGACGCAGCCTTCCCCTCAGGCGTCGCGGGTCCTCGTTGCCGGGATCCTCTGCGGGCTCGAGTCCCAATCTCCTTCCGAGCTCGCGAAGCGATTCGCGGGGGACCCCGAGAAACGGCCTGACAAGGTGAATCCCGCCGCCCAGATCGCGAGTGCGATGAATGCCTCTCCATCCGCGAGGCCCAGCGCCCCGCGCGATGGCGGCGATGACGGTCTCGAGTTGGTCGTCGGCGTGATGGGCCGTGACGATTCTGCCGCAGGAGGTCCGTCGCGCGACCTCGACGAGGGCCTCCTCCCGACGACGCCTGGCGATGGCCGCCCGATTGCCAGGCCCACCGCAATCCACCTCGGCAACCACGCATTCGAGACCGACGGCGCGGGCATGAGCCTCGACCATCGACGCCTCCAGCACCGATTCGGGTCGGAGACCGTGGTTCACGTGGGCGATCACAACCCGATGCAGACATGACCGTTGCGAGATCGCCGCCCCCAGCCACAGCATGGGAAGCGAGTCCCCGCCGCCGCTGACGGCAAACAGCGAGGCATCGGGCGTGGCGGCAGTCGAGGGATCCGTCGACAGCGACTTCTCGAGAATCGCCGCCAGCGGAGACCGCCCCGCGGCGAGAACACGTGCGGAAATGGTGCCGGGATCGATCATCGAACGATGTGATTTCACTGGAACCGCCGAGCCGATTCGATCATACTTGCCGCCTCGGCATGGACGCCGGAACGAGGAGATTGCCGTGGACGGATCCGGATCCTGGTGGGGAGAACACTGGAGCGAAGTGGTCGCCGTGGTGCTGGCAGGCGGATTCCTCGCACTGGTCGGCACGGCCGTCCGATCTTCGCTCATGCTGGGTCAGGCATCGGTCAATCGTCGAGTGCGAAATCGCAGAGCGAGCGACACTTCCTCCCCAGCGACTCAGGAATGGCGGTCCGCGGTCCAACGACTCGAACGGCGAGTGGCGGTGCTCGAGGCGGCGATCGATGTCGACGACGAGGCTTCGCGTGGCGACGAAGGCGAGGCCGAGCGATCCGTGCTTGCGAAGCTGTCCTCCGCACCGACGGACGTGGCGGCAGAGGTCGAACGTCTCGCTCGCGAAGGGCACTCCACGGAGGCGATCGCACGGCGGCTCGGCGAGCCGGTTGGTCGCATCGAACTCATTCGCAACCTGCGCAGAGCGTCCGGACAATCCTGACGAATCGAAGTTCTCGGGGGGGCGCCCAGAGCGACCGCGGGCACTCTGCCGGCGGCGCGACATCCCACCTCCCTCGTCGGAGAACATCATCGCCCCGGGAGGTCGCGGGTTGCCCGTAGGCGCTACGCGGACGGCAGCGTCTCGACCCGATCGACCTGCGACATGAGCAGATGCAGGCGGACCCGATCGCCCGGCGCGGGCGAGCTCTCGAACTGCTGCGCAGCGACGCGAAACGCCGCGGGAACCTCGCCATCGGGTGCCACGACGAGATCCACGTACGGATCCCCGTGAATCGAGACCGGGGTGACGCGATCGACCACGACCTCGACCGCCCCCACCAGCGGGATCCATGTGGGCGACTCGCCGTTCACGGCTCGCCACCCTGATCGGCCGCGGCGCTGATCACGCGAACCTGGGCGAACTGGCGGTGACCTTCGGGACCGCCGCGGTAGCCGTATCCGGACTTCCTCGCGCCGACCCACGGCGTGCCCTCGGCACCGCCACAGCCTCGGTTGATGCCGACCATCGCCGTCGAGAGTCGGTCCGCGATCGCGTTGGCGCGATTCTCGCTTCCGAAGACCGCTCCGCCGAGTCCGTACGGGCTGTCGTTGGCGAGTCGCACCGCCTCGTCGTCGTCCTCGAAGGCCATCACGCAGGCGACGGGTCCGAAGGTCTCCTCTCGCATGATCGGCATCGAATGGTCGAGACCCGCAAGCACCGTCGGGGGAACGAAGTTCCCCGGCGCGGCACCCTCGCCGAGCAGTCGCCTCGCCCCGCGTCGGACCGCGTCCTCGATCTGCGCGACCACATTCGTCTTCTGCCGGGCGTTCACCATCGGGCCGACGTCGACGCCCTCCTCGGTGCCCGCCCCCTGTCGCAGCGCCTGCGCCGACGTCACCAGTCGTTCGGTGAATCCGTCCACGACCGCGGCATGGACGTAGATCCGCTCGGTCGCGACGCAGACCTGACCCGCGTTGCGGAAGCAGTTTCGCGTTGCGAAGGCGACGGCCGCGTCGAGATCCGCGTCGTCGAGCACGATCAGCGGATCCTTGCCGCCGAGTTCGAGGACCACACGCTTGAGACCGGAGCCTGCCGCCTGCAGGATGTCCTCGCCCGCGGCGCGGCTGCCGGTGAACACGACGAGGTCGACGTCTCCGCGAACCAGCGCCTTGCCTTGCGCTTCGTCGCCGTGGACGACCTGCATCACGTCGGGGTGGCCGGCCGCGGCCAGCGCCTCGATCAGCGGTGCCGCCCATGCCTCGCCGGTCAGCGGAGTCTCCTCGGAGGGCTTGAACAGCACCGTGTTGCCCGCGACAAGCGCCGGCAGCACCGACTCCTGCGGCATGAGCACCGGAAAGTTCCAAGGCGTCACCACCGTGGCGACGCCGAGCGGATCGAATCTCAGACGGCTGACCGTCCGGCGATCGCGACGCTCGATCGGCTCGAGACTCTCGGCGATCTCGTCGAGACTCTCCACGAGGCTTCTCGCGCCGTGACGGGCCTCGCCACGGCCTTCCGCGAGCGGCTTGCCCATCTCGCGGGTTGCGAGGGTTCCGATCTCGTCGGATCGCTCGAGCAGTCCGGCGGCCGCCCCCTTCAGGATCTCGGCGCGGGCTCGGGGCGACAACGATCCCCATGCGACCTGTGCGGATCGTGCCGCGGCGATCCGCCGTGGGATCTCCTCGACCGGGGTCGTTCGAACCCGGCCGACCACTTCGCCGGTGGCGGGGTCGATCGACTCGAGCCGGTCTTCGGTCTGGGTGGGCATGCGGGGTGCATCGGTGTGGGGCATGGGACGCGTTCTCCTGAACGGAGGGTAGCGATGACCGCACCAGTCGCCCCGCACCACTCGACGCTCGACCGAGGAGTGACATCCTGCCGCCAGGCTCCTCCGCCGGCGGGAGTCCACCGCGGGAAGCGCCCTTGAACCGTGCCCGTGGTCCGCTATGCTTCGCGATTCCCCTTGTGGGGCCGACGGTGACGTCGGCGGGACCCAGGGCCCCTCGCCCCCCGCCACGGCGCCGCATGAGGCGTCTCGTCGCGGCGACGAACGCTTCCGCCCCCGACCGCCGCGGTCACGGTCCCGTCGACGGATCCCCGTCCTCCGGATCGGCCCGCACGGCCCACGCCTTCGGTGGTTTCGAAGGACGTCGGGCCTTGGAGCCTCCGAGAGACGACCGTGACGTCCCTTCGCCTTCGACACGCCTTCGCAGCGCCTCCGCCGGTCCGGTGCCGTTTCCAGACGGACCCTGAACCGCGTTCGATCGACGGCGACCTCGGCGGCCTTCGGTTCCCCTCCGCGGAACCACCTGCGCATCTCGTCCCCCACGTTGGCCCGTGGTGTAACGGTAGCACTCTTGGTTTTGGTCCAAGCAGTCCTAGTTCGAATCTAGGCGGGCCAGTTCTCGTCGATCCAAGGCGAGTCCGACACGCGTCCCCGGGAGGTCGCGTGCTCGTTCACGGCATGACCGATTCGCTGGGGCGGACCGCATGAGTCGCCCCCCCGCCGCCATCGTCCTTGCCGCGGGCAAGGGCACCCGCATGAAGAGCGATCTGCCGAAGGTGCTCCATCCGGCCGACGGAGCGCCGATGGTGCGGCACGTGGTGGAGGCGCTCCGGGCGATCGGTGCCACGCCGATCGTGCTGGTCGTCGGGCACGGTGCGGATCTCGTGCGGGAGGCCTTCGCCGGAGACGACGGAGACCTTCGGTTCGCGTTGCAGACCGAACAGCTGGGTACCGGCCATGCGGTGGCCTGCGGCCTCGAGGCCGTCGACCCATCCGCTGGAGACGGCGATCTGCTCGTCCTCTGCGGCGACGGCCCGCTCATCCGGGCGTCGACGCTTCGCTCTCTGCTCGAGAACCATCGCGACAGCGGCGCCGCGGCGACCCTCGCCACCAGTCGCGTTCCGGATCCCACCGGCTACGGGCGCATCGCCCGCGACGAGCAGGGGCGATTCAGGGCGATCGTCGAACACGCCGACGCCGACGAGTCCGAGCGGGCGATCGACGAGATCAACCCCAGCGTCTACGCCTTCCGGGAAGTGGCCTTGCGAGAGATCCTTCCCCGGGTCGGTCGCGGCAATGCCAAGGGCGAGGTCTACCTCACCGACGTCTTCTCGCTGCTGCTCGACGAGGCGGCCGCCGGCCGGATCGAGGGCCCCGCCGTCGGGGTCGTCGCCGCAGTGCCGCCCGAGGAGGTCCTTTCGGTCAACACGCCCGAACAGCTCGCCGAGGTCGATCGAATCCTGCGGACCCGACAAGCGGAGAGCAAGGCATGAGCGCGAGCGACCGCGAGCACCTCAAGATCTTCGCCGGCAGTTCCAGCGAGTCCCTCGCCGAGGCGATGTGCCGGACCCTCGATCTGCCGCTGGGCAAGTCCGACCCGGAACGCTTCCCCGACGGGGAGATCCTCGTTCGCCTGCACGAGGACGTCCGCGGTCGAGACTGCTTCGTGGTCCAGTCGACCTGCGAGCCGGTCAACACCAACCTCATGGAGTTGCTGATCTTCCTCGACTGCCTGAAGCGGGCATCGGCCCGGCGGGTGACCGCGGTCATCCCCTACTTCGGCTACGCCAGGCAGGATCGGAAGGACGAGGGGCGGGTGCCGATCACCGCGAAGCTCGTGGCCAACCTCGTCACCGGCGCCGGCGCCGACCGCGTGCTCTGCATGGATCTCCATGCGGCGCAGATCCAGGGCTTCTTCGACATCCCCGTCGACCACCTCACCGCCGCTCCGGTGCTGCTGGCGCACTTCCAGTCGATCCGCGACCGCCTCGGCGACTGCGTGGTCGTCTCCCCGGACGTCGGCAACGTGAAGGTCGCGAACATGTTCGCCAACGCCCTCGGGTGCGAACTCGCGATCGTCGACAAGAGACGAAGCAGCGGGCAGGAGGTCGCGGTCAAGAACCTGATCGGCGAGGTCAAGGGCCGCACCGTCCTGATGTTCGACGACATGATCTCCACCGGCGGCACCGTCTGCGAGGCGGCACGCCTCGTCCGGGAGCGCGGCGCCGGCGAGATCCACGTCGCCTGCACCCACGCGGTGCTCGCCGGCATGGCGCCGCAGCGGCTCGCCGACGCGCCGTTCACGACCGTCGTCGTCACCGACACCATTCCGCCGGGGCCGCGGTTCGAGCCGCTCGGCGACCGTCTCGTCCGCCTCAGCGTGGCCCAGCTGCTCGGCGAGGCCATCCACCGCATCCATCACGACCAGTCGGTCTCGGAGATGTTCCGGACGGGCGTCGGCACCAAGAGGTGAACACCGACCCTCGGATCCGCCGCCGACCGGGATCCACAGCACCAGGAACCGGGCGATCGCCCGAAGAGGAGTGTCAAGCGTCATGAGTCACGAAACCCCGACCCTCGAAGCCCACGTCCGAGACCGTCTCGGATCCCGCTATGCCAAGCGCCTCCGCGCCACCGGCCGCATGCCGGCGGTGATCTACGGCCACGGCGAAGCCCCGCTTGCGGTGAGCCTCGATGCCAAGGAGACCCTTCGGCATCTGCACCACGGCAGTCACGTGTTCAAGGTCGTCACCGACGGCGGCGAGCAGACCTGCCTCGTCAAGGACCTGCAGTTCGGCCACCTCGGCGACGACGTCATCCACGTCGATCTGACCCGCGTGAACCTCGACGAGCAGGTCGAGGTGCTGGTGCATCTGGAATTCACCGGCGCCCCGGCCGCGGCGGCCAAGGCCGGCGTGGTGCTGACCCACGTGCTCAACGAGATCGAGGTCCGCTGCAAGGTGAAGGACATCCCCGAGATGATCCGCGTCGACCTCGAGAACATGACCGGCGACGCCCTGACCGTCGGCGATCTCCAACTGCCGCCGGGATGCGTGGCCAAGACCGCTGCCGAGGACATGGTGGCCCACCTCGAGCGTGTCGGCGAGACCGCCGAGGGCGAGGCGATCGAGTCCGACGCCTCGACCTCGCCGGAGGTTCTCACGGCTCGCAAGGACGAGGAGGGGGCCTCCTGAGGCCGTCGCTTCGATGAAGCTCGTCGCCGGCCTCGGCAATCCCGGACTCGAGTATCGCGGAACCCGCCACAACGCGGGCTTCGACGCGATCGACGCGCTGAGTGCTCGGCACGGCAGCGGCGGTCGCACCGCGAAGAGTCGCTTTCAGGGGCTGCTCGAGGAGATCCGGATCGGCGACGAGCGGGTGCTGCTGCTGAAGCCGCTCACCTACATGAACCGCTCGGGCCTCTCGATCGGCGAAGCCGTGCGTTTCCACAAGTTCGACCCGGCCACCGATCTCATGGTGCTCGTGGACGACATGGCCCTCGACTGCGGCGTCATCAGGCTCCGCGGCGAGGGAGGCGCGGGCGGCCAACAGGGCCTGCGGGACATCGAGCGGGCCCTCGGAGGCGCACGCTACCCGCGCTGCCGAATCGGGATCGGCGATCCCGGCGATCAGGACTGGTCGAGCTATGTGCTCGGACGATTCCGACCCGAACAGAAGTCCCTCGTCGACGAGGGAGTCTCCCTTGCCGCCGATGCGGTCGAATGCTGGGCGTCGCGGGGCCTCGCGACCGCCATGAACACCTTCAACAAGGCGCCGCAGGCCCGCGGCGCGGATGCGACGGCGGAACGTCCGCCCGAGCCGTTCTGATTCCAACCCCGATCCTTCGCCGGGTCCCGTTCGCTCCTGGCGAACGTCCCCGTCCGAAATCAACCGTCGCCTCGCGACCCCACGGAGTTCTTCGATGACCGAGTCAACCCAGTCGCCGCCCCGTACCAACGTCTACGAGGGCATGTTTCTCTTCCCCCAGTCGGCTTCGGCGGACCTCGCCGGCGCCGTCGACCATCTGAAGTCGATTCTCGCCCGCAGCGAGGCCGAGGTCATCAGCCTGGTGAAGTGGGATGAGCGCCGCCTCGCCTACGACATCAAGGGCAACAAGCGCGGGATCTACTTCCTCGCCTACTTCCGGGCCGCCGGAGCCGCCATCGCCCGCATCGAGCGGGACTGCAACCTCTCCGAGCAGCTTCTCCGGGCGATGGTCCTTCGGGCCGAGCACGTGGCTCCGGAGATCATGGAGAACGCCGAGGGACAGCAGAAGCTCGTCGACGAGTTGAAGCTGCGAAGCGAGGAGGCCGCCGCGAAGGAGGTCGAGCCCGCCGCTCCGGAGGAGTCCGCGGACGCCGAAGGTTCGACCGAAGCCTGATCTGGACGCCCTTCCGCCCGGGCGCCCACCCGGGCGCCGATTCCGCCGTTAGGATGCCGTACGGGTCGAGGATCGACCCTCTTCACGAATCGGGGCGGGACGCGCCGGCAACGCTGCGGACCGCCCGGAGGGCATCCCGATTCGCCAGGCGGACAGGCTTCGGGCCGACCCTCGGACGAAATCGCGCAAACCGACCCAGACCGACCCAGACACGACCCAGACACGACCCAGACACGACGCAGACAAAGGAGTGCAGCGACATGGCGAACTTCAACAAGGTCATGCTCATGGGCAACCTGACCCGTGACATCGAGCTCAAGCAGACGGCCGGCAACCAGTCGGTGGCCGAGATCGGCTTGGCGGTCAATCGGAAGTTCCGAGACCGTGAGGGCAACGATCGCGAGGAAACGACCTTCGTCGATTGCGAGGCCTGGGGACGGACCGCCGAGGTCATGCACCAGTACCTCGCCAAGGGGCGACCGGTCTTCATCGAAGGACGCCTCAAGCTCGATTCCTGGCAGGACAAGGAAGGCAACAAGCGTTCGAAGCTCCGCGTGGTCGTCGAGAACTTCCAGTTCGTCGATTCCCGTGGCGGAGGAGGCAACTCCGGCGGTGGTGGCGGCGGGTCGAGCCGCAGCCAGCGGCCCGCCGAGGTCGCGGCCGGCAACGACGACGACATTCCGTTCTGATCGGCCTCGTCGCACCATCCGCCTCGCCGCAGTTTCGGCCGGCAGGGAGTGTGGTCGATTGAGTCCGCACCGCCGAGTCGGTAGACTTCGCGATCTCGACGGGTGACCGCCCGTCGGACAACTCGTGTCCCGAGGGGCGGTTACCCAAGTGGCCAACGGGGTCAGACTGTAAATCTGATGGCATACGCCTTCGGGGGTTCGAATCCCTCACCGCCCACTGTTCTTCGCGGCCCTCGACGAGTCGTTCGCTCGGAAGGGTTCGCAGGCGTGTCCGAAGTCTCACCGTCGAGTCGGTGCGGCGCACGCCCCAGTCTCGATTCGGGTCAGGCAACCGAGGCCTGCCACGAATCGCTCCGCAGCGGGGTGTAGCTCAGCTTGGTAGAGCGCTTGCTTCGGGAGCAAGAGGCCGCAGGTTCAAATCCTGTCACCCCGACTTGGCGGGAACCGATTCCGGTTCCCGCCTTGTTGTTTGAGCGCTCCGTTCGACCCTCCGGGTCGACACTCGCTCCGGCACGGCCGCGCCGGATTCGATCCGGCGGACCTGAGCGGATGCCGAATGCGCGAGCCCCCCGTTCGAC
>Ga0075475_10001088_pt1 | contig 13275 bp, 7 predicted proteins | sample DEB08_DNA_10_FD_76342 | JGI IMG/M metagenome (GOLD analysis project Ga0075475, IMG submission 76342) | Aqueous microbial communities from the Delaware River and Bay under freshwater to marine salinity gradient to study organic matter... | ecosystem: Environmental > Aquatic > Marine > Coastal ... | reverse complement strand
GGTTATACGTTTGCGACTGCAACTATTACTGGTAACACAGGAACAATCAATGTTGCAAGTAACAGTGCTATTTTAGCTAATACAGCAACAGCAAGAGCTATTATTAGTCCACAGCACGGACATGGTAATAATGTGATTAATGAATTAGGTGCTGATAAAGTAGGTATAAGTGTTACGTTTGCAAATAACGAAACTGGAACTATTCCTACTGATAATGATTACAGGCAGATTACTGTAATTAAAGATCCACTATTTTCAGAAGTTGTGTTATCTATTGATACTCTTAGCGGCACATTTCAAGATGAAGAAGTTGTTACTGCTGGCACATCCGGTGCTAATGGTATAGTAACTGCAGCAAATAGTTCAAGTATTAGTCTAGCAAATACCTTCGGCTTTTTTGTTACTGGTGAAGAATTAACTGGTGCTACTTCTAACGCTACTGCTAATGTCGCTGCTATTACTTCTCAAATAACTACAACGTTTGATCAGCGTTATAAATATACGATAACACTTACAGACTCAGGTACTAATGGCTTAGGGTTTATAGAAGATGAAGAAGTTAAACAAAATGAAGGTCTTGCAACAGAAGCAAATGCCTTTATTCACACAGCCAACAGTACAACAGTCTTCTTAACGAATAAAAAAGGTAATTTTGAACTTTCTGATTCAGCGCTCGGGGTTGTGAGAACTATTACTGGTCAAACATCTGCAGCTGTTGGTAAACTAGAAACATATACCGGGCCAGATTTAGTGAAAGGTTGTGGTGAGTTAATTTACTTAGAAAATCTACAGCCAATTTCACGAGCAAATAACCAATCAGAAACAGTAAAGCTTATCATTGAGTTTTAATTGAGGAACAGAGATGCCCATCGAAACAGATCTTAATGTATCGCCATTTTATGACGATTATAACGAAGAAAAAAACTTCCATAAAATCTTGTTCCGTCCCGCTGTCGCAGTACAAGCACGAGAATTAACACAGCTGCAAACTATTCTCCAAAGCCAGATTGAGCGTTTTGGTGATAATATTCTGCAAGAAGGTACAATTATTAAAGGTTGTGCTTTTACTTTTGATGACAAATATTATTATATCAAACTAAATGATCTTCAAGTAGATGGTCAGCCAGTTAACGTTGATACGTATGCTAATAATATTCTTAAAACTACCGCTAATCTACAAGCGCAAGTAGTTAATCAGATTGCCGGTCTTGAATCACAAACACCAGACCTTCATACTTTATACGTAAAATATATTAACACTGGTACTGGTGGTGAGAAAGAGTTTGCAAACGGTCAAACTTTGGATGTTGTAAGTCTTGCGAATACTTCAAATCTTATCGCACAAGTAACAGTAGCAAATAGTTCCTTTACTGCACCTACTGGTAGAGGTTATGCTTTTAAGGTTAACGATGGTATTATTTACCAAAAAGGTCATTTTGTAAGAGTAGAATCTCAAGAGATTATTGTTAGTAAATATGATATTACTCCTAATAATATTTCAATAGGGTTTACAACTACTGAGACGATTGTTAATAACGCAGTAGATTCGACCTTGTTAGATAATGCTCAAGGGTTCAATAATGCTAATGCACCTGGTGCTTTCCGTTTAAAATTAACTCCTACTTTAACCGCACAGACTACATCTACTGCAGTTGGTGCTAATAACTTCTTCTCATTAGTCGATTTTGTACAAGGCAAGCCGGTTAGAATTCGTAACCAAACTCAGTATGCTGAAATTGGTCGTCAGATGGCTCGTAGAACTTATGAAGAGTCAGGTGATTATGTAGTTAAACCGTTTAATATTAGTTCAGAAGCTATTGCTGCTAACACTACACACTTAAATGTTACTAGTGGTACTGGAGTTGCATACGTTGATGGATATCGAGTAGAAGTTACAGATAATATTAGAGCAGCTTTACCTAAAGCAGATACGACTATTGAAAGAACTAGTCAGGTTGCTTCCGTCGCTTTTGGTAACTATGTATTTGTAAAAGAATTCTTAGGCAATTTTCAATTTGATACTTTATCTTCAATAGACTTATATGATACTGCGCAAACAGAAGTTACTGATGAAACATTTACAGTACCTTCTTCACCTTCAGGTAATAAAATAGGTGAAGCAAAAGTAGTATCAGTTCTCTTTGAATCCGGTAATAACTTAACACCAGCTGGTTCGCCAGATGCAGAGTTTAAGGTTTTCTTAACTGATATTCAAATGAATGCTGGTAAAAACTTTACTGATGTTAAGAGTATTTTTTACAATGGCACGAACAAAGGTATTGCAGATATCGTCTTAGAGAACAGTAAAGCAGTTCTTAAAGAAGTAAGCCGTAAGACTTTGATCGTTCCTTATGGTCATAAAGGGATTAAAACTCTTAGAGATAGTAACAATACTAATGATACAAATTATGTGTACCGAGCAATTGATAGTACTGTTTCATTTAGCAGTGGTGGTACTTTAACACTATCAGTCACCGGTAATGATTATTTCCCGTATACTGCAGGCTCGACATTAAGCGAAGCTCAAGAAGAAGATATTGTCGTTATCGCTCGTAGTGCTGCTAATACTGTAGCTAAATCAGGTACAGTTAATGTTAGCTCTGGAAGTGCCGCTGTTACTGGGTCAAGCACAACATTCTTAGATGATTATAATGTAGGCGACTATATTGCAGTAAATAGTGAATTTAAACGTATTATCGCAATTCAATCTGATGCATCGATGACAGTTGCTACTAACTTCACATCAAGTGCATCTACTCAAACTCATAGACGTCATTTCCCGGATAATACAGTTATTCCAATTGTAAAGCGCGACGCTACAGTTAGTGTTGCAGCTGGCGGTCAGGGTATGACTATTAATTTAGGTGAGACTCTTGCAACGTCTATGGATGCAATCGCATATTATAATGTAAAGCGTGAAAGTGCAGTTGCTATACAAAAGAACTTAGAAACAGTATGGATCAAAATTGACGCTGCTAATAATACAGCGACTACTGCAGGCCCATGGGCACTTGGTGTAGCAGATGCATACAAAATTAAAGAAATTTATCAAAGCAGTTCTTATGCCAATACTGGTACTGATGTAAAAGCTGATTTTGAGATCGTTAAAGGTCAAAAAGACGGCTATTACGGTATGTCTTTCTTAAAATTAAAGCCTAGTTCAAGTAGAACTATCGGTGCTAGTGATAAATTATCTGTTAAGATTGAAGCATTTAGAGAAGATACTACTGGTGGTGGTTTCGGTTTCTTCAGTGTTGATTCTTATACAAGTATTATTGATGATGTATCTGCATCATTACCTGATAATAAAATTCGTACAGAGAATATCCCGACATTTGTATCTCCAGTTACTGGTGCTGCATATGATTTAAGAGACTCAATTGATTTTAGACCTGTTATCGCAAATACAGGAGCCTATGCTAATACTTTAGCTACTGCTACAATTAACCCTGCTAATACAGAATCATTCAGCGGTACAAAGAAGATCGTTGCACCAGATGAAGACTTTACTGCAGATATGTTAATTTATCTACCACGTATTGATAAACTACATCTTGACTCAAATGGTCTGTTATCTTTAACTTCTGGTATCCCTGATGTTAATCCAACACCACCAGAAGATCCTAATAATACTATGACTCTTGCTAGTATTACAGTACCTGTATATCCTTCATTAAGTGTTCAAGAAGCATCTGATGCAGGTAGAAATGATTACGCTGTACGTCTAGTTAAGAAGCAAAATCGCCGTTACACAATGCGTGATATTGGCCAGATTGATACACGTATTAAAAAGTTAGAATATTATACAGTTCTTAACTTCCTAGAAAAGCAATCTAAAGATTTGTTAATTCCAAGTGCTAGTGGCGCGGATAGATTTAAGAATGGTATTATGGTAGATCCAATGCAGGATCTCGCTATTGCTAATTTGCAAGATGCTGACTTTAGGATTGCATTAGATAAAGGTGCAGGAGAGTTAATGCCTCCTGTCGAATCGAATAAGTTTGATCTTGATTATATTTCTGGTTCAGGTCTACAAAAGACAGGCGATTTAATTACTTTTAGTTATACTAATGTCGAGGTACTTAAACAGCCATATGCAACCCGTGTAAGAAACTTAACAGAAAAATACTGGCAGTTTGATGGTAAAGTTCAACTCTTACCTTCTTACGACAACTTCTATGAAGTATCAATTAACCCAGAAAATGCAATTACTATTGATATTGATACAGCAGCTCCAGTACTTGCATTAATTGAACGTCTGAATGAATTAGTTCCTTTACAGGAAGTTACACAAGAAGTTCTTAGTGAAGAGTTTTTAGGTACAAGACATAATGGTACAAACTGGAATGGTAACGTAGGTACCGAAAACTGGATTGATACCTTTAATACAGAAGTAAAAGAAACTCGCACCTTCTTTAGAGGGACTGCAAACGAGAATGTACAGAAAGTAGGAGACTTTGTAACTGATATCTCTTTCAGACCGTACATGCGCGAGCAAGTAGTTGCATTTGTAGCAACCGGGTTACGTCCAGATACAACTCATTATGTATATTTTGATCAGGATAGTGTATCAAGCTTAGTACGTCCTGCTACTGCAAATAATTCTTTAACTACCTTTACAAAAGCTGATATTGTACCGACTGGAGTTAAAGGTACTACATTGCAATCAGATGCATCAGGTAATCTTTTAGGTCTCTTCTACTTACCAGCTGATACTTATTTCGTTGGTGATAGAAACCTTGAAATTGCAGATGTAAGTTCATATAATTCTATTGATACAGCAACATCGTTTGCAACAGCGCAGTTCCATGCATATAACTATGCAGTTGAAAAAGGTGGATTAAGTGTAGCTACAAGAGATATTGAAATTACACGCTTTAGTGTAGATGATACTTTCTTTGAGAATAGAGAGAAAGATCGTCAGACTACAGTTCGTAGAGACCCGCTTGCACAGACATTTATTATCGACAATGATTATACTGATGGTCAAGAAGGTATCTATGTAACTCAAGTTGACTTATACTTTAAAGAAAAGTCTTCTGTTCAAGGTCTTACTGTTAATTTAACTTCTACTGACAATGGTTATCCGACAAACAGAGTAATGCCATTTGGTTCTGTACATCTAAAACCAAGTCAAATTAACGTTAGTGAAACTGCTGCTACAGCAACAACTGTAACTTTTGAATCACCTGTATTCTTAAGAAATAATACTGAGTATGCAATTGCGTTAATTCCAGATGCAAACTCACCTGATTATAAAGCATGGACTTCGGAAGTTGGTCAAACTGATGTAGGTAATAGCGCATATACAGTTAGAAATGACTGGGGTGTAGGTGTACTGTTCCAGTCTACTAATAACTCTGCATGGCAATCACTTCAGAGTGAAGATCTTAAATTTACGTTACGACGTGCATCATTTAATACAGGTTCTGGAACAGCCACATTGCAGAACGGTTCATATGAATATATTACTGCAAATAGTATTAATGGTAGATTTACACCCGGTGAGTATGTTTATCAAGACACAGCAAACTTAACTGGTAACGTAAGTATTAGTTCATCTAACTCTGTAATTACTGGTACAAGTACTACTTTCCAGACTGATTATGCAGTTGGTGATTATATTACATTAAAAGCAGAAGTAGCTGGCAGCGCAGTGCATGATGTTCTAGAGATCGACACTATTACAAGTAATACGTCTCTAACAGTTAAAGGTTTCCCAACCTTTAGTAATACTACATCGAGACATGCACATTCACCAACAGGTAAAGTATTCTTCTATGATTCAGGTAAACAATACTTGTATATTGAAAGCAGTACAGCAGCTAATAGCACATTTAGTTTTGGTAATGGAAATACAGTAATTGGGGTTGAATCGACAGCTAACTGTATTATTCAGTCAGTTGACGATAAGGTAATGAGTTATTTCCAACCAATGATTTACCGTACAACTGTTACAAATACTAGTATGGCATTATCTGCTAATGTTGCACAATCAGGAGCAGCTAGTACAACACTAACTCAAAACTTTAAGTTTAATAACAGTAATTATCTGACTAAGTTTGAAACAGCTGTAATGAGTAAGAGTAATGAGATTCGTAATAATAGTTCAGCGAAGACCTTTACTGCAACTCTTACAATGACAACTGCTGATGAGCATGTCTCACCAGTACTTGATCTACAGTCTACAAGTATTAACTTCTATGAGTATTTAATTAATAATGATAGTACAGGTGAAGATGCTGCTGCAGGTAATGCTCAAGTAAGATATATTTCTCGAATTGTAGAACTAGAAGACGACTTAGATGCAGAAGATCTTAAAGTATATGTTACTGCTTACAGGCCTGCAGGTACTGATGTAGAAGTGTATGGTAAGTTCTTAAATGCTGCAGATCCAGACAACTTTAGTGATAAAGCCTGGACTAAATTAGATATGGTCACTCCAGCATCTCTTAGAAGTAGTTCGTTAAACAGAAATGATTTCTTTGAGTATGAGTATAAAGTACCAAATACACCCGCTGCAACAGCAATCTCTGGCGTTGTAGATGTAGCAAATAATAGTGCTACTGTTACAGGTTCAGGTACAACGTTTAGTACTGATCTAGCAGCTGGTGATATTATTAAGATTATTAATACCTCATCTACTACAGACTATCAAGTAAGTAGAGTATCATCAATTGCGAATAATACAAGCTTAACTCTTTCAAGCCCGTCGCAATTTACAAAGACTTCATCTGCTGTAGAGAAGTTTAGTGTGCAGACATCAGCGTTCGCTGATCCGCAAAACGCATACTTAACTACTTATTTTAACGATACTGGTTCAAAATTTGAAACGTATAAGACGTTTGCGATCAAAATTGTATTGAAAGCAGAAGGTAAAAATATAGTGCCACGTCTACGTGATATGCGTGCAATTGCTCTATCGGTGTAAGACATGGCTAAAGTACAAACAGAAGTTATTGATTTTGCTAGAGATACCTCTTCGGGTGCTCTAATAAATACTAACAAGAGTGCTTTCCTTGCATATAAGCAACAAAGACAAAAAGTAACACGTCTAGATTGTTTTGAGGAAGAGCTAGAATATGTTAGAAGCGAGATAGCAGAAGTGAAGTACTTATTACAAAAATTAGTAGGAACGACGAATGGCTAATCCAGGTAAATATGGCACCGCGAATGTAAGCTCAACAACTGATACCTTTGCTACCTGGTTAGTACGTACGAATCAGATGGTTGAAGATATGGCTACGACTGTAATGACAGTCAGTGCTAATGCCTCTGGTGCAAGTGCAAATGGTAATACAGTAATTAATGGTATTTTTGGTGCTACGACAATTGCTGTAGGAACCGGACTGCGTGGTGGTAATGTTACTACCAATGGTACACTTTCAATCACTACAAATACATCTATTACTGGTACCGCAAATGTAAGTGCTAATGTAAACATTACGGGTCAATTAAATGTGTCGAATAGTGCTTCTGTACAAGATGTCTTTGTACAGAATATTCGTCCTAGCACGAATGCAACTTATAGTGTAGGTACAGCTGCAAACCAGTTTGTTAATATTTACGCTTCTAATGGTAACTTTACTGATGTATCTACTAATACTGTAACTACAACAGGATTAGCAAACCTAAACAGTATTGATGCATATGGTAACGTGGTAGTAAATGAAGCAACATTAGTTGTTGCTAACTCAACTCAAAATACTTTTACAGTTTCTCAAAATGGTGGGTTAACAGCAAACGGTAATCTTTCGATTGGCGGCTTATCAACTCTTTCTGGTAATACTACTATAGGTGGTGATTTAACTGTAAATGGTAATACCTCATTCGCTGCAGGTATATCGGTTAGTACATCTAATTCGCAGATTGTTGATCTGACTGTATCTAATACAGCAACTATTACAGGTAATACACAAATCGGTAATGCAGATACGGATGTTCTGCAAATTGTTGCTACTGTTAACTCTAACGTTATTCCAACTGGTAGCAGAACATTAGGTAATACAGCAAATAGATGGAATTACGTCTATGCAACTAATGTTGATGTCGCAACATCACTTGCTACAGAAGATCTTACTGTTAATGGCAATTTAGTATTTGGTTCAAATACAAGTGACACAGTTACTATTAACGCATTATATGGTTCTAATATTATCCCATCATCTAACGGTAACCTGCAATTAGGTCAATTAGGTAAACGATGGCAAGTATATGCTAACACAGCAAGTATTGCAACTGTTAATACTGCTACGATTAGCGCACCGACTGATTTCACATTAAGTACTGCAGCAAGTACTATTACTCTTAGATCTAGTAATACTACTAATCTTAAAGCATCTACAAATAGTACAAATAGCTTTACAGTCTGGCATGCTGGTAATGATGGATCTGGATCAGGTTTAGATGCAGATGTACTTGATGGTAATGATAGTTCATATTATACTAATGCTACAAATATTAGTTCAGGAACTTTAGCCGTAGCTAGATTAGCAACATCTGGTGTAACTGCTGGAACCTATGGAAACACTACGGTTGTCCCCGTTGTCACAGTGGACAACAAGGGTCGCGTTACTTCTGCTAGTACAACCAGTGTTAACCCAATTAGCTCGTTCTCCTTTAGCTCTGCTAATAATACACTAGTTTTAACAGAGACTAACGGCACTGCTAACCCAGCAAATATTGGTACATTTGGAGCTTCTATTACAGCACCTGGTGCAACTATCTTAACATCAGTACCACAGGTTGTTCTAAAAGATAATGATTCAGGTACTGCAACAGCGAATGCAGGTATTCATTGGCAAGATAGCTCAGGTAATATTGAGCATCAGATTCGTATACATAATACAAACGATTTGCAAATTAAAACAGATGGTGATATTGTTCTCGAGCCAGGTGGTAATGATATCTACCCATCATCTAATAACTCATATAACCTGGGTACCTCTGCTAAGAGATTTAATAATGGCTACTTTGGTGGTACTGTATATGGAACATTTAGTGGTAATCTAACAGGTAATGTTACTGGTAACGTTACAGGAAATGCAGGTAGTGCAACAGTATTACAAACAGCTAGAACTATTGGTGGTGTATCTTTTAACGGATCTGCTAATATTAACTTACCAGGAGTAAATACTTCAGGTACGCAAAATACTTCCGGTAATGCTGCTACTGCTACTCAACTACAAACTCCGAGAACGATTAACGGTGCATCGTTTAACGGTACAACTAATATTACAGTAGAGCCTTACATCGAGCGTGATGATAGTTCAAATGCAACCAGATATTTAACATTTGCAGATAATGCTACAGCAGCATACAAACGTTTGAATATGGATGCAGGGTTATCATATAACCCTTCTACTAATACATTAACAACAGGTACCTTTAACGGTAGAGCAACTTCAGCTAACTACGCTGACTTGGCTGAGAAATATACAACAGACATTGAGCATGCAGAAGGTACAGTTATGATGATTGGATCTAGCGATGTAAGTGAGACAGAAGCATGTAACTCAGATGGTATTCCAGTAGGCGTAGTATCATTAGAGCCGGCATATCTTATGAATGCAGCTGCAGAGGGTCAAGCTCTTGCACTTAAAGGCCGAGTCCCAGTAAGAGTCGTTGGTGCTATTATGAAAGGTGAGGCTGTATATCCTGCTGAAAATGGTACAGCGAGTAAACATAGTACCGGACCTATGGTAGGTATTGCATTAGAATCAAATAGTAATGAAGAAGAAAAGCTTGTAGAGTGCTTGCTTAAAGTGTAAAGTGATTGACAAAATAGAATCTTTGCAAGACCCTGCTTTACTGCAATTATGTGAAGCAGGGTCTTTTGCTTTTATTATAGATAATGATGGACGTGAATTTGAGATAGATAAGACTCAAATCGCTTTTTACCTGGCTGAAAATAAGAAGACAGTTAAAGTAGAAGGTTTAGAGTCAGTTTTTATACAACACAAACCAAAAACTGTTCATCTATACATTGCACCTCAAAATGCTGCAAGTTTTGGCTTGCACTGCGACCCATATAATGTTATAATACATGTAATGTTTGGAAAGAAAACGTTTATAATAGATGGTAAAGATATAGTAGTTAATGCGAATGAGACTATAACTATACCAGCAAATGTAGAGCATGCAGCAACTAATAATTATGATTCAGTTATGCTGTCTATAGGTGATTAATGCTAAAGAACGATTTGATGTTCTATATTAAGACGACTGAGACTTGCAATCTTAATTGTTCTCATTGCTATACATCAGGTAAAGAAGGACGTAAAATTTATTTTAATCCAGAGAAAGTAGCGTACTGGGTTAATCAAGTAAAAGATTATAGACCTGAAAGTACCGCGCATTTTGAATATCATGGAGGTGAACCATTTTTAGCTCCTGTATCTGATATGTGGAAGTTCTGGGAGCTAACTAAAGATAAATGGCCAGATGCTACTTATGGCTGTACAAGTAATCTAGTTCATAAACTAACTGATGAAAAGTTAGAATTTATGGATATTGTACTTAAAAAGCGCTTAGGTACGTCTTGGGATCCAGCTATACGATTTGATAATGAAAAGCAAAGAATTCTTTTTCAAAATAATGTTGCACTTTTATTAGATAGAGGCTATACAGTAAAACTCTTTGTATCATTAACACAAGATGTTATGAAGATGGGACCTTTAACACTATTACAATACGTTAAAAGTCTTGGTGTACAAGAATTAGCATTAGAGCGAATTACTCATGATGGCCATGCGCGTTATAATAACGTAGCACCTTCTAATTTAGAACTTCAGCATTTCTTTTTAGAGATGCATGAAGTAATGAAAGAACATGATGCACGTGAATGGTTTGATAATGAGTTTATGGAAACAGTTTATAGTAAGTTTGAAACAGGATTTACTAAAGGTGGTACGTTCTGTAGAGATTGTGAGCAAAAGTTATTTACTATTAATGCAGATGGATCGATAGCAGGATGTCCAAATGCTGCACCAAGAGACTATTTTAGTCATATAAGTATTAATGCAAAAGAAGTTATAGAATCTCCAAAGCGTTGTGAAGTTATTATGCAAGAACTAAATAGAGATCCGAGATGTTATAGTTGCTCGGTATATAAATATTGTGGAGGAGATTGTCATCAATTACTCTGGGAAGATGATATTTGTGGTGCTCCTAGAATGCTGATGAAAAGATTGGATGAAGAGATAAATGGCAACATTAAATAATCCTATTGAAGAACAAAATCTGATAGATCGCTTTGCTGATTATGTTACAGCAACTGCTAATTCAGGTATCGTATGGGGTAGTAATGCACCAGGTCCATCGTATACTGATGTTAACGGTACAACCTATAGTGCATTTAGTGCAGGATCTAATAGTGCTGCTAACTCTATTGGAGTTGCATTATTTGGCGGTACAACATCAGGACCATCGATAAGTATTTCTGGTAGTAGTATTACTGGTGATCCTATCAATGCAGGTACTATCAGAACTACGTTAGAGAATGAGACTGCTTTATACACTAATGTACGTAAACTTAGAGTGCAGATTACTATTGATGGTGGTGGTGGAAACACAGGTACGAGAAGAAGCACAGGTGTTGTTATTGATGACACTCAAGTAGCACATATGGCAACCAGCTATCGCCAGAGTTTAGGTACAGTTAGTACAAACCAAGTTGTATCTGGAGCTCAAATTACCGTATCTGGATTACAAGGTTATTTTAGCAATCTCCAAAGTGCATATAATACAGCTCGTAACAATGTTCATACTTATACAGCTACTGTATGCCATGCAAGCTGCCACTCAAGCTGCCATGGGTCTAGAGGAAGAAGATAATGCAAGTGATTGAAACAGTAGCACCTATTGCTATTGAAGATTTAAAAATTTATTTTAGTAATAAAGATACTAAGTATATTATTGACTATGAGAATTCAACTCTACAAGGTGAAAAGTTATTAACTTATTTGGGTAATTTAGACTTACCTTGTAATATTAAATTTAATACTACTGAAGGATATGATGAATTAGTTAAAACATATCTTAAAAGTACATTTATTGTTAATGTAGAAGTATTGGAGAGAGCAGTTATTGATTTGCTATTACAGTATCTCGATTTAGTACCATTATCTGATGGTGAGTTTATTCAAGAAGTAGAAGATGACTTAAAAGTATGGACACACAGGCTATTAAGTCTCTCTGTATATAATATGTCAACTATAGAAAGCTCAATGTTCAGTGAGCATGTTACAACATTTGAGCGTGATGAAACAGATGATATTAGAGGTATTAATTTTGTAAGCTTACTTAAACATAAAGATTTATATAGTATTTACAGCGCAGGCAATAAAATTACACCAAAATATTATGTCAAATATTTTGAAGAATATATGTTTAAAGGTAAGAATTTATTTTCATATTGGGCTAACGAGAATAATCCGATGTTCTTGATGACATATAATTTAGCAAATGATATTTCGCCAGTAAGTGAGTATATAGATGCCCGTCAAGAGACATTGCAGGAGTTAAGTGCATGATTCACTTATTTAAAAAAGTATATGTGACATCAGATCAAGTTATCGATGTTAACCTAGATAGATATGTAGTTTCGTCTCGTATCAACGGCACGATGCTTTATGGTGCAGAGCCCCTAACTACAGGAGTAGTGCAGGGAGTTGGGAGCACATGGGCCGATATTATTCCTAGCCAGCATAAGACATGGGCAGCATTCTTTAACGCGCTCGGAGCTAGATGCGAAGAAACTGGCATGAGAGTTATGATTTATGTTGATGATGAAGCATATACTGAGATCATGACTGTATGGCTGAAATCAATTCTTAAGACTCCAGTTAAATCTGTTATTCAGAATCTTATTAAAGTATATTCTTTTAGGTTTAATGCTTTTTATAGAGGTCGTCTTTCAGGTAATAATGGTCTACAAGGACCTGAAACTATTATGAATATGACTAACTTCAGCGAAACCTATGACGCAGCAAGCAAACTAACTACAGCTCAAAGAACTTCCTTTTTAAAAACCTATGGAGGGTCAATTAGTGTAGAATATTTGTTAGCATCTCACTTAGGTAATGGTACCTATACCGAGCAGTTAAAGAATGTTATCAGTGTCTTAATGAGAAAAGACTTAGAAAAGTATTTTTATGAATTAAAAGAAATTCTTTGGATTCATCTCTTAACAGATTGGTTTACTGATACTCTTAATCTCAAGCAAGATTATACGTTTGAAAATATAACTGAGTTCTTACAAGACGATAGTAAATA
>Ga0075475_10001077_pt1 | contig 13331 bp, 4 predicted proteins | sample DEB08_DNA_10_FD_76342 | JGI IMG/M metagenome (GOLD analysis project Ga0075475, IMG submission 76342) | Aqueous microbial communities from the Delaware River and Bay under freshwater to marine salinity gradient to study organic matter... | ecosystem: Environmental > Aquatic > Marine > Coastal ... | reverse complement strand
GTAATATTCTTGTTTTTGACGGTGATGCCACTGATGGCATGTTTAGCAAGAGACTTGTTTCTCTAATGCAGACCGTTATGCGTCGTAACTCTGGTGGTAACAGCGCTTCAGTTGGTCGCGGTCGTCTTACCGACCTATACGTATCACCAGAAGCTCTAGAAGATGTTCGTAACTGGGGGCTTGATCAGGTTGATGAAGTCACTCGTCGTGAGATTTACACAGCGTCAGAAGACGGCGCACCAATCACGCGAATCTTTGGCGTGAATCTCCACGACATTGATGAGCTTGGCGAAGGTCAGGAGTATCAAAGCTTCTTCACTAGCCAGCTATCAGGTAGTCTTCAAGGCACTGACAAAGAACTTGTCATTGGTCTTGATCAGTCCAGCAACGACAGCTTTGTAATGCCCGTTAAGGAGCAGCTACAGGTTTTCGAAGACCCAACTTTACACCGTCAGCAACGCGCTGGCTACTACGGTTGGGCAGAGCTTGGCTTTGGTGTTCTAGACAACAGAAGAATCATTTTAGGTTCTTTCTAGGTCTAAATATCAACCATACGATTAAGCCACCTCCACCTGCTGGGGGTGGCTTTTTTTGTGTATATAATAGTGTATTGTTGTTTTTCTGAAAATTACTAGGAGATAAAATATGGCTGCTATATCGGACTATCTAGAGAAGAAGTTATTGAACTTTATTTTCAGAGGAGGAACTTTTGATAAAATTGAAAATATTTCTGTAGCCTTGCTTAACTCTACCCCAAAAGACAATGACACTGGAGCCACAATGGACGAAGTGCCAGAAAAAATAACAAATGACGCTGGCGCTGAAGTATTCACCCAATATCAAAGATATTCTCTTGGCAAACCATTAGATGTTGGAAATTCAAAATGGACTGAACCCGGACAAGACGGAAACTCTGCTTACTATGTTTATAGCGAAACCTCTTATCTGGTTGATGATACTCCAGTCGCTGGTTCTGGTTATTTTTATCCTCTTTACCTGTTATCATCAAAAGCACAAAGTTCTGGTAACGGATCTTTTACATCCCTAGAGTTTAATGAACATCCGGGAGTAACATTCTACAAGCCAGACAATGTTGGAGCGCTAAATTCACCAACAAATCCAGATCCAACACAAATCATATATCGTTTTTACGATGGCAATGGTTTTATTCAAAATTCAGAAAATATTACATTTAATCAAGCTGGTTCTGGCGGCTGGGGTACAATTGAAGCCGTCGCCTTAATGGATAGCTCAGTTTACGGAGAAGGTCAAATTATTATGTATGCTCCTCTAGAGGTTCCAAAGCCAATTGGTCAAGGTGACGTAGTTCAGTTTATACCATCCCAACTAGAAATCAGCCTGAAGTAAAATGATTATACCAAAAAATGTTCTTGTAGATAATATCACTAATGATATTATTGATAATTCTATAGGCGAAATATCGCCCCAAGACATCAGAAGAAATCTTTTAGATTTAATAGACTCCGTAAGCTTGCTTACTGAGTTTAATGACCTCAATTCTTTGAATTTCTCTACCGTTGACCCAAGAACAACAAGAGTTGGTATAGACACACTTTCAAAAAGAAAAGCTAATGGCTATAGTAGTGTTGACAATACTGCCGTTGGTTACGCTTCTCTTAAGTCTCAGATTGATGGCTCTCAGAATACAGCTATAGGATCTTTTGCTCTGACATGCAATATGTATGGCGGTGATAACGTTGGTGTTGGTTATCACTCTCTTGGTAGCGTAATTAATGGTTATGCAAACATAGGTGTCGGAAGTTTTTCTTTAAATAACAACAAAGAGGGCAACTTTAATATTGCTATTGGTCACGGCGCTGGATATTATGTAGAGCGTAATCATGATTATCAATTCTTCCTTGGCTCTCACCCGATAGACTCAGATTATATATGCTCTGATAAAACAGGTTTCGGGCTAGTGCCTTTGCTAAAAGGGGATATGTCTCCAGACAATTTAAGGCTAGGTATTGGAGTTAGAGACTTGCATAGTGGAGCAGCATTGCAAGTTGCTGGCAATATTCATCCATCAGTTACCAACACTTATTCTTTAGGTGTTGATTCTTATAGATTTAAACACCTGTACTTACAATCTGCTATACGCTTCAACAATAATGATTTCATATCCTATGATGAATCAAATTCTAAGTTCAGAATAAGTAATGACACTACTGTTAATGGTTCTGTTATTATTGATAATCATCTTGCCGTTTCTAATAATATAACTAGCAGTAATGGACACATCGAAGTAGCGTCTTATGTCTCTGCTACTTCTGGTATTTTCTCCAAAGGTATTAGTTATAATGGACATATTACGCCCGAAGAAAATTTATCTTATGATTTCGGCAATTTAAGAAAACAAATAAGAAATGCTCATATATACAATATTTATTCTAATGGTGTTGCTAGATTTAATAAGTTTCATGCAGAAGAGCAAACACACTTTAGAAATAAGACTATTTACTTAGCTTCTGCCGGAGATTTAATCACCATTGATGGCGGTGGCCCAAAGGGCATCTATCAATATTTTGATCCAAATCAGACAGATGTTGATCCAAACCTGCATGTTCAATATTTAATTGACGAAGAGCTAGAAGGCGCTGGATTTAAGCTTGGAGCTAGCGGAATAGATTATGTTCGAACTTACGAATTAACATTTAAGTCCAGAGATCCTGAGTTGTCAAATCTCTCTATTGACGACGTTTACTCTAGATCATCTTGGTTTAGCAATATTAGCATAAGCCTAGAAAACGGTAGGCATGTCAAAGCAGATAGAATTATACATCCTAACAAAGTGGGAATGTTTACTTATAGCGATGATCTTGGATTTTTTATAGAGAGCGGAGTTGCATATCTTGCAGAAGAAACAAATCATAAAGACAGGGCTGGACTTGGTGATGTAAACTTTATAGCTAATAGTGGAGAAACAGATGAGTACAGCTTATCTGTGCAGTCTCCACAGTCTGGCGTAAATCTTTTTTGCAATTTCTTTGATTATACCTCAAATCTATCATTTGATTCTGATAATAAAACCAAGGTCACAGGATTTAAAACTGGATACATCAGTGACTCTGAACTTGCCTTGCCAAACTTCTTCAACGAAGAAAGTGTACAAAGACCAAATAGATATGTCATATCTTCATACAACGACTCTTCTTATGCGAAACGATGCTTCACTTTACTTCAAGATTCTTCTGAAGGATATGTTGGTATTAGCAATTTTGATTACTCTGAATCTATGTTGCCAGACACAATGCTTAATGTTAGAAGCACTGGCAATGCCATCTGTAGATTGACAGCTGAGAATAATCTAGAGACCGAGGCTAGCCTAGAGCTTTTGGCTGTAGATAATTGTCATAACTACGGAGCTTCACTTCAGTACACTAAACATAGTGGCGTCTTAAATGTAAACGTATTCAATAATTCAGAACAAAATACAGCTATCTCAATAAATGACAGAGATGGCCATGTAGGAATTTTGAATAAGGCTTTATCATCAAACGCTATGCTTTCTCTAGGAAGTGAAGAGTACACAGAAGCTCACATCAGCATGAGACAATCATCTGGTGTTCCAATTCCATCTTCTGGATATGGACAAATTTTTACAAGAGAAGTCACAGGTCTTGACATACAAAGTACATTACTTTCCTTTATGGATAGTAGCGGAAATCTATTTAATGTTGATCTCACAGCTTCCAGCGCAGACGGCAACATTATAGACAAGCCTCTAGGTCTAGATACTCTTGGTAACACTTTCGGCGGTATACGATCTCCAGAATCTAGGCTTAATATAACTTCAACAACAACTCGAAATACAGCTATAGGTTATGAAAGTCTATCTAGAATTAATGATGGACACAGCAATACTTCTTTAGGCTATCGTGCCGGTAAGTTAGTATCAAATGGATATAATAATATTTACATTGGTTCTAATTCTGGAAGTGAAAATACTACAGAATCAATTGTAATAGGCACTGACATGTCTGCTCAGTCCAATGAATTAAAAATTGGACATAATAATAATCCATTAATATCAGGATATTTTGGTTCACAGAATAGGTATGTCAATATAGACAATAAGTTAAAAATAAGTAACCTTCTTTCACTATCTGCCTCAAATCTTTCATTTGGTGTTGGTATGGGCGGTTTTTCTATTGGCCCAGAATCATCTCCGCTTGTAACTTTTGGACAATTCGCTACTTCGTTCCACATGCCTATTAAAGTACAAACATCAATTATGTTTTCCGATGGAAAGTTCGTAGAAGACGGTTCTTTTCTTGATGATATTACTTCAAACACCAACGAGTTAAATATAACAAATAATAGAATATCACAAAACGAAACCTCATTTAATGACTTAAAGCAAAGCTTTGACTTATTGGTTGTCGAGGGTATAGTTTTAGACGATGTTCGCCCCGGACAGTTACCAAATTCTTTCAATGATGATCCTCTTAGAATACAGATAAGGAAAAAAATAGTCAATACAACAAATGACAGACTACAAGATGCTCCATCTTCTTTTCAAGATCCAAACATCATTGTTGTAACACTAAGAGATCCATATTTAAGTATACGCCAAGGAGACTATGTTATAGCTATGAAGGTCAATGGAGAGTATAGGCCAATATCTGTGACCGGCTCACCTTGATGATGAGAATTGTGAGGACTCATGACAACTACAACTCCCTCCCCAACATACTTTGATTGTGATCCAGAAACTAAAAGTTGCTTTAGGGAAGAGCAGAGATCTAGAAGGATAAGGTCTGCCCCACAAGACTACCCATATTTCAAACATACTACTACCACTACCACTACTACAACTACCACCACTGTAACCACAGTACCCCCTCAGTATCTTTTTGATTTAATATCTATACCTGACTCTGGTGATTATATAGTATGTCCAGCACTTGAAGAATTCAAACCTCCAATGTACTTTGACGCATTCGGTGGAGATGAAAAATTTTCAAGTGGAAATATGATTTTCCATAAATTTTACAATGATGGCTTTTTTTTCATTGAGCCTTACGACGATCAAGTTTTCGAATATGCTAACATAGAATTTCTACTTGTTGGCGGTGGTGGCGGCGGTGGCAATTACGACGGCGGCGGTGGAGGTGGTGGAGGTGGTGTAAAAAAATCTTCATTTAATTTTCCAGCCGGTTCTTATGAGATAAAAATAGGAATTGGAGGATCTTATGGTTCAAATGGTGAGGACACTTCAATACCAAAACTAGGTATTAAAGCTATCGGCGGCGGCGCTGGAGGAAATGCTTTTTCAAATAACGCTAAAGCTGGGGGAAATGGTGGCGGCGCTGGTGGCAGAAGTACTAGCGTCGGCGGTCAAGGAATTGGTGGCAATAACGGCGGTTCTTCGCTTGGCAATTTCGGTGGAGGTGGTGGAGGTGGCGCTGGTTCAGATGGTCAGTCTGTACCAATCACTGTTGATGGCAAAACATTAGACGCTGGAAATGGTGGCGCTGGAATAGCAATAACATTTGATGAAAAAAAATACGCATATTATGCCGGTGGCGGCGCTGGAGATGCTTTTACTGGTCTTCTTCTACCAAGATCATTGGGTGGTGGTGGCGGCACTCTCAACAAAGACGGCGTAGACGGACTTGGCGGCGGCGGCGCTGGTTCTGGAGGCAGGGGTGGAAAAGGGTTTTGCATGATAGGATATATCCCAGTAACAACACCTCCCCCAACAACGACTACTACGCTTCCTCCAATTCCTCCAGATCCCGTACAAAACCTATCTGCAACTGGGGAATTTCAGCAGATTAGACTAACTTGGAATGACCCATTGTATACTGGAAGTTCTTCAATTTCTTCTTATACCTTTAATGTTTACAATAATCTCGGAAGTCTAATTGACACATTAGTAGTTTCTCCAAGTCTTATAGAGTCCATCCAAACTGGAGATCAACAATTTCCAACTAAAATTTTTGTAGTTTCCGGTTTAGAAGACCAATTATCATACACCATAGAGGTTCTGGTTTCTACTTCCGCAGGAAATAGTTCTGGAGTTTCTGTTTCTGCTCTTACTGTAACAACAACTACTAGCACTACAACTGTTCCGCCAGATTTCGTTTCTTTTACTATTGATTTTGACGGTGACGTAGAAGCTGGATATATTGGAAGTGAATCAATTACAATTAATGGTCCAGAATTTTCACAAAGAACTGTTTCTGTTCAAGTACTAGCTAGTGGCGGATATGTATTTTACCAAAAACCCGACATTTCTATATTTGGCGATGGCAGTAAATACATAGACATAGACAATATTACCGCATCCCCAAGTAGCGACAGATCATATGTAACAATTGATATTCCTACTTATATGCCAGATCAGCCAGCTACAACTGCTCTTGCTTATATCTCTGCCGTTGCTGAAACCCCAACAACAACCACTACAACTTCAACAACCACTACTCTTCCACCATTCTGCACATCTTTGTATGATTTTGCTAGCTTTACAGAAAACGACGATGGTTCTTATTCTCCTCCTTCTGATGAAGACTTATTACTCAAGCCCTTACAATTCTTTCTTTCAAAAGCCCCAATGCCTTATCAAATTGCCGGATCTGTTGAGGCCAATTCAGAGATTGCTGGATCTCCTTGGTACGGTGGAAAATACTTTGAAATTGGCAGAAAGTACGAAGAATATCAGTCTTACAAAGACGGTCTACCAGAAGACCACAACAAATTATTATTGGTTTCAGAAAATGATTTCGGACAAAATCTTTTTGCTGTAGAGAAATATTTATTGGAATATCCAGAAATCAATAGAGCCACCAACAGTATCAATTTCAGTATTAATCAAAGATTACTTTCATATAAAATTTCAAACATTTTGAGTTACGATTTAAGAATTTCTTTAGGTATTGATTATATCTGCGATGTGTCAAACAATGACCAATATGGACGAGGAGAAGAAAATCTTAGTGGATTTTTATCATTGTCTATAAACGAATATTCTGGATCTACTAAGTATACTTTGTTTGATAAAATTTACCAAAACGATTACAATATTAGACAAACTGGAACTTTCTTTTCTCAGGTAGATGGAAGTACGTATTACTTCATGTTAGATTTTGGAACCAGAGATAGAATCGTGGGGGCATAATGTCACAGACAGTTGGCCTTGCTGGCAGACAATATGGTAGAGGTAGGGTTGTTGCTACGTCGAAAGCATTAGCCAATGAAAACTTTCTACCCAAAAATACCGACTTCTTCGTTCGCTTTTTTATGAATGCGTGTCTTTGGGCAACAAGAAATTCTGGAGCAAACAGAGTTGTATCTATTATTAGCACTGGGAATACAGATTTAGACCAAACGCTAATCACTCTTTTTCAGCAGACTGCATATTTTTCACCACAAATTGACACATCTTGGTACAGTGACACTCAGTTTATAGACAACGCTGATCTTTATATATTATCCCCATCTTATAGCTCATTTGATGGCGTGAAAATGCCAGACAATAAACAGCTTCATCTTATAAATCGGGTCGAGTATAGTGGTGCTGGTTTATTCTTAGGAGAATGGTTTCATTTATTACAATCTATCCCTTCTAAAAGAAGCTTTTCCCTTTCTACTAATGAGAATCAAGGGCTATACAAAATATCTCCATTTAATATCTCAAAAGATTATTTGATTTATACTGATGCAGATGAAATATTATTTACTCAAGAAGTTTTTAATGATAGTACGTCTTCTTCAATACCAACATCTTTTGTTTTAGATAATAACATTATAGATATGCCTTTTCGTGGTCATATAGTTCAGATAGGATCTGTTACTAATGACTCTGTAATTTATTGGTCCACAGACATTCCATCCGATGATGTAACTACTACTACAACGACCACAACGACTACTATTCAGCCATATGAAGATATTATGCTGAAAGTCTTTGACTTAAATCTTATTAACGCTTGTGGTCCACAGAAATTATACTTGGACGGCGAGAATGCAGATAAGTTTAAGCTTGAAGGCAACAGTTTATATTTAACCAAGCTAATAGAAGAAGAGCAAGAACTAATGGTTAATGTTGTTGCTGAAGATTATTTTGAAAATGAGCGATACAACAGAGTCGTAGAGCAGTTAGTTATCAACTTTGTTGATTGTTCAAGTCCTATTAGCAAACCGAAGAATGGAGAAGGTCCAGCATATTCTTTTAGAATAAATGGAGATCTTGTCAAGAAAGTTTGGGGAAATGTTACCCCAACCGGAGTAATACAGCCATTTGATGATTGGTCTTTTTCGGGCAAGGGCAATGCAGATTCGCCAACATTTGTATGCCTTGGTGGAACTCACTCGGATGTTAATACCATATGGATGCAAGTTAATAAGGGTGGAGAAATTTCTGCAAATATATATGCTGATTTAGAAGACTCGTTTAACACAAATAATGTTCTTGATCGAGCGCAATTATTTTTAATTCAGAACAGCGGTGAGTATCAAACGCATCCATATCAACATACTGGCGACATGACAGATTTTGATAAAGATCAGCCCCACATAGTCAAGCCTTATGTTATTTCTTCAAATGAGGCTTATAATTTTTTTAGAGAAAATGGTTTCTATAATTTTCAATTTAATGTTGAAAATCCCAACTCTGTAGACGAAAACGGAAACCCCCTGATTGATGATATTTATTTAGTTCTCTATCTTAAAAAGGATATGATTAGAAGCGAAAATTCAGATAGAATTTGTGCAAATTTTTTCTTTGGTACAACAACTACCCCTCCTCCTGAAGAATTTGATTTTGTTGTATTTATAGTTAATGAAGTTCCAAACACTTCTGTGTCATTTAATGGTAGTATTGTTTCAGCAATACAGTATAGCTCAATAGCCACAGAATTTCCAGAAAATAACTTCAAGACTATATCAATTAATGCGGCTGGCAATTTTATACTAAACAATGACATTGCTGCTAATGAAAATTCGGAATATATATCCGCTAATGTAAGAAGCTCAACATCCACACAAAAACTAATTGATATAACACTTTTAGAAATGCCTGAAGGCGGTGGCTCTACTACCTTAACAATAACTGGCTCAGTAGGAACAACAACTACCACTACACCTCCCCCAGAATACGAGGTTATTGTTTCCGTGGTATCCGACCTAATAGAAGGAGCTTATTTGGATGATTATGTTTTAAAAACATCTGGCCCAGCAAACTCATTAAGATATGTGCGTTTCGTTTGGCACACGGAGGAGGGATACGAATATAGACCGGACACTTCTCCAACCGGAAATGGCCCCGGAAGCATTGATCCTCCTTACACTTTCTATGACAGACCTACCATAACAGAAATTATTTTTCAAACCAAGCCAAATATGACGAGACTACCAACACCAACTCCAGCAAGCTTTAATACATCTTATAACAACGAGATATCTGTTAATAAAGGAACTTGGTGGAGTAGTGGTTCGAATATAAATATTATTGGATACATTTATGTGCCAGTAATTATACCAGCATTAGGTGGCGAAATAAAGCTCAGACTTGGAACCAATCAGCATCCACATGATGAGCCTGACTTAACTACTACAACTACCACGACGCAGCCGCCAGTTCCTTGTGATAACTCTATTTACGTTGTCTGTCAACAGACACTCGATTGTCAGGATTCTCCCAATAATACATGTGAACCAACTTCAAATAGCTACCAAACATTGGTTTTGTCATCTTGCTGCGACTTGTCAGAATCTGAAATGCTAGATATTGTTAGATCTTACAATCAGTCTTCGGCTACTCTTAACGATATGTATGGATCAAGATGTCATCCTTCTGATTTTGAACCTTTAGCCTCATGCTTACCGCAAGACTTAGAAGGTAACTGTCAAGAAACAATTCATAATCAGATTCTTGACGTTATTCCGTGCGGCTCTCAGATGTCCAATAACCCTTTACCATAATAATACTATGTCATCTTATACGTATTTTGTTTCAAACTCTGATTCAGTTGCTTATGCTTTTACGGGCCTGAGTGGCTTAAATCCATCTTTAACATTCAATAGGGGTGACACAGTTACTTTTAATGTATTGGCTCCCGGCCATCCGTTTTTCATAAAGACGGCGCGTGGGACTGGAACAAGTAATCAATATAGCGATGGGGTAATAAATAATGGGACAGATGAGGGTACAATAACTTTTGTAGTACCGGAAGATGCCCCAGACACATTGTATTATCAATGCCAAATACACTCTCTTATGTTTGGTTTAATCAATATTCAAAATGCCCCAACAACGACAAGTACCACTACCACAACGTCCACTACCAGTACAAGCACCACGACCACCACTACCACTACCACTACTACTACTGGAACTACTCGCCCACCAATAACAACGACTCCCACTCCGGGATCTGGAGGCGAAACATCTGTAACTACTACAACAACTACGGCAAATCCTAGATCAATAAGCTTTGGTATATCTGGATCTTTTGAGGACGATAATCTTACTGTTGACTTTTCTATTACTAGACCTCTTGGCATATATCCAACCAAGGTTATATTTTCTTGGTTCATACTCGGAAATGAAGACATCTTTCATCGTGAGCATTTAGAAATAAATTCTGATGGTTCTGGAAGTCTTACAGTTCCTACTAATACATTTTACGTAAAAGGTGCAACTTATGTTACTTTTATGACTGCGTATTATTCCGATGGATCTACTGTTAGATCTTCTGAGCAAGAATTTTTTAGAGAGCTACCAACCACAACCACTACCACCACTACAACTACTGATTCTCCATCTCCAGTCTTGTTTGACAGTAATGTAGATGAGTGTCCATGCGGATCTGTAAAACTTCCTTCTGGTAGCCATACTAATCAACGTGGCTTAAAAATGTTAATAAAAGATGAAAGTAACGAAGTTCACCTAGACCTTTTGCATGGCGTAGAAGCTCTTGTTTCTAAAGGCCAAAAACTAGTTACTTGCACAAATGTTATACCATACAACATAAAGCCCAAGATTATAGCTATATACATAGACTCTAAAGACTTTCAGAGACTAGAAATTTCTAGAATAATTAGAGTTAAGATAACTGACTATAAAACTAGGACAGTTATTGTCAACGAATTTATTGGCAATCAAAACACAAGAACAAAAATTGCAAACACTAATGTAATAAACAAACCGTCTATTGCACTTTCTAGCAACGGTAATATTAACCTTAAAGACAATGCTCTAATTGTAGAAATAGAAAGTTTTTGTTTTTACGACAAGACCCCATGTTGTGATTCTTTGCCAACCAGTATTCAGGTTTTTGGCGATTCATCAATATGCATTCCGCTTAGAGAGTTTTATGATCTTGATGACATTAATCCACAAACTACGACTACACAACACCCAGACACTGTTATTTTTACAACCCCGTTAACTGGTTATATAGATGACGGTAAAGTAATTTTATCTTTTGTAGCTGAAAGTTATTACAAATCAGACATAACTTATTATGTCGAAATATTAAATTCTAACTGTACGTCTCGTCTTGATACTGGAAACACTGTTAAGTCTGGAGAAACAGCAATTTTTACAGATGATAGTTATGGAAACAATTCTTACAGAATATTTGTTTCTAGCCCGTACTATGCTTATAGCAATGTGGTTAATTTACAAAACACTACAACAAGCACCACTGAGCCTCCAGATCCAGAACTAACAACGTCTTACACAACTCAGCCCCCACCAGCTACTCCTTTCTTGGATTCTGTGAACTACAATGGCAATAATAATTGGACGCTTGTTTGGGGTTTAAATAATCCCCTAGAAGTTTTATCAGCTATATCGGTTTCATACAAAACTTCTGGCAGCTGGCAAACTGTTGAGTTTGTTGAGTCTGATCCAGAATGGCCATTACTTGAAACCGGACATGTATTAACATTCAACACTGATAACTGTGACACTTATACTTTTAGAATTGGAGCAAAGAATAGTCAGTACAGTTATTCTAACGAAAGAGAATATACTACAGCAACGTTGCCTAGCGAACCCATCAATCTATCTGCTACAGAGAATTCTTCTGACGCTACCGTTTTAAACATTGACTGGGAATTACCATCTGACAACGGTGGCTGTACAAGTTTAACTTACACAGTTGAGTATAGGGAAAGCGGAACTCAAAATTGGGTTCCACACGTTTCCGATATTACATATCTCTCAACTTCGGTCACTGGGCTGGACGCTTCTAAAGAATATTTTGCTAGAGTTCGTGCAACCAATATTGCTGGAGATGGACCTTGGGCTACTACCGATCCTTATTCGCAGCTATTGTTGCACTTAGATTACGCTTATGACGATCCAGATAGCAATTCCATACTTACACCAGACTCCTCTTCATACGGAAGAGCTGTTAGGTGTTCTGTTGGATATATAAATGAACCCATTATTCCAGATCAATTTTTTGGCGGTGATATAACACATTTTGGCGATGGGTCTTTCTATACCCACGTTGATAGCGAAGACTGTCCTGTAGTTAATAATGGTTTTGATTTAAATGGTCTTGTTCCTGATCTCAAGCATTCATACGTTGCATATGAATCCTCTAGAACTACGTTACTTTACTATCTAGATGGAGACACCTACCAAAATAATTATGCACTTAACAATACGCCTATTTTTGCTAGTGAAAATCAGTTAGGAACCGCTTCAAACAAATTAACCGTTGAGTTTTGGCTCAAAATACCTTCATTTTCAAATCATACTTTTCCAGCAACTACTGATTTGCCATACATTGTTTCTTTCGGTAGTTATGAGGGGTATACCCCTGACGATCCAAACTCTAGTGATTATGCATACTGGTTTCAAGATTTTATTTTGCAATTAGATTTAAATAATTCTAGCTCTGCGGATATTGTGTTTACATTCAGTCACTATCACGAACAGGATATAAGTGGAACCCAGTCTATCTATAACACAACCATCGCTTCTCCAGACAAAGATATAGTAGCCACTGTTAGTGACAACGACTGGCATCATGTATGCGTTGTTGTTAATAGTGATCTTAACAACGCTATAGACAATAAATACTTTTCTGTTTATATTGATGGCCAGTCAACTTATAACACAGCTGTGCAATTTTATGACGGATCATCTAACGTGTATGATACTCCACCAATAGTTATAGATCAGTTAGGTATTGGAATCATACATGATTCTCAAGGCTACAACCAGCCCTACTCTAACCAAATTGCTTGCGCTTGTTTTTATGTGGATGAATTTAGACTTACTACAGACACTATGTACTGTTCTAATTTTACGCCACCGTCTACAACATTCGATCAAATTATCG
>Ga0075475_10001076_pt1 | contig 13337 bp, 12 predicted proteins | sample DEB08_DNA_10_FD_76342 | JGI IMG/M metagenome (GOLD analysis project Ga0075475, IMG submission 76342) | Aqueous microbial communities from the Delaware River and Bay under freshwater to marine salinity gradient to study organic matter... | ecosystem: Environmental > Aquatic > Marine > Coastal ... | reverse complement strand
CGACCTCATCCAGGCCATTCGGCAGGCCTGAGTCGGCGGTCGTGCTGCATCGGCTGAGGCTGTCACCAGCGGTGCCTGGTGCGGTCACTTTTCTCGTCCGGATCCAACCACTATTCTGCCGAAGGGTCGCTGTTCTGGCAGAACCTCGTTTCGCATGCCCTCTTTCGGAGTCACTCGATGGCCGCGCTTAACCGTTACAGTTCGCGAATCACCCAGCCTCGCTCGCAGGGGGCCTCGCAGGCCATGCTGCTGGGGACCGGCCTGACATCCGAGGATCTCAAGAAGCCCCAGATCGGTATCGCGAGCATGTGGTACGAGGGGAATACCTGCAACATGCACCTCGACAAACTTGCGGCCGCTGTCCGCGAGGGTGTGGTTGCCAGCGACCTCGTCGGCATGCGTTTCAACACCATCGGCGTGAGCGACGGCATTTCAATGGGCACCGATGGCATGAGTTTCTCCCTGCCTTCGCGCGACATCATTGCCGATTCAATCGAAACAGTGATGCAGGCTCAGTGGTATGACGGCCTGGTTGCGATTCCAGGTTGTGACAAAAACATGCCTGGATGTCTGATTGCGATGGGCCGGCTCAACCGGCCTGCGCTCATGGTTTATGGAGGCACGATCAAGCCAGGTCATCTTGCCGACGGAACCACGCTCGACATTGTCTCGGCGTTTCAGTGCTACGGTGAATATGTTGCCGGTCGGATTGACGACAAACGACGGAGCGATATTGTTGGCCATGCCTGCCCCGGGGCTGGTGCCTGTGGGGGCATGTACACCGCCAACACCATGGCGACAGCCATTGAGGCCATGGGGATGGCGCTTCCAGACACCGCCTCGATTCCTGCGGAGCATCCCGACAAATTGGCCGAGTGTCGTCGGGCAGGAGAAACACTCAAGCACCTGCTGGAGCAAGACATCAAGCCGCGAGACATCATGACCCGGAGGGCGTTCGAGAATGCGATGGTCGTGATCATGGCCCTGGGAGGCTCAACCAATGCAGTGCTTCATCTCATCGCCATGGCCCGCAGCGTTGGCGTGCCTCTCGAACCAGCCGACTTTCAGGCCGTGTCCCGACGGATTCCTTATCTGGCTGACCTGAAGCCCAGTGGGAAGTATGTCCAGGAAGACCTACATTCGATTGGTGGGACAAGTGGGCTGATGAAGTATCTCCTCGACAAGGGCCTGCTTGATGGGGACTGCCTGACGGTGACGGGGAAGACGCTCGCTGAAAACCTCGCCTCCAGCAAGGGACTGGCCGAGGGGCAGAAGATCATCCAACCGGTCGAGCAGCCACTCAAGCCGACCGGCCATATCACCATTCTCACCGGTAATCTGGCCCCGGGAACGGCCGTCGCCAAGATTACCGGGAAAGAGGGATCGCGGTTTTCTGGCCCCGCCCGGGTGTTCGACAGCGAGGAGGACATGCTGGCTGCACTCGAACGAGGTGCGATTCATCGCGGCGACGTTGTCATCATTCGCTATGAGGGCCCGAAGGGTGGACCTGGCATGCCAGAAATGCTTACACCAACCTCAGCACTGATGGGGGCTGGCCTGGGAGCCGACGTGGCCCTGATCACCGACGGGCGGTTTTCGGGCGGGTCACATGGTTTCATCGTTGGCCATGTCGTGCCAGAGGCCTTTGAGGGTGGCCCGATCGCCCTCGTTGAAGATGGTGATGTGGTCACGATTGATTCCGACGAGGCGAGTATCGATGTTGCCGTCTCAGATGACGTCATGGCAGCTCGTCGGGCGGCCTGGCAGCAGCCGGCCCCGAAACGGGACCGGGGCATCTTGGCGAAATACATCCGCTGTGTCGCGCCTGCTTCGCAGGGCTGTGTGACCGACGAGTAGTCCCACCGGCTCTGTTGGCGACGGGAGAAAGCATCCGCGGGGCTACTGCCCCGGCTCTGCGTCACTCCGGGGGCAGCCTGTGTTAGCCCGGTGGCTGATAATACGGGATGCCCTGCGGAACGGCAGCGACACCAAGGCGAGCCAAGATCTTGTCGAGCATTCGCCGTTCCAGGAGCGGATCTCGTCCGAGCGGAATCCAGCCGGCGGTTCGCGTTGGCGTCGCCACCGGACGAGGCTGATCGCCGACCCGCTGCCCGAGCACCGGAAGTGGTGTGCCGTACCGGTAAAGTGAGTCATCGTTGCGGAAGGTGGCTCCTCCAGCCGTCGCGTGCATTGGCCGCTTCAGATCTTCGAGTTCTTTTTCAACGATGACTTCGACGCGCCAGCCGGCAGGGTCCGGAATCAGACGTACCGTGGCCAGGCGGCGAATCGACTGAAGCGTGCTTTCAAGCCGTTCGTTGAATCCGACGGAGTCCCCCCGCCACGGCTCAAGCAGCGTCGCCCCGGTCTGAGGAAACGTGGTAATCCGGCCTTCGGTGGGAATCCCCTGGGCAAAGACAACCCGTTGTTCCTTGGAAATCTTAAAGTAGTCGTCAGTGACGTTGATCAACTGGCACCAGATGACTTCGGCATCGAGTGGTGGGATCAACACCGAGTTGGCCGGTACGGTCGGTAGGCTGGGCACGATTGGGCCGGCAGGGCCAATCACGGTGCCGGCCGGCAGTGGCGCCGCCGGGTCAAACGAGACTGGCGGTGGCAGCGGTTGCTGGCCGGTGACAGGCTCCGGGAAAAAACCGCCAAGCAGTAAGCCGGCAGCGGCATAGCACAGCACCATCGAACGACGGCGGGAGCGACAGCGGGAACGACAGCGAGAGCCCATGAAACGACCTGCGTGACCTGGCCCCTGTTTCTCAGGAGCGGCCGTGGAGAGTCGTGTAGAGATGGGTGGTATTTCAAGTCCAGTTTGCTGGTAGTTTAGGGCGGCGTGGAGGGGCGGGAGGATTTCCCGTGGCGGTCAAAAAGCGGGCTGCCATTGCACTCAGCGGTCAGCCCACAGGAAGAAGAGTTCTTCGAGCGAGTCCAGGCGGTGTTGGAACGGGTCGCGACGACTGCGGTGCTGCCGTTCCGCTCGCTCCCGCTCGCGGCTTGCATGATCGAGCCCTGCAGCAGGAAGCCCCCTGCGCAAGCTGGGGGGATCATTTGCCCGGCCTATTCAGTGCCACTTAGTCAGCGAGACCTACTCAGCGTGAAGCCTGCCGGCGAGTTCGGCAAAACGGCGGCTGTAGCGGCCGTGCGAGGTGTGCATGTGGTCCCCTTGAGAAATGACTCGGAGGCCATCATTTCGGGGAACGCCCTGCCGCACGAGGATCTGCTCGAACGGCCGGAGGTTGCTGGCGTAGATCACGAGTAATTTGTGTTCGTCCAGTTGCACCTCAAGCGGCCAATCGGGGTGCATAACGGCAATGCCCGAGCAGCCATCGTTGAGGAGGAGGTCCTCAAAGTCCCACAGCAGGCTTTCTAACAAGATCCGTTCAATTCCGTCCCGGGATAGTTCGGCTGGCGGTGCCTTGCGGTCGTGCGACGACTCAATGATGACATCGCAACTATCGCCAAGCGGTTCGAGGAGTTGCAGAAAGGTTTCGAAGAGACGCTCACTCGAAACGGCGGCAACCAGAGCTGGAAGACGGTTGCCGCTGGCTGGGTCGGCATAGATGTCTTGCCGATAGCCTGCCTCGGGGATGACGCCAAGTTGCCAAGCGGGGCGGACGGCCTCGGTTAGCGTGAATCGGCCGTACCGGCGGCGGGCGAGATGAGCCTCAAAAGTGGCCCGATCGGGAGTGGCCACGGCGGGGTCGGTGCGGGTAGCTGAAACGGTGGAAAAAAGATCAGAAGTGTGTTGCATGGCTTGGGGGGCGACAGGAGCAGACGAGCAGGTGAGCGGAAATCGTCTGGCTCGAAATGCAGCCAAAATCCGCAAGGATGGGGGCCAGCGGCGAAGCCCGCACGGCACTCAAACCTAGGTCACGGTTTCGGACGGTGCCGGCTCACCGAGACGGCAGGCTGCTTTCCCCCGGGGTTCAAAGGTCCGCCGTTGCCGGTTCTGCGGTTCTGCCCGCATAATCCGGTTTGAGGTGACGGGCCAAACCTGTGTGGCCCAGCCAGAAATGGCGGCACGAGCCCTTTCAGAACCCTTAAGGCCGCAGGCCAAAAGGCACGGGAAAAGGCTCTGGAGACCGTCCGCAGAACGTCAACGGAGGCAAAACAGCAACATGGATGGAAAAATCGAGAAGGCCGGAATTACCTTTGACGACGTTCTGTTGATTCCCCGGTTTTCAACGGTCGTGCCGGCCGAGGTCCAGGTGAGCACGCGGCTCACGAGGAAAATCAATCTAAATTTGCCGCTGATCAGTTCACCGATGGACACGGTCACTGAAAGTGCCATGGCCATCGGACTGGCCCAGGAAGGCGGCCTGGGGGTGATTCACAAGAACCTCTCGGTCGAAAGACAGGCGGACGAGGTGGACAAGGTCAAGCGGACAGCAAATGGCATCATTGCTGATCCGGTCACCCTGCCGCCGACCGCGACGGTTGCCAGGGCCCGGGAGGTCATGGACCAGTCGAATATCTCTGGCATCCCGATCACCACCGATGGTGAGAAATTAGTCGGCATCATCACCAAACGTGACCTGCGGTTCCTGGAGCGGGGTGATACGCCAATTGCCGAAATCATGACCCGCAGTGGCCTCGTGACGGCAACCGGCACCGTCACGCTCGACGAAGCCGAAAAAATTCTGATGGCCAACAAGGTTGAGAAACTGTTGCTGGTCGATGGTGACGGAGTTCTCACCGGCCTGATCACAATCAAAGACATCGACATGATGAAGCGATTTCCCAACGCCTGTAAGGACCGGCAGGGCCGGTTGCGGGTCGGGGCGGCGGTCGGTGTGTTTGACTTTGAGCGGGCAGAAAGCCTGATTTCCAAGGGCGTTGATGTGCTCATTGTCGATTCTGCCCACGGTCACTCCAGCAACGTGATGGAGACCGTCAAGGAGATCAAGGCGCGATGGGATATCCAAGTGATTGCGGGAAACGTGGCAACCCGGGAAGGTTGTCGCGATTTAATCAAGGCTGGCGCAGATGGGATCAAAGTTGGGATCGGTCCCGGGTCGATCTGTACTACACGGGTCATCTCCGGTGTTGGTGTTCCACAGATCTCAGCGGTCTGGGAGGCAGCACAGGAGGTGGCCGGTACGGACGTTCCGATCATTGCTGATGGAGGGATTCGCTACTCGGGAGACATCACCAAGGCAATCGCCGCTGGAGCCCACTGTGTCATGATTGGTGGTCTGCTGGCGGGTGTTGCGGAAAGCCCCGGTGAGACCGTGCTGTTTCATGGTCGAACCTTCAAGGCTTATCGCGGCATGGGGTCGCTGGGGGCGATGGTTCAAGGCTCGAGTGAGCGGTATCGCCAAAAGTCGGATGGTCGGAACGCGGACAAGCTCGTTCCTGAGGGAGTTGAAGGCCGCGTGCCTTTTAAGGGTCCTCTGAGCGTGTTTGTCTACCAGCTCGTCGGCGGCCTTCGGGCCGGGATGGGTTACTGTGGAACGCAAACGATCGAAGACCTGCGACGCGATGCCCGGTTTATCCAGGTGTCCGCCGCCACCGTTCGGGAAAGCCACCCTCATGACATTGCCATCACGCACGAAGCACCAAACTACACAATGGATTCTGACGACTAGGTTTCCGCAGGCAACGCCCTTGCTCGCGGTGACGCGGGGGCTGCTCTTTGCTGTCGCCGCCAGCCTGCTTGTTTTGGGGGCGGCAAGGGCCGACGGCTGGCAGGATTTTTCACACCACGCTCGGGGCGTCGCCAAGAAGGTCAACACGAGCGATGTTCGGCTGGTCTCTGCTGAGTCGGCCAGCAACTGCGGTGAGTCGGCGGAGGATTGCCGGGAAGAACTTGGCAAACTGCGGGCAGATACGCTCGATTCGATCAACCTCGACATCCACGTCACTGGTGTTGCCGGGAATGATTACCCCTGTGAATGCCGTCTGGAAGGGGAAAAGTTTCAGGAACGGCAGTTTGCCAGTACCACCATGACCTGGAAGGCAGCCGGGTACTGCCACAAGCCACTCTACTTTGAACAGTGGAACTTCGAGCGGTATGGGCACTCTTTCCATCCGGTTGCCGATCCGTTCATCTCGGCGGCTCACTTCTTTGCTTCAGTTCCCGCCCTGCCTTACAAGATGGGTGTCGAACTTCCCTGGGAATGCATCTACCCGCTGGGCTACTACCGGCCAGGGGACTGTGCTCCTTGGACAATACCAGCCCCGCCCATCAGTGCCCGTGGGGCCGCTGTTGAGGCTGCGGCAGCGACAGGCATCGTCTTCATCCTGCCGTAAGGCGAGAAGCTGCCGCGTGCTTAGGCCTTTGTCACGGTGGCAAGATAGGCGTAGCGGCGGTGGATCGACTGGAACTCAACGCGGGCGCGGCCCTCATCAGCGAGGGCTGCGACGGCGGTATGGACCTCGGGGCGGTAATGAACATGAAACAGTCCGAGCCACTTCTTCAGCCCCGCTGCAAATAGCCTGGGAAGTTCGGCCTGATCCCAGAAGTCGACAATCAGGAGTTTGCCTCCCGGCTTGAGGTTGGTCATGGCCGCCTCGAGGGCTCCGGGCCAGGTTGGCACCATCGAAAGGCAGTAGGAAAAGAAGATGGTGTCAAATGCCTCGGTGCGGCCGAACATGCGGCCGGCATCGAGTTGTTCCGCAAGGCCCTGGCGGAGCACGATGGGTGGGTTTTCACCCTGCGGGAGTCCTGTCCTCGTGACACTTTTCAACGCCGTCTCGAGCATTTCATGAGAGGCATCGAGACCGTAAAGACGCCCGGTAACTGGCCGCTGGGCAAGTTTGATGAGATTCCGTGCCGTGCCGCAGCCGACCTCAAGCGTGGCAGTTTCTGGTCCGGTGACCACCTCGTCCAAGAGGCGGTCGCGGCCCAGCAGGTAGTACCGCCTAGTGAAGTCGTAGATGTGCCGGGTGAGCCGGTACATCTGGTCCATGGCTGCGGCCTGATCATGGCCGACCGCCGGACGGTTGTTCGACGATGAGACCGGCTGCCTTGAAGCAGCAGGAACAGGGGCCGCGTGGTCGGACGCCACGCGATCGGAAGCCACGGGGTCGTCGGTCATGAAGGGGTCGCAGGCGTCGTTTTCTCGTAAAGGTGAAACATGCCATAAATCGCCGAACGGTCCTGCGGGTGTAGCCGCTTTGATTCGTCGATGTTGTACCGGAACTGGCTGCCCGTCTCTGGAGAGAGTGCTTCTTCAACCGGAGAACGCTCCCCTGCCGTGCGGAAAATAACCCGAGTGGTATCGTCGCCGACTCGGGCTATCAGGCTCCAGAGGTCTTCAATGACATCAGGCGGCATCCAGTCTTGGCTGTCAAGCAGGATGAAGCTGTTGAGGGAACCTGGTTCGGCCTTTTCGAGGTACTCACCCAACGATGCGATATGGGTTTCCACCCGATCGACCCCTGAGCGGATCGTCTCGAAGTTCTCTTCCTTGAGATAGTCGGGGATCGCCTTGCGGTTTTCATGGTCGTACCGACGTCCGAAGGCCTGCCAGGTGAAGTAGTTGTCGTCGAGCGGAAATCCGCAGGCCAGCCGTTTGATTCGCTCACGGTAGGTGTCGAATAACTTCTGGCCGTTCCCGCCAGATTCTTCGAGCATGGCCGCATGCTGACTGGGCGGGATGCCAAGGCTGTAGACCGCAACTGGCTGCCGTCCCATCCAGCGGACAATGCGATTATTGAAAAGCGGGCCAAAGTATTCTTCGAACAGTTGTTCCTGTTCTTCCTGTGACCGTGCAGTGAGGAGTCTCGCTGGGTCGCGTCCCATCCGTCGGGCGAGCCCGTGGACCACACGGAAGAACTGCCCAAGCTTTGCCTGGTTGTAGAGGCCGCGTTTGAAGTAGCCGATACGCTTCGGGCCAACCGTCTTGCCGGGCCAGTCGGTTGACTCCCAGTACGTGCGGGTGACCGGGTCGAGTTTGTCACGAAGGTATTTGCGGTACAGCGCGAGGTTGTCTTTGTGCTGGCCGTACCCGAAGAACTGATAGAAAGACTCATAGTCTGGGAGGTGCTTGGCAGCCGCCAGCTTGAGCCGGGTCAGACACATGTGGTTGTCGTTGAGGTCAACTGCAACGATGCGTTTTGGCTGATGAACCAGGTAGTTGAGGATGTTGCAGCCACCACTGGAAATGGTCAGCAGGCTCGACTCAGGCCCCAGTTGCAGTGCTTCGGCATCGACCCGGGGGTCTTCCCAGATCTGGTTGTAGACAAAGCCACGGAACCAGAGAGTAAACATCCGCTCAAGCAGGCCCCGCCGACTGGCTAGGCGATGATGGTGAACGGCCTTTTTGAGATTGGCTTCGGTTGAGGAGCCGGCGGCGAGCGTCGTCATGGACGGAAAACATCTCCCGGGAAACGGGTGGAGGCGAAGGATGCCCTGAGCCCGCCAAGTGTAGCCGAGGACCCCCGGTGGCGTCGATGCTCGGCAGGCGGTAGCGAAGAACAGCCCAAACAGATCAGGGCCGGCTGGTTTCGCCGGGTGCGGGCCGGGGTGGCCGCCGGCCCATTTCGGAGAGGAAAAGCGAGGTTGTCTCGACCAGTTCCGCTCGCTTGGCGGCAATTTCGCGGCGAGTCTGGGCGAGCTGCTCTTGGGTCTGTTTCGTACGGATGGTCAGCTTTTCGAGAGCCTGCCCGGCAAATTCAACGTCTTCCCGCCATGCGGCACGATCTTTGTCCAGCGCGGAGGCAGTCAATTTCTTCCGCTCCGCTTCTCGCGTGGTTGCCTCCAAAGCGAGACGGATGTGTTCCTCGTTGCTGGCAATCGTGTTCATCTCCAGAAGAATCTCGCGACGCAGGCCTTCAATGCCCTGGGCAGTCACGAGATCGCCGCCTGGTGACTCAAGTTGTATGCCCCGCAATCTGGTGAGTGCATCTGGTGACTGTTGCCCTGCCCCGGGGAGATCCTCAAACACAACCACCTCCGCCTTGTCAGAAGACCGCATGATTAGGGACCAGCGATCCCAGGCCCGCTTGTCATATTCATCCGGCATGGTGAGTGGATCGATGGTGACTTCCAGAACCCTGGCGTCAGCGGCCGTCACCTTTGTGACACTGAAGAGCCCCAGGAAACCCTCTTCGTCATCCGCGTTGAGGTTGAAGATGGCGAGTTCGGCCCCCTGGTTAATGGGCGCACTCTCTCCTCCGCCGGCAAGCGGGAGTTCCACCACAGCGCTACGGTTGATCTCGTAAAGCCCCGGCTTGTCGACAGCGATTTCAACCTCTGGTGGCTTAAAGAACGAGGTTCGCCAGTAGCGATTCCGCCAGGTTTCAAGGGCGATTTGCTCGCGACGTTTGACAGCAATGATTTCGTCGAGTGCCTTCAATGACTGGCTGAGTGATTTTTCCAAGGCAGCCTGGTCGAGCACCTCAAGCTGATACTTCGTGACGTTTTCGGGAATGCCTGCGGAAGCATCGGCAACGACGTAGTAGTCGACTCCCCGGGAGATTTTGTCAGTAATGACGCCCCCGACTGCTTCAATATCTTCCAGCAGTTCCTGTCGTGCCATCTGTTGAGCGTCAGTCGCGTCTTCGTCTCGCTTGGCAAACGTGAGTGTCTTGCCAGCCAATGGCCCGAAGATGGTGGTTTTCAGTTCAGCCTGCGTTTGCCGAATCTTTTCCCGCCAGACACGCTCCCGTTCGGCGACACGGCCGGCAAGGTAAATGAAACCGACCGCCGTGAGGAGGGTCAGCCATGCCCCGACGAGCGTCCATACGTTGATGTTCTTCCGGCCAAGAATCAGGCCGACAGCCCCGCCCACAAGGAGCAGCAGGACGAGAACAACCAACACGATATTCATGAACTAACTCCACTGGATCAATGGCTGGGAGTATAGCCGGGCCCTCCCCGGTTGAAGCGACCCCAGTTTCCCGTCGGGATGGTCGTTGCCAGTGGGCAACGTGGGCCGCTGCCGTGTTGCCTGCCGGCAACACGGCAGGAAGGCATTTCCAGACGGGAAAATGACTGTTTTATTCGGAAACAGGCAGTTTTCCGGGGGGTGGGGGCCGCAGGGAGCAGGTGCTCGCGTTTTGGCATCAGGCCTGCATCGAGAGATGGGGTCGCGGCACCTGCCCGCAACGATGTCTCGCCACCTGCTGCCCTTGCCTGTCCGGAGATTGCTCTGCCATGCCTGCTCTTGCTGCCCCGTCGGTTCCCGTCAGCCATGCCTCGAAGCCTGCGTCACGATCGACCCGCTCGGGTGAGGAGAGCCGCTCCATCGATGACCCCATCCGTCTCTATCTTCTGCAGATGGGGGGCATCCCGTTGCTCGATCGAGAAGGAGAGGTTGCCAGTGCTCGCCGCATTGAATCCTGGCGGCAGCGGTTTCGGCACGAACTTCTCAGCAATGACCTGGTGCTACGGGCAGCTGTCCGCATCCTGGAAGGAGTTCAGGCGGGAACTGTTCGGCTTGACCGCACCCTTGAGGTGTCGGTGACGAACACGGACGAAAAACGTCGGTTGCTCAAGCGGCTGTCACCAAACCTGGAAACGCTGCACCAGCTCATGGAGGACAATCGGCGGCTGTTTCGTGAGGCGACCTCGAAGGCAATTCCGTTGGCCAAACGCCATGAAATCTGGCAGCGGCTCGTCCGGCAACGGAATAAGGCGGTGCGTCTTGTTGAAGAAATGCGGCTGCGGATTCAGCGGCTGACGCCCCTGCTCAAGCAGTTACGAGTTCTGGCCGAGCGACGGAGGACTGGCAATCGCCAGGAACAGTGTCGATTGCTTGTCAGCATGGGTGAGACCCGGCGGACACTCACCCGCCGGCTGCGGCGGTTGGCGACCTACGAGCGAAATTACGATGCTGCCAAGCGGGAGCTTGCTGCAGGGAACCTCCGGCTGGTGATTTCGATTGCCAAGCGGTACCGCAATCGAGGGCTGGCGTTTCTGGACCTCATTCAAGAGGGGAATGCCGGGCTCATGCGGGCAGTCGACAAATTTGAGCATGCCCGGGGCTTCAAGTTCTCGACGTACGCAACCTGGTGGATCAGGCAGGCAATCACACGGGCCATTGCCGACCAGAGCAGAACAATTCGCATGCCTGTCCACATGGTTGACGCCATGGGGAAATTGCGGAATGTCACCCGGGATTTTCTCCAAGAAAATGGGCGAGAGCCCACGGTGGAGGAATTGGCAGCCCGGTCGGGCATGCCCGTCGAAGAGGTCTGCTGCATCGAGAAGATTGCCAACCGGCTGATATCTTTGGACCAACCGGTCGGCGACAGCGAAGAAAATTCGCCAGCAGACTATGTCCGCGACAGCCGTGTGGATGACCCGCTTCGTGGCATCAATCAGGCTGCGCTGAAGGCCACGATTGGCAGGGTTCTTGATGCCCTGTCGTATCGGGAGCGGGAAATCCTGCGGCTGCGATTCGGCCTCGCCGATGGCTACTGCTATACCCTCGAAGAGGTCGGCACCATTTTTAGCGTCACCCGTGAGCGTGTCCGGCAGATCGAGGCCAAGGCGGTCGAGAAACTCCGCCAGCCCGGCTTCCATGCCGACCTGGCGGGATTTGTCGAAGACGGCCTGCTCGAGAAAGTGAGCACTCTCGGGCCGCACCGAGGGCGGGGGACGGTCGATACCCGCTCGCGTCCCAGCCGCCCTGCCGACGGCACTAGGCCGACTTTGCCTCGTCGAGAGCCTGCTGCAGTTTCTCTTTCGTCTGAACGCCCATGAACTGCTGAACGAGTTGCCCACCCTTGAAGATCATGATTGCGGGAATGCTCGATACGTTGTAGTTCATGGCAAGACTGCCATTGTCGTCGACATTGACTTTGCCAATGCGGAACGTGCCGGCATTTTCAGCGGCCAGTTCCTCGATGACCGGGCCAATCATGCGGCAGGGGCCGCACCAGGGGGCCCAGAAGTCAACCAGCACCGGTACGGGTGAGTCGAGGACCTCCTGCTGGAAGTTGGCATCGGTGAACTCCATCGCATTTCCCATCGTCTTCTCCTTGGGGTATCCGGGGGGCTTCGGCGGCGTTCGACGAGCTGATGAAAGCCCGCAGCAGACGCTCCGCTGGACGCAATCGCCATGGGCGGCGAGTATAGCAGGCTGAAGGAAACTCAGCGGGAGATGCCGGGCGGAGCCGCGCGGTCATCCCCCCCTGCCCTGCCTTGTGAGTGGACGCATCAAACCCATGAGAAATGACGGATTGCCCCGGGTGGATACTGCCGACAGGCCAGGATCTTGGTGTTGGCTGGTCGCCCGTGATGCTGAAGGAGAGGTTCGTGGAGGCGTCAGCCCGCTGCCCGGGGGAAACGCTGGTGGAATTCCCTCGGCCGCCAGCCCGCTAAGCGGCATCGCAGTTGAGGCAGCAGGGTTCAACTACAAAGACGCTCTGGCCTGCGAAGGTCATCCTGGTGTTGCTCGTCGGCTCCCGCTGGTGCCAGGAATTGACGTGGCCGGCGTGCTTCGCACGAAGGCTGGTGACCTGGAGGCTGGCACCCCTGTTGTCGTAACCGGCAATGGCCTCGGCGAGTCTCGCCATGGCGGTTTTGCTACTGAAGTCTGGGTGGACCCCGAAGCAATCATCAAGCGGCCGGCAACGCTCTCGGCTGAGGCGGCCATGGCGCTGGGAACGGCCGGCCTGACGGCGGTCTTGGCCACAGATCGGCTTGCGGCGGTGATCGGGTGGCAAGCCGGGCGGAGCCAGCCAGCGACGCCGACCTGGCTGGTGACCGGTGCCAGCGGCGGGGTGGGCATGCTGGCGGTCGCCGCAGCCGCCCGTGCGGGCCATCATGTCATCGCCTGCACCCGCAAGACGGGTGTTGAAGAAACCTTACGCGGCCTGGGGGCCCAATCGGTCATCACACCCGCAGCCGCCGTGGCCTCTGGCAACAAGCCGTTGGCCAGTGGTCGCTACCTGGCGGTGATTGACACGGTGGGTGGTGACCTGCTGGCCGATCTGCTTCGGCTGGTGCAGCCAGGTGGTGCGGTGGCCAGCATCGGAAATGCCGGCGGCGCGGAGCTTCAGACCACGGTTTTTCCGTTTATCCTGCGGGGTGTCACCCTGACTGGTATTGATGCAGCCGGCCTCCCTTCTCAGGCCGACCGTCGCCGGCTCTGGCCCCGTCTTGCTGACCTCTGGCCGCAGGTTGCTGACCAGTTTCCAGTCTGCCGCCTGCCGCTCGATGAGGTTGGTGGCTGGGCCAGGAAAATGCGGGCCGGTGAAACCAGTGGTCGTGCCGTCGTGATCCCCAGCCTGCTCACTCGGACGGAAGCGTGATGCACTCGATCAATCTTACTGCCGCCTGGAGCAGTTTCCCGGTCGCGGAGGAGAGCCGCGGGTGGGCCCGCTGGTTTGGTGAGCCGACGAATGTGGCTTCGCCCGAGCAGGTCTGGTTGGTT
>Ga0075475_10001073_pt1 | contig 13345 bp, 10 predicted proteins | sample DEB08_DNA_10_FD_76342 | JGI IMG/M metagenome (GOLD analysis project Ga0075475, IMG submission 76342) | Aqueous microbial communities from the Delaware River and Bay under freshwater to marine salinity gradient to study organic matter... | ecosystem: Environmental > Aquatic > Marine > Coastal ... | reverse complement strand
GAGAACGGACGAGGGCGGGTCGGGCGCGCGGCGTAGGTCGCGTTTCGGCCGCTTTGACCGCGGTGCATCGGACGGTGATCCGATTCACCGATCATGCGCCCCGTTTCCGAGACATCGGTCCCGACCCGTACGGTTCAACTGCATCGGGATTTCAACGATCGCCTGCCGCCCGCGCGGCAGGTGTTCTATGTGGCGCCGGACGATCCTTGGGCGCGATGGACCAACAGTGGTATCAGCGCTCGTCTGACCAGAGGACTCCTCGATCGGAATCTGCTCGCCGGTGCGATCTCCCGAAACGCCCGCTTCGCCATGAACCTCCTGTCGCCTCCGCCAACCTCGCGTTGGCGAAGGAAGTTGATGGACTCGCCGCTGTTTCGGCGCGGCTCCCACTGGCGGAACGAAGGGCAGGGCGCGATCGGTCGGCGCCTTCGTCGACTTCCCGAAGGCGCGAGCGTGCTCTACCACTACGTCTATCCCGAGCACGACGACACCCTCCCGATCCGCCGGTTTCTGCTGCAGGACCTCGCGGCGGGCCAGGCTCATGAACGCGCCGCCTTCGGCCACACCGATCCATCTCGGCGCGAGGCGGACATGGAACGGCAGCGAACCCAGAACCTCGCCGCCGACGGGACCATCTCGTTCGGCAACTTCGTGGGCGAGGCGTTCGAGGCCGACTACGGCATTCCCCGAAGCCGCGTGACCGCGATCGGCTGCGGCCCGATCCTTCGGCCGAGCGGACTTCCCCAGACCGATCTCGCCCGCTACCGCCGGCGTCGCCTGCTGTTCGTGGGCCGCGACTGGGAACGCAAGGGCGGTCCGCTCCTGCTCGAGGCGTTCTCGTTGCTTCGGGACGTCTTCCCCGACGCGACGCTCACGGTGGTGGGCGTGCGCGATCGCGAGATCGATGCCCCGGGCGTGCGGCAGATCCCCTTCGCGACCGGACGAGACCTCGAGCGTCTGTTCCTCGAGGCGTCGGCGTTCTGCATGCCGTCGGAATGCGAGACGTGGGGGCTGGTCTACAGCGAGGCGGCGCACCTTGCGACGCCGATCGTGGGCTTCCGCGAGTGGGCGCTGCCGGACATCGTCCTCGACGGCATCACCGGCCTCATCGCCGAGGAGCGCAGCGCCGCCGGCCTCGCCGCGTCGCTGATCGAGGCGTTCGAGGATCCCGAGCAGCTGCAGTCGATGGGCCAAGCCGCGCTCGTCTACGCCCGCGAGAGCCTCGACTGGCCCGTGGTGCTCGATCGTCTGCAGGCGGCGATGCTGCCGGAGACCTGGAGCGGCGACACGCCGCTGCCGCTCGGCGCAGTGCCTGCAGCGCTCGAGACCGCACCGGTGCTTCCGAGCCGTCGGGCCGCTTGAGGCGGCACCGAGCTCGTGCGACGGATCCGCGAGGCCGTGTGCCGCGGACCGCGTTCGACGCGGGTTCGCAGGTGGGTGCCGCTCATGGTGTCGGCACGCGGCTCGAAGGCGAATGTCGGGGAGGAGTCGAGGACGGGCTCGCGCCCACGCGTGGCCCGGGCGAGAGTTCGCGAGCTTCCGAAGTCTCCGGCGACGGCGATCCGCCCCGATGGCTACGGTTCCGCCATAATCGGTCGGTGCCGGTGTTCGTCGATCGGAGGCGACGCCCGGCACCCCGACCCGTTCCTCGCCTGGAGTCAGACATGTCCCGACCCGTTCTTCGCCGCACGACGCTGGTCGCCCTCGCGATCGCACTGCCCGCGGCCGCCCTCGCCCTCGCGCCTCGATCCTCGGCACCTTCGGTCTCGCCGATCCCGGAGAAGGCCGTCGGCACCTACAAGATCGACCGTGTGCACTCGAGTTGCCAGTTCAGGGTCGAGCATCTCGCCGCGAGCCGGTTCTGGGGCCGCTTCGACGACGTGCTGGGCACCATGACCGTCTCTCCGGGTTCGCTCGAGTTCGACGTCCGGATCCCGATCGGCAGCGTCCACTCCGGCGACGGCAAGCTCGACAATCATCTCAAGGGCCCGGACTTCTTCAACATGAAGGAGTTCCCGGAGATGACCTTCAAGAGCACCAACGCGACGCCCGTCGAAGGCAACATCTGGAAGGTCGAAGGCGAGATCACGTTGCTCGGCGTCACCAAGCCGATCACCGCGATGGTCGAGTGGATCGGGTACTCCGAGCCCTACGGCAAGCGGCTGATCGGCTTCGAGGCACGGTTCACGGTCACCCGGAGCGACTTCGGCATGTCCTACCAGGTCGACGAGGGTGGTCTGGGCGACGACGTCGAGATCATCGTCGGCCTGGAAGGTCTCGCGTCCTAGACCTGCCCGCACTTGGCACGAAGGACATCGACGAGGTCCTTCGCCTCATGGCCGGTTGAACGTTCGGAGTCGCCGAGATGAGTCCTGCAGAAGCCGTGCTCGAGGGCGTGCTCTTGCCGATGGCGGCGGGGCTGCTGCCGCTTGCGATCGGTATGCGTCTCTGGCGCCGAGAGAGTCCCCGGAATCCCAGCGGATGGGGCTTGGCGGTTGCGGCGGCCATCACCTTCGCGTTCGCGCTGTGGGCGCAGGAGGGCGACAAGCTCTGGGAGTTGCGTCAGAAGTGGCAGTGGCTCTGGGTGGTCGGCGGGGCCGCGGCGGGGGTGGCGGTCGCGACCTCGCTGCTCCGGCACTTCGCACCGAGACTGCCCGCGGCGATCGTCGGAACGCTGCTTGCACTGCTCTGCGGCATCGCGACGGTCCTGATGCTGAGGCCACCTGGCTTCGACGAGACCGCCGATCGTGCGGTCGTGCTGCTGGTGGTCGCTGGGTCGGCCTGGTGCCTGACGTGGCCGAGCGTGCGTCGATCGGACGACGACGACCCCGCCTTGCCGGGAGCCGGGTGGGCCGATGGGGTCGCGTTCTGGTTGGCCGGGTCGGGACTCTCGGGCGTCGTGCTCGTCTCGGGGTTCGCGAAGCTGGCCATTCCGCTCGGTGCGATGGCGGCACTGTCGATGGCCGCGGGAGTGCTGGCGATCCGCGGACGACGCGATCTCGGCTTTGCGGGTCTCGCGACGCTCTCGACGGTGCTGGCAAGCGCCGCCATCGTCGGATGGGCCTACGACCTGGTCGGCATTCCCGGTTGGAGCTTCCTCGCCCTGGCGGTGGCGCCGGTGGCGATGCGGACTCCGCTGCCGCGACGATTCCGATTCCGTTCACTGCTACGCCTCGCCATCGTGCTGGCGGTCGTGGGCGTCGCCTCGGGGACCGCGGTCGTCGAGAGTGGCGTGTTCGACTCCGGCGACGGAGACGACGGCTCGGAGTACGACTACGACTACGGGTACTGACGACCCGGTCGACTCTTGAAGGTCGACGACCGTTGCCCGCCGGGGTCGCCGAGCGCCGCGTCGGCTGGATCCGGAGCCGCCCGTCCGCCGAATCCGCGATCGGCCACGTTCGAGTACCCACCCGCGGCACCGGAAGCCGCCTCGCCGCGTTCATCACCGTCCTTCACGGAGACCGACATGATCAGACCGAACACTCGCAATGGACTTCTCCTCGCCCTGGCCGTCGCGATGCCTGCTGCGGCGCTGGCTCTTGCGCCGCGACAAGCCGGCTCGGAAGTGCCGATCACCGCCACTGAAGCATCGGGTGCCTACACCGTCGACGGCGTCCACTCCAACGCCCACTTCAAGGTCCAGCATCTCGGAGCAGGCATGTTCTGGGGCCGTTTCGACGACGTGAAGGGATCGATGAACTACACGCCGGGTCCCACCGGGACGCTCGACTTCGACATCCAGATCCCCATCGCGGGCGTTCACAGCGGCAACGACAACCTCGACAAGCATCTGTTGAGCCCGGACTTCTTCAACGCGACGGAGTTTCCGGAGATGGCCTTCAAGAGCACCAAGGCGAGCCCCGCAGGCAACGGCATGTGGAAGGTCGACGGCGACCTGACGCTGCTCGGCACGACGAAGCCCGTCTCCGCGATGGTCGAGTTCACCGGGGCCGCGGACAAGGGTCGTGGCATGCGGATCGGCTTCGAGGCGGCCTTCACGATCAAGCGCAGCGAGTTCGGGATGAGCTACGGCGTCGAGAGCGGATCGCTCGGCGACAAGGTCGTCGTGGTGGTCGGCCTCGAGGGCGTCAAGGCGAAGGCCGGCTCCTGAGTCCGCACGGCGGTCCCCCGACGAATGGGGAGAGGGCGCCTCGGCGTCCTCTCCCTTCCTTCTGCGCGAAGCCGCCTTCCCGGACACGTTCGGAGTCGACTACCGTCCTCCCCATGAAGGCCGGCGAGTCGGGCACGATCGAGATCCGCGTTCGTTATGCCGAGTGCGATCCCATGGGCGTCGCACACCACTCCGCGTATGCGCCGTGGTTCGAGATGGGCCGGACGGAGCTGCTTCGATCCTCCGGCGGCAACTACCGCGATCTCGAGGCGGCGGGCGTGCTGCTGGCGGTCGTCAAGCTGTCGATCCGCTACAAGCGACCGGCCCGCTACGACGACCTGCTTGCGCTCGAGACCCGCGTCGCGAGCCTCGGGCACGTCAAGATCGAGCACGAGTACGAGCTTCGTCTCGGCGACGAGGTGCTTGCGACCGCGGAGACCACGCTCGCATGCATCGATCGGGAGGGTCGGGCCCGGCCGCTGCCGGCAAGTCTGACGAACCCGTCGGATTGAGGTCGGCTTCGCCCCGGAGCGAAGGACCCCACCAACGACGCCGAAGACGACCTCAGCGGGCCGTCGCCTCGGCCCGCACCTCGCGGAGCACCGTCACCTTGATCTCGCCGGGGAAGGTCATCTCCTCCTCGACCCGCTTGGCGATCGCGGTGGCGATCGCGAAGGTCTGGACGTCGTCGGCCTTCTTCGCATCGACGATGACCCGCACCTCGCGGCCCGCCTGGATCGCATGGGCCTCGTCGACGAACGGTTGCTCCATGGCGATGCCTTCGAGCTGCTCGAGGCGCTTGATGTAGAGCTCCATCGACTCGCGGCGGGCTCCCGGTCGGGCGCCGGAGACCGCGTCGGCGGCCATCACGATCGGCGTGTACGGCGTCGTCGCGGCGATGTCGCCGTGGTGGCCTCCGATGGCGTTGAGCACCGCTTCGGACTTCTCGCCGTGCTTGCGGGCGAACTCCATGCCGATCGCCGGATGGCCGCCCTCCATCTCGTGGTCCATCGCCTTGCCGATGTCGTGGAGGAAGCCGCAGCGACGCGCAATCTGTCCGTCGAGACCGAGCTGGTCGGCGATGATCTGACTGAGATACGCCACCTCCATCGAGTGGCGAAGCACGTTCTGTCCGTAGCTCGTGCGGAAGTGGAGCTTGCCCATCGCCTCGACGATCTTGGGATTCAGGCCGCGGATGTTGGCCTCGAGCACCGCCTCGTTGCCGTGCTTGACGATCCGCTCGGAGATGTCGCGCCTGGTCTGCTCGACGATCTCCTCGATGCGGGAGGGATGCACCCGGCCGTCGGCCACGAGCTTCTGGAGACTCTCCGCGGCGATCGCCTGACGAACGCGGTCGAAGCAGGAGACGCTGATCACGCCGGGCGTGTCGTCGACGAGGATGTCCGCGCCCGTGGCCTTCTCGATCGCTCGAATGTTGCGTCCTTCGCGGCCGATGATCCGGCCCTTCATGTCGTCGGAGGGGATCTTGATCGAGCGGACGGTGCTGTCGGCGACGTGCTCGGCGGCGAAGCGCTGGATCGCCTGCAGGGTGATCTCGCGGGATCGCTCGAGGGCCTTCTGCTCGGCCTCCTCGATGACCTCGCGGGTCAGGGCGGCGGCGTCGTGCTCGGCCTCGACCCGCACTTCGGCCATGAACGCCTCGCGAGCCTCCTCGGTCGTCATCTTCGCGACCTCGGACAGGCGCCGTGAGAGATCGTCCCGCAGGCCGTCGATGGCGGACTCCCGCTCGTCGAGCCCTCGATCGCGGTTGTCGAGTTCCCGCGCACGCGCGTCGAGTCCCTGTTCCCGCACGCCGAGGTCCTCCATCTTCCGATCGAGGTTGTCCTCGCGCTTGGCGAGACGGTTCTGGCTCTGCTTGATCTCCGCAAGGGTCTCCGCCACCTCCTTGTCGAAGGCGTCCCGGCGTTCGGCGGCCTTGCGCTCGGCCTCGAGCGCCGCCGACTTGGTCAGGGAGTCCGCTTCGGCGCGAGCGTCGCGGACGATTCGCTCGGCATCGGCGGCGGCCTGTCGTCGCCGGGGCGCGAGGATGGCGGCGGCGATGGCGGCGCCCACCAGCAGGGCGACGAGTCCGGTGACGACGAGTTCGATGGGGGGCACGTCAAACCTCCTCGCAAGGCCCAGCCGGCGTGCGGCTGAGCGATCGATTCACGAACGCGTGGAGAAGCGCGTTCGCCGAGCGAAGGAGGTTCGGACCGATCAGCGAATCAGGCGTGTGGTTCGGACGGGGCGGATCCCCTCCGATCCGGGACTCCGGGCGTCGGCGAGACTCGAGACTCGAACGACGACGGCCCATCCCCATCCGATCCGATGTTCGCGGAGGAGCGGTTCGGATCGTGCAAGGAGATGCGGTTCATGGGATTGGAAACTCAAGACACGCGCTGCAATCGAAAGAAATCTATCTCCGAGCCCGATGCCGACTTCCGCGTTCGTACGAGCGCGTGGCCATGTGGCAGGTCTCGGGGCCGCGAGATGCGGCGATATCGGTGATCGGCCCGCTCCTTCGGCGGGCAGTCCGTCAAGCCCGACCTCCGGGTCGGGTGAAGCATCGGTAGTATTGCCGCTGCGGGGTGCCTGTCAAGGATTCACGCGACCTGCCGGGAGCCACCTGGACTGTCGCAAGCTTCTTTCCAGAAGGCATTTGCATCACGCATCGTGGACTCCGCCGACATGCCCGCTGCGCTTGATCGACTGCTTCGCCTCCTGCCGCTCAACCCGGTGGCGATTCGTCTGGTCGAGGGGGGAAGCCGCCGCCTGAGGCACCTCTACCTGCGGTCGGGATACCTCGCCGCCATGATGGTGCTTCTGCTCCTGGCCCTTCTGGGTCCCAGCACCTCCCTGCGAGAACTCGCCCAGCGGGCCGCGTCGGCGTTCACGCTGGTGAGCTTCGGCCAGGTGGCGCTGATCTGCCTGTTGACCCCGATCTTCATGGCCGGGGCCATCGCTCAGGAGGCCAGTCCCCGCACCTGGGACATCCTGCTGACGACGCCCCTGCGGCCGCTGCAGATCGTGCTGGGCAACCTGTTCGGACGCCTGTTCTTCGTCCTGGCGCTGCTCGTCTCGACGCTGCCGCTCTTCGTCTTCACGCAGGCCTTCGGCGGCGTGCCCGGTGCAAGCATCGCCGCGAGCTACGCGATCGCCGCCGTCAGCGCCCTCGCGGTCGCTGCGGTTGCGGTCACCCTGGCGGTCACTCGAACCGCCGGCCGGCGGGCGGTGCTGGTCTTCTACGTCACGGTGATGATGGTCCTCGCCCTGACCTACGCGGGCGATCTCTGGCTTCGGCAGCCGGTGGCGGTTGGCAGCACGACCATGCGGACCACGGTCCTGACACCGCTCAACCCGTTCCTCGCGCTCGAGGCGGAGCTGCTGAGCAACCGCTACGAGGCCTGGGATCCCGCGACCGCCCCCGGTGGACTGCTGGGAAGGCTGTGGCTGGGTTCTCCGACCGCCTGCTTCATCTGGCTCGGCGTCCTCTCGAGCACGGCGTTGGCGATCTTCGGATCGCTGCGGGTTCGGGCCATCGGGGAACGACCGCTGCGATCGCGGCGACGCGGCAGCTGGCTGGGTCGGCCGGTCGAGGCGCTGCGGAGCCGACGTCGGATCGGGGCCAACCCCGTCGCCTGGCGTGAGCGGACGTTGCGGGGCCTGACCGTGGGGGGGCTCTTCGGTCGATTCGCCTTCGCGCTGGTGGGGATCGCCGCGGCGTTGCTGCTTCTGCTGCTGCACCGACAGGGAACCATCGACACGTACGGACTGCGCCTGGCGCTGGTGGCCGCGGTGGGAGCGGAGGTGTTCGTGATCGTGTTGACCGCCCTGAATCTGGCCGCGACCTCGGTGAGTCGGGAGCGGGAGGACGGAAGTCTCGACATCATCCTGACGACGCCGATCCAACCCGGACCCTATCTCGCGGGCAAGTTGCAGGGGCTGGTGCAGATCCTGCTACCGATGATGCTCGTTCCCGTGGCGACGCTGGGACTCGCGTCGCTCTACGTGGCCACGGGCGGCTTCGGCGGCGATGTCGAGGTCACCGTCAGCGACGCGGTCGGAGTCGGTGCGGTGACGGTTCCCCTGGTGCTGCCCGAGGCGGCGCTCGAACTGGCGGTGGTGCTGACGGGCTTCGTCGGCTTCGCGGTGATGGTCGGCCTGCAGTGGTCGATCAAGAGTCGCGGGAGCATCGGTGCGGTCGTCGGTGCGGTCGGGATCCTGATCGTGATCGCCGGCGTGCTTGGGCTCTGCGGGGCGGGGGCCGGTCGCAGCATTCCCGTCGTCGGTGCGGCGATGGCGGCGTTGGCGCCGGGCAACCTCGTGGTCGCCGCGGTGTTCCCCGCGTCGGCGATGCCGGCCTCGATCGGAGATCCCGGCGCCGCCCGCGTGGCGCTCGCCGTGGGTTCGCTGATCTCGGCGGGTCTCTGGGCGAGCCTGGTCTACGCGACCCATGCCCACCTGAAGCGGACGTTCATGGCGACGGTGCGGCAACTCGCCGGGATGAACTGATCTTCGCGACGCTCGAATCGAGACGACGGTCGCCGTTCGGGGAACACCGCCCTCGGCCTCGGGCGACCCGGGCGCGACGGCCACGGGGCTTCGGTCGTCGTCGCGTCGGCGACGGCGAGGGATCCGGGCCTCGACTCAGCCCCAGTTGGCCAGCAGGATCGTCAGGTCTGCACCACCGACGGTGCCGTCGTCGTTGAGATCGCCCGGGCCGGGCTGCCCCCAGTCGGCCAGCAGGATCGTCAGATCGGCGCCATCCACGACGCCGTCGCCGTTGAGGTCGCCGACGATCGACGCGGTCAGGTCGATCTCCGCTGCATCCATGTCGACCGGAGCGCTCATGCCGGTCTGCATCCACAGATCGTGCAGCACCTCGCCGCGGTCGTTGGTGACGTTGGCGTCGCGAAGGAACTCGATGTATTCGCGGGAGCTGGTCTGGTAGTAGAGGATCGCGACGGCCCGCGCGGCGCCGGCGGGAATCAGGTACTCGGTGTCGTCCCAGTACTGGCCGTCCTCGTAGTGGTAGTCCACCGGCTCGGCCTGCACGCTCTCGAATCCCGTGTTGGTGAAGCCCCGCGGCGGGATGCGGTTGTCGGAGATCACCTTGTTGTTGAGTGCGAGGTGGAAGCTCTTGCCCTCGGGCAGACCGGTGTAGCCCGCGACGTCGGAGTCGAGTCCGTGCTTGGCCTCCCAGATCTTGGTGCCCTCGACCTCGAGGGTCGCGGTGTCGAAGTCGTAGCCGCCGCTCTCGGCGACGATCTGGTCCTTCGCGTCGAGGAAGCGCACGTTGAGCCACATCCGACGACCTTCCGGATACCCGGTGGGAAGCTTGTGCCCGGTCTGGTTGACGATGCGAACCCGCAGCAGGTCGCCCTCCTGGGACAGTTCCATGTCCGAGGCGTTGCGCAGACTCTGCAGGGTGCGGCTCTTCGCCTCGTCGACCCGCTCCTGCGTCACGCCGAGGAAGTCCGCCTCGTCGCCCAGCGACAGCCGGATCGCTTCCATGACCCAGGTGTTGGCCCCGTTGAAGGCGTGCTGGGGCAGATGCTGGCGTTCGAAGAACGGCGGGTTCTCCCAGAACGCGCAACCGCCGCCGACCTGGTCGGGCATGTGGCAGTCCTGGCAGGAGCTGATCACGCCGTTGGGGTGGTTGCCGCCGAAGCGATCGTCGTCGAACTCGACGCCCGTCGTGGCGAACTGGCTCATGCTCCACTCGCTGTAGGTCCGCTGCTCGGGGAACATGTCGCGAGGGTTCTGTGTGGGATGCGGGGCGTCGAGCGCCGCCAGGGGATAGCGCACCTCGCCGGTCTTCTTGTCCACGGTCCTCATGGTGAGCGGGTTGCTCACGTCGTGGCAGGTCGCGCAGAACTCGCTGGTGGTGTGGAAGGGCGAACTGATCAGACGGATGGGAGCGCCGAGGGCGTCGAGTCCGTGCAGGTTCTGCGGCACGTCGTCGGCAGGGGCCCGACGGCTGTCGACCGGATCGACGACGTAGCGGGCGTTGCCGAATCCCGCGGGCAACAGGCCCTGCTTGGCGAGCGACGAAAGCACCGACGTGTCGGGATCGGGTTCGTCGCCGGGATAGCCCGACGCCGGAAGATCATCTGGCACCGGGTTCACGACGCGGTGGCAGAAGTTGCAGTTGACCCCGTCGAAGTCGGCGAACTCGAAGTGGTCGGTCGTGCCGTCGAAGGACCTCCCGCCGAGCCACGCACCCGGGGCGTGGCAGCGGATGCAGGTCTCGCCGCCGGTGTTCACGTCCTGGTTGGCGATCGCCAGCGCCGCGTGCCAGACCGGGTCCCGGGCCGATTGGCCCTTGAGGCTGACCACCCACGTGTCGTAGGGCGCATCCTCGGGGTCGTAGTCGGAGTGGCAGTAGGTGCAGGAGAAGCTCTCGACGATCGGCTGCAGCTCAAAGGGATTCTCGTCGGGCTGGGTACCCGGCTGGAAGAAGTCCTCCGGCGTCGCCGGAATCTGGACCTGACCTCCGGGGGGCGACCCGGTCGCAGCCAGAAGCGCGGGGACGCTCAACGCCACGGCGCCACCAACCAGCGCAAGGTGGTGCATGCGAAGTCGCCGCATCGGACCGGGAAGGAGACTGGAGGGTCGAGTGGTCATCTCTAACAGGAAGCGGGGTTGCGCCGCGGGCGGCGATGATGGTCCGGGGAGACGGGGGGCATCAAGCACCCATCAAACCGCCTCGATCGCATTGTTTCAAAAGTTCCAGAATCGACGTGCTAGTCGTTGATGAGGGTAGCTTCGGAACGGCCAAGGGCGACTCCGATCCCATCAATTCGGGCGGAAGTCGTCCCGGGTTCGTCGCAACCCGAGGCTCCGCCAAGAGCTCCCGGCCGATTCCGCTGGAGAACCGGTGCGATCGAGGCAGATCGACCCCGCCTCGCGACCCTGGGCCCGGGCTTCACGGAGCGAGGTCCCGTGCGGTCCCCGGAGAGTTGCCGGAGGCCATGAGGGCAGGATCGCGCTCGATCGGTGGGAATGGGGGTCCGATAGACTCCGGCCATGCAGACTCCTCGGGCGTCACGGCGTCTCCGGCAGCGTGCTCGCGGTGCGGTTCGACTGGCGTCGCTGGTTCTCATCGCCGTCGCCGGTGGAGCGTGCACGAGCGTTCCCGACGCGCCTCGGGCTCTCGTGGTGCCGAGCGATCGCTACGACGCGGTCTTCGATGCCGCCGTGGACACCGCCCGCGACGCCGGGCTTCCGCCGCTGGTGCGGGATCGGACGGCCGGCGTCATCGAGACGGAGACCCGCATCGCGGGATCGCTGCTCGAACCCTGGCTCTGGGGTGAGGAATCGCTGGCGCAGGCCACCGAGAACACGCTGTTGTTCCAGCGTCGGCGGGCCCGCATCGAGTTCTCGCCGGAGGTTCCTGCGAGCGCACGCCTTCGGGGTGCGGACCGGCCGCTGCCGGAGCCCGGCGTCGCCGGCGCGGCGGCGACGCCTTTGGATCTTCGATCGGATTCTGGCCCACTCGAGGTGCGGGTGCGTGTCTTCGTCGAGCGCGCGTTCGTGCCCAACCTGAACATGAGCAGCTACAGCCGGATCCTCTCGACCCGATACAGCACACCGCTCGATCCGGCGGAAGAGACATGGACTCCGGTGGGGCGGGATCGCGCCTGGGAGGCGCGGATCCTCGCGGATCTCGGCCGACGCATGAACCTCGTCGCGGTCGCCGAGGACGGTCGGCCGAGTTCCTGAGCCTTCGGTACCCCAGAGCGATTCAGGCGAGTTCGATGCGGGGATCCACCCAGCGGTACAGGACGTCGACGGCCAGGTTCATGCAGACCAGGAGCGTCGAGTACACGAGGACCACGCCCATGATCAGCGTGAGGTCCTTGTTGAGAACCGCCTCGACGAAGTGCCTGCCGATGCCGGGGATCGAGAAGACCTTCTCGACGACGAACGATCCGGTCAGCACCGCCGCCGATGCGGGGCCGAGATAGCTCAGCACGGGAAGAAACGCGTTGCGCAAGGCGTGATGCCACGCGGCACCCGCCCGCGAACGCCCCTTGGCTCGCGCCGTGCGGACATGGTCGGAGGTCATCTGCTCGATGAGTCCGAAACGGAGCAGCCTCGCGACATAGGCCGCGAGCGGCAGGGACAGGGCCAACGCCGGCAGCCAGACGTGCGAAAGGCCGCCCCAGCCCGCGACCGGCGCAAGTCCCCACGACACCGCGAGCCAGACGAGCAGGCCGGCCCCGACCACGAACGAGGGCACGCTGATTCCCAGCAACGCGATCGCCTGCGTCACCAGATCGAGTGGGGAGTCCGGGCGCAGGCCGCCGACGAGTCCGGCGGCGACGCCGATCGCCAGGCCGATCAGGATCGCGGCGAGACCCAGCGTCAACGACACCGGCAGACCCGCCGCGAGGATCTCGTTGACGGTCAGATCGCGCTGTCGAAGGCTCGGCCCGAGATCGAACACCCGCTCGCTTCGACCTCGCAACCAGTCGAGGCCCGAGGCGCCGGCGAGATAGTCGGCGGCGAACGCGACCGGATCGTCGAGGCGGTACTGGGCCCGCATGGCGCGTTCGATCTCCGGCGGCGGACGCCGTCCCTCGCCCTGTTCGAGGGGATTGCCCGGCACGATCCACGCGAGCGCGAAGGTCGCCACGAAGACGAGGCCGACGATCAGCGGAAGCTGCAGCAGGCGCCGTGCGACGAAACCGATCATGGAGTCGCCTCGACGGCGCGGACCGCCGGACCGCTGCTGCGCGAGGTCTGCAGCAGCGCGAGATCGTGATCGAGCATGGCGTGGTTCGCGAGGCCGCGCAGCCGGCCGGGTTCGTACATGTAGACGGTCACGAACCGGCAGATCGGCAGCACCGGGCAGTCCTCCTCGACGATGATCCGCTCGGCCTCCTCGAGCAGCGCGAAGCGCAGCGTGGGATCCCGCTCTCGATCCGCCTCGGCGAGCAGACCGTCCACACGGCGGCTCGAGTAGCCCCGCAGGTTGTTGCCGTCGCCGGTTCGGCAGAGGTCGAGGAAGGTGGTCGGATCGAGGAAGTCGCCGAACCATCCGCCGCGGGCGATCATGAAGTTGCCGCTGCGGAGATCCTCGCGGTAGTAGCGCTGCTCCTGTCCACGCGGAGCGATCTCGACGCCGAGCGTCGACTCCCACATCGATTCGAGCGCCAGGCAGATGTCTCGCCAGCGACTCGAGCCGGTGGAGTACAGCAGATCGATCGTCGGAAACCTCGTTCC
>Ga0075475_10001065_pt1 | contig 13377 bp, 15 predicted proteins | sample DEB08_DNA_10_FD_76342 | JGI IMG/M metagenome (GOLD analysis project Ga0075475, IMG submission 76342) | Aqueous microbial communities from the Delaware River and Bay under freshwater to marine salinity gradient to study organic matter... | ecosystem: Environmental > Aquatic > Marine > Coastal ... | reverse complement strand
TTGGATCCTACATATGGTGGATTCAAAGGGGCTCCAAAATTCATGATGCCCAACACCCTAGAATATCTGTTGCATTATGAGAGTCTTAAGCCAAGCGCAGAGATATACGAACTTCTAAAAACAAGTCTATTTAGAATGGGCTGCGGAGGTATTTTTGATCAAATCGAAGGTGGATTCTCAAGATACAGCGTAGATGATCGATGGCACATTCCCCACTTCGAAAAAATGGCTTATGACAATGCCCAACTATTAGGCCTTTACGCTGAAGCCTATCAATACTTCAATGAGCCTTTCTTCAAAGATATCGTCGCTAAAACAGCCTCATTTACCCTATCTCATTTTATTGATCCAGAATCAGGCGGATGTTTCACTGCTTACGACGCTGACTCTCTAAATACAGAAGGGATTCTTGAAGAAGGAGCCTATTACGTTTTCACTAAGGATGAATTACAAAGACAGCTAAAGGATGATTTCGAAATATTTTCGTTAGCATTTAATGTTAACGACTTTGGTCACTGGGAAAAGGGCAACTATATTCCCATTCGAACACTTACCAATTCAGATATTGCTTCTAAATTAAGCATGGATGAACGAGAGGCTTCAGAACGCTTAGAGCAAGCCATTCAACGATTGAAAGAGGTACGCAAAAGTAGAATCCCCCCTCTTCGAGATCACAAAATACTAATGAGTAATACAGCTATGGTCGCCATAGGTCTAAGCAGAGCCTGGCGATTTGCATTGCGAGATAATCAAGCAGTTAAAGGGGCCGCGATTAAAGCTATAAATTTTGTTTTAGACCGCATTAGTGAGGACGGTAGTCTTCTCAGAAACCATACAGATAAAAGGGCTTCTCTTGACGGAGTACTTGAAGATTACGCGTTTGCCATAGCGGCATTAATTGAAGGGTATGAATTATGCTTCAATGAGAATTACTTAACCGCAGCCATACAATTAAAATCCTATGTGATTGAAAATTTCAGTTCTGAAGAGGCCTTGTTTTACTTTACCTCAGCGAATAAGAGAGAACTCATACGACGAAGCATAGAAACTGAGGATAATGTTATTAGCGCATCTAACTCTGTGATGGCTGTTAATTTCTTCAAACTCTATCAACTAGGATTTGGTGAGGATCTAAAAAATAGAGCCCATGCGATGCTATCGCAAATGATGGATCGAGTAAATCAATATCCTAAAAATCATTCGAATTGGCTTCAATTATCCTTATTACTAGAAAACCCTTTTGAAGTAACCGTGATAACCGGCGAAAAGGCTTTTGAATGGTCAGAACAGCTAGATTCCACATGGATTTCTAATCGAATCATTGCAGCAAGTGAAAAATACTCGAGTCTCGGTCTCTTCAAAGATCGATTTTCAGAAAAACAAACATCTATCTTTGCATGTGTAGAAGGGAGCTGTTCATTACCTATAACAGCCCCTAACAACTACAACCCAATAAATGCACAACTATGATTGAACAAACAATAAAAAATTACGAAGAGCACCTAAAAGAGCTTATCAATTTGTTGTGGGATATTTTCCCAAATTTAGTTTCTGCCCTAATTCTAGCTTTTGTCGGATGGTGGGTGATCAAACTTATCAATATCGGTGTAGCTAAATTCTTTGAAAAAAAAGATTACGATCGCACCCTTGAGACTTTTCTAGAGGACTTCATTAATAACGGTTTAAAAGTCCTTCTTTTTGTGATGGTTATTACTCAAGTTGGAGTAGAAACCTCTTCTTTAATCGCAATGCTCGGTGCAGCCGGTCTTGCATTGGGATTAGCTCTTCAAGGATCACTTTCAAATTTTGCCGGTGGAATCCTTATTCTAATATTCAAGCCATTTAAAGTGGGAGATTTTATTTCAGCCCAAGGCAGTGAGGGTACCGTTAAACAGATTACAGTTTTTAACACTAAACTGGTAACCTTCGGAAACCAAGAGGTAATTATCCCTAACGGTAACTTATCTAACGACAAAATCACTAACTACAGCTCTGAAGGGGTTCGTAGAGAAAATTTAGTGATCGGAATCAGCTACAGCAGCAGCATCCAGAAAGCAAAAGATCTGATCCTCGAACTTTGCGCAGCGGATGAAAATATCATGACCGAAGAGGGTAAAGAAGCAATAGTTGTTGTTTCTGAGCTTGCAGATAGTTCAGTTAATCTTTCGGTTCGTTACTGGACAACAACAGAAACTTTTTGGCCAACCAAATTCAAAATGATTGAAAACATTAAGGCTAGTTTTGATCGAGAAGGAATCGAAATTCCATTCCCACACCGAGTGATGGTAGCACAAAAATAATTATCCTCGTTTCGGAGTAAGCATAAAATCTTTCAGATAAAAAGGTTCGAAGGTGATTACATTTTCGAACCTTTTTTGTTCGAAAATGTCTTCAAGCAAATTCCCAATCGACCGGGTATCTGGATAATTATCTGAGAAAAAAGTAAACTGATTGATACTCTTATGCGAGTTCAAAAAATTGTTTGTTTTAGACGCTGCATCACCAACAAAATGAATCGAATGGTCAATATATCTTTCTAGAAGATCTTTAAAAGCTTCGCTGTCTAGAATAATATTTGTAGTAGGCTCTAGCTCAGACCATGTTTTATTCTTGCGAATAAAAACCTTAACAAAAGCTTCTAAACGCCTAGCATCAATCATGGGGATAACAATCGTTTGATCTGGGACATCTAGATTAGCAGCGATTAAATCCAAACTCTCAATTGAAATAAGAGGGATATCAAGACCATAAGCTAAACCTTTGGCAGAAGAAACTCCAATTCTTAATCCAGTATAAGAACCAGGCCCTTTACCGACTGCAACGGCATCGAGTGCGGTGAATTCAACCTGAGCCTTTTGCATGACCTCTGAAATTCTAACATGAAGTTCCTCAGCATGAGTATAAGTTTCAGCGACCTGATGCCATGAAGCTAAAAGCTCGGAGTCTCTGTAAAGAGAAACCGAGCATGCTTTAGTTGAAGTATCAAATACAATAATACAAGCCATATGGCAAATATAATGGGCTTGCTCTTATTGAAGTACAGTAATCGGAATACCGAAATAGAATTCTAAAATCTTTAAACGAAAGATATAGTCATACTTTGTTCGTATCACACTAGCCTCGGCATTATCTAGACGAGCCTGAGCTTGACTAAAGTTGAATGAATTCATAAGACCCACATCAAAACGCTCCTTTGCATATTGGTAGGCTAATTTTCTAGCCTCTAACGTTTTTTGCGCCGCTTCATAAGCCTTGGCGAAAGTCTTCACATCATTATAAGCTTGGTTAACCGAATTTTCGAGATCTAGTTTTGCCTGCTCAAATTGTAGCTTTGACCTTCTAACCCCTATTTCGGCACGCTTAATGCTGTTATTTGTTGAGAATCCATTGAAAATTGGAATATTCATTGACATCCCGAAAGAGATTCCATCATTCGCTTCTAACTGAGCAACAAAATCGGGTCTTACTAAATTGAAATCATCCGAAGGGTCGTTAGGGTCTTGATTCGGATTAGCCTGAATCGTGAAACGATCACTGGCAAAGGTATTATAGTTTAAGAAGGCGTTAAGGGTCGGTAGTGCGGCACCTTTTGCAATTGCCAAGTCCTGTTCAGATAATGAAACATTCGCCTCTGACAATTTAATGTCATTTCTAAAACTCAATGCCTTATTGAAAATTTGACGTGGTGTCTTATCTAGAATATCTGAACTTGGAACTTCAAAGGACTCATCTGCGATATCAAAGTTTTCATAGTCGGTAATTTGGAGTAACTGTGCTAGCGTAATTCTCGAAAGAATAACACGAGCCTCAGCATTTACAATTGCTTGCTCCTGATTCGCGGCAGTAGCCTCAATCTCTAAAAGGTCACCCTGAGGTACTACTCCTAAATCTACTAACTCTTCTGTACGTTTTAAGTCTTGCTCAGTCACCGCATATTGAGCTTCAGCTACACGAAGTGACTCCTTCGATGATATAACACTTAAATAGGCATTAGCCACTCTTAACCGAATATCATCTTGAAGATTAGCTAATCGATATTGATTGGCTATCGTATTAATTTGAGCTCTTTGGGCTCTTTTGATATTACGAAGACCATCAAAAATGGTGTACCCAGCTGAAAGGCTAATACTTCCAGACAAAATATTACCAGCCACATTCGTTTGGGTTTGAGGGTCAAGGATTAAACCTTTACTCTCGTTCACAGATAAAGACCCATTAAATCTTGGTAAAAATTGCCCCAGAGCATCTAAATTTCCTAGTTCGGCTGACTCTAGATCTAATTCGAACTGAGCTACTGTAATATTGTTTTCTAAGGCATATTCAACACATTCAGCTAGAGACATTTTCTTTACCTGAGCAGATACGCCAATACTAAATACCGTTAATAAAAGTAATAAATATGATTTCATAGGTTGTAGTTTAAAGTTAAGAAGTACTAGTTACACTCCACGTTCTGGAGCATCTTCCTTCTCAATCTTTATTGGTTCAGTCTTGTTCCACTGCTTTACCTTATCCTCTGCAGTTAACCCATCAAGAATCTCTACGTTGATTCCATCAGAGATCCCAATAGTAATATCTCTTCTTTCAAATTTTTGCTCCCCAACTTCTACCTCAACGTAAGGTAAATCAGTTGACTTGTCAAATTGTAAAAGTGCTTCAGGTAAAACCAATATATTCTCCTTTCGTTCTAAAATCAAAGAGGCGTTAGCACTATAACCTGCTCTAACGGTAAAATCATCCTCAATAACCACATCCCCCTCAATCTTAAATTTAACTGCACCAGACTCTTCTTGACCTTTAGGAGCAATAAAGCGAAGTTTAGCATCAAATTCTTTATCCACGATAGCTCCTAGACTAACCTTTAAGGGCATTCCGACTTTAAGTTTTCCAACCTCACCTTCATCAACTTTACCTTCAAAAACCATTTTGGTTAAGTCAGCAACAGTGGCAATTGTAGTACCAGCATTAAATGAGTTTGATTGAATAACCTGATCACCCTTTTCGACTGGAATTTCAAGAATAGTACCGGTAGTAGTCGCTCTAATATTTGTATTAGCAGAAGACGAACCTCCAACAGAACCTTCCTTTATGATCTGATAATCGGCCTCTGTATTTTTTAAGTCTTGATTTGCTTGATCGAAAGCTAACTTCAGATTGTTGTAATCTTGATTCGAAATAACACCTCGTTCAAAAAGAGCTTTATTTCTTTCAAACTCAAGCTTTGTATTATTCAATCGCAATTCAGCGTTTTTTACACGTCCTTGAGCAGCAAAAAGAGATTGCTCATTAGGAACGACCTTGATCACAGCAATTAAATCACCCACCTGAACAAAATCTCCTTCATTTTTAACGAGTTCATCGATAATTCCTTGAATTTGAGGTTTGATTTCAACTTCATCCTCTGGAACCACGGTACCTGTCGCTACGGTCTTTTGTTCGATATCACCGTAGAAAGGCTGAAAAGACTCATAGGTAATTGCACCCTTGCTATTAGATTTTACAAAGAATGCTGCTGCCCATAGACCTCCTAGGGTAAGTACAGCGATTACACTCCATTTAACTGCGTTTTTCATGATAGGTATTTAATTATATAGTAATAGTGTTGATTAAATTATTCTTCTCTTAGGGCGTCAATTGGTTTTATACTTACCGCTCTCTGCGCAGGTATTAGTCCAATAAGTGTACCAAGAATGACCATTAAAGCTAATGCTCCAATCACATAGGGTATTGGAACTGTCGGATTCGTGTAAGGAAAATCACTCCCTTCAGTCAGATTATTCACTAAGTTCAGAGTTGCAGCACCTAAAATGATACCTAGTAAACCTGATACAAGGGTCAAGAAAACAGACTCTAATAAAATCAAATTTCTCACCTCAGCCGGAGTGGCTCCAAGTGCTCTTCTGACTCCAAGTTCTTTAGTTCGCTCTTTAACCGATATCAGCAGGATATTGCCGATTCCAATAACACCAGCAAGTATGGTTGCGGCTCCAATAATTAGAGATAAAAAGGTTAGTCCGTTCGCAAATCCACGAATTTGACCAAAAATCTCACCAAGATTAAATGAACCAAAAGCGCGATCATCTGTTGGGTCAACATTGTGAATCGACTTTAATACAGTCTTAACGTCCTCTTCGACTTTCACGATATCTGCATCATCAAAGGCTGCAATACTCATAAAGTCTACGTCATCCCCTTTATTGTATAGTTTATTGAAGGTGGTAAAAGGGATAAAAATATCACTATCTGATTCAAAACCTCCACCAGGAACAAACTTGTGCACTCCGACCACTCTAAAATAGATGTCGTTAATTCGAATAAAGGATCCTATAGCCTCCTCTTCATCTTCGTAAAGTTCGGTTTTAGTTCTTTCTCCAATGACACAGACTCTGCGAGACTCTTCAATATCCATTTCGTTAATGAACCTTCCGCCATCGTAGATTTTCTTTGTTGCAATCTTGGTATATACCGGGAAGTCTCCGTAAACATTATAATTTCCCGATTTCTGACCTCTAACCGTCAAAGCAGGGCCCCCACCGAAAACTCCGGTAGCATTTCTTGGAGCGATATACTGAATTTCTGGAATTCTTTTCTTTAGAACATCAATATCCCCCAATCGAAGCTGAATTCTTCGACCTGTACGAAAACCTTTATAAGGTTTACTCGTAGACTGCGACCAAGCAAACAGCGAATTCATTGCAACCGTCTCAAATTGTCTTTCAAAACCATTATCTAAACCTTTGGCAGCACCAGACATTGCGATATAGACAAAGATTCCCCAAAGCACGCCAATAACCGTTAAGAGAGTTCGTACTCGATTCTTACTAATCGAACTAAATATTTCTTGCCATGTATCGCTTTTAAATAAAAATCGCATATTATTCGCCTCTTAGTGCTACAATGGGTTTAATTCGAGCAGCACGCTTCGCGGGAATATACCCGGCGATGCTTCCGAAAATGATTAAGATTACAGTGGCTCCAATGGCGAAACCCAAATCGATATAAGGATTAGTGATAAAATAATCTTCAAGCTTGCCCCCCAGATTCTGAAGAATAGCAACACCAGCCAGCATCCCAGAGAAACCAGATAAAATAGTTATGGTGGTAGCCTCCAATAAAATTGTACTTATCACGACTCTAGGTGTTGCTCCTAAAGCTTTTCGAATTCCAATTTCTTTGGTGCGCTCCTTAACCACAAAAATCATAATATTACTTACACCAATGATACCTGCCACAATAGTACCAATGGCAAAAAACAGTGCAATAAAGCCTAAAATTTGAGCAAACTGTTGATTCTGTTTGAGTTCATCTGCAATATTTCGAATGAATATTCCACTGCGATCTTCCCTTGCGATAAATTTCTTCTCCTTGAGAAGTTTGGTAACATTTTTCTCAAGGGCCATGGCGCCAGCATAACCTATACTAGGGTTAAACCCAAGAATGATTTGCTCAATCTTATCGTTACCTTTTTCAATCAGTTGTCGGGTAGTATAAGGGATATAAATAAAGCGCTCTTCATTATCACCTCCATCATCTTGGAACACACCGATAACTTTAAATGCACTATCGCCCAAAGTGATGTATTTCCCGATAGGATCTTCGTCTTTAAATAAATCCTTGGCAACTAAACGCCCAATCACTGCATACTTCGCTCTGATATTTAGATCATTTTCATTTAAAAAACGACCTTTCATGATAATCGTCTTCTCGCTGAATTGATGGGCTGGAGCTACTGCTCTATTCGTATAGTTATTCGATTCTCCCTTATATCGCACAAGACTAGAACGAGTAATGCGGGGAGTAATGTAATCGAGAAACATTGCAAAATTTTCCTCGATATCTTTTAAGTCTGAATTATCAAATTGAATTCTTCGATTCGAAGTGTATCCCTTGTAGGGCATAGATGTTCTTCCTGGAAATACGAACAGGGTGTTCGTAGCGTCATCACCGAAGAATTTTTCAAAAGTATTCTGCAGACCATTAGTAAACCCCACCAGGATGACTACAATAAAAATCCCTAAGGCCATTGTAAACCCCGTCAAAAAGGTTCTAAGCTTATTCTTTCGAATGGTATCGAAAATCTCTTTCCAGGTATCTCTACTAAACATATTGAGAGGCGCGTACTTGGTCTACTTTTTTATCCTCAACAATCACGCCATCTTTCAAGTAGACGATTCGCTTGCACATGTGGGCGATATCCTCCTCATGAGTTACTACAAGTATGGTATTACCTTCATCATTAATTTTCTGAATGAGATCCATTACCTCGTATGAGGTTTTACTATCTAAAGCTCCAGTAGGCTCATCAGCTAAAAGAACTTTAGGATCTGCAGCCATAGCACGAGCAATAGCTACTCGCTGCTTTTGACCTCCTGACAATTCACTTGGCAAATGGTCTGCCCAAGGTTTTAGACCAACTCGATCAAGATATTCAAGGGCTGTTGCATTGCGTTCCTTTCTAGATTTACCCTGATAATATAAGGGAAGGGCAACATTCTCAACGGCTGATTTATAATTAATCAGGTTGAATGACTGAAAAATGAACCCAAGAAATTTATTTCGATATTCGGCAGCCTTTGTTTCATTTAGATCTATAATAGGCACAGAGTCTAACGTATAAGAACCTGAATTAGCTTCATCTAACATTCCTAATATGTTCAACAAAGTCGATTTACCAGAACCCGAAGAACCCATAATTGCCACCAATTCACCTTGTTCCACAGAAAAGTTGATTCCTTTTAAAACATGCAGTGAATTACTGCCCATTTGATATGACTTATGCAAGTCTTTAATTTCTATCATCGATACGAGTAGCTACGTTTATACTCTTTTAGACGACAAAGAAACTGCTTTGTTACAGCATATATTCTCCTCGCAACGTTAAAATTTGAATAAAAAGATCTTAAAGAGAGTTTTTATCTGCTAAAACCAGGAAAAGTCCTGACCACAATCGCTGAAATTTCGTTTCAGTTATCCAATAAGTACGACCCACCGAGGGATCCATGATCTGTATTTGATTCACCCTGTAGCCATACACGACTACATAGTGCCCAAGCCCCATATGGCTTAACTGAACCAGACAAGGAATACAATCGATATCAAATGATGACGATCGATAAACAAACGCTTGTATTCCTTGCTGGTCAGCTAACTTAAAAAGTTCATAAAGACTATACCCCCGTAAGCGTTTTTTACGTCTTGGAAGATTGAAGAAAAGACCATGGTACAGAAATAGACTTTTTAAGCAAGCTACTCCACAATCAAAAAAAGATTGCTGTTTAACTGAGATTAATGGGTAGCCACCCATCTCCCAATAATTATAAATAGGGCAAGTAATGCTACAAAACCTAACCCATATTGCCATTCCTTATTCATGATTGCAGTTTCTATGATAAAAATCTTGTCCTCTTTTAAAGCTTTGAACGAAAATCTCAAAAAGACCCACTTCAAGAGATTTTTTGGTTAATGCAGAGAAAATCATTGGTGATCACTAGTAAAAGATTCATAAATATATCCACTCATAAAACCGAGTAGTGTAGCATCGATAACTAGGATTACTACAAAAGGTAAGAAACCACCCCTCACCTTTTTCATTTCGGGTATTGATAAAGCTCTTTTCATTGTTATGTTTTAGAATTGAAGCGAAAGATATTCGAGCTCATTGCAATCTCTTTGCAGCATAACGAAAAAGGGAAATTAAAAGTAGAAAAGGCAGTATAAGTGTTACTGAATAATGATCAATCGAAGGAGATTGAACAAAATCAATCAATACCTCAACAAATGGACTTTCGGCAAAAAAGAATTGATAAATCAGATGAATAATACAATAAGCGACAAACAACCTCGTTAAGATTGCGTACAGTGCTAATCTAGTGAAAGACTTTTTAGCCTTTATAAACAGAATCAAATCTTTATAACTGCTTTGTGAAAGCCATCGGGTATTTGTTAAGTCAGATAGAATCCAATAACCATCTGATCGAAAAAACGGATTCATATTCCATAAAGTTTGTATGCCAATTAATAAGACCACCGTATACATCCAATCAATTTGTAAAGACAACCCAAAACCTAGTAAAAACAATATCCAAATCAATTCAAAGTAAACACCTGCTAGACCAATCTTTAATCGACTAGCTCTAGAAAGCGAATTACTTAATGAAACATCCACGAATAGAACCGGAATAAAAAAATAGAAACCCGCTCCAATACTAAAAGCACTTCCTCCTAGATTTTTATAAGCTACAGCGTGACCTAGTTCATGAATAGGAGTACTAAGTAGCACTAAAAACAATCCCCAAAATGGCAGTGGAATGTCAAGGGTGCTTTTTCCTAATACTATTCCAACAATCAATAGAGACAGAATAGATAGTAGACTAAGACCTACCATAACTTCGATTGAAAATAATTTCAAGTCTCTGAGCCACAAAAATTGATCTGAATAAATTCTTAGATCTATTCCACGTAAACCAGCATAATTAATTCGACGAAGCACCTTAGAACGAATCTCCTGTTCTTTACCTGTAAGGGCATCTAACTCCAAGATTAATTCTTGGCATTCCCCGAATGAGATAGATTTCTTAGATAACTCGTCGATTAGTTCTGCTTTAGTTCTAGGGAGGCGACAGTAGTTTAATAACTCGAATAACTCTTTACTTAACTCGTAACTGACTAATTGAGCCTTATCATTAAGCAAATGTGTTTGACCTGATATAAGCTCAAAGTGTAAAGGACAATGAAATAATTTTGAATTCATTTATACTTGGTAAAGGGAATCAACGGAGTCTCTTATCTTCTGTAAAAGCAAACTATACTCACTTATTGGCAATTCCTCGATCAATTCAGCAGCGCTATCTAAGTGATCAACGACGGTATCAATTAGTGTATTAAAAAGAGTAGATTGATAGAATTGATCAAGAGGAATGCCCTTGACAGAAGCCTTGTGAATAGCCCAGTTGAATTGTTCCTTACTCTGATCTTCATAGAAATCAGCACAATCATCATAAAGCTGAAAGGCAATAACAAATTGTCTGTGACTCTTAAGTAGCGTATCAAATCTTTGCTTTTCAAGCAGACCTAATTCTAAGAACGATATTAAGCCTAGTTCGGCATAAATGGATCGAGATAATGCGAGAGACTCATAATTGACCCAACTACTTCCTTGATGGCATAACCTATCGAGCCTTTTGTGTTTAGAAAACTCATTTGCAATTCGATCATATTGCATCCAAAAGGAATGCTTGATAGGAAAATAAGACGAAAGTCTCTTAGCGGCTTCTGTTTGAAGTGCAATAACCGTATCAATACCTTTCGCTTGATCATCTTCGATGCGATCAATATGCATCATCATTTGAAACAATAAATGACCAATAATGTCAAGGTCTTGAACCACGTGAGTCCCAATACTACCTGACAGATAGGCCTTGAATAAACTAGCATAAGATTTATAGAAAGGACTAGAACTATCTTGAGATAGCACATATACCAATTCAGGGCTCATAACAATAAGGCTTTAAAGGCTTTTTACTATCTATTGGTAATTGAAATTGATCGGCTCCGGCCAAGACCTCCGAAAATCTGAAATCTTGGAACTGAGTAATTCTCTTACTACTTCCGTCAATATAGGTAGTCATCGCTTGTTGACGACTTAACTTCTCATTAAAAATATAGGTATTAACAAGATGCAAACTCTCAATAGATAGGTTTGAGTTTACAGGCTTAAATTGTAGGAACAACTGAATTTCTATTAGTTGATTTTCATGATTAAACAATAATGAGCCAGAAATATTCATAGGCGAGATATTAGAAGCAGCTTTAAAATGATAATTCAAACCCTGTTTGTCAGGTTCTTTAGAGACAATCAAACGGTCGAAGTAGTCCTCAAATAATTTTATGAAATAGCTCATTTGAAAAGTGCGCGCGGCAAAAGATAAATCGGGAAAGGGCCCGTTGTATCTTCCAGAGAAAGAACATTTTTCTTCGGATAACCACCAATTCGATTCAAAAGCATCCGAATAGTTAAGCGGTTGTTTTAAATCTAGTTGATAGATAAGATTTCTATCGGTGGTTAAAACCGAGTGACTGCCAGCCGATAGTATCTCCCGGTACTGCACTTTATTGAATGCTGTGTGGCTTTCAGGAAGAGGCAATTCTTGCATTGATTTCAACATTAACACAAGATTAGCGGGCGATAATTCGACCTCTTCTAACTCAATAGAGTTTAAATATTGACCATGGATCATAAAAAAACTAGCTAGGTATGTCACATAAAAAAGCCCTCTTCGAAAGAGGGCTAGGTAGGCGCCGTACATATTAAAAACGAATCTTACCGGTGACGGTGAAATCCCCATCTGATTGAATACTCGTACTAATTTCACCGCTTTTGAACCAACCCATTTCAAATCGAGGTTCTAACGGCTGAATGTGCTTACTTTTCTTAAATTTAGTGTTGTACATAATCCTTTAATTTGCCTCAAAACTAGAAGCCAACAATGCAATATCCTTTCAGTAAAATCGATCAACGATATATTTCAATCATTTGATCTTTATTGTAAACCCGAACAGAAATGTCCACTTCTAGATCGAACAATTCGCGATAATAATAGGTCTGTCGTGAACGATCGTAGTTAATTAGTGCATCAAAGTCTCTAAGCTGTTCAACCAAAAGGTAAACCAAACGCTCGCTTATATGAAGACGTCTAGAAAGTTCATAAGGAGTACCCGTACATTCAGATCGAATGAGCTGGTGTAATCTTTTTAATCGGTGTAGATTTTTTATACTATTCATCGTAAATGATTTTAAAACGAATAGAAAACTATCTCGTAAACAGGTGTTTACGAAATTATATATGCTGCAATTTATAAATCACAGCGCTCATTAAAAAAAGACAGTAATTAAGAGTATTTTGTGGATCTCAATTTTTTATAAACCGCATAAAAGACCACTGCAACAAGTACATAAGGGATTGCCATAAGATAAACGATACCGTTGTTGATTCCCTCGGCAGCAGAAGTGTCAGAGCCCGATTCAAGTACTGCGCGACACATGGCGCATTGAGCATTTATATCTGAAAAGAAGATCAAAAAAAATCCAAAAAAGAATATCGATTTTATTCTAGTAGGCATAATAAGGCGAAATCATTAAGTATACTACCACACCGGTAACTGCTACATAGAGCCAGATTGGAAAAGTAATTCTAGCTAGCTTTTTATGCCTTTGAAAATCTTTCAAATAAGCTCTTAAATAGGTATGCAATACAAGAGGAATAATAATTATTGATAACAGAATATGAGAAACTAGTAGGATAAAATAGAACGTTCTAACTATTCCTTCACCACCAAAAGGAGTAGAATCAGAGGTCATATGATAGGCCACATACATTA
>Ga0075475_10001063_pt1 | contig 13386 bp, 14 predicted proteins | sample DEB08_DNA_10_FD_76342 | JGI IMG/M metagenome (GOLD analysis project Ga0075475, IMG submission 76342) | Aqueous microbial communities from the Delaware River and Bay under freshwater to marine salinity gradient to study organic matter... | ecosystem: Environmental > Aquatic > Marine > Coastal ... | reverse complement strand
CCTCACAAGCACCGGTGGGTGTCCATTGATTTTGTAAAAAGAATTCACCGAATGCTCCAGAATAATTCATAGTGATGGCGTCGAGGAGCGTGATAAAGATAAACAGAAAGAGAACGTTCCTCCACATATTGGAAATCTCAATGTTACCTCCAAAGATTCTCTTCATCTGAAGTTTACCAGTGGACCTCCAAATCATTGTCAAAAAGAGGATTGAAAGGCCTAACAGGAAACTATCGTTAAACAATAATTGCAAAACGACAAGTATGAAAACGGCCTTCACAATTCCGTGGTGAGGATTCCAAACTTCTTGAGGGATAATGGAAAGGCGATTTTTTTCCTTTTTGCTCTCGTAATCGAGAATCAATCCCACAACAAGAAGGAAGCATGCAAATCCCGATGCAGAAAAAATGCCTCCAAAATCCCACTCAAGGGAAAACCACCCTCTGTGTTCTGCAATGTCTGAAAAGAAGGTAATGGTTTCAAACAACAACGTTTGAATGATTCCGAGCGTGATGAGAATAACCGATAAACTCGTCAAAAACAGAATCGTGCCAGCCTTATCTTTGGAAATACGGTTTTGAAAGGACATACAATCACCGATTAAACCCGTTTAAGTCGTTTATACATGAGCATGTTAAGGAGAATTTCTGCGAAATTAACGCTGTAAGCACACAGTCTCCTCACCGACTCGGAAATTCTAAATTCACTCAGGAGCCGTTCCGCTGAACCACGCCCCGTCCATAACTCGCTTTCTGCTTCCTCTACATCGTTGCCAAGTTGAGCCAGTGCCAATTTGGCCGAATGAATGAGTTCGACATCGCGTGTGTACATGTTGTGAACGATTGTCTTGAGGTGGTTTGACCACAATGGTACGGCTGACAAAGGCATGTCCTTGGTTTTGATCTTGACAACTTCTGAGTTTTCATTGACTAAGTGAGCGAGGCGCGTTGCGTGATCGCCCATTCGCTCCAAGACTCGAGCAATGTTGGCGTGTTCCATGGCCGAGAACCGGCCGATGCCAAGTTTTCGTTCAACGGTTGGTTGTTGTAAAGATGCCGCAACTTGACGTTCTAGCAAAAGACGTCGAGCGTCAATCTGGCGCTCTCTGTCATCGATGTCAGAAAGCAATTCTACGGATTCTCCAGAGAGAACATCAAAAGCATCATTGACGAGGCTTGAGATAAGGATGTACATTCGATTAATCGACACCTGGAGTCGCAATTCTGACGGGTTAAGAATCGACACAATACGAATCTCTTTTTCGTTATCGACCTCAATTTCCATTCCTCGTGTGTCTCTCAAAAACGATCGAACATCGGCTCGAGTTTTCCTGGTTATTGGGGATGAACAGGTGAGTTTGATGACGTCTGCTCCTGCGATGTACCCGCCAATCATGAGATCGATTAAACCATCTCCGATTGCGCAACAATCAAGCTCAATTTCCCGTTTAGTTGAGTTCTCTTGCAGTGGAGAAAGACGTAAATCTCCCGAAGCTAATTCTTCAATATTGACCAGGTCGCCCTTGACGAGATTATTGCTATTGACCCATTCTTTTGGTAGAGAAACAATAACAGTGGAGCCACCAGTTATCTGCAATTTGCGGAAGGACCCTTGCTGTTCCAACTGTCTCCCCTAGATTGTCGGAGGAGTAAAGAGATACAGAGAAGACCTCTATACTATATTTAGGCCTATATAGGCATATGTATTTAGCAATATAATATACTGATATTCACTATCCCCCAGCCGGTTAAGCACGGGGCAACGGGGAACCGATTATGATGATAAAGAAGAATGGAATGGCCTGGACGCTTGTCCTTACTCTAATGGTAGCCAGCTTAGCTGGATGTCTCGGTGGAGATGACGATGAAGAGGTCGAAGAGAAAACAATTAACATTGCAGGAAGTAGTACTGTATTCCCTGTAGCCAGCGCTTGGGGCCAAGCCTACAGCGAAACTAACTCGGAATACACAGTAACTGTTGCTGGTGGCGGATCTGGCGCTGGTGCATCAAAGGTGTGCAGCACAGACTCTGATTCAGTACACATCGGTGATATGAGTAGAGACTGGAAGTCATCCGAAGCGGAAGCTGGAGAGGATGGATTCACATTCAAGTGTCTAGACTCTGACATCACAGTAACACAACTAATCGTTGCAATCGACGGACTATCTGTTGTTGTAAAGAAGGGTGGAGCTGCAGACCAGTGTATTACAGAAATGGGCGGATTGTCCATGGCACAACTACGATGGATATTCACTGACTGGTCCGAAGAGGATTTAGCGGCAGACGGCCTAGATATGGACTCTGTAACTCCTAACAATGATGACGACGGTGTTCGCGAGTGGGGTGACCTAGATGCCTCTTGTGCAGATTCTGAAATCAAGCTATGGGGTGCTGACTCCGACTCCGGTACATACGAGTACTTCGGAGAGCAAGTATTCTGTAAGGACTGCTTCGCAGATGCAGACCCAGTTTCAGAGAGTTTTGACACAGCACGTGGCTACCAGAACTCTGCTGACGATAACCAAATCGTAAACGGAATCACTGGTGACGAAAACGCAATCGGATACTTCGGATATGCATACTACGAAGAGAACGCAAACTCACTTTCCGTAGCAGCAATCGCAAATGATGACTTCAAGGGTGTCCAGGACGCTGGTGGAGCGGTAACTCCTGAAGAGAGTACCGTTGCTGATGGATCTTACGCACCACTATCTCGCTACATCTACATGAATGTTAACAACGACGAGTGGGACCTAGTTACCGGCTTCATCGAGTACGGTTACTCTGCTGAAGGAATGGACCACGTATCTGAAGTTGGATACGTAGCACTACCAGCGAGTATGATCTCTGACATGAAGAGTCGCATCGGCGGTGCTGATTTCGTACAGGCGGATGACGACGACACACCACAAGGTGGAACAATCAACATCGCAGGAAGCAGCACGGTATTCCCTGTTGCAAGCGCATGGGGACAAGCATTCAGCAACGCTAACTCCGGATTCAATGTAACCGTTGCAGGTGGAGGATCTGGAGCAGGTGCATCAAAGGTGTGCAGCACTGACACAGATTCCGTACACATCGGTGACATGAGCCGTGGATGGAAGGATTCTGAAGCGACCGTTGGAGAAGATGGATACACCTACAGTTGTCTAAACTCTGACATCACAGTGACACAACTAATCGTTGCAATCGACGGACTATCAGTTGTTGTAAAGAAGGGTGGAGCTGCTGACCAATGTATCACAAGTATGGGTGGATTGTCTATGGGACAACTACGCTGGATATACACTGATTGGACCGAGTCCGAACTAGAGGCAGATGGATTGGTAATGTCCTCCATCACACCAAACAACGATGACGATGGTGTTCGAGAGTGGTCTGACCTGAGTGCTTCTGGAGCATGTGCAGATTCTGAAATCAAACTATGGGGTGCTGACTCCGACTCCGGTACTTACGAGTACTTCGGAGAGCAAGTATTCTGTAAGGACTGCTTCGCAGATGCAGACCCAGTTTCAGAGAGTTTTGACACAGCACGTGGCTACCAGAACTCTGCTGATGACAACCAAATCGTAAACGGAATCCAGAGCGACGAGAACGCAATCGGATACTTTGGATACGCTTACTACGAGGAGAACGCAAACACATTGAGTGTTGCCGCTATTGCCAACAACGACACACACGGTGTCCAAGACGCTGGAGGAGCTGTAACGCCAGAAGCGAGCACAGTTGCCGATGGCAGCTACGCACCTCTATCACGATATATCTACATGAATGTCAACAATGATGACTGGGACCTAGTACGTGGATTCATTGAGTACGGATATTCCGATGCTGGAATGGAGCACGTCATGGACGTAGGCTATGTGGCACTCCCGGAAGCAATGATCGACGAGATGGTTGCTCGAATGGGTTGAGTCGATATACTCAGGTGAACTTCGGAAGTACCGGGGTAACGGGCACCCAATGCCTTCGTTACCCCGGTGCGGAATTGGAGAGGAAGAAACAATACCTACATGTCAAGGCATGATGTGTCTTTCGGGCTTGCAGTGGATTATGGAAGACGCTATCCCCTCTGTATCCCCATACGACAAGTGTCCCATGCGTCCGTACCCTTGTTTGTGATATCGAGTAGATAAAAAATGAATCAGCTACTCAAAGTGGAATACAGAGCATCTCAACTTGAACAAGAAAGCATTGAACAACCGACCCTATCCTTTGCCCATTCAGGCCTTTTTTTGAACCACTTGTCCTCGAATTCATATTGCTCTGAATAAGGCATTTTCAATAACTCATACAATTCTTCAGCCACGGAGTAGTCATCCCTTTCGGCAGCATCAATCGCTAACTGAGCCATCCAATTCCGAAGAACATATTTTGGATTGTTTTCAAGCATTGCCTTTCTGTTCGGCTCCCCCTCAATACGTTCCCACCATTTCAAAAGCCAAATCTCCCACTCTGATTTGGGAATTGAAATTTGGTCGTAGAAAGCAGAATAAAGATGTTCGATGTTTGGTTCTGTAATCGAACAAAGTAGCCTGAAAAAAATCGTCATGTCAGTTTCAACAAGTTGAAGGTTCGACTTCAATTCTTCTATTAATTCGATGTCACTATCTCTGATTTCATCGAGGCCGATTTTATTTGCCCACATCGAATTGTTATGTTTTTCAAATGATTTGTAGTAGAATTCAAGGCATTCGTAAAGACGTTCAGGCTCATGCAAAAGTGGACTAATGGCCTCTAAAAGACGAGCAACATTCCATGCTCCAATTTTTGCTTGATTCCCAAATCTGTATCTCCTTCTCTGGGCGTCTGTAGTATTAGGTGTCCAGTCTGGATTGAAATCTTCAATCCAGCCATATGGGCCATAGTCAATTGTCTGACTATGAATTGACATATTATCTGTATTCATTACTCCATGGACAAATCCTACTCGCATCCAGTGTGCTATCATAATAGCTGTTTCTTCACAAATTCCTTTGAGCCATTCGATTAATGACTCATCGTTTTCTGCTGAATGAGATGGAAAGTGGTGCTTTATCGTATATTCAACCAGAGATTGAAGGGTATCTTTATCGCCATTTAATGCATGAATTTGGAAAGATCCAAAGCGTATGAATGACGGCGCAATGCGACAAACTATTGCACCTGGTTCTGGAACAGGGTTCCCGTTATACATGATGTCTCTAATGACTTCCTCACCAGTTGTCACCAACGATAGTGCTCGAGTTGTAGGAATCCCAAGGTGGTGCATTGCTTCACTGCAAAGGAATTCTCGGATGGAGGAGCGAAGAACGGCTTTACCATCTGCAAATCTGGAATAAGGAGTAATTCCTGGTCCCTTTAGTTGAACATCAAAAATTCCGTTTTTTGTTTGGAGCTCTCCCAAAGTTATCGCTCTCCCATCACCGAGTTGGTTTGCCCAATTTCCGAATTGATGCCCACCATATCTCTGTGCGTAGGGCTCCATGCCTTCGATTACCTCGTTTCCCCCAAGTACAGATTCATCACCCTTGTCTAGTTCTAATTCGTCCGCAATTTCTTTTGACCAAAGCCTAAGAATTGGGTTAGGTACTTTTGTTGGATTTACTTTTGACCAACATGCACCAGGGACTTGACGTGGTTGACCGCCTTCAATATCGTCGCCAGGTGTTTCGTTAACGAAACGATTGACCCATTTTGAAACTTGTAAGGTCATTGTGTTCACTTCATCTATTCAGTGTTCTAGTCCAGCGGTCACTTGCGGGTACGTCTACTACATTGAGGGTAGCGAAACTAACTCCTTTTGTTTCGAGCAATTTAGTTCTAAAATTATCAAAGTCAAGTAGGCAACAAGGACAGTGTGGTCTAGTTGGTTTCAGAGTAATAGTAACTTCACCATCGTCGCTGATATCTATTTGTTTTACAATGTCTTTTTCAGACCATGATTTTTGGTCATGTGGATCTCGCCAATCAGCTGCAAGCCTAGCAATTTTGCGTTGCAGGTTTGCAATTTTTCGATTCACTCAATGTCCTCCAAGCGCAAAGTTTCGATTTTACCTTCAGCAGAGGCCAACTCTCTTTGACACTCTTTTAGTAGATTTGAACCTTCTTCGAATAGTTTCAGTGTCTCGTCTAAATCTGTTCCGCCAGCCTCTAATGCGGCGACAATTTCTTCCAATCTTTTCATTGCTTCAGCGTAAGTCATTTTTTCACCTCGGTAGTTACTTTACCGTCTCTGAGTACTACGGTCAGAGAGTCTCCTTCCTTCAATCCAGCGACGGTAGAAATTGGTCTACCCTTTTGATTAAGGGCCATTGAGTATCCTCTATCGAGAACTCTTTCTGGATTTGTAGATGTTAGAATTGAATTAATGGTTATCAATCGATTTTTTTTATACAATATTTGCCTATCAACGGCATTATTCATCTTTGAGTTCATCCTAGAAATTCTCAGTTTCGCATTGGAAATTCCTTTCATTGGAGCAGTGCTGAGTCTCAATACCATTGTCCTGATGGCTTCATTTTTCTTGATGAATAAGTTATCAATTGCAAAATCAAGCCTGTCCCCAGTTTGCGATATTTCATCTAACAATTCATCCTTGATTGGAATTACTCTTTCGACTGCATTGGACGGTGTTGATGCTCTAATGTCAGCGATTAGGTCTGATACAAGTAGGTCAGATTCATGTCCTACAGCACTTACAACAGGCACAGGACAGTCGATTATTGCTTGACAAACAGTTTCTAAATTGAACGACCATAAGTCCTCAGGCGACCCCCCGCCTCTGCCAACAATTATCAGATCAGCATGTTTTCCTGCGTAATTTATCGCTTGCACGATCTCTTCTGGAGCTGCGATTCCTTGAACTAAAACAGGAATAATGGTGTACGAAAAATTGGCCCACCTGTCATTTATTAGCCTCTGCATGTCTGAAAGTGCTGCACTTCCACCACCGGTGATTATATGCAATTTTTTGGGTATCTGGGGAATGGGTAATCGTGGCCTATCCATAGTTCCATCTTTACGCCATTTTTCGATTAATTCCCTTCGCGCTTTTTCCATTTCGCCAATGTTCTGCACGGGTTGTATTCGGGCGGCCTTAAACTGCATTCTTCCAGTTTTAACATAAACATCGATACCACCCAAGGCAACTACATTCATACCCACCTCGATTTTCTGAGAATCGAACGATGTGTTCCCTCCGAATAAAACACAATCAATTGAGCCTTGTTCATCTGTAAGCGTAAAGTAGGAATGTCCGGAACGAGCAAGTGTTAATTTTGTCAATTCTCCGATAATTGCGGCGTTCGCCAAATAAGGTTCGTTAACCAAAGCTTTTCGAGCAAGTGAAACATACTGTCCAACCTCTATCGGCTCACCTGCCATGGAAATTATCTTGAGTCCATGGTTATTGAATACTCGTATTTTGAATGGAAGAAGTTTTGAATGCGTGGTCTTCCCGCAAAATGTTCCAGTAAGGGGTTGGCCCCTACTTGGGATGGTGATTAAATGACTGAAGAAGAATCTAAAGACACTCAAAATGAAGAAGATTGGACTTCCTATGCCAACGTTGGCTTTGGTTCAACTGATTATTCTCTATGGGATGAAGAAATAGACCAGTCAAAAGTGATGTCTGAACCCGATTGGGATGATGATTATCAATTACAAATAAATGAGGAAGAAATACCCTCAGCACCTTCTCCCGCAGGATTAAAACATTTAGTAAAATTAGGAACTTGTGACCATTGTTTAGGGAGAATCGGGGGCAAGAAAAGGTTTAGCCAGACAATCTTAGAATCTGGAATTGAAATCAGAAACGATGTTACAACAGCTGATTCAACCCTAAAAAATATCAGAGAAGAGGAGCCATTATGCCCATTTTGTGAAAACCTGTTTGAAGAAATTCCACTAATATCTGAGTTGATTATAGAATCGGTTGGAGATAAAGAGTGCTCCAGACTGCAACTTGGCTCGAGGATTCCTAAAGATCAGACAGAGGCTGAAGACCATATGAGAAAGAGGTATGGCGCAGCCAATTCAACCCCACTTAAATCATCTTTAGTAGAAGAGATTGCAAAACACTTGAAGGAAAGTGGTTTCGACATGAAAATGGTCATTGACAAACCCGAGATATTGGCTATTGTGGACGTTCTAACTCTCACCGTTGAGTTGGATGTAAGGTCCCAATATTTCTATGGAAGGTACCTAAAACTCGAGCGAGGGATTCCTCAAACCAAATGGCCTTGTAAATCATGCAAAGGTAGAGGTTGTCAAAAGTGTGACAATACTGGAATGCAGTATACAAGTTCGGTTCAGGGTTTGATTGGCGACCCTCTTCTAGAGATTTTTGGAAGCAAGGAACACTCGTTCCACGGCATGGGCCGTGAAGATATTGATGTAAGGTGTTTAGGCAGAGGAAGACCATTTGTTATTGAATTCAAAAATCCGAAGGTCAGGGAAGTCGACTGCAATGAGATAATGGATATTATTAATAAAAATGCAGCAGGAAGAATTGAGGTCAATTCAATGAGACCTTCCAACCGTAGTGAAGTTGTCAGGGTGAAGGATACACCTGCAGAAAAATCATATACAATCAAGTATAAAATCGAGCCACTAACACAAAATGAGTTGGATGAATTGACACAAATATTGGAGGTTCCAAAAGATAACCGGCAAAGGAATTCACGACGCAAAAAATACTATTCCAACAACGGAGATAGGGACTTAAACACGACTACGGAAATCGATTATTCATCAATGAAAAAAGCAGAATTAGTTGCTTTGTGTGAGGAAAAGGGGTTGGCAAAATCTGGAACAAAAGAAGTACTTATCGAAAGATTGTCTTCTGAAAAAGAACCAACTCTTCCTTTGCCCGACAAAGATTTTGTAATGGAAATTATGCAAAAATTACAGGGTTGCACCCTTGCCCAAAGGACCCCCGAAAGAGTTGCCCATAGGCGAGCTGACAAAATTAGGAAAAGAAAAGTTCTCGAAACAAACAATCCGTCAATTGAAGTTGTTGATGAAAATCTTATGATTGGTGAGTTTAGTCTCAGGTGTGAATCTGGTACGTATGTTAAAGAAACCGTACACGGGGATGGCGGAAGAACTCAGCCATCGATTGCCTCGCTAATCAAGGCAAAATGTACGGTCGAATGGCTTGATGTTGCCGATATTCATGCTGATTAAGACATCGCGGTGCTTATATGGGGCGGGTAGGTCGCCAAGTTGCTCGGAAGGTCAATGACAGTAAGAGTGGAGTGCGATAACCATGAAGAAATCCAAGGGTCAACGCCAAGGAACACGTTCCATATTGAGTAGAGGGCGCCACCAAAGAGGTCGTCTGAACATCAGTCGCGTCATACATGATTACGATGAAGGCGACCGCGTAGCAATCGTTCTCGACGGAGGCCAGCAACAAGGAATGCCTCATCGCAGATTCCACGGAAAGACTGGATTCATTCAGAGCCGTCAAGGCAGAGCATGGGTTGTTGCAGTCAAAGATGGCAACATGCAGAAGACAGTTGTCGCAAGACCTGAGCACCTAAGACCATTGGAGTGATTATCATGTCCGAAGAGGAAAGATTCCTAGATTATGCAACTGTTAGAAACATGCTCAATGACGCTAGAGAGCGAAGAGGGTTCCTGACATACGAACAGAAAGCAGCTCTACAACATGCTGAATGGGCCGCAAGTGAAAACAGAAGCGGTTACAGCACCGAACCAAACGTTTTCAATGACATGTTCAATGCAATCATGGAAATTGAAACATTCCAAAAGTATCCAGAATTAGCAGCTAAATTAGCAGAATTAATGCCACTTCATCCAGATGATGTACGCGCAGTTGTCGCAAGCAGAAGAATCTCAATCGATAACGATGAGGTAGAATCTGTTTTGGTAATAGTACGTCAACATCTTGGCGTAGAATGATTTTGACACACGGTGGTCTCAATGTACAACGATCGTCGCTCAGGTAATCGCAGGGGTAACCCACGCGCTCCAAGGAGTGACCCACTACTTTCAGTAGAGTGGTGCCGAGTTATCGACCACCCTGCTGCAAACGAAGCCATGGTCGTAGTTACCGAACCTTCACTACACGTAATCAGGTTAAGTGCTAAATCCAGTGCTGGAATTCAAATGGTTGGCTCTAGGATTTACATGGGTTCAGACCAAACCAAAAAGGACGTGGTTCAAGACATTTTAGGATTCGCAAGAATCAGAGATTTGTCAAACGCCGCAAGTCAGGAAATGCCTCTTGTAATTCAACAAATCATTGAGGATTCTCCATCCGTATTTATCGAACAATTTTTTAATCGTGCAGGAAACCTCTCATTGAAAATGCATGCTTTCGAATTATTACCCGGAATCGGTAACAAGAAGGCTATGGAAATGGTTGGAAAGCGAGGGAGATCTGGATGGGAATCATTTTCTCAGTTAGACGAAGATTGTGGAATAAATTCAGCTGAATTATTGGCTAGACGCTTTGTATCAGAAATTGAAGATAGAAATCTTCAACCCAGATTAATCGAATTACTTCTCAGAAAGGAGGAGTGATACAATTGTCTCTCGAACACGAGAATTAATTGAAAATCTTCGGGCACGTCAGTTTAACGATAAGGCTCTCGGCCAACATTTCCTCAACAATGATGATGTTCTAGACAGAATAATCGTACTTTCTGAAATTCAGAAAGATGATTCAGTAATCGAAATAGGTCCTGGCCCTGGGGTTTTGACTGACAGACTCCTTGCTAAAACACAAAATCTTGTCTGCATCGAAATCGATCCGGGTGTTTGCGAGTATTTGCGAGATACATTTCCCGACCTCAACCTAATCGAAGGGGATGCATTACAAGAGAAATGGAGCGAAGCCAACAAATTCATTTCCAATTTACCATATCAGATTTCGTCGCCAATAATAGAAAGAATAACAAATAATAAGTCAATCCAACATGTTGTAATTTTAGTCCAAGAGGAGTTTGCTCAGAGGTTGGTTGTGGAACTATCAAGTGACAGGGGAAGTCTAGGAATGTGCACAAAATTGGATTGGGATACAGAAATGGATATACGAGTTGCTCCAAACTGTTTCAAACCTTCTCCTCAGGTAAATTCTAGATTGGTTGTGATGAAAAGATTAGACCCTCCTAAAAATTCGAAATTGACAAAGATGCTTATTCGGCAAGCATTTGGGGAAAGGCGGAAAAAGTTGAAAAATACGTTATCAAAACCCCCTAAACGTATCTCACGAGTGAAAGGATGGCATGCTGCTAATTATAAACAAGCAATTCAGTCAATCGATTTTCCGAAGATTTATCAGCGTCCAGAGGAATTAATTATTGAAGATTGGTTAGAATTATCAAGACTTTTGGAGGAGTCAAGGAAAGCGATGGGTTGACATTCAACCGCCCGCTCGGCCTGTTCCGTCGGAGGGGTGTAAATGGCAAAAAAGGACACATATTTGGCACTATTACGCCGTGGAATTGACGAAACCACAGCGATGCAGTTAGCCGACGCTGGAATCAAAATAGGAGATTTGAAGAAAATAGACAAGTCCCAATTGGTTGAGAATTACGGTTTGAAACCTGATATCGCTGACGGTGTAATCGAAATAATCACTGCTGGCCCCCAATCACACGGAAAAGAAAGATTCCTTTCGAAGGTTCTTGCTCCTGAAAGAAAGGTGGAAAGCAAGATTGAAGAATTAAAATTTAAGAGGCAGCAAAAAGACGTACTCACAGAATTAGCTGAGCAAAAAGAGCGTCTAAAAGTTGCAAAAGTTGAATCCTTCAGAAGCAAAAAGCTCGTTATGAACAGGCTCGGAAAAACGATTGAACTGATAGTAAAGTTGGAAAATAATCTCCACGATGAAGGAAAAGATGACCAGAAGGTAAAGATTCGAGATCAGTTAGAAACAAGAGGACTTGAAGCTGCTAGAGACCATGAGATGTTGGACTTAGAAGGCACACCACAGGACATTGTGGATTTCAGGCGAAAGATTGTCCCAAAATTGATTTTACATGCTTGCCCAGAATGTGATGAAGAACTCGATCCAAGGTCGAGTAGAAATCCAGACGATGTGGATAATTGGTCGTTAATCTGCTGGGAATGTGAAACACCATTTGAATCGGGATTAGCTTCAGTTGTAGATGGTCTTTTAGAAAACGGTGGTAGGATCACAATCGACCCTGATGCGAGGCCAAGAAATCCAGTTCCACCCAAACCAGCATCGCAAGACTTCGCTACAATCAACCAGCTTGTTAAGGACGAGTTGGAAAAGACTGGAGCCGACGCAGATACTATTGCTCAGGCTGCTGAGCAATCCTCACTGACAAGTGGATTAATGAGTATCAATGACTGGATTGACCAAACTATTGCAGTCAAGGGTTACATCCAGGCACAAGAGGATCGTGAAGACTTCATCCTCAGAACCGGCGCTGGTGCTACAAAATTCAACAAGTGGATGAAGAAGGCAGGTCTTTACTTCAACAAGCAAACTGGTCGCTGGTCACGATGGGAAGATCGCTGAGGTGCCTTCATGGGGCTAATTCGATTTCTTCGTGGCTCCAAACTATTAGGTCAGGTAACAGAAATTTCTGGTAAGTCACTAGTAGAACATGCATATGCTGCAAATGTTGACATTCCAACAAATTGCACAAGCGGAAACTGTGGTTCATGTATGGTTACTTTACTCTCAGGAAATGTAAGTTTACCTGAACCATTAACTCCGGGGCTAGATGAGGAAATCGTCGAAGAAGGTGCGAGGTTGGGATGCATAGGAGTCCCCACTGGCGATGTTGACATCGACATCTTACCGCCAATCTGAGGGATCATCATGTCGATTCCTATCTGGGTATGGGCACTCAACATAATTGGCGTTGGCTCTGCAATTTGGTTTCTAACCTGGAGATTAAAAGCAAAACTTGCAGAAGTCGAAGACCGACATGTCGTTAGTGGAATTAAGCACAGAAAACGACTCGATGAATCAGAGTGATTCGTTAATCAGTGTCTCATTACCTCGGCTTCTTTCTTCTAATTGGTTAACTATGCCAAGGGCTGCGGTTGTTAGGACCATAGAAGCGATTAAAGAAAGTAGAATCATCATTGCAGAGAATAATCCAAACGTATTGAATAATCCCATTGAAGATGTTGCTATTACGGAGAAGCCAGCAATATCTGAAACTGCCGAACCAATTAATGCGAGGGCGCAAGCACCTCCTACTCCACTCAGTGCCATAACGTGGTCTGCTCCTTTTTCTTTTTCTTCCCTGTACCGTTCTGTGACGTGTATACAGTAATCAATCCCTACTCCAAGAGATATCGTGGCGATTGTTACAGTTACAATATTTAGAGAATAACCGAGAGCATAAATCACTCCATAAAGCCAAACAACTACCAACAAAATCGGAGTCA
>Ga0075475_10001060_pt1 | contig 13406 bp, 5 predicted proteins | sample DEB08_DNA_10_FD_76342 | JGI IMG/M metagenome (GOLD analysis project Ga0075475, IMG submission 76342) | Aqueous microbial communities from the Delaware River and Bay under freshwater to marine salinity gradient to study organic matter... | ecosystem: Environmental > Aquatic > Marine > Coastal ... | reverse complement strand
CTGATGAAGTGGATCCTCCGCCAGGAGGACCAGCCGCTCGCAGATGGCCGTGGCCCCGAGGCCCTGCGACGGATCGCCGACCAGCTCCGCCATCAGCAGCGCAAGGACGGCGGCTGGGGGCAGTACCCCGGTTCGGCGATCGACGTGAGCGCGACGGTCAAGGGCTACTTCGTTCTGAAGCTGTTCGGCGATCCGATCGACGCCCCGCACATGCGGGAGGCCCGCGAGCGCATCCACGAACTGGGCGGCGCCGAGCGCATCAACACCTACAGCCGGTTCTTCCTCGCGTGTCTCGGCCAGGTGTCCTGGAAGGCGATGCCGGAGATTCCGCCCGAGATCGTCCTGCTGCCGCGATGGTGCTACTTCCACCTCGACAAGGTCGCCGCGTGGACCCGGACGATGATCGTGCCGCTCGCGGTGACGAGCGCCCTGCGCCCCGTGCGTGAACTGCCGAGCCATCTGCACATCGACGAGCTCTACGTCGACGAGAAGGCGCGACATCGCCTTCCCATGAAGGCCGACTCGCCCGCGTTCTGGCGTGGATTCTTCAAGGCCGTGGACGTGCTGCTCAAGGGTGCCCGCTCGCTCGGAGGAAGTCCGTGGAGAGGCCGTTCGATCGAGCGATGCATCTCGTGGATCGAGGAGCGGGCCGGCCAGGACGCTCCGGCTCCGACCGCGGGTCTCGGCGCCATCTTTCCGCCGATGGTCTATTGGCAGATCGTGATGCACGCCCTGGGGAGACCCCGCAGCGACGCCTTGGTCGCCCGGGCCGAGCGCGAACTCGACGAGTTCATGATCGAGGACGAACGGAGCGGCCGCATCCGCCTGCAGCCGTGCTTCTCGCCGGTGTGGGACACCGGCATCGCCCTGTACGCGCTGGCCGACTGCGGACTCGACGAGTCCGACGCCTCGGCGTCGCGGGCCGCGGCCTGGCTTCGGTCGAAGGAATGCACCTTCCGCGGCGACTGGATCCGAAACGTCCCGGGCGGGCCGCGCGGCAGCGGCTGGTTCTTCGAGTACGAAAACGCGTGGTACCCCGACGTCGACGACACCGCGATGGTGGCGATGGCGCTCGAGCGCACCGGCGGCAACGAAGACTCCGCCGCAGGCCGGCGCGGCGTCGAGTGGATCCTCTCGATGCAGAACGCCGACGGCGGCTGGGCGGCGTTCGACCGCACCGAGGACCGCTCGATCCTCGAGCACGTGCCCTTCGCCGACCACAACGCGATGCAGGATCCCTCCTGCCCCGACATCACCGGCCGCGTGCTCGAGTGCCTCTCCTGGCACGACCTCGATCGCAGCAACCCTTCGATCGAGCGGGCGATCCGCTACATCAAGGGCCATCAGCGTTTCGACGGCTGGTTCTTCGGGCGCTGGGGCGTCAACGGGATCTACGGTACGTGGCAGGCGGTCATCGGTCCGATCCGCTGCGGCGAGCCGCGCTCGAGCGCGTGGATCCAGCGGGCCGGGGCGTGGATCAAGTCGATCCAGAAGGAGGACGGCTCCTTCGGCGAGACCGCGAACTCCTACGAGGACGAGTCGCTCGTCGGCAGCGGACCCTCGACCGCGTCTCAGACCGCGTGGGCGGCGATGATCCTGCAGGAGGTCTACGGGCCGAACGATCCGGATCTCGCCCGCGCCATCGCGTGGCTCTGCGCGACGCAGCTCGACGACGGGGCCGCGGCGGATCCTTCGCGCAATCCAGACGGCGATCCCGCCGGCTCGTGGTGCGAGACCGAGTTCACCGGGACCGGCTTTCCGAAGGTCTTCTACCTGCGGTACCACCTCTATCGGCTCTACTTCCCGCTGATGGCGCTGGGTCGGTTCGTGAAGGCCCACGGGGGCACCGTCGCCACGAAGCGGAGCGAGCTGCTCGCCACGGGAGCGTGACTGCAGCGGACGGGCGTCCGACAGGTCCGACAGAGTCCGACAAGTCCGACAAGTCAGACGGACGCCCGCCCCAACATCGCCCTCTCTCGGCATACTATGTCTCGCATAGCGTCCCCCGTGGAGCCCCCCATGGCCCTCGATCGTGAACTCATGCGCGGTGCCGGCCCCGTCGCGGTCCTGAAGCTGCTCGAGCGTCGGGAGATGTACGGATACGAACTCGTCGAGGCCCTTGAACAGCGCACCGACGGCGTCCTGGCGATGGGCCAGTCGACGCTCTACCCCATGCTCTACAACCTCGAGGGCAAGGGCCTCGTCGCAAGTCGCTGGGACGACTCGGGCCCCCGCGGCCGCAAGTACTACCGACTGACGGGGACCGGCAAGCGGCGTCTTGCGGCGGATACCGCCCAGTGGAACGCCGTCACCGGAGCGATGCGACAGCTGGGCATCGTCGGTCGCCTCGCCGCAGATCCGGCACGAGCTCTCGAATACCGCCTTGCCATCCCGACCGCCGGGCTGGCCCCTTCGAACGGGCTGCGGCCATGACGCCGCCGCGCGATCAGGCGCGCCCGATCGAAGAGGCGCTTCCGCCGCCGCTCGCGTCGCTGGTCGGGTCGGTGGTGAGACGGACCCGCCTTCGACGGCGCGAGAAGTCGGAGATCGCCGCCGAACTCGAGGCCCACTTTCGCGATGGCCTGGCCCGCGGTCGTACCGCCGAACAACTCGTCGAGGCCTTCGGCGATCCCAAGGTTTCCGCGCGGGAGCTTCGGCATGGCGCCATCGCCAAGCGGAGCGTGCTCGATCGCGGTCTGCGGCGCACGCTGCAGATCGGCGGTCTCGGCATCGCCGTCGTCGTGGCGGGGTACCTCGCGGTGGCGATCCACGTGGCGGGACTTCGACCCACGATCGCCTTCGATCCGATCGAGAGGTATCGATCGCAACTGCCCCGGACCGACTCGCCGGCCTGGCCGCTGTATCTCGAGAGCCTCGCGTGGCTCCGGTCCGAGCATCGGATCGGCGGCCGCGACGACCCCTTCGGCACGGTGGAACGACGCGATGCCTTCGTCGAGACGCTCGACCGCTTCGCCCATGGGGAAGAGGGCTTCGACGGCGTGGTCTCGACCGATGCCTACGGCAGCGACATCGAACCAGTGGACGTTCGCCGGATCCTCGAGTCCCGATCGAGCGATCTCGACGTGCTGCGGCGGGCCGCGAACCGATCCGCACTGGGCCGTGCGCCGATCACCGATCCGTCGCAGGCCGACGAGGCCGAACGGATCTACTTCGGAACGCCGCCACCGATGGGAGGCTCCGACGGGCTCGACGTCCGAGAGGGGCCCGGCAATCTGCTGCTGTCGCTGCTGCTGCCCCAGCTCTCGGAACTTCGAGCCGCGACCCGCCTCCTCGAGGCGGACGCCCGGCTGGCCGAGGAGCAGCGTGATCCGTCCCGCGCCGCCGCGAACCTCGCGGCGATGTTCGGCGTCGCCCGCCACGCCGAGGAGGACCACACCCTCATCGGGCAACTCGTCGCGGCGTCGATCCGCGTGCAGGCGTGCCGGGCGATCGTCGCGATGCTCGAACGCAGCAGCGAACGCTTCGACGAGGCGTCGTTGCAGCGACTGGCCGACGCCGTCGCCGCCGTGCCCGAACGCTCCCTGCGAATCGACCTCTCGATCGAACGTCTCATGTTCGAGGACGTGGTCCAGCGGATGTACTCCGACGACGGCGCGGGCGACGGCGTGTTCATTCCCTGGGCGTTCTCGGAGTTCATGCCGTTGGTGGACATGTCGCCCGCCGATCGTGGCGAAGGGCTCGGCGCCGTTGCACTCGCCGTGGGTCCACTGGCCTATCTCGCACCGGGGCGCGCCGAGACCATGGTCCAGTACGACCGCTGGGCGGCCGCGCTCGAGGAGGACGGCAGTCGACCGTGGTGGGATCTCCGCCGCAGCATCGAAGAGGTCGAGCGGGAGATCATGCCCGAGACCTCCGGGCGTGGCGTCTTCATGGGCGGCAACCTCGTGCTGGGGCTGCTTCTTCCGGCGGTGGGCAGCGCCATCGACACGTTGACGGCACAGCGGTTCGACCTCGATGCGGCGGCGCTGGCGATCGCCCTGGAGCGCTTCCGACGAGGCCGCGGGACCTGGCCCGACGATCTCGGTCGACTCGTCCCGGAGCAGTTGTCGCGCGTCCCTTCCGATCCCGAGACCGAACTGCCGTACGGCTATGAAGTCGGCCCGGACGGTCCGCGGATCTGGTCGGTCGGCCCGGATGGCCTGGACGATCTCGGGACGCCGTTTCGCCAGATCTCCAACGCCGACACGCTGCAGATGGCGAACGCTCCCCGGATTCGCACGCCCACCTCGTCCGCTCGACGACCAACGCTCCGGACCGCGGTGCTTCGGCATCGAGATCGCAGCGACATGTGGCCCACGTCGTTGGATGATCTCGTCGCGGAGGATCTCGAAGGCGTGACGGAGGAATCGAGAGCCGACGGCGAGTACCGGCTGGTCGACGGCGTGCCGGTGGTGCGTCGCCGCGACGACGAAGGCGACTCGCCGTTCCTTCGGTTCGTCGCGCGTGGCGACGTGCCTCAGGGCGACCGCATCCTCGTGCAGTGGGGACTCGGCACCTTCGAGCCGCAGGCGATGGACACCTCCGCCTCCGACGATCCGACGGACTGAGCCCTCCGCCTCGCTTCGCGAGGGCGGACGGCTGCGATTGCCTTCCCGACTTCGCGGCAGACGTTCGAGTCCGACGGAGGCGGACATGTCGGACATGTCGGACGTGTCGGACGGGTGCCGCGTCGCACGTCGGGCGGGCGCCCGATGCGGGAGCCGGTCGATGCCTCGCTTCGCGAGGACCCCTGCCGATCGCGAGCGCAGCGCTGCGCCCGCCCTCCCTACGCGAGCGATTCTCGCAACGCCTTCTTGTCCATCTTCCCGGTTCCGGTCAGGGGGATCTCGCGGACGAGGAGATCGTCGGGCAACTGCCACTTCGGAAGGGTGGCGGCGAGCCGAGTCCTCAGCGTCTCGAGATCGAGCGATGCGCCTCGGGCCAGTTCGACCACCGCCACCGGTCGCTCCTCCCACTTGGGGTCGGGCCGAGCCACGACGGCGACCAACGCGACCTCGGGCATCGCGCCGATCAGACGTTCCAGCGCAAGCGAGCTGATCCACTCGCTGCCCGATCGGATCAGGTCCTTCTCGCGATCGCGAATGGTCACCCGGCCGCGGTCGTCGATCGAGGCGACGTCGCCGGTCCTCATCCATCCGCCCGGCAGCGACTCGGGATCGTCCGCAGCGAAGCCGCCCCGAACCGTCGGCCCGCGGACCACCAGCGATCCCGCCGCTTCGTCGTCGTGTGGCAAGACCGATCCAGCCTCGTCCACGATCTCGACCTCGAGCATGGGCAACGGCCGTCCCGCCTTCAAGGCGATCGCCTGCGCCTCGACCGGCTCGAGCGCGGCTTCCTCCGGCGTCGCGGCGTGCCGACCCATGGTGCCGACGGGGTTGATCTCGGTCATGCCCCAGCTGTGGATGAGTTCCGCCCCGAACTTCACGCGGAAGAACTCGATCATCTCGAGATTCGGCGCCCCGCCGCCGCAGACCACCCGCCGCAGATGACGGCACCGCCACCGCCTTGGATCGCGCAGCACCGCCTGCATCACGCCGGCCCAGACCACCGGCACGCCGACCGCGACGGTCACCGACTCGGAGTCGATCAGATCGAGGAGATCCTCCGGCGCAGTGCGCCGATGCGGCAGCACCAGCCGCGATCCCAGCATCGCCGCGGCGTACGGCAGCCCCCACGAGATCGCGTGGAAGATCGGCACCACGGCGAGCGCCGTGTCGGTGCCGGAGAGGTGCATGGTGTCGGTGAGCGCGAGACCCAGCGTGTGCACGTAGGAGGACCGGTGCGTGTAGACGACCTCCTTGGGATGGCCGGTGGTGCCGCTGGTGAAGCAGATCGCCATCGGATCGTTCTCGTCGATCGAAGGAGCGTCGAACGACGACGGCGCACCCTCGACGAACGCCGCCCACGACTCGCCGAACGTGCCGTCCCCGACCCGAATCCAGCGTTCGACCTCGGGCAGGCGCGCGGCGAGATCGCGCACCCGCGTCTCGAACTCCGCATCGAAGACGACGATCCGATCTCCCGCTGCGCGAATGGTCCACTCCAGATCGGCGTCGGAGAGTCGGGGGTTCGCCGGATGCAGGGCCGCCCCCGCCATCGGCGCCGCCAACGCCAGGTCGAGGTGGGCGTGCTCGTTCCAGAGCAGCGTCCCGACGGACCGTCCCCGACCGATCCCCGCGTCGGCGAGTGCCGCCGCGGTCCGTTCGGCCGCGGCGAGGACCTCCGGCCAGCAGCGGCGGCGCGGGCCGTCAGGCATCGCCGCGACCACCGTGGATTCCGGAGCGACCCGCGCCCCCCGTGCATACAGCGTCGGCAACGTCAGCGGGTGAGGACGTTCAGGCATTCCATGCAGCATAAGTGACGCGAATCGGTCGCCCACCACCCCATGCGGAAACGCCTCATCCACGTCGAGGCCCCCGATCTCCGATCGGCCCCTCGAGGCCCGGCCCGAACCTCGTACGATGTGCGGTTCCGCCCCCGCAGGCTTCCCCCATGACCGACCACCCTGCCGCCAAGTCCTACGACGAACTCGTCGCGGAGGCCCGTGCCGAGATCGAGGAGCTCTCGCCGGACGCGTTCGCCGATCGTCGCGCCTCGGGCTGGGATGGAGTCCTGCTCGACGTTCGCGAGCGCGAGGAACTGGCGGCGGGCACGATCCCCAACTCGATTCATCTTCCGCGGGGGCTCCTCGAGCGGGAGGTCCAGTTCATCTGCCCCGACCGCGACCGGCCGATCTGCGTCCACTGCGAGGCCGGCAACCGGGCCGCCCTGGCTGCGATCGCCCTGCGTCGGATGGGATATCGGCACGTCGCGAGCCTCGCCGGCGGCATCGACGCGTGGTCGGGCGCCGGTCATCCCGTCGAGCGGTTCGCGGCGACGCGGGACCGGCCGGGCGTCGCCCGGGACGTCGGCCCGCTGGATCCCGCGGACTGGGAGAGCATTCGCGCCGACTTCCCGATCGCGGGCTGCCGCGTCGATCAGGGCGGCACCAGCCGCACCCTCGCGTACCTCGACCACGCGGCAACCACCCATCCCCCCGCCACGATCCTTCGGATCCACACCGAGTTCCTCGAGAACGAGTACGCCAACGTCCACCGCGCCGGCTACGCGCTGGCCCGCTCGGCGACGCTGCGATTCGAACGCTGCTACGAGATCTGCGCCGAGTTCGTGGGCGGCAACCTCGATCGGGACTGCGTGGTCTTCACACCCAACACCACGGCGGGATGCGACCTCGTCGCCCACGTGATGGCCGAACGCGAGGGCGCGGTGGTGGTGACGGGCATGGAGCACCACTCCAACGACCTGCCCCACCGTCGCCGCGGCGAAGTGCTTCGGGCCGAGATCGACGCGATGGGACGTCTGGACTACGACCACGTCGAGTCGCTCCTGACGTCGACGCGCGTCAAGCTGCTGGCGGTCACCGGCGCCGCCAACCTGACGGGGTGGACGCCCGATCTCGATCGACTGGCACGCATGGCCCACGCGCACGGGGCGCTGATCTGCGTGGATGCGGCGCAGCTGCTCGCACACAAGCGTCTCGACGTTCGACCGAGCGAAGACGAGGGCCACATCGACTTCGTGGTCGCCGCGGGGCACAAGATGTACGCCCCCTTCGGCGCCGGCTTCGTCTACGGGCCCCGTGCCGTCCTGGACGCTGCGCCGCCCTGGATCCCCGGCGGCGGCACCGCCAGCGACGTGGGCGACGAGGACGTGGTCTTCATGCCCAGCCCCGACCGCCATCAGGGCGGCACGCCGAACGTCGCCGGCATCGTCGCCCTCGCCGCCATGGCGGAACTGCTGATGCGCATCGGCATGGACCGCGTTCGCGAGCACGAAATGGCCCTGCTGCGGAGGGCGATCGACGGCCTGTCGGCGATCGAGGGCGTGACGCTCTACGGACCTCCCGAACTCGAGAACCGCGTGGCGATCCTCCCCTTCAACATCGAAGGCGTCGAGGACATGCTCGCCGCGGCGATCCTTGGCGAGGAGGGTGCCATCGCCGTCCGCAACGGACGCTTCTGCGCGCACCCCCACGCGCGACGCATCCTCGGACCCGAGCGTCCTGGAGCGGTGCGAGCGTCGATCGGACTCTTCAACGACGAGCGGGAGATGGACCGCCTCGTCGAGATGGTCGGCCGCATCGCGAAGGGGCGCTGGTCGGGCAACTACGAGGTCCGCGAGGGACAGATGTCCGCCCAGCTCGGCGGCCGCTGCGCCGACAAGTGGATGCAGGGCACCCGGGCGGAGTGACACGTGTCGTGCGTCGATCGGATTCGCGCGAATCCGATCGAGTCTGCTCGAACCTGCGGGACGGCGCTACGCCAGCAGCTCCTTCACGACCTTGCCGTGCACGTCGGTCAGGCGGAAGTCGCGGCCCTGGAAGCGGTAGGTCAGGCGCTCGTGGTCGATCCCCATCTGGTGCAGGATCGTCGCGTTGAGGTCGTGGACGTGGACAGGGTCTCGGACGACGTTGTAGGAGAAGTCGTCGGTCTCTCCGTGGACGTGGCCCGCGTTCACGCCGCCGCCGGCCATCCACATGGTCCACGCCCGCGGATGGTGGTCGCGTCCGTAGTTCTCGTTGGTCAGCGGTCCCTGGCAGTAGACGGTCCGGCCGAACTCGCCGCCCCAGACGACGAGGGTGTCCTCGAGCATCCCGCGGCGCTTGAGGTCCTGCACGAGGGCGTAGCCGGGCTGATCGATGTCGCGCACGCTTCCGGCGATGTCGCGAGGCAGGTTCGCGTGGTGGTCCCAGCCCCGGATGTAGACCTGCACGAAGCGCACGCCGCGTTCCACCAGACGTCGCGCGAGCAGGCAGTTCGCCGCGAACGTCCCGGGCTTGCGGGCATCCGGTCCGTAGAGTTCGAACGTGGCCTCGTCCTCGGCGCCGAGGTCGGTGAGCTCCGGCACCGACGTCTGCATGCGAAACGCCATCTCGTACTGCTCGATGCGGGCGAGGGTCTCGGGATCGCCGATGCGCTCGGCGGTCTGCCGATTGAGGCTCGCGACGCCGTCGAGCATCGCCCGTCGCAGGTCGCGGTCGATGCCGGGCGGATCAGAGAGGTACAGGACCGGATCGCCGGAGTTCCGCAGCGACACGCCCTGGTACTCGCTGGGCAGGAAGCCGGTCCCCCACAGGCGGCTGAACAGGGCCTGGGCGTCGGGCCGACCGGTCCAGGTCGAGTGCAGCACCACGAAGGCCGGCAGATCGCGGTTCTCGGAGCCGAGTCCGTAGGCGAGCCACGATCCCATGCTCGGCCGGCCGGGCTGCTGATGACCCGTGTGCATGAAGGTGATGGCCGGATCGTGGTTGATCGCCTCGGTGTGCATCGAGCGGATGACGCAGAGGTCGTCCACCATCTTCGAGGTCCACGGCAGCAGTTCGCTGACCATCAGGCCGCTCTGACCCGCAGGCGAGAACTTGAAGCGGCTCGGCGCGATCGGGAAGCGGCTCTGCCCGGACGTCATCGTGGTCAGGCGCTGCCCGTTTCGGATCGACTCGGGCAGATCGGTGTCGTGGAGGTCGATGAGACCGGGCTTGTGGTCCCACATGTCGATCTGGGAAGGCGCACCGCTCATGAACAGATAGATGACGCGCTTGGCCTTCGGGGCGAAGTGCGGCAGGCTCGGCAGACCTCCGACGCGCCCCGCAAGACCGGGGCCCGCCGTCGCTGCGGCATCGCCGCCAAGTCCGCCCGCCGAGGCGCCACCATCGAGCAGGGACGACAGGGCCGCGACCCCAAGTCCTCCAGCGAGGGTCCGGCACGCTCGGCCGAAGAACTGCCTGCGGTTCTCGAGCAGGCAGCGGTCGAGCAGGGTCCTTTCGATGGGGGGCAGATCGCTCATCGCCGTCTCCTCGTCGCCGGGCTCCGCGGCCCTTCGGTCCTCATCCCTTGCTGATCGCCTCGTCGAGGTTCAACAGCACGCTGCCGAGCACCGCGAACGCCGCCTGCTCGGTCGCCTCGAACGCATCCGACGCCGGGGTCGCCCCGACCTCGAGCAGCGCCTCCGCCGCCTCGGGATCGGTGAAGTAGGCCGATCGAGCCCGGCGCAGCACGTCCTGCATCGACGCGACCTCGACGGCGCTGGGCGACCGGCTCAGCACCAGACGGAACCCGCGGTCGATGGCCGCCTCGTCGTCGCCGGCCTCCAGCATCCGCACCCCGAGGCGACGCGCCGCCTCGACGAACTGCTCGTCGTTCCACAGCACCAGCGCCGCAAGCGGCGTGTTGGTGCGCTCCCGCTCGACGACGCAGCTCTCGCGATTGGGCGCGTCGAAGGTCGCCATCGAGGGCGGCGGCGCCGTGCGCTTCCAGAAGGTGTAGAGCGAACGCCGGTACAGCGCCTCGCCGTCGTCGGGCGCGAAGTTCTGCGTGTTGCTGCCGACGTAGGCCACCGCCTCCCAGACCCCGTCGGGCTGGTACGGCTTCACCGGCGGTCCTCCGAGCCGCTCGACGAGGAGGCCCGAGGTGAACAGCGCGAGATCCCGAATCACCTCGGCATCGAGACGCATGCGGGGCCCGCGGGCCAGACGACGGTTGGCCGGATCGGTCGACCACGATTCGGCGTCCGCCGCCGCGGTCTGCCGATAGATCCCGCTGGTCGCGATCAGCCGGTGAAGGCCCTTCAGGTCCCACTCCGAGTCCTCGAACCAGGTCGCCAGAAAGTCGAGCAGTTCCGGGTGGCTCGGCATCGCCCCTTGCGATCCGAAGTCCTCGACCGTCTCGACGAGGCCCGTGCCGAAGTAGCGCTGCCAGATCCGGTTGACCGCGACACGAGACGTCAGCGGATGCCCAGGCTCGAAGAGCCACTGGGCCAGGCCGAGCCGGTCCCGCGAGTGCTCGTCCCGCATCGCCGGCAGGACCGCGGGCACGTGACGCTCCACGAGTCCGAGGGGCCGGTCGTACTCGCCGCGATCCAGCACGTGCGCCGGACGGGGCATCTCGAGCTCCGCGGCGACGAGCGTCGTGGGAATGCGACCGTCGAGTGCGGTGCGTTCGGCATCGATCTTCTCGATCTCCTCGCCGAGGGCGACGCCTTCGGGCCAGACGTGGCTGCGGAAGTGTTCTCGAAGCAGCGCACGCTCCGCCTCCCGGCGCCGTTCCGGAGCGTTGGCCAGCGCCGTGGCGACATCGAGCGGCTCCGGCCCGAGCGACTCCTCGATCACCCGGAACGCGAACCCGCAGGCACCTCCGAAGTCGGTGATCCGCAGAACCAGTTCGTGGACGCCCTCCGGAATCTCCAGCTCGACGCGATCCTGGTCGAGCGCCGCACCGCGGGCCGCGGGGTTGTCGTGGACGATCTCGCCATCGAGAAGCACCCGAACGCCGTCGTCGCTGCCGATGCCCAGCACCACCCGACGCGGGGCGGGCGAAGACACCGTCCGGCGCAGCAGATGCACCTGATTCGCGCCACCGGGAAGCGGATGCACCGCCCCGTCGGCGAACTCCGGCTTCGCGGCCCACTCGAGGTCGACGGCGGCGAACGCCGGATCCTCGGCCGACGCGACGCCCTGCTGCAGGGCGTCGGCCCTCGACTCGAACTTGATCGGCCCCGCCAGTCGCCACGGCGACCACGAGAGCGGCACCACGCCGCCGTCCGCCGCACCGACGAGCCGAAAGCAGCCGATCTGGTGGCTCGGGTACTGGGACTCGAACCGCATCGTGGCGCGAAGGCGAGCTCCCGCCACCAGCGCCGACGCATCGCGCGGAACGAAGATCGCCGACCGCTCGCCCACGTCGCCGTCCTTCAGGCCCGCCCAGCCGTTCCTCGCCGCGGGGGCACCCTCGACGATGCCGTCGATGGCGTTGGCCACCGGATAGGTCGGCTGTGACCAGGTCGCCGACGCCGCCACCAGTTCGACGGGCGCGTACGAGTCGCTCGACGACGGATCCGCCTCGGGAGGGGCGACCTCGAAGACGATCTCGGTCAGCACGAAGTTGCCGTTGCCGTTGCCGCCGCCGGGTCCATCGAGCGGCAGCGAAGGATGCTCGACGGCATCGAGGCGGAGCGCCGACAGCGGCGCCTCGAGATCCTCGGGAATCACGCCTTCCCAGACGTAGGCGTCCTTCGCGGGCTCGATGGAGTCGGCGAGGACCACGCCGTCCTCGAGCATCGAGAACGTCGTGCCGCTGCGGGCAGACACCGCCGAGGGCGTCAGCGGCCTCCAGCGACCCGCCAGTTCCCGATGTCGATCCGCCGCCCAGGCCGCCTGAGCCGCATCGGCGTCGACGCGCTCGCCGTCGCGGCGCGTCGCCAAGGCCGCGCGACGCGAATCCAACTCCTCGAGGCGGACCCGTTCGAGCGGCGAGGGCACCTTGATGACCGGCGGCGGCGCCTTGGCGTTGCCGTCCATCGCCGCCTCCGCGGTCGAGTTGAAGAACGCGTACAGGCCGTAGAACTCCTCCTGCGACAACGGGTCGTACTTGTGGTCGTGGCAGGCGGCGCATCCGGCGGTCATGCCCAGCCAGATCGTCGCGAAGGTCTCGGTCCGGTCGACGGCGTACTTGACGTAGTACTCCTCGTTGATGGAGCCGCCCTCCGACGTCGTCACATGGCAGCGGACGAAGCCGCTCGCGACCCGATCCTCGAGCGTCGCGTCGGGAAGCAGGTCGCCGGCGAGCTGTCGAATCGAGAACTCGTCGAAGGGCATGTTGGCGTTGAGCGCCGAGACCACCCAGTCGCGATAGGGCCACATCACCCGCTCGTTGTCCAGATGCAGGCCGTGGGTGTCGCCGTAGCGGGCGGCATCGAGCCAGGTTCGGGCCCAGTGCTCGCCGTAGCGGTCGCTGGCCAGCAGCCGGTCGACGGCGATCGCGTATGCACGATCGACGCCGAGACTTGCGACGTCGCGTTCGAAGGCGTCGAGTTCCTCGAGCGACGGCGGGAGGCCGGTCAAGTCGAGGCTCGCGCGACGCAACTGCGCGTGTGGGAGCGCCGGAGGCGCCGGATCGATGCCCCGCGCCTCGAGATCGGCCCGAACGAACGCATCGATCGGATTCGCCGACGAGACCGGTCCGGAGATCCGTGGCGTCTCGACCTTCTCCGGCGGCACCAGCGACCAGTGCGGCTCGTAGACCGCCCCTTCGCGAAGCCATCGTTCCAGCGTCGCCTTCTGCGCCTCCGTCAGCGGCTTCTTGGTCTCCGCCGGAGGCATGAGCAGCTGGGGGTCGTCGGCGTGGATCCGAAAGAGGATCTCGCTGTCCCCGGGATGCTCGAGGTCGATCGCCTTGAAGCCGTCGCGATCACGAAGCGCATCCTCGCGCACATCGAGTCGCAGGTCCGCCTTCCGCGCGGCCGAGTCGGGGCCGTGGCACTGGAAGCAGTGGTCGGAAAGGATCGGACGGACGTCTCGGTTGTAGGAGAGCGGTTCGTGCCGGTCACCGGCG
>Ga0075475_10001055_pt1 | contig 13432 bp, 10 predicted proteins | sample DEB08_DNA_10_FD_76342 | JGI IMG/M metagenome (GOLD analysis project Ga0075475, IMG submission 76342) | Aqueous microbial communities from the Delaware River and Bay under freshwater to marine salinity gradient to study organic matter... | ecosystem: Environmental > Aquatic > Marine > Coastal ... | reverse complement strand
AGATTGCTGCCCGGATAGCTGATCAAAGCATATTTACTTCCGATAATCCGAGGGATGAAGATCCTGAAAAGATTCTGGATGACATGACAACTGAGTTGGAATCAGAATTAGAGAAAAAGACAGTTCGAATAAGCGATAGAAAGCAAGCGATTAAAACAGCAGTGCTGATAGCCCAAAAATCAGACATCATCCTGGTGGCCGGAAAAGGCCATGAAAAGTACCAGGAGATAAAGGGACAAAAGACTCCCTTTGATGACAAAGAAATACTGCGCAAAATGATGCGTGGAGAGGATATATAAGAATAGGTTCTATTATCATTCTCAGGTTGGTTTTAACAGTTGCAGTAGGACTATTCAAATAAAGATTTGAACCCTACTGCAATCTGTTATTTTGAAAAGAAATTATGCTGTATTATTTATTTGAATACTTAGAAAAACAAGACTGGATAGGTGCCAGTTTGTTTCAATATATAAGCTTCAGGTCCGGGTTAGCCATCATACTATCGCTATTGATTTCTGTGGTGTTCGGAAAAAAGCTGATACGTTCTTTGAAAAGATTGCAAGTAGGCGAAACAGTTAGAGATCTGGGTCTTGAAGGTCAGATCGATAAGCAAGGAACACCTACCATGGGTGGAGTCATAATTATCATTGCTATCCTGGTGCCCACTCTGCTATTATGCAGATTGGATAACATATATGTCATCATGATGATTGTAACCACTGTTTGGATTGGTTTAATCGGCTTTATCGATGATTATATAAAGGTCTTCAAAAACGATAAGAAAGGTTTGAAAGCCAAGTTTAAATTGGTGGGACAGATTGTTCTTGGACTTTTTATAGCACTGGTCATGCTTTGGCATTCCGATGTTGTAGTTAGGGTTCCGGTAGAAGCGGCCCAACAAAACAATTGGGAGCTTATTGAGAGTTTTGAGATCAGCATACCAAAGCTTAATCAATCCCCTGTTCGTAAAGAGGTAGCTTATGTAAAGGCGCCAATAACGAACATGCCCTTTCTTAAAAATAATCAATTGAATTATTCCATTTTTACAGGCCGTAATCTGCAGCTTGTTTGGATGGTCTTGATACCACTTTTCATTTTTATTATAACAGCTGTATCCAATGGAGCGAATCTAACAGATGGCCTTGACGGACTGTTGTCAGGTACAGCAGCCATTATTGGAACTGCTTTAGGGATTTTGGCCTATGTTTCAGGTAACGCAATTTTTGCGGATTACCTGAATATTTTATACCTCCCACATACTGAAGAACTGGTGATTTTTTCAGCTTGCCTGATAGGGTCATGCATCGGATTTTTATGGTATAATTCCTATCCCGCCAGTGTCTTTATGGGGGATACAGGAAGTCTGGCTCTGGGCGCTATCATTGCTGTAATGGCCATAATCCTGAGAAAGGAATTACTCATCCCAATTATGTGTGGAATCATTTTGATGGAAACACTTTCCGTGACCATGCAGGTGTCATGGTTTAAATACACAAAAAAGAAATATGGTGAAGGCCGGAGGATATTTTTAATGTCTCCATTGCATCACCACTACCAGAAAAAGGGTTGGCACGAAACCAAGATTGTTGTGCGCTTTTGGATAATAGCGATAATTCTGGCTGTCTTGACGATTATAACACTTAAGGTTAGATGATGACTTATGAATACAGTGGCAATAATCGGTGCTGGAGAAAGTGGTGTTGGAGCAGCCTTGCTTGCAAAGAAAAACGAGTTAGAGGTTTTTGTCTCTGATTATGGAAAAATCAGAGAAGATTATAAAGAAGAATTACTTAGAAATAATATCCCTTTTGAAGAAGAGGGACACAGTTTTGAAAAACTAGAAAAAGCAGATGTAATTGTAAAGAGTCCGGGTATTCCTGGTACAGCTGAAGTGATCAGATATTTTCGACTAAGGCATAAAGAGATCATTTCAGAAATAGAGTTTGCTTCAAGGTTCTATGATGGTAAAATTATTGGCATTACGGGAAGTAATGGGAAAACTACAACTACCAAATTATGCCATCATATACTTGAAAACTCAGGAATCAATTGTGCTCAAGCCGGTAATGTAGGTTATTCCTTTGCCCGCCTGCTTACCATGGATGCTAATTATGATTGGATCGTTCTTGAACTGAGTAGTTTTCAGTTAGATGATATAAACACATTCAGTTCTGAATTTTCAGTGATTTTAAATATCACACCCGATCACCTGGACCGTTACGATTACAATTTTAAAAACTATGCCAGGAGCAAATGGAATCTTGCATTGGCAACAAAATCTGAAGGTCTTTTGGTCCTGAATCGGTCAAATGAAATTCAGAATGTTTTGATTAAAGAATTTCCAGTCGAATGCAAGGTGCTTTGGCTTGAAAATAAAGATAGAAAACAGCTCGTCTCAATGGAGACAGGCGATTATTTTGAAATGCAAATCAGAGGTTGGCATAATGCCTATAATGCTTCTGTCGCGGTGTTGATTGCTCGGCGTCTGGGCATTAGCGATACCGATATCGACTTGGCATTGCAGACATTTGAGCCTGTTGAACACAGGATGGAGCTCGTGGCAAGCTATAGAGGAATCGAGTATATCAATGACAGTAAATCTACAAATGTGGACTCCTGTCTTGTTGGTCTCGATTCAATTAATGGCAAGCTTGTATGGATTGCCGGAGGAGTTGACAAAGGCAATGACTATGCACAGCTGGATAAGGCCCTTGAAGGTAAGCTTGAAGGCTTGGTATGTCTGACCACTGATGATAAAAAGCTGCGGTCTCATTTCAGTTATCTGGAAGACAGGATTTTGACCACAGAAAATATGGATGAGGCCGTACGGTGGGCGGCTGAACGCGTTGGAGAAGGCACAGTATTGCTGTCTCCTGCATGCGCAAGCTTTGATTTATTTGATAATTACGAACACAGAGGAAAAAGTTTTAAAGACTCTGTAATTAAATACTTGGATGATTTCGATCAGTAACATATATGACAGATTAAAAGGAGACAGGAGCATATGGCTCATTGTCACCATACTAGTCTTTTGTTCATTGTTGGCGGTATACAGTGCTGTTGGTCATGAGGCATCTCTGAAAAGAAGTGGCAATACCGAATACTACCTGGTCAAGCACGGACTCTTGCTGACATTGGGGCTGGTGGCCATGTATATGAGTTATCGCTTCAATTATATGTTCTATTCGCGTCTGGCTCCGATGTTATTGCTTATCTCGGTACCCTTGTTGATTTATACTTTGGGTTTTGGTCCCGAAATCAACGATGCACGTAGATGGCTCGATATTCCATTGATAGATCAAAGATTCCAAACCTCTGACCTGGCAAGGCTGGCCCTGGTGATGTATATAGCCCGGTCCATTGCTAAAAAGCAGGATGTCATAAAAGATCTGAAGAGTGCTTTCATTCCTTTGATCATTCCAGTGGTGCTGGTATGTATGTTGATAGCACCTTCTGACTTAAGTACAGCATTGTTGCTTTTTATGACCTGTCTTCTGATGATGATTATCGGTCGCGTCTCGATGAATTATATAGTTCTGTTAGCTGTTGTAGGTGCTGTTGGTTTGGCCTTTTTAATAATCCTTGGAACCGCCTTTCCGGAATTGGTACGACTGGATACCTGGATTGCCAGGGTCAATGAATTCTTGGGTGGATCTGAAGGAGGCTATCAGATAGTACAATCCAAAATAGCAATTGCTTCCGGAGAGTTTTTTGGTGTTGGGCCAGGCAATAGCCTGCAAAGAAATTATCTGCCTTACGCCTATGCGGATTTCATATTCGCAATTATTTGTGAGGAATATGGCCTGATAGGCGCATTCACATTAGTCGCCCTGTACCTTGGATTACTTTACAGGTGCACCAGCATGGTGACGCGATGCCCTAAGACCTTTGGATCGATACTGGCAATCGGTCTATGTCTGAATGTCGTCATACAGGCTTTTGCTAATATGGCTGTCTCTGTAAATCTGGTACCGGTTACAGGATTGACATTACCTATAATCAGTATGGGTGGCACCTCGATATTATTTACCTGTATATCTCTGGGTATCATCTTAAGTGTCAGCAGGTATGTAGAAGAGTACAGTGCTTTTGAAATAATGGAAGAAGAACAGTCTATCTCTGAAGAGAAGATGGATAAAAATATCATTGGCAGGAATCGCTTGAAGTATGAAAATTATTATTAGTGGAGGAGGTTCTGGAGGTCATGTATATCCTGCCATAGCTATAGCCCAGGCACTCAAATCGAAAGGAATTGAAGACATTCTTTTTGTAGGTGCGGAAGGTAAAATTGAAATGGAAAAAGTCCCGGCAGCGGGATTCCCGATTGAGTCACTGTGGATCAGTGGATTGCATAGGGGTGAGCTGCTGAGAAATATATCCTTTCCTATCAAACTGGTAAGCAGTTTGTGGAAGGCAAAAAAGATCATTGAAAAGTTTAAGCCCGATGTTGTTGTTGGCGTAGGCGGTTTCGCAAGCGGTCCGGTTCTGAAAATGGCCCAGATGAAATCAATTCCTACACTGATTCAGGAACAAAATTCCTACCCCGGGATAACCAATAAATTACTCGCTGGAAATGCGGAGACAATTTGTGTGGCTTATCCTCAAATGGAACGGTTTTTTGATTCGGATAAAATTAAGTTTACCGGAAATCCGGTAAGGAAGGATTTATTATCAGTGGAGTTATTGACTTCTGAAGCCATGAGCTATTTCGATTTGGATCAGAATAAGAAAACCATATTCATTTTTGGAGGAAGCCTGGGAGCTCGAGCGATCAATAATGCGATATACAATAAGTGGTCTCGTATTGAAGCATTAAGCGATGTACAGTTCTTATGGCAAGTAGGGAAGGCATACTATGAAGAATTTTCAAAATCTCCATTGGCTGCTTGTGAACACGTAAAAATCCTGCCTTTTATTGATCGTATGGATTACGCTTACAGTATATCGGATTGCATTATTTGTCGCGCAGGTGCACTCACTATATCGGAGATCAGCCTGGTTGGAAAACCGGCTATTTTCGTACCGTCACCTAATGTTGCTGAGGATCATCAACGTAAGAATGCTCAGGCGCTTGTTGATAATAAGGCAGCTATAATGATTGAAGACAAGGAAGCAAATGATATTCTGCTGGATCGGGCTTTGGAACTTTTGGAAGATAAAGACACTCAGAAACGTCTGAGTGAAAACATCCGTAGAATGGCTGCGCCAGGGGCGGATGATATTATTGCTGATGAGATTATTTCACTGGCTCAATGAAAAAATCAGAGGAATACCGGAAACTCTATTTTCTTGGTATTGGGGGAATAGGAATGAGTGCCATAGCACGCTATTACCTGGACAAGGGAATTGAAGTTTTTGGCTATGATCTCACAGAAACAAAGCTTACCAGAAAGCTGGAAGCTGAGGGTATGAAAATTCATTATGATGACAACCCGGGAAAAATTCCTGACGGAATTGACATGGTGGTATATACACCGGCCATTCCTAAGACACATAAGGAATTGCAATGGTTTGTTGAAAATGGATATGTCATAAAGAAAAGAGCTGAAGTGCTGGGTATAATCAGTCGTGAAAACAAGGCGATAGCTATTGCAGGTACCCACGGCAAAACGAGCACAAGTTCTTTACTGGCCCACGTATTGAAATATTGCGGATTGGAAGCATCATCTTTCCTGGGAGGTATCGTGTCAAATTACGATTCAAACTATTTGCCCGGGGCTTCAGAGTATTGCGTACTCGAAGCAGATGAATTCGATCGATCCTTTTTGCATTTGCGACCTGAAATACTCGTCATTCTGAGTATGGATGCCGATCACCTGGATATTTATAAAGACAGGAAAAGCATGGTTGAAGCATATGAGGAATTGTGCAGCAAGATTGTTGAAGGAGGTGTTCTTGTGCTTACAGAAGGACTTGAAAAGCAGTTTTCAAATTCCTGGAGCGACAGGATGAGGGAACGTAAGATCAGAGTGTTTACCCAGGGAGAAGACTTTGAGTACAATGAGATACGGATAGAGTCTGGAAAGTACATTTTCAATTATAAAGGACCTGGAGGAGGTCTTGAAAATGTTTTTACATGTATGCCTGGTGAGCATAATGTTTCAAATGCAAGCATAGCCCTTTTTATTGCACAATGGCTTGATCTGGATCTAGAAGATGCTAAAAGAGCGATGCAGGACTTTGGAGGCATTCAAAGAAGGTTTGAAACCCTTTACAATGCCAGGAGAGTATTAATCGATGATTATGCACATCACCCGGAAGAGCTTAGGAAGGCGATTGAAACAGTGCAGGCTTTATACCCTCACAGAACTGTGACAGGTATTTTTCAGCCGCATCTGTTCAGTAGGACAAATGATTTTTACAAGGAATTTGCATCTGCTCTTGAAGCTTTGGACAGGATATGGCTTTTGGATATTTATCCTGCACGTGAGTTGCCAATAAAAGGTGTGCAATCTGAAATGATATTCAACCTGATCCGCAATGATGACAAGATGCTTTTAAAAGCAAAGCACTTGATTGAAACAATGAAAGAAAAATCAGAAGAGCTTGATGTTATTATCACTTTGGGCGCATCTGATATAGATAAGTATCATCAAGAGATGATAGATGTTTTAAAAGAAAAAGATTTTGGGAAATATGTTTAATGCAGTTGATTTTTGGAAAGTGTTCAGGATGGCTTTAGCCGCAGGCTTGACTGCTTTCTTGCTTATAAACATTTCCCGACGATTGAATCAACCAGTCGATAACATAACGATTGTTATCTCCAAGCTGGAAGATGGGAAAGAGTTGATTGACGAAAAGGAAATCAGGGATTTACTCAAATTTGAATTAGGCTATGCCCTTGAAATTGCCGCATTAAAAGAGTTGAAAATTGAACAACTTGAAATGAGCCTTATCAAGAATTCAAGGATAGATGATGCAGACATCTACCTGGACAAGAATGGCATTCTGGTGATTTCTGTTGCACAAAAGAAACCTATAGTCAGGATTGATCAGACCAACGCGGATGACTATTATCTTGATTATAAGGGAACACAAATCCCTGTAACAGAGACTTTTAGGGTTCCTGTTGTAACCGGTCACGTAGACGGCTATCAAGAAGCCTATAAGGAGAAAGAAGATAACAACCTGAACGCTGTCTTGGAACTGGCGCGAAAGGTACACGATGATATTTTTCTGAGTGCTCTTGTGGAGCAAATACATATTGATTCTAAGGATGAATTGACAATAGTTCCAAAAGTGGGGAGAGATAAAATACTGATAGGCGAGGTGGAGGATTTGGATGAAAAAATATACAAGCTTAAGATTTATTACGAAAAAGGCATCAAGAATATAGGTCTTGAAAAGTTTGATGAACTGGATCTGAAATACAAAGGACAGATCATAGGAAGACAAAAAGATACCTGATAACCGGTTTATAGAATTTAAAACTCATTCGTATGAACGAAAATAATTACACTGACAAACAAATCGCCATTGCAGTAGACATTGGGACTACTAAGGTCTGTGCCATTGCCGGATTCAAGAACGAATATGGTAAGATTGAAGTTTTAGGCGTTGGAACCGTCCCTTCAGAGGGGGTTTCGAGAGGAGTCGTATCCAATATCGATAAGACTGTCAAAGCTATTAATGAAGCTGTTCAAATCGCACAAAATAATGCCAAAACCAAGTTTGGTCGCGTTCACGTCGGCATTGCAGGACAGCATATAAAAAGCATCCACCACCATGGATTGCTGGTAAGACATGATCCTGAGTCAGAAATTAACGAGGCTGATGTTAGCAAATTGATAAGCGATATGCACAAGCTTGTCTTGCCTCCTGGAGATAAGATTCTTCATGTTTTTCCACAGGAGTTCACAGTGGATGACGAAAGTAATATTGTAGATCCTATTGGTATGTCTGGAGTTAGGCTCGAAGCCAACTTTCATATCATAACAGGTCAGATATCTGCATCACGTAATATTATGCGCTGCGTGGAAAAGGTCGGGCTAGAAGTGGCTGATATCACACTCGAGCCTATCGCTTCTTCAAAAGCAGTTTTGACGCCACAGGAAAAGGAAGCTGGCGTTGCCCTTGTCGATATAGGTGGCGGTACTACGGATATCACAATTTTCAAGGATGGTATAATTCGACATACATCTGTTATTCCATTCGGAGGCAATGTTGTAACCAACGATATTAAAGAGGGATGTACAGTGATGAAAGATCAGGCTGAAAAGCTAAAAGTACGATTTGGCTCAGCCTTGTCTAAAGAAATACAAAATAACAGGATCATAACTATTCCTGGCTTCAGAGGAAGAGATTTCAAAGAGATATCAGAAAAGAACCTGGCCAAGATTATAGAGGCACGATTGAGTGAGATATTCGATTATGTACTCTGGGAAATAAAGAGGTCTGGCTATGAGTCTAAGCTTATAGCAGGTATTGTACTTACCGGTGGTGGATCCTTGCTCAATAATATTGATCTGCTATCAGAATACCATACAGGACTTTCGACTAGGATAGGTCAACCTATCGAGCATCTGGCTCATGGTTATTCAAGCATGCTTGCCAGTCCTATTTACAGTACGGCTGTCGGCTTGCTCAGTATAGCTATCGATAATCTGAAATATTCCAAGCTGCCGACTGACGCGGAGTTGGAGGAAGAAAGCGAAGATGGAGATGATTCTGAACATCCGCGTAATAAATGGTACAAGAAAATATTTACATATACAAAGGAATTTTTTGAAGTCAGTCCTGACACCGAATTTTAAAATTATTCAAAAGCAAAACTCATAATCATGTTATTCGAGGAAAGACATAATTCGATCATAAAAGTCATAGGAGTAGGAGGCGGAGGCGGAAATGCAGTGGCTTACATGTACAGACAAGGCATTCACGGAGTTGATTTTGCCATTTGTAACACGGATAATCAGGCTCTTGAAGCCAGTCCAGTACCCATCAAGGTTCAATTAGGACCAAACCTGACGGAAGGTATGGGAGCAGGCTCAGTGCCTGAGGTCGGCAAACAGTCATGTATTGAATCTATTGATGAAATACGTAAGTTTTTAGAGAGTGGAACCAAAATGGTTTTCATAACCGCCGGCATGGGCGGTGGTACGGGAACTGGTGCAGCTCCTATAATTGCTAAGGCGGCCAAGGAGATGGATATTCTTACAGTAGCAATCGTTACATTGCCTTTCAAATTTGAAGGCTTGAGAAGAAGAAATCAAGCTCTTGAAGGACTTGAAAATCTTAAAAAGAATGTGGACAGTATCCTTGTCATTTCAAATGACAGATTGCGTGAGGAGTTTGGCAATCTCAGTTTAAAGAATGCTTTTGCAAAAGCTGATGATATATTGACTACTGCTGCACGTGGTATTGCGGAGATTATTACCCTTCCAGGATATATCAATGTCGACTTTAAGGATGTCAATACTGTAATGAAGAATTCTGGTGTGTCGATTATGGGATATGCTGAAGCTGAAGGAGAAGACAGAGCACGTATTGCTGTAGAACAAGCTATTAATTCTCCATTGCTAGAGGATAATGATATTCGAGGCGCTCAACACATATTGTTGAACATTTCTTCTGGAACTAATGAAGTGACAATGGATGAAATAACGGAGATCACGGATTACATTCAAGAGGAAGCAGGATATGGTACCCATATGATATGGGGCAATTGCACGGATGAGAAGTTGGGGGACGGACTGAGCGTAACCATAATTGCAACAGGATTTGATGAAGGTAAGAAGCGAATAGAAGAGATGTCCAGAAAGGATATAAGAGTATCACTGGAAGATCCATTTGATCTGGATGAAGAACATGTTGAAACTCCAGCATTTGAATCAAAGCAGGAAAACGTCATTGAGTTTGATGACCTCGAGCCGGCGGTCAGGGAAAACACACCACCATCGAATAATAATGACCCTTATGTGAACTCAGGAACAGACAGCTATGAAGCTCCCGTTCACAGAGAAATAAATACTGCTGAAAGAAACAGGCTTGAAGAGATTCGAAATAGAACGACCAAGCCATTGGATAGCCCTAGGATAATTGCTGAAATGGAAGAGATTCCGGCTTACAAACGAAGAGAGATATTGCTTGATGATGTGAATAAACGCAATGATGGCGGAAGCTCTAAACTGAGCATCAATATCGATGATAGCGATGGACCTGTTATTGAAAGGAATAATTCCTTTTTTCACGATAATGTAGATTAAATAGAATAGGCGTGTCAGATGTGAATGCCTTGAATTGAAAACAATCAACCAAAACTCATGGGATCGTTAAGATGACATGAAGTAAACTAGAATCTGATAATCGAACCGAGTTGCGCCAATGGTGCGATGAATTATCATGGATTTCGTCTTTTTCATAATATCAGGGCTCAAAAGTGAGCTGCCTGAATATTATTATAACTTTTCTTTTTATGAGATTGGTTTATTGATTGAGTTGCCCTGCCTCTCCGGCGGGGCTTTTTTATTATCCTAAGAAGCTTTAGCCTTGGAGGATATTCCTCTGCATGGGTTATTTTCAAGGTGTTTCAGATCGAACTATGCAATCAGAGTATTATAATGTGAGATTTGATCTTGGGCTTAAATATGATATCAACAGATAAATTGAGCGAATTAGAACTTAATGAGGTAGCGCACATTGTGCTACTTCATTTTTAGTATTTAGATATTCCTATGAACAACTATATATATTTTTTCAGTTTTATTTTGCTCCTAGTCTCTTGTAATACAGAGAACAGTAAAAACAATTCAGATTATCTTAGCACTGATCTAGAGGCTAGCGAAGATTCTCTAGAACTAGCAGCTGCATATGCTGCTCAGGCTAAAATCGAATTAAAACTTATTGCTGCGATTGAGACAGAAGCCGTTGCGGCTGATAATATCGATGATGCTGCAGATGATTCTGCTATCTGGTATAATAAAAGTAATCCTGAGTCATCCATAATCTATGGATCAAACAAAAAAGGTGGGCTTGTTGCTTTTGACCTCGAAGGTCGGCAAACGCAATATTACCCAATAGGTAAAATCAACAACGTTGATGTCAAACAAGATGTCGTTATAGGTTCTGATACATTGGATATTTTGGGATGTACAAACAGATCTGATCAGAGTGTTGAATTGTTTTCAATTCTAAAGAATGGGGAAGTATCTAATCTCATGGGTGAAAAATTTAAAGTCGATACTACAAAAATTGATGATGTATATGGCTTTTGTTTGGCTTATCCTGTTGCTAACAAGCGATTATATGTTATCATAAATGGCAAGAATGGATATTTTAAGCAGTTTGAATTAAAAAGCCGTGAAGGGAGCTATGAATTAGATTTAATTTATGAAATGCAATTTGACTCACAGACAGAAGGTATGGTTTCTCATGATCGTTCCAATTCTTTATATGTTGGAGAAGAGAATTTGGGCGTGTGGTGTTTGAGTTTAAATAAAGATGAATACTCAGAGATACAATTTATCAAGGAAAGCTCTGTTTTGACTAACAAAAGCATTGTATCAGATGTAGAAGGATTGAGTATATATGATAAAGGCGATAAAACATTATTGTTTTTAAGCTCGCAAGGGAATTTTTCTTACGCAGTTTTTGATATGAATAAATCACACAATTATCTTTTTAGTTTCAAGATTATTGGCAGTGATAATATCGATGGTGTTGAAGAAACTGACGGTATAGAAATATCATCACATAATTTCTCTCCGCGCTTTAATTCAGGCCTCTTTGTAGCACAAGATGGATTTAATTACACCAACAATAGCCTTGACGCCCAGAATTTCAAATTCCTAAATATGGATGATATTTTGAACCTGTATTACAAGTAAATGATTGAATGAATCATTTCACTATAGGTAGTTCTATATACGAAGCATACATTTTAGAATGATGTATCGTATTATGTGCCGTGACAGCATTGACCTCATCAAAATTATTTCCACCTGTGTTTAGGTTTCTTGTGAATCGGGGAAAATTACTACTGCTGATCTCAATGCGGATGCTGTGGCCTTTTTCAAAATAATTGCTGGTTGAAAGAGGTGTTAGCTTCAATTCATAAATCTCTCCTTCCTTCATAAAGACTTCCTTATCGTAGCCCTCTCTATAACGCGCTCTTTGAATTGTTTCATCGAGATTGTATGCTCGGCCATCGGGATAAACATCTATGAGCTTGATGGTGAAGTCGGTGTCCTTGACATCGGAACTGACATACAATTTTGTATTAATAAATCCAGTAACTTCAATACCCTCTTCAAGGGGATCGCTCGTATAAACGAGGATGTCATTTCGCGTTTCCATATGTTGCTGGTCAAAAGAGCCCCCCTGAATGGCATTTCCAGTACAACATACATTGCCGCCATAGGAAGGAACCGGATTCATAGGGTCATAGGTAAAATGATCAGAATTTGAGTCTTCTTCCGGAAGATCTATCTGCAATTGCCCATTTCCGAGTAGTGAATTTGCTTGACCTTTGCTATTCAAATAGTATTTAGTCATCTGGGTATTTTCCGGAGGCCAGGTTTCACTGCTTTGCCATTTGTTGGAGCCCATGGTATAATATTGTACTCTAGGTATTTCTTCCTTAAACTTATTGGACTCGCCTTTTAGCCACAGGTCGAACCAAGCATATATCTGTTCATCATAATTGAGACGTGCATCACCGACAGAGCGCTCTCCAACAATGGTGTTCTCGGTCGCTCGGGTATAGCGGCAATGTAAAGTGGGTGCGATAACCAGATATTGGTTGTCTCGAACGTCTTTACTACGAGCATTGTTTCTGACATGATTGAACAAAGCAATATTTGGACTGATTGAGACATCATACCATGAACAAAACCAGAAAGAAGGCACTGTAATTACTTTATCATCATGATAAAGTCCACCTTCAAACCAGGCAGGATCATTTGGCTTTCTTTTGATCATTTTGTCATAGATCTCTTCCTTGCCATTGATATTTTTTATAATGTCTTTTACAGGCAAATGACTGAGCGCCTCCGACATGTCAACCGATGGGTTTTCTGGAGCAAGATCGTAAAACCTGCTTATCCTGATGAGATCTTCCTGGCTGGCGCCAGAAGGGATTCGCGGTTTGAATTTATCATGTTCAACGGAATACAGCCAGGCAGTAAAAAGCATCTGCTGAGCACCTCCGCGGTACCAGTTACCTTGTTCATAGAAGTCACCAACACGTCCAACACCGGCTCCGTAACCCTGAGGCACCATAGCAGCCAGAGCAGGGTGGTTCAGGGTCGCAGCAGCCATTTGCCATTCGGCTGTAGAGGAGCAGCCATACAGTCCTATTTTCCCATTGGACCATTCCTGATTTTCCATCCATGTAAACGCATCGTAAGCATCGGTAAGGGGTAGGCCTAAAATATCCCATTCGCCTTCGGAAAAATATCTTCCTCTTTCATTCTGAACGACGTATGCATAGCCT
>Ga0075475_10001046_pt1 | contig 13505 bp, 9 predicted proteins | sample DEB08_DNA_10_FD_76342 | JGI IMG/M metagenome (GOLD analysis project Ga0075475, IMG submission 76342) | Aqueous microbial communities from the Delaware River and Bay under freshwater to marine salinity gradient to study organic matter... | ecosystem: Environmental > Aquatic > Marine > Coastal ... | reverse complement strand
AAATGATACAGGCGTGTCAGGATATGTTGTTGATGTAATTGCATCGGGGGGCGACGGTGTAGGCGCAGATGACGAAATTATTATAAGAAAATCAACCAGCGATGGTAGTTTCTTACCATTACCTGGTTCATATGATACATTGCTTACTGGCGGCGATTTAAATTATACTAATGCACAAGGTATAAGTGCAGAAGCTATAAACATGGATGGAGACGGATTCTTTACTCCTATTAATAGTGGAGGCCCTGACGAACAATTACCTGGTAGAGTTTTTGATGCTGTAGATATAAAAGTATATGAAAAACCTGTGGGAGGTTCTAGTCAAATAGTTTCTCGAAACTATACAGGTGACGGCACAACTAAATTATTTGACATAGGAACATCACCAATAGTTGAAACAAATCTTTTTGTCAAAATAGGTTATTCGATACAAAAAGCAGGTACAGATTACACAGTAAACTATGACACAAAGCAAATAGAATTCACCACAGCTCCTAGTCAAGGAGATAGAGTTAGCCTGATCACTCTTGAAACAAGTGGCACAAATATTCTTGACATAGATGAATTTGTTGCTGACGGATCATCTATAGACTTTTTGACAAATATCACATATACAGAAAATTTAACCAGTTTAGTTACTATAGACGGAAAAGAAATTCCGCATAGTCTTGTTAAAAGTAATGAAACATATGCATCTCCTAACAAAATTATTATTAGATTTGCAGAAGTGCCTACAATAGATAAAATTGTACGATTTGCAATTTTTGAAGGCCAGGTACAAAATTATAGCACCGTTACTGTAGATACTTTTGAAAGTGATGGAAGCACAACGGCGTATACTCTAAGCCAAACACCTTTTGCTCAAGCTCCAAATGAATGGCAAACTATTGTTACAATAAATGATACTGTGTTAAATGCGGGATACAACCAAACATTTACATTAACCAACGCTAAAGAATATCAACTAAAACTTTGGCAGGTACCTACTGCAAGTTTAAGTGCAGAACAAGTAAAAGTATACCTAAATGGCACAGAGCTTACGTACCTACAGCAATGGACTTTTAGCAGTGCTGAATCATTTGATATTACTCAGCCTTTGTCTGCACAGGTAGGAAGTAGTGTTACTCTTGCAAATGATGTAGGAGTTGCTGGAGATACATTAAAAATTTACATACTTGGTTGGGATGATAGCACTCAAAGTGGTGGTGATTATAGATATGGTTATTTTGACAATCAAGGAGAATTTGTAAGCACTCCCGGTACATTGTATATTAATAAAAATTACAGTGTGGGAGATATTATCAAAGTTTATCAGTTTAGTAATCATGATAGCCAAGGAATAGATAGACAAAGTTTTGATGTTGTAGAAAGAACTTTGCTCAACCAAGGAGTCAACAGAGGCACACAAAGTTTTGAAATAGATGGAAGTACTGCAAATCTTAATTTATTACCTGCACTCACTGTAGGGAAATATTATGCAGTATATTTGAACAACATTAGGATTGATGATCCTAATTACGGAACATCTAACCCTGTTACTAATCCTAATGCAATTATGAAGACAATACTTGGTGCAGAACAAACTGTAATAGACATACAGATTTTAGGCATAAGTGTTTCAGCTGGCGATTATATACAGATAGTAGAAATAGGAGGAGATGTTATTCCAGATGCTGGAACAGCAGACTGGTACGAGCTAAGGCAGTTACGTAATGGCTATATTAATCTACGTAGCGAAGCAGTTGACGACCAATATGTTTGGGTAATGAAAAATGGTAGCCTACTGACACCAAGTGTGGATTATCATGTCACACCAGACAGACTGAGAGTCAAATTATTAGAAACTTTGACAGAAAATGACACAGTTGAAACATTCCATTTTGCTAACAGTCAACTAAAAAATAAATTTGGTTGGAGACAGTTTAAAGATATTTTGAATAGAAACATATACAAGCGTTTAGATGGCAGCAAAAATTTTACTCTTGCTGATCCACTATATTGGTACGACAAAGAAATAAGTGTAGTAGATGCAACACTATTACCTGACCCTGTACCTGGTTCTAAATATCCTGCAATAATTTTCATTAATGGAGAACGCATAGAATATTTTAGAAAAGATGGAAACAAATTGAAACAACTCCGTAGAGGTACACTAGGAACAGGTGTAAAAGAAATGTATGAAGCTGGAATAGAGATATATGATCAAAGCGCAACTTCAACAGTACCATATAAAGATGAAACTGTATCAACTATTTTTACAGCAGATGGAACTAGTAACATTTACGAATTAGATTTTACACCCGAAAAGCCATATTATGGAGAAGTTGAAGATACTTTTGAAGTATTTGTTGCAGGTCGCAGACTGCGTAAAAACGCAATATCATCTTATCAGTTAGATACAGATTTAAGAGATACATATGCTGCTGCAGATGAAACGATAAACCAGGATTCTCCAGAAGGTGATATTACTCTACCTGCAGAATTCAGTATACAAAACGGTAATGAATTGGTATTATTAGACACACCTTTAGAGAATCAGAAGGTGATTGTTGTAAGAAACCAAGGAAAAACATGGACAGAATCTGGACAAAGACTTGCTGATGCGAATAGCAATATTGCTAAATTCTTACAAGCAGTGCAGGTGGACTTGCCCGGATAAATAACACAGTAGGATAAAGAAATGAACGATATTTTTCATGATAAAAGTGGTATAATAGTAAAAGGCCACATCAAAATTTTTGACCCAGTAAGTCAAGAAGTTTTTATTGACAAGAATAATGCTATTCACTATGAGAATATGAGTATAGCATTGGCTGATAGCATCGGTAATAGAGGTCAAAATTGGATATATGAGATGAGCTTTGGTAACGGTGGTACTAGTGTTGATCCTACTGGTATAATTACATATCTTACACCTAATAGTACAGGTACTAATGCAAGTTTATATAACCAAACATTTACTAAAATTGTAGATGATAATAGTGTTAACAACACTGATCCAGTAAGAAATAAAATTGAAACACGTCATGTCAGTGGAACAAACTATACTGATGTGCTTATTACATGTTTGTTAGATTATGGTGAACCTAGCGGACAAGATGCTTTTGATACAACTACAGATGCAAACAGTCTTTATGTATTTGATGAACTAGGATTAAAATCCTACTCACCTGATGGCACAGGAATACTACTAACACATGTAGTTTTCCATCCTGTGCAGAAAAGTTTAAACAGATTAATTCAAGTTGATTATACTGTTAGAATACAGAGCTTGGCAGGTACGGTAGGAGAATAGTAAATGGCATATACTATAGCATATACAGATCAAGCAAACAAAGGTACAATTACTGTAGAAGACAATTCTCTTAATACAGAAACATCTTTGTCGTTGCCAGGTAGAAATACTACAGCATATGGTACGGCTATAGCAACGAATTTTTTACATCTTTTAGAAAATTTTGCATCGGCTACAGAACCCAGCACTCCTGTTGAAGGACAACTTTGGTACGACAGCACTCCTGGTGTTGAGCAATTAAAAGTTTTTGATGGGACTAATTGGGTAGCAAGCGGTGGATTGAAAAAAGCAAGTTCGGAACCAGATGCAGGCCAAAGTTTAATTGGCGACCTTTGGGTTGATACTGACAATCAACAATTATATTTGTTTTCAGGATCTGGATGGGTGCTTGTAGGTCCAACTTTTAGTGACGGACTAGTTACAGGTGCAACTCCTATTAGTATTGTAGGAACAGATAATGAAACTTATAATGTATTACAAATAGAAGTAGATGCTAATCCTGTTGCATTGGTTACATCTAGATCATTTACTCCAAAAATTGTTATTCCTGGATTTAGCACACTCCAACCGGGAATTAATCTTTCAACAAACAACATAAGTGGAGACGGAGTACCTAAATACATAGGAACTGCTGAAAAAGCAGAAGGACTTATTGTAAGTGGTAATACAGTAAGTGCAGGAAATTTTTTAAGAGCTGATGTTATCAGTACAACAGCATTTCCAATCAATGTACAAAACAACGCAGGTATACGTTATGGTGTAAATGCCGAAATGAGTATAGGTGTTGAAGGAAATGCAGGTATATTCCAACATAATATTGCTGGCTCAAGCATGGACTTTAAGGTTAAAAATGATGGAATATTAAAAAACGTATTGAGAATAGACAGTGATTTAAAAATTGGTATAAACAATGTTGCACCAGACGAAGAACTAGACGTAACAGGAAACATACAAGCAAGCGGCTCAATTAAAAGCACATCTACAGTTAACAGCACAGACGCAAGTTCAGGCGCTATTCAAACTTTAGGAGGAATGGGCGTACAAAGAGATGTTAATATTGGCGGAACATTAACAGTTCAAGGAAACACAACAACTTCTAATATTATTCCTAATGAAAACAACACAAAAGCCATAGGTTCAGCTAGTGCAAAGTTCGCAAATATCTATTCAACAAATTTTATAGGAAATTTAACAGGTAATGTAAGCGGAACTGTTTCTGGTAGAGCAGGAAGTGCAGATAGATTAACCAGTGCTACTACATTTAGAATATCAGGAGATGTTGCAGCTGACGGTATTGTGTTTGACGGCCAGACTGGCGGAACAACGAAAATCTTTGCAACAACTATAAGTAACCAAATTATTGCAGGTAAAGATGCTGTTTTAGAATCACAAAGTGATGATGAAATATTAATTAATAGGGTTACAGGTTCTACAGGTTTAAAAAAACTATCTCGAGGAAATTTATTCAAAGCCATACAAGGAACAGTACCTGTTGGAACTGTTGTTCCCTACGCGGGTACAGCCGCACCTGTTGGTTGGTTATTGTGTGACGGCAGAGAAGTAGCAATAAGTTTATATGGTGAACTATATGATGTCATTGGTGATACTTATAAACCAACTCCAGACACAGGAAAGTTTGGATTGCCGGATTTACGTGGTAGATTTGTATTGGGCGCAGATAATATGGGCGGCACCAGTGCAGATAATGTAACATCAGGTAGCGCAGATGTGCTAGGATCCAAAGATGGATCAGAAGATATTACTATTAACACAAGCAATCTTCCAGAGCATGAACACGATTTGCGTGGTGACAGTGGTGACCAATATTATGCTATTAGAGATGTTTCCGGTACACCAACTGATAATGATGCTATTATTTACGATGCACCAACAGGAACTGGTGCTGGTCAAGCATATCCTAGTAGCGGTGGTGTATTAACAGATGATGCACTTGGCGAATCAATAAATGTTATGAATCCATTTATGACATTAAACTTTATTATATATTGGGGAGGGTAAGAATAAATGAGTTATAGACTTAACAGAACTGACGGTGAATTACTCATAGATCTTACTGATGGTATTTTAGATAATACCACTACTGATATTACACTAATTGGTAAAAACTACAAAGGATTTGGTGAGTTTTTAAATGAAAACTTTATCAAAATACTAGAAAATTTTGCTTCAACCAGTCAGCCAGCAAATCCTCTAGTAGGACAATTATGGTTTGACAAACAAGACAATAGACTTAAAGTATACGATGGTTTAAATTTCCGTCCTGCTACAGGTTCTGTGGTTAGTAGCACACAACCTACTAATTTAAACACCGGTGACATATGGATAGATAACGAAGAAAATAAACTTTATATTTGGGACGGATCCGATCTTACTCTTATAGGTCCACAGTATAGTGCAAGACAAGGAAGATCAGGATTTGAAGTTGAGTCACAGATAGACTCTACCGACACATTAAGAACTATTCTAAAACTTTTTATAGGTGATACACTTGTTGGAATTTACAGTGACGCAACATTCCTAGTACCAGCAGAATTTGCTATTCCTAGTTATCCGCAATTTGAGGATGATGATCAAGTTCCTAAAAGACAACGTATTCAACGTGGATTTAACGTTGTTAATGATGAATTCTTTTACAGAGGAACAGCAACAACTGCAAAAGGTTTATTAGATGATGCAGGTGTTACAAAAACAGCTGCAAACTTTTTACCAACAGATGCTAACGGTGCAACTACAGGCAGTATTAGAATTAAAAACAGTGCTGGATTAAGTGTAGGTGTAGGCGAAACTGAATATGCTATTTTAAAAATTTCAGGTTCAACAACAATTTTAGAGACACAACAAAGTAACTCAGATCTAGCAATCAGAGTACGTTCAGGCAGTAGTTTCTTTCCTGCTTATTATGTTGATACAGATCAAAAATATGTTGGAATATGGAAATCTAATCCTGCATATGGTTTAGATGTAACTGGTACAGGCAGATTTACAGGAGATGTTACTGTAGGAGGTAATCTTTTAGTTGAAGGTGAAGCAACATATCTTAATACTAGTACACTAAGAGTCGAGGATAAAAACATAGAGCTTGGATTGTTAGATGATAGTACAGAAGGTAATGATGCAACTATTGACGGCGGCGGAATAATTTTAAGAAGTTCTAACGGGTCTAAAGATTTAGTTTGGGAACAGACTACAAATAGTTGGACTTCAAACGTAGATGTTGATCTTGAAGAGAATGTAGGAAATCCTCTACCTTCGTACAATATTGGCGGAACCAGCGTACTTACTAAAACTACACTAGGAAGCACAGTAACAAGTGCATTGGGTGTTACGATACTTGGAGTACAATCAGAACTCACAGTAGATGATATAAAATTAGACAGTGCAACTATTGAAAGAATTAACGGCACAGGACTTAATATCGTTGCTGGGGGTGATATCATAGTAGACAGCCAAAATATTACTGGACTTGCTGAACCAACAACATCAAGCGATGCGGCTACAAAAAATTATGTAGATACACAAATAGATTTGCAAACACTAGTTATGAGCATGGATATTACAGGATTGACAGATCCAGACGATATCACAACAAATAACGGCCCAACAAACAGCATTGCAACACTTTTAGAAAACTTAAAACCAGCTAGTTCTGTAGAAAACGGTGCATATATGCGGATTTTAGCTACATCTTATTCAGGATCTACTGTGTCTGGTATTAGTGTAGATATTACAACCAGCCCAGATACGTCTGGTGTTTTAACAAAATCGTCAGTAAGTGTAGATAAAAACAATGTTGTTAATGATGTAACCGTAATACAAGATATAAGCGAAAGTAATACTGCTAGCGGTATAATTAACCTAACAGCAACAAGATATATTTACATATACCAAGCTTCAGCAGGTATATGGAACTTCCAGTCTAGAATTTTACAGACGGTAACTTAATGCATAAAGCGATAAATAAAAGTGTAATAGGGGTAACAGATGGCATACACGATTAACAGATACAACAATTCGCAACTCACAGTAGTTGAAGATGGAACCATTGACCAAACCACTGACTTAAAATTAGTCGGTAAAAACTATGCAGGTTATGGTGAAATACAAAATGAAAACTTTGTGTTTTTGCTAGAAAACTTTGCTGGTGGTAGTGCTCCACCAAAAGCACTAGGCGGTCAAGTTTGGTTTGATAGCGGAAATTCTAAATTAAAATTCTATGATGGTTCAAAATGGAGAACCACTGGCGGAGCTGAAGTAAGTAATGATACCCCTGCAGGACTTGCTGAAGGTGATTTTTGGTGGGATACATCAAATGAACAATTATATGCTTACAACGGAACCTCATTTGTACTAGTTGGTCCGCAAGGTGTTGGCGAAACAGTTACCCAATTTCAAAGCGTTAACATTAGAGACAATACAGGAACATCTAGACCTATTATTAAAAGTGTAATCAATGATGAAGTAATACATATTATTTCTGCACAACAGTTTACTATTGGCACAGAAGACGCTAGCAATTACCCCGGATTTGATGTAATTAGACAAGGCTTAACACTTAAGAATACTCAAAATAGCACAAACGGTGTAACATCTACACAGCATAGATTTTGGGGAACAGCATCTAATTCACTGAAACTAGAAGGAAAATCAGCTAGCGAGTTTGCCTTGTCAGGAGCACCAAACTTTACAGTGTTAGCAGAATTTGCTGATGTAGGTATTGCTATAGGTGATTCTAATGATTTAAGATTAAAAATTGTCGATGACGACAAAGGCCTGATTGCTAATGAGCAAGGGCAGCAAATATATTTCCAAGTACAAAATCCAAGTGCAGCACAAAAAATGCCAATGCGGTTAACTTCATCTGCTATACTTCCTGGATACAGCAATGTATCTGCATTTACAGGCACAGAAAGTGTACAGATAGGAAGTAGTAGTAATAAATTTGGAAGTGTGTGGGCAACAACATTCAATGGTAGTGCAACAGAAGCTCTAACACTAGATGTGGGCGGCACAGCAAGAAGTGCATCTACAAGTGCAACTTCTAATACTATTGCAGCAAGAGATTCAGCAGGTCATATTTACGCAAATGTGTTCCAGGGTACTGCAACATCTGCACAATACGCTGACTTAGCAGAAAAATATACAGCAGATAAAGATTACGAACCAGGAACTGTGCTAGTATTTGGCGGCGAAGCTGAAGTTACAGAATGTAAAATATTCTGTGATCCTAAACTAGCTGGCGTAGTTTCTACAGCACCAGCACATTTAATGAATGATAGCATAGACGGAGTTGCAATAGCTCTTAAAGGAAGAGTGCCTTGCAAGGTTGATGGTCCTGTAAGCAAAGGCGATTTACTTGTAACTGGTCCAGTGCCAGGAACTGCTACTGCATTACAAAAAGACAGTGCAAGTCCTAATCCTTGGTGTGTTATTGGAAAAAGTTTAGAAGATAACAATGAATCAGGAATCAGACTAGTAGAAATTGCTGTTTAAATGCAGATAAATAACTACGTAGTTTAAAGAGGAAATAAAATGGCAGTTAGTGTCGGCGACGAAATTACAGCAGCTCAATACAACGGGTTACAAAGCAGAGTAGCTACTATACTAGGAACAGGATCTGGTACAGATGGTTACGGTCAAGCTCTAGCAAGTAGCCAGGTTACTGCTGATGTAAGTGTTGTTCAAGCAAGCGATTTTGATAATCTAAGAACCGATATTAATAAAGCAAATAACCATCAAAGTGGTTCAAACGCTTTGATTGGAGATATACAACCCCTTCAAATTATTGGCGCAGATCGCAGCGAAACTGCTAGAGGTTCGGGTGTTTATCACAATGATGAAGGGTTTAATGATTACGATACAGCTATTGGTGTTATAGAAACTAATAAATTTTTAATAGACGGTGGTAATAGCACAGTTGAAGCAAAAACATCTAGCACAAGAAGTACGAACTGGAATGGTACAATTACTCATACATTTACAGTTACTTTTAGTGATGCTAATCAACGCAGATACTTTTTTAACAGTGGCGGTGAAATAAGATTTAGTGCATCACAATCAGGCGGCGGCAGTGCTAAAGATCTTGACTGGAGAGCTCTTTTAAGTGCTATGGGCACAATTAAGTTTGGATATACTGCTACTACAGCTACTGGTTCAGGAACAGCTAGTTCTATTGGTAATTACGACCTTACAGGTACATATCAGACAATTTTTACTAAAACAGGTAGTGGTAATTACGTTGAAAACGATTATAACATACAAGCAAGAGCTGATAGTGCCACAATTTTAAGATTCAAAGTAGAATTACGTGATGATGATACAGGTGATCCACCAATTACCCCATTGCCAAAAGGTGCAATAGCTGGTGGTGTTGATGAAGATGTTACCGGAACATTTACAAGCACCATACAACAGCTAAGAGCTACAGGTAGTAATGTTTCTGTAGCAAGTCCTGCGTACAGCAACGTTACAAATCTATAAAAAATCCTTGACAACTATGAGATTTGACGCTATAATTAAATATAGTCTGGAGAATGTCGTATGGATGAAAAACTTAAAAAAGCATTAGATTTTGCAAATTACAATCACACCCTTTTTAATCAAAAAAAAATAGCGTATCAAGACTTTTTAGATAATTGTGTACACTATTGTAACGCAGGTAAATTTACAATTAATAGGCAATTAATAGCATTTGTATCAGGTGTTAAAACTAAAGAATTAATACTGTTAGATGATAACAATGTACCTGTCAAAATATCAAACGTTGATGTATTTTCTAAAGAAATAAAAAAGATATATGCAACACAATTAGAAAATTACTACAAAAAATATACAGAATTAACCAGCAATAAAACTGTACAAGGAATTATTAATGAGTAAAGGTTGCCTTGTATTTGCATTTAATAATGAAAAAATAAATTATATAAAACAAGCAGAAAGTTTAGCAGTAAGAGCAAAGAAATTTTTAAATTTGCCCACCACTTTAGTAACTGACATAAACATACAAAACGATTTGTTTGATAAAATTATTGTTGTTGAAGATAATTCATACACTGTAAAAAAAACATATAGAAATGGAAACGAATCAGAACGTCTTAGTTTTAAAAATAGTAGTCGTGTTTTAAGTTATGATTTAACTCCTTACGATGAAACAATAGTTTTAGATAGTGATATTATTATCTGTAATAATCAATATACTAAATGTTTTGAACAAAAGACTAAAAGTATTTTGCTTTATAAAGATGCATTTGATGTTTGTAATTATAGAAATACAAGAGAATTTAAATATGTAAGCAATACAGGATGTGATTTTTATTGGGCCACATGTATATACTTTAAAAAAGATAAAAATTCAAACATATTTTTTGATTTAGTCAAACATATTTTTGACAACTACAATTATTATAAAAGGATTTATCAAATAGCATCTAATGTGTATAGAAATGATTTTGCATTTAGTATAGCGGTGCATATAATGAATAACTTTCAAAAAAGTGACAGCATAGGTATTTTTCCTGGCAGTCTTTACTATTCAATAGATAAAGACCTTATACAAAAAATAAATGATACTGAAATACTATTAGTAGCAGAACACGAACAAAGACAAATTCCTATAAAATTGAATGATATAAATTTGCACTGCATGAATAAGTTTGCCTTGGAGAAATTGCTATGAAAGGTTATTTGTTGTACGCACAAGGAGAAACACATGTCAAGTATGCTATTGAACTAGCTAAAAGTTTACAAGATGAACTACCTATTAGTTTAGTTACTGACAAGCAAATAACATCAGATTTATTCGACAAAGTAATTTATGTTGAAAAAAATAAAGATAAGTTTCACGTTAAAAATAGATCTTTGTTATGGAGTTTAAGTCCTTACGAAGAAACCACAGTTATAGAAAGTGACTGTCTAGTAACTTGTAGTATGGATCGTTGGTGGAATAAAAACAAAGATAAGGATCTTACATTTATAAGCAAAGCATTTAACTATAGACAAGAACCTAGCAATACAATTTATGATAGAAAAACATTTGTAAAAAATGATTTACCTAATTTATATGTTGCATGTTATTATTTTAAGAAAACAGAATTTACAAAAACTTTTTGGGATTTGGTTTATAAAATCAATACTAATAAAGAATTCTACATACAGTTTTTGAAAGATGTAAATCCAGAAGTACCTAGCATGGATAGAGGCATATGTTTAGCAGCTAAATTACTCAATTGTTTTGATAAAGTTGCATATACAGGTGATGATCCTATGTTTGTGCATATGAAACCTTACGGCCAAGGATTTGAAAAACCTGCCGAAACTTGGAGTTCTATTTTAGGATTTTATAGAACACAAAAAGAATTGTTCATAGGAAATTATAAACAAAACGGAATTATACACTACATTGAGGACGTTATATAATGTTTTATGTTTATTTTGATAAAGATACTAAGCATATATTAAGTATCTCTAACGAAGAAGATGCTACACAAGATTTTGTTACAAAACAAAAAGAAGATGTTATTGATTTCTTAACAGGCGAAAAAAATATAGCAGAATATAAGTTCGACAGAGATTTTAACATTACAAATATTATACAACAAACACCAAGTGTTAATGAATTGATAGTAAAGGTACCATACAACAAAAACAGTGATATTTGCATTTTCCATGACTCTGTGTGGAAATTTAAGTTAAACCAAAATAATAATATCAATTATAATAGCAATTTATTGTTTGCTGTTACACAAAAAGATAATCCTAATATACTAATAAGAAATTTAGTTGTTTCATCGTCAACATTAAGAGATCAAGAATCTATATCTTTTAAATACCCAATAGAAGAAAATTTAGAAAACATTTCATTATGGGTATTCAACTGTCCATATACATGTGGGTTAGCCAATGATTAAAATAAAACCATACGACTATGATATCATTTACCTGAGTTATGACGAACCAAATGCAGAAGAAAATTATTATGATATAAAACAAAAAATTCCCTGGGCAAAACGTATACACGGAGTAGAAGGATCTGATGCCGCACATAAAGCCTGTGCAGACATAGCAGAAACAGAAAGATTTATTACCGTAGACGGAGACAACAAGATTAGCGAAAACTTCATAAACGAAGAAGTTAGTTTTTCAGATGATGTAGATATAGAGCGTTGTGTAGTAAGTTGGAGTGCTTACAATATGATAAACGGACTTACCTACGGTAATGGCGGAATAAAATGCTGGCCAACTGAGCTTGTAAAAACAATGCGTACACACGAAAATGCTGATCCTAATAATACTGCTGCAGGAATTGATTTTTGTTGGGATTTAGAATATCTACAGATCAACAGAGTGTATAGTTATGTATATAACAATTTTACTCCTCAGCAAGCCTGGAGGGCAGGATTTCGAGAAGGGGTTAAGATGAGTTTATTAGAAGGCTTAAAACCTTCAGTAGAGACTTTTTGTAAACAAGTGCCAAAGAAAAATCTCGACCGACTAAAAATTTGGCAAACTGTAGGAGCAGATATAAAAAATGGAACTTGGGCAATCTATGGAGCCAGAGAAGGCTGTTATAAAACTATGTGTACAGATTGGGATTATGTAAATGTACGGAATTTTGAATATTTAAACAACCTATGGAAAACAGAATATAGTCAAATACAAGAAGACAAACTCGACTACGAAATTATGGGTTTAGGATACACACTAAATCATGAATTAGATTTACAAATTCCTGTAGATTATTATAAAACAGAACAAAGCAAATTTTTTAAATCTGTATATATTCCTGCTAGTCGCACACCAAAAGAAGTTGATGCTATGCCAGAAACAGCAGAATATGATATTGTAATGATATCTTACAATGAACCAAATGCTGAAAAAAATTATAATCAATTAGTTGAAAGATTTCCACGTGCTAAAAGAGTACACGGAGTCAAAGGAATACCAGCTGCCCATAAAGAGGCAGCAAAACTTTGTAGCACTGATCTAATTTGGATTGTAGACGGTGATGCCGAAATTGCAGATAATTTTAACTTTGATTACAGATCACCCGATAACGAAAAACATTTTGTAAAAGTTTGGCGAAGTATAAACCCTATCAACGGATTGCAGTACGGCTACGGCGGAGTGAAACTTTTTCCAAGACAAGCAACACTAGACATGGATATAACAAAACCTGATATGACTACAAGTATTA
>Ga0075475_10001042_pt1 | contig 13519 bp, 19 predicted proteins | sample DEB08_DNA_10_FD_76342 | JGI IMG/M metagenome (GOLD analysis project Ga0075475, IMG submission 76342) | Aqueous microbial communities from the Delaware River and Bay under freshwater to marine salinity gradient to study organic matter... | ecosystem: Environmental > Aquatic > Marine > Coastal ... | reverse complement strand
ACGGCCTGTACGGCCCCCAGATAGCCCTCTCGACGTTTCTCTCTGTGCAGGACTCGCAGGTCTCGCCGGGGAGGAGGCGGTCCTCGTGGGAGCCGAGGGCGCCGTGGTGGGTGCCACAGCCGGAGAGCAGGAGAAGCGCCGCCGTGAGTAGGGTCGTTTTGATTTTCATGCCCCGAGCATAGCGAGAGATCCCGCCGGCGCAAGCAAAAACATGCTCCGGCGACAAAAACATGCTCCGGTGACAAAAACATGCTCCGGCGACAAAAACATGCTCCGGCGACAAAAACATGCTAGATCAGCGCGCTTTGGTCGCTGTCCACCTCATCTCCCCACGAGGACCACCCGGGACGGGTTGTTCGCGCGAAGAGTTCGAGTTTCGTCGCGGCCGGGAACGCTGCGTCGATCCAGTCCTGAAGTGCGTTCGGCTTTTCAGAGTGTCGGGATCGAGGACTGCGGATTATGGACGACCTTCTGTGCGTCGGTTCCGGGGGCGAGAACTTGCCGCGCGTGCCGATGAGGAAAAGCTCGTGCTGGCCCCGGAGCCAGTAGCCCATGCCGATCTTCTCCTTGTCCCACACGCCGTTGGTCTTGTACTCGAAGTCCCAAGCGCGCATCACGGACAGGGCCTCGATCAGCTTGGGCGCGGTCGCCCACAGGAAGAGCACGGAGTCGTCGGCCGCGGGCACGGCGAGCGCCTCGATGTCCCGCTGGCTCATGGTAGGGTAGTGGTTTTCTACTTTCCTGTTCTTGGATTTCGAGAACCCGTACCGCCAAGGAGGGTCTGCGACAATGACTTGGTACTTCAAGCTACTCGCCGCCCATGCCGCACTTGGGGCACGCCGAGTCCTGACCAGCGTCAAAGAAGCACTGGCAGTGCTGGCAGCAGGCGAGCTTTAGCTTTTTCCATTCAAGGCGCTGCCTCTGAGACATTTCCGCGCTGTCGAAGGCGAGGGACGAGGTCTTGGACCACATGTCGTAGGACTTGGGTCTGCCCGCCTTGTCGTCTCTGGCGAACTTCTTTTCGAGGTACGAGATAAGCCAGAGGACAAGCACAATGTTCACGGACATGGAGACCAGAGTAGACAGGATGAAGTCTCGGATCACGACAAGGACCTCCCGATCCAGTGGTAGGCGTTCCTGTGCGGGTCCCTCGCGTAGAAGGAGGACTTCCCGTCGTCATTGATTTCACTGACAGGCATCAGAAGGCCATGCCTTCCGCCGTCGGCGGGGTGAAGGTACCGGAAGAATGGGGGTAGGCAGCCGAAGCCCGGATCGGCGAGCATTGACTCGCCGTCCATTGGTCCCCCCAAGAAGTCGATTTCAAAGCGGTCCGTCATCCTCGCCACCGTCGATCTCCTCGTGGAATGCGGCGTGCAGAAACGGAACCGCGACCTCGACAAGGCCGATCGCGGAGAGGCCGCCGCGATGTCGTATTGTTACGCTCGTCTTCACGGCAGTGCGGTCTTGGGTGGCGAAGAACACGAAAGCGTCGTACCTCTTTGCCAACTCTTCGCAAAGCTCGTCTATCGTCGAGACAGACAGGGCGTACTGAAGAGAGTTGAGGTCCTTGCCCTTGCCCTTGCCGGCGTTCTCGTCTTCGTCTTTTTCCAAGCCTAGCCTTCCGCCTCGATCTCGGCGCAGATTTCGAGCAGCTTCTCCGCGGGTCGAGTCCCTAGGATCGCCTTGACGATCACAGCCTCTTCTCCGGTGAAGATCATTTTGATCCGGTAGGGGCGCTCCATGTTCTGCGCGAGTTCGTTCCGCTCCTGTTCGGACTCGGCGTTGTTGAGCGCCTCGTTCCTCTTCCGGTACGACTCGACCGCGGTCTTGGACATGGCGGTCGCGCGGACTGGCGAGGAATCATGGTCGGGGGCCACTTCAACGAGAGCGACGGAAGCCTCCTCGTCGCCAGCCATAGTCGGCGCGGTCGAAGGCTGCCCCTTCTCGGGAGCCCACGCCTCGGTGAAGGTCTCGGCGGCGTAGGCAACGGAGGCGGACTCGTTGGCGAGGAGTTCGTTCAGCTCCTCGTCGTCGAGCCCGAGAGAGTCCTGCGCCCAGTCGATGGCACCGAGCTGCTGTAGGTCTCGGAGGACCTCAATGGAGAGGTCGTAGTCTTCAGAGCCGCGAGCGCGGTTGTGGCGAAGGGTCGCGATCCGCATCTGCTCGTCGGTCATGTCGACAAACACGACGGGGATCTGAGACATCTTCATCATGCGCGCTGCGCGCCAGCGGTGCTCGCCGTCCACGATCTCGTTCGACTGCCGGTGCGCGATGATCGGCTGCGTGAACCCGTCCTCGTCGATCGACTTGCAGAGGAGTTCCAGCGTCTCCTCGTCCTGCCGGTTCGGGTTGTATGTGTTCGGCCTGACCGACTCGATGGGAACATACTCGACAGAGAGGCGCTCAAGTCGGGAAGTGTTCTTCTTGACCGCGTGCAGGCCGCGCTTGGCGATCTTGTCCGAGACAGCGGACGCGGTGAGTTCCGGGGTCGTATTCGACTCATCCAGAGGCGTCATGTACGGTCCTCCTACTCGCCGAGGTCTCGGCTGTCCATGAGGTTGCACAGAAGGTCGATGGTAGACTCTTCGCCGTAGATCACCGACCACCGTAGAAGGCTGACAAGGTCGCAGTCGCCGGGGTGCGGCTGTCCATCGAGCGCGTCGAGGACTCGGCCTCTCTTCAGCAGCTTCTCGAATTCCACATCGACTTCCCCGCTATTCGCTTCCACGAGCGTACCTCTCTTTGCAGATTTCGAGCACTCGGATCACTGGTTTCTTGCCGAGGATCCTCTTGATGAGTTCCTTTTCCTCTTTGGAGTAAACGAGAACCAAGCTGTAGACCGAAGCGTCGCGAGCGACGGCGCTGCGCTCTTCGTCGTTCTTCGCCTCTCGGAGCTTCTTCTCTCGCGCCCGGATTGCGTCCTGAACAGACGGGGACTCGCTCTCGTCCACAGAGCCGCCCTCTTCGCGGATCACCTCGCGCAGGGTCTCTTCGTCCGCCTCTGCTAGGCTTGCGATCTCTTCGGCAGAGAAACCCTCGGGCTCGTCGACGGTGCTGAGGAAGGCGTCCAGCTCGACCTCGTCCATCATCAGGGAGTCTTTTAGGTAGTCGTCGATTCCGAGCTTTGCGAGGTCCTTCAGGACCGCCGCCGCAAGCTCCACATCCTCGTCGCCGCGTGCGCGGTTGTGGCGCAGGGTGGCGATACGGGCTTGTGCTGGATCCATGTCGGTGAGGACGACGGGCACCTCGTCGAAGCCGAGGGCCTTGCAGGCCCGCCAGCGGTGCTCGCCGTCCACGATCACCCGGCTCTCGCGCAGGGCGACAATGGGCTGCGTCATGCCGTCTTCGTCGATGGACTTGCAGAGAAGCTCGAAGTCGTACTCCGACTGCCTGTTGGGGTTGTAGTCGTTTGGCTTGACCTCGTCGATGGGGAGGTAGTCGATCGTCAGTGTTTCAAGAGCGATGTTCTTCTTTTCGATTTCCTTCTTGGACATGTTCTCCCTCAGATTTTCTGGTACCAAGCCCGAAGCAGCCTCAGGCAGTGGACATTGGGCCATTCCCCCTTGAACCGATACGACTTGGAGTCCATGAAGACGCTGGCGTTTGGCTTGGAAGTCGGCCACTCGACGATGTCTGGGCTGCACCCGTTCATCATGAACCAGAGGCGCATGGCCTCGATCCCTCTCTCGTCGCCGCTGCGCCAAGAGAAAACGGAGACGACAAAACCCTCGCGGATGGCGTTCTCAATGAACTGGAAAACGCCGGTAGTCGGCATGTCGGGGCACTCGCTGACAACGCCACCGCCGGGTCCGTCGGTGCAAACACCGTCGAAGTCGATACAGATGTGCAAGGCCTGCTCCTACAAGAAAAAAAGAGCCCCAAGACCGTGAGGCCTCAGGGCTGTGCTGCGCCCCCCTTGTGAGGAGACAAGAGGGCAGAGGGTTGGGCTTGTTGTCTCTCGTCGCGAGGTTATCGAAATGCACAACCAATGCAATCGAAAATCAGGATTCGTTTGTTTCGGCGCCAAGTAGCTTTGAAAGGGCATTCTTGGCGGGCTTGGGGTTCGTGCTTTCAGGAGTGTTGAGCTTGTATTCGTATCCTGTGTCGGAGTAGGGGCGGATGGCGCTGGAGAAGAGACCGGAAACCCAGTCCTTGCGATCAAACATGCCGGCCAGCATTGAGGGCCAGACGCCGTAGCTTGGCACGCCCCGCGACCTGAAGTGAAAAGAGGTAATTGAAGCTGAAAGGCTTCCTCGGCGACTGGCCTCGTCTTGTTTTGCGATTAGCTCTTCCTTGAGATGCACGGTTTGCTTCGGGCTCAAGACAATGAACTCGGGGCTGGCGAGGCAGCGATCCCGCCACAGGGCTTCGGGGTTCAGTCTGGACCGCGATCTCCTGTCACCGAAGAATTCGCTCTCTGGTGGGGAGAGGTTCAGCGCCCAATCGGAGTGCTTGTCCGGGTCCCTCTTCGCCTTCTCGTGCATCACGAAGCAGAGGTCGAGAAGAGCGCGACCGAATCCGTTGTGCGGGGCGTAGGAGCGCCCAACGGGGGTCTTGCTGTAAGGCCCCCAGACCCCGCCTCCGTCTGGAACGCCGATGATGAGGACAGCATCAATGTTCCCCTCGGTGCTCCAGTCCGAAGCGAGGGACACCGCCTCGGTGTAGTTTCTGCATGTGCCATGATCCGAGATCGCCACGAGGCCGGAATCACGGAGTCGGACGATCAGGGAGTCGTGATTGTAGTCCTTTGCGGAGCCAGCCGTTATCACCCCGATGTTCAAAACACACCTTCCGTTTTCATCATCTCGATCTCCTCTATGATCCCGTCGTAGTCGGCCTTGGACTCGCTTCTCTTGCGAATCACCCAAGGCTCGTCCGGGTATTTTACCGACCAAGACCTTTTCAAGGGAGACTTGACCCCCCGGCTCCAGTCGATGTCAAAGACCGAGCCTTCGAGCGGGGTTTTGGCGGAGCGGTTCCGCGCCACGGCAGCGTGGCCCAGAGACGATTCGTCGGCGAGGGCGTGGTCAACCACCGAGGGTGCGGTGTTGAAGACCGGCCAGCCCATTCTTCGGAACAGGGCTCTCACGAGGTAGTCGGTCCAAGAGTGGATCTTCTCGCCGTTGCGGATCTGGTCGTGGACCGTCACCCAACGCAGCATGTGGTCGAAGATGTAGCTCGGCGCGACATAGCACTGGTCGTAGAGCGCGTCCCCGACGGTCCAGCTAATCCCGGCCTCTTGGGCCTCAGCGGCGAAGCGCGTCCAGTCCGAGTAGCAGATGGCAAAGGGCCTGCTGCGGTGAGCGGAGGAGATCAGAGTATGAGTCCGGCGAACCAAGTACCCGAAGTCCTCAGGGAAAAGGCCGTCGTCCGTCAGGAACATCCCGACCTTCGTCAGGCCCGACTCGCACCAGTTCTTGTGTACGGCGAACGCGCGGCTCGTGTTGTACAAGAGCCCCTGCTTGTGCTCGTCGTTGAGGATTGCGATACGGTCACAAAGCTCATGGCCTAGCTCCCAGCAGAGCATTTGCTTCAGCTCTTCGGCGCGCTCCAGACGCTCAGGGATGGTGATGATCGTTGCCCCGAGATCAATGGATCCGGCGCGGCTGATCGTGTCCCGGAGTTCGTGCTTGAGTCTTCTGTTGCCCATGAAATCCAATCAGAAGGAGGGGACTCCGCCCCAAGTGCCGGCGCCCTCGCGGAAGAACTCGGGCTCCAAGTACGGGAATCGACTCAGGCCCATCCCGCCGAGTCGCAGAGAGAAGGGGTCTCCGTTGAAGCAGGCTTCAGTGAGCGCCCTCCAAGATGTCAGGTTTCCGTTGCCGCACTCAATGCACCCGATGGTCTCGGGGATCGAGGTGCTCGGAGCGTGAAGGCTATGACGCTTCTGGCACATCTTCATTGCCGTTTCCGCTCTTTCGCGGATCCACTCGGCGGGCGCCTCGTCGATACACAGGCGTTTGAAGCACTCTTCCCAAGTCTCGCCCTTCCTCCTCCTCGGCATGGCGACGAGCTTGCCGAACTGCGCGGCCTGCCGGACGCCCTTCAGTCGGTTACAGAGGCGGTCGAACCACTTGGGCCAAACCATCGCAGCGTAGCGTAGGGCGTCTGCTCCAAAGGGCGTCATTGTCGGAGGCCCGATGCGGAGGGCCTTTCGAGACATCCCGATGCGGTGCATCTGATCGTAGGCGATGTTGTAGTCCCAGCCGTGATCGATGTGCGCCTTCCAGATGTCGCCGTCCTGCCAGTCGTAGATCGGGCGTATGGTCCGATAGGGCACTCCGGCCCTGTCGGCGATGGCCGTCATGTGCCCTCCGGAGGAGGCCAAGCCCATAAGCCGACGCGCGCTCTCTGAGACTCGAAGGCCGATGACCGCGATCAGGCACTTTCCCTCAGCGACGCTGTAGCGGCTGGGGTGGACCATCGCGTCGATGTTCAGCTCTTTGATGTAGGTCGCCCACTCGGGTGGCTTTCGGACCCACTCGTCTGGGTCGAGTTGTGGGTCGAAGACCCAGAAGTACGGGTTGGCGCGATTGAAGACATTCACCACCGGTTGGTTCGCGACGAGCCACGACATGTCGACCTCGGGTCTCGCCGCGGCCCTTTCGAGGTAGTCGTAGGTACCGGGGAAGCATATCTCCTCGTCCCTAGTGACCGCCTTCACGGGCAGGTTCCCAGTCATTTCCGCTGCCTTGATCGCGATCTCAAGGCAGGCCCCGGAGTCCTTCCCGCCGCTCATGCAGACGACGACGGTGTGTCCGTCTTGGTAGACCTCGGCCATTCGCCTGACGGCGGCGTCGAAGACGGAGTACCCGAGTCGGACTTTTCTCATCGGCGCACCAGCCTCACGACAATGAACCTGAAGCGGTCTTTATTGGTGAAGATTAAACGGTCGAGATTGTCCGCGAGTGACTTCATGGGTCCCGGAGCATAGCTCGCGAAAGGCCCGCGCACGGGCACGACCTCCTCGACCTCCCAGCCGAAAACGCTGTGCAGTACGCCGAGGATCGCGGGTCGTGGTGTCAGACGGAGGCGCGAGGAGCCTCCGTGGATGTACTCGGAGTCGGCCAACAGGGCGCTGTCCTCCGGCAGGGCTGCGATGAACCTCGACCCTTCCGAAAGCCCGGAGAGGGGTCCCGAGAAGAGCGCCCTGATCTCGATGGGAGAAGAGTAGTACAGGGACCAGAGCGACAGGACGGTGACCGTTTGCGAGCTGGATGTGCGGACAGCATCGATCGCACGCAGAACCGTGTCCGGTGAGTTGTAGGACCCCGGAACGAAAGAGGCGAGGGCTGCGTTGCCGTCAGGCTGGTAGCTCGCGTTCTCGATCATTTCCTCTGCTATGTCGATCCCGCAGTAGCGAAGTTGCTCGCCTTCGTCGAGGCCCTCAGACAGCAGCCGAAGACCCAGAGCGGTTCCGCATCCCAAGTCAACGACGCACGCGGGGTCGCCTTGCCTGTTGTCTCGCAGGTACCGGGAGAGGAACTCGTTCTCGTACCTGTTGTTCGCGGTGCCGTAGAAGCTGTCGTATCGATCCGCGATCCTGTTGTACTCAGCCGAGATCGCGGACGATGAATTGAATGGCATCAGATACCTCTTGGACGGAAGTTACGGTGAAGGCGTAGCCGCCGGCATTCCCGATCTCGCGAGCCCGGTGTTGTTGCAGCACCGTCGCGCTCTTCCCGGGCCTTTTGACCTCGAACCAGACGGACCTCGGGAGGTCTTCGGAGATGTGGAGAATGTCCGGCAGGCCGCGCTTCTGGTACCGCGACCCGTGCAGCTTCACCGTGAAGGATCGAGGTCTGGACGAGAGGTACTTGAAAATCGACTGTACGATAGCCGACTCAAGCAACGGGATCTTCTTTCTCCAAGTCGGAGAGGAAGTCCTGTTTCGCTTGAGTGAAGGCTTCGGGATTGACGAGGAACTTGATGTCTGTCCAACAGTACTTTTTCACAATACCGTTGTCCTTGCAGGCCCAGATGTCCTCCCCTTGGAAGTGAAGAACAAGAATCATTTCCCCGCTGCTGGTTTCGACGCCAAACATTGCCATTGTCACCCCATCCTAAATCTTGCCGCGGCGCGGACATGGGGGATCTAATAGCACGGAACGGGGCGTCTTGGCAACTCAAATCATGGATCTTACATGTCGCCTCAGGGGCACGCAGAACCGGCTGGCTGGCTGGCAGACAACGAGTTTTTCGCGGGACCTTGTCATTGCGACATAGAAAGTCCGGACGACCTCATCTTTCTTCTCGCCCCCGGCCATCCACTGCCGCATTGCCGCCTTGGAGAGATCAGGAAAAACATACACAACATCGGCTTCTGCGCCCTTGAAGCTATGGATCGTGCCGACGAAGACGCGGGGCGGTGAGGTCAGACCCCGTATCCCGTATTCGGAGATCACGCGCGCCGCGTACCCGGAGGCCACGGAGTGCTTGGGTCCGAGTCGGGCCGACCACCAGTCGATGGCCTTGGCGGACTCGACCTTCCCCGACAGGATGTCGACGGCCATCCCCAAGGCGTCGGGCTCGAAGACCGAGTTCAACTCGGAGGGGTAGACGCGGTCGTCCCCGTCGTGCTCGTCAGCGGCGATCTCCGCGATCTTCACCTTCACCCCGCGCACGAGGTTGTCCTTCACCTTCATGTGCTCGACGATGAGGTGCAGGTCTTTCCATGTCCAAGGAGCGCGAGCCGAGGCCTCCATGTCCGGGCAGTTGGAGCACAGGCGAGCCGCGCGGGACACGGTGGTGTTTCCCCTTCGGTTGCCAAGCGGGTTCCACTGCGGGCTGGTCTCTCGCCAAGGGTTGGCGAACGGTATCCCTCGGTCTCGGAGTTCGTCGATCAGGTTGTTGAGCATGTACCCGCAGCTTGCCTGAAACATCACGCTGCGCCCTGTGTCGGTCAGCTTGTCGATGTCGAGGATCAGCCGACCGCAGTCGGCGATGGAGGCGCGCGACACATCGAGGTCGCCGTCTATGTCGTCTTCATCGACAATGGGGACCTGTCTGGGCTTGTACTCAATGGCCCTGTAGTCGGAAATTTGCTCGGCCCAAGAGAGGGACGCCTCAAGCACCTTCTTCGGCACGCGGTAGGACTGGCTCAGCACCCGCCTCTTGGACTCGGGTACCTCCGTGTCGTAGAAGATCCTCGGGTCAGCACCGCGCCATGTGTAGAGGGACTGGAGCGGGTCCCCGACGAGAATGATGGCCTTGGCCTGCCGGCCCCACTTCTTGACCAACTCGTATTCCAGCGCAGACAAGTCCTGAGACTCATCGACGAGGATTGCCCACGGGTGGTTGGGGGCCTTTGTCGCGGTCACCCGGGCAGACTCGATCATGTCCGTGAAATCGACCCCCCGGTCCTGCTTGAACTCGGTCCACGCCCTTTTCAGCTCCAGTATCTCCGGCTTCAGTTCGTCGTCTGGGGTCATCTTGTGCCGGTGTATCTCAAGCTCCGAGAAGAGCGCGTATCCGCGGTACCGACCAGTCGTCGTGTCGGAGCTGTTGTCCCAGACGGCCTCGTCGGTCGGTGGTGCGTAGTCATTGGGAGGCATGTCCCAACGCCCGTACTGCCGGTTCCAGTCTGCGAGGTCGTCAGCCGTGAGCATCTGCGGCTTGCCAATGGCCCTGTAGCAAAAGGAGTGAAGGGTGCCGACAAGCTCGTTGGTGATCCCCAGATCGCGACCAGCGATCTCGGACGCCGCCGCGCGAGTGAGCGAGCAGATCATCAGGGGCGTAGTCCAGACGCCCCGGTCTTCCGCCGAGGCCCAGCGAGACACGATGGCGCGCGCCTGCGCGGCGAGGAAGGTTGTCTTGCCGGTGCCCGGAGGCCCAATGACAAGGTACCTTCCTTGTAGCTCCTCTGGAGGAGTCTCGACCTTCTTCGTCTTAGGCTTTTCAATCTCCCACATGGCTAGTCCCGGTCGCGAGCTTCAATCCAAGTTGTGTATTCGCTGTAGGGCACTCCGACAAACCGGTTTCTTCTCCCTTCGATTTTGAATGTCTTCTTCTTGCCGCCGAGCAGGTGTACCCAGCCCGAAATGGTCTGGCTCGCGACGCGGTCCCCGGCGAGCCTTACCCAGTTGTTGAAGTCTTGGAAGTTGAACCACAGGAAGCCCTGCTCGACGAACGGGTCCTGCCGCTTCTTCGCGTCCGCAACATCGTCGATGTCGGTCGCGGGGTCCCGGTCGTCCATGTAAGAGCACAGGCGGTCGAGTAGCTCGTAGCTCTCCCGGTCGTTGGTGACTCCCTCTCTCTTGTCGACGATCAGAAGAAGCTGCCGCACGACGGAGTTCCAGCCCTTGCGAACTTGGTCGTCGATCATCAGGCTGAATCGCTCGACAAAGCGCCGATTGAGAAGCGCGGCGGAGAGCAGAACATCCGCCCCGCCGATTCCGAGCATATCGCCGTCGTGAAGCTCGAAGGCGAATTGGGCGTTGTCCTCGCCCCACTGAACGAAGCGTATGATGGACCGCTCACCAGACAGGGAGAAGACCCTGTTGATCGCGTTGAGGATTTCCTCCTCGGAGAACGAGTCGCCCTCACCGGAAGTCATCGCGGCGAGGTTGCACTCGCTGATGTAGTTCGACCGGGCCTTCTCGATGGTCATCTGCATGGCGCGGAAGTGCTTGGGGGGCTTCTTCGCTATCGTCTTGCGCCAGTAGTAATTGAAGTCGGCGATTTGCTGGTCGGTGCAGTCGAACGAGGCGAGTCGGTTGGCGAACGCCAATTCGTACCTGCTGGCGTCCTTGCCGAACCGCTTGTCCCGGAAGTCCCACATCTGCTCGAAGTCCGGGTCCACGGCGATGATCTCGCGGGACATGTTGAGGACCCAGTCCTCGTCCGGGTTGCGGGTCGGGGGAAGCTCGAAGTAGACATTGCCGACATCGATGTCCCCCGGCTTCACTTGGACGGACTGAGAGTCCCGGTCCACGAGCCAGTCTTCGAGGTCATCGTGCAGGTAGGTCACCCCGGAGGAGAAGATGGGCAACTCCTCGACGGGCTTCGGGGCCTTGCCCTTCCAGTTGAGCGTGCCCGGTATCCGCAGAATGCGAGCGAGATCATGGACCTGATCCAACTCGAAGCCGCGGTCCTTCGCTCGGGACTGGAGAGTTACCCCTACCCGCCGGAGGAACAGCGCAGCCTCTTCGCGCTCATTGTCGTCCTCGAAGACCCAAGGGTCGCGGAACTGCCAGTAGGCGTGAAGACCGTACCCGCTGCTGACGACGAGCGTGGGACGGTGCGGCCCGATCCGCGCGAGTTGGCCTGCGGTCTCCGCGTCGGGCGGGTAGGACTTCTCCGAGGCGTGAGCCTCATGCAGTATGTCTACATCTGCCCAGACCGACGAGATCGCCGCAACATCGGACGCTTGCCCTCGACCGTTGGCTATCGGCTTCTCAAAGACGCCCTGCCCCACATAGACTTCTGCCCCAGCCGCCGAGGTTTCCGAAGCGTACGCAGCCGCTTCCTCGATGTCGCAGAAGAACCGGGAGGACTTGGCTTTGTTCTCCCAGATGCAGAGGTACAGGCCGTGCTCAGACAGCAGTGTCCCGAACATATTGCTCAGGAAGCCGCTAATTTTTGACCTGTCGATTGATCCCAAAATGGCTCCCCACAAAAAAGGGGGAGGCTCAATGAGCCCCCCCCAATCCCCCAAGATCCCCCGATCCTGACTGATTGATTAGGCGCTGGCAGCCGTTCGCATGAAGTAGGGTCGCAGGGAGTCTGCGACGGCCTTCATGCCCGCGGCCTCCTCGTCGCTAAGGACCGATTCGAGCGACGGCTTGACCACGCTGTACTTCGGCGGTCCGCTCTCCTGAGCGAGCCCGAGGCGAACGACGGCCTTGTAGGACGGGATCCCGCGCGAGGTGAGCCGGAGCATGAATCGGTTGAACGCCCGCACGGAGGTCGGAGCGAGATCCAAGACCAGCGGCAGCATGTCTGTCGGGCGGATCAGGTAGACCGACTTCCGCGCCGAGCACGCTTGGCGGTTGTCGTCCGGGTCGGTCGGGTTGAGGCTGCCCCACTGAGACTTCGGGCAGGAGGAGCAGGCGCGAACGCCGAGTTCTCCGTCAGCCTCGATCCGCCCGTATCCGCTCGCGCCGTCGTTGGAAGAGCAGTCGGGCGGACCGCCGCCAGCCTCGTCGAAGGTCCCCTCCCAATAGACGCGCTTGTTGCCGTGCAGGATCACGACGCCGACCAACTCCTTCACGGAGTCCGGCTCGCCGTTGAGGTCCGGGACGGTCCACGAGAGGCCGCCCCCGGTCGGGATGCCGACGCGGTCGAGATCGAACTCGTTGACCTCGCCGCCCTCCCCGAGGTTGGCCGCGAAGATGTCCGGAAGCTCGCTGATGTCGTTGTTCAGGACCTCGTACTTCGGTCCTTCGTAGATCGTAATGTTCATCCGTCCTCCTATTTCTTTAGGACTCGTGCCCGGTACCGCTCACTGACCCCAAGAATCCCCGCGAGATGTTCCGGAATCTCGGGGAGCATTGTATCTGGATCCTCTTCGCACTCGTTCAGCAGAAAACCGCGAAGGGTTTGGTGATTGTACGACTTTCGGACGAGGTAGTCTGTCTGCGGGTCAGAGGACAGGGCCTCGACCAGACGATCCCGGGCGGCACTCGCGGCGTCGGCGTCAGGCCCGTCGGAGAGCCCGTCGTCAAGGACCTTGGGCCACACCTCGCGGGCCAAGTAGACGGTGACGCCACGGAGGCTCACGGACTGCTGGCCGAGCGACTGGAAGCGCTCGACGATCTCCGGCTCAAGGCTGTCGGTCACCTTCTGGAGCATGGCGACATGGGCCTTGAGGGAGTTTCGGAGTTTAGTGGCCTCGGCGTAAATGGCAAGGCGCTGATCGTCCCCGACAATCGCCTCGATCCCCGCCCCCTGTGGGGGCTGCTCGACGCCCGCGGCGTCGTAGACCTTCTTCATCACTTCTTGGCTGTTCTCTAGCATTTCCTAGCTCCTAACATAGTGCTTTCGGCACTCTCGGCAGGCGTATCCAGAAATATTGCGGACTGGATCGACCCAACGGACAGGACACCTTGAACCCCCGGCGACCCCCGTGTCGCAGGGTTCATCGCAGACGCAAACATCGTCGAGGATGACGATACGCATGTCGTCCGTGTACAGGGCCGACATGTCGCGAAAGCTATGCACGCAGACAAGCTCCAGATCGGTCTCAAGATCGACCATCGTAGAAGTCAGCCTATGTGCGACCGCCATAAATCACCTCCTTTCTTCGTCGGCATGAATTACCGACAGGGGAGGATACTACCACACCGTCCCGCGTTTGCAACCCCTATTGAAAAAAAAAGGCCCCAGCGGCGGACAGGCAATCAAGCCGCCGGGGGCCAGAAAGGAGGGATGACTTGGACTACTTCTTCTTGCTGGCCTCGCGGAGAGCGAACGCTCCGACAACCAGCGCGAAGGCTTGGATCAGCATTCCGATCCAACCGTTGCCGAACATCTCAGAGAGGGTTTGAGCCCACTCGGAGATCGCCTCGGCCCCGGACTC
>Ga0075475_10001039_pt1 | contig 13527 bp, 10 predicted proteins | sample DEB08_DNA_10_FD_76342 | JGI IMG/M metagenome (GOLD analysis project Ga0075475, IMG submission 76342) | Aqueous microbial communities from the Delaware River and Bay under freshwater to marine salinity gradient to study organic matter... | ecosystem: Environmental > Aquatic > Marine > Coastal ... | reverse complement strand
TTAGTCCAGTAATTTTTAATTCTTCGGTGACTTCAACAGAACCATCAACATAAAGAGCTGTGTTACCTGATGAAACTACAGATAATTTATAGTCAGAATTTGTTATTCCAAATCCAGCATTTCCAGTTCCACCGTCAACAGTTAAGACAGTTCCACCAGAACCAACATGAAAATCATTATTGGCAGTCAAAATACCAGTGTAGAGACCATCTACACCTCTCATGTTGTTAGCGACATCTAAATTTGCTTTCGGAAGAGTTGAACCAATTCCAACTCCTCCAAGATCTGTAGATGCAATTAAAAGTTCATCAGCTACATCAATTCCGTACTTAACGACAAATTTCTTATTAATCGACATAGTAGAAAGGGAGCACTCCTCACCTTAGAGTTATACCCTTTTATTTAGAGTTATTATTTATTTTCTTCTAATATTGTGAAAGTTACTGAAGATGTTGTAGAGGAATTACCACCTTGTTGTGTTTCAACAATGATGACTTCACCATTTGTATAACCACTTCCTCCTCCACCACCAGATCCATATTCTGATCCGTCTCCTCCTGTAGCTCCGTTTCCACCATTAGAACCTCTTGTAGTAAGACTCCAACCAGATGATTTAACTATTTTTTTACCAGCAGTATTAGTAATCGTATATCCTGGTTTAAATCCTCTTGTTAATGACGAACTTCCACTTACTTCATTACCATTGATATCTCTATATTTAATTTTTGATGAACTATTGTTTGAACAAGGTGATATTCCTTGATTTAACCAATAAGTTCCTTTAGTACATGAGATTGTTCGACCACCATTACTGGTACTGGCAATGGTGTCACCAGGTTGGAGATTATCTTCATTGAAATTAGAGTTGGAACCCCAAATACCATTTAGTGAAAGATTTCCGGGTGGGATTAAAGAACCACCATCAGCAAACCCACCGGAAGAAAAAACACTCGTCCCCCTTCCCCCCGATATGTTCACTCCACCACCATCTCCACCACTTCCATCTCCTGAATTCTCTTTATTACCACCTTGACCAACAACTGCAATTAAGTTTGATCCCCTGTAAAGAAATAGTGCTGAAGATGGTGATATTCCTAAAAGTGTATATTCTACATCCTTTTGCATGGTGAATCTAATTGTAGAAACACCACCTTCTCCTGGTGTTCGGAATCTCCCAAAATAAAAAACTGAATCACCACTACCAGCAGCACCTCTCATGGTTAAATCTACAGTGAGATCTTTCTCTTTTGCATAAAATTGAATGATACTATAATCACTACCAAAAGTATCTTTATTGAGAGTAAATTCAGTTCCCTCTGGATCAAAATCAACTTCAGATGTTGAGATATCTGTTCCACTTGACTTGAAAGCCTCAATAGATAATATATTTCTATTTGATACACTAGTTAATGTTGCAGTATTAGATACTACTTGTTTTCTACCACCAGTAGTATCAACATAGGCAGTTACTTGGATGGTAGATGTTCCTGCTGTTGTTGGAGTAATGGTAACACTATTACTCGTACTATTTTGAATTGTAGTTCCATCTCTTGTCCAAAGATAATTGATGGATCCATAAGAACTGTCAGAAATTGAAGCAACCACTGAAAATGTAGCCGTAGTGTCTACAGCTGTTGTTTGATCTATTGGTTGTGTTGTGATGGAAAGTGATGGCCAAACAGTTAGTGAAACTGCATTTGAATCTAGAGGACTATTTGTAGCATTACCTGAAGTTGCTCCAGGAACATAAGTTGTTCTAAGAACAAATGATCTACCATTATCACTAGGACTTTGTAAGTCGGTAATTGTCAATGAATTGGTGGAAGAACCTGATATTCTTCCACCATCACTCAATGCAGTTCCATTTTCATACCATTGATATGAAATTGTTCCGTCACCAGAAGCTATTGCAGTTCCTGTAAATGTTACACTTTCACCAGGATCATTTGACTGTGATGTTGGTTGTGATGAAAATGATAATTCCGGTGGATCTAACTCCAGTTGAGTTTTAATTTTTCTAAAAACGTTTATTGAAATAGGACTCATGAGAAGTTCTGACCTCCGACAACACCGTAGAGAGAATTACCACCATCAAACGTCATAAACGAATAAATGTCAGTTGCTCCACCTGTAATCGTGACAGTTGGTGCAACTCCACCTGGCCAATAAAGTGAAATTGGAGATGATGAAGCATCTCTAAAGTTATCTATATCAACTGTCCTACCAGTTGATCCCTGAGTGATTTTAATAGTAAAAGCTGTTGATGATGAAGATGGAACATTGATTAATCTAAACTGAGTAATATTTTCAGTTGTTGTAACTAAGAATGTTTGAGCTAATGAGAGATCAACTGTAACAACACCACTCGATGAAGAAACTGTTCTTGGGATTTCATAATATGTTTTAAATCTTGTAGCTCCTTCAATATCAAGTTTTGCGGATCTTACAGTGCCTGTTCCAATTCCAACACCAGATGATCCTGCTAAAAGATCAGAAGTTCCAACTTTGAGAGTTGTTGTTGTAATAATTCCAGTTCTAATATCTCCACTTGTATCATCAAGATCAAAACTACTAGAAGTTAGTTTTCCATCAATGGTAACTTTATCTTCAAAATTAACCTCACCAATAAATCTAGATTTGTTCCTTACATAAAGATCTGTTTTACCAGTTCCAGTTGTTCCAAGTTCAAGAGAATAAAGTCCTGTTGGTACTGTTGTTCCAATACCAACCTCACGATTTTCATTTGGATAAATGTTACCAGAATCTAAAGTCCAAAGGGAATCTGTTGGAAGATTGAGAATTCCGGAACCATCACCAACAAATGAACCTTTTATAGTTCCATCTACATGTAACTTATAACCATTAGCGGTAGTTCCAATACCAACACCAGTAGAATCGACACAGAACAATGAAGTTCCAGAACCAACTTTAAGAGTACAATCACCGGATGATGTTGTAGCAATTCCAACACTGTCAAAGGTTACTGAATTTATTTCAGTATTGACATTGATATTACCAAATGGATACCAGTCATTTTCTAGAGTATAAACCCAACCAACTTCATTTCCTCTTGTTGGGTTAGCGTTAAAAACAACATCTCCAGGATTACCTGAACTTGTAGGTGTTGAAATACCTACGGTAACATTTCTTGAAACTGTCGTATCACCTTGTAAGAAAATAGAGTTGGCTTCAATACCTTTTTCTGAAGTAGAAGTAACTTTCTCAGTGAACACAACTGGTCCATCAAATTCAGAAAGAAGTGTCTTATTTCTTCCACCTTCAATTTTAATACTATTGGAAACAGCAAGTGATGAGAAATTACCAACATTAAAGGAAGAACCTTCTTGAACACCGATAGAACTTACATCTTCACCAGTAACAGTTTGAACCGGAGTGTCATAAACTTCTTCAGTACCTGTAACAGAAGATGTCTTCTTATTACCAATAAAGAAGTCACCATCATCATTCATTCCAGTGAAGTTAGTAATACCTCCATTAGTTTGAAGTGCTTGTGCGTTCAGTTCTTCTTTTAATGTTAATTCTCTATCCTGTTTCTGTGGTAATGCTGTGGAATAGTTACCAGGGCCAAAACCGAGATATTCAAATGTATGTCCAGAAGCACGAATGATTGATGGTCTACGGAATTCAATTGGTTCAATATTGATTTTTCTGACCGTACTAAATCTATCATGTGTTGCTGGAATAGTTCCAAAAATACCTCTGAAAACACTTACAGGATTAGTTGTAACAGTTGACTTGATTCTCATAATCTCGTCATCAATTCTCAAATAATCACCAATCTTAAAGTCAAAATCATCTAAATTTTCAATAGAAATTTGATCAGATGTTGTAGAAGTAACCTGAACAGAAAGTGCTGTTGTAATTCCAGCGTAAGTATTGACAACTCTACCACCAAAGTTTTCATCATACAGTCCAAGAGAACCACCCTGAGCCGAAAGTCCAAGAGGGAAAACAGTTCCACCAGTTCCAGTTGTAACAGTGGTTGTTGTGACACCAACATTAATTTGGAATCTGGTCAGTGGGAAATCATTGTCAACACTTAAAACTAAGAATTCATCATTTAAGATTTCACTACTTCTTCCAGAAATCTTAATTTTATTATTAGACCTAAGTCCATGTCTTTGGGATGTTCTTACGGTAGAAATTCCAGTACTACTATCATATGTAAGATCAATAATATCTAAAGTGGGGCCAACCAAATAAGATAGTGATTCACTCGTAACAGTATTTCCAATTCCAAAACCAGATATTCCTGTTGTTATTGTACTGGATGTATTGACTTGTATTTCTCTACTTGTACTAATACCAGTAATTTTGTAAACCTGGTTGTATTGTGAATATGAAGTAGATGTGATACCTTGAACTACTAGTGCATCACCAACATTATTATAGATATTATCAACAGTAACAGTTCCTGCAGTAAAACCTGTTGTAGTTGCAACACCTACAACCGAAAGAGTGTCACCAACAACATAAGATGTACCACCGTCCATAATTTCAACATCTGTAAGTCCACCAGAAGAATCAACTGTAACTCTTGCGGTAGCATTTACACCTGTAGAAGAACCTGTGAGTTTTGCGTTATATAAGTTTTCTGATAAACCAGTTCCATTACCATAATTACTTCCACTAGAAGCGATACTAACTTTAGTAATACGATTCATTCCATGATCAATGGAAGTAAATATCGTTCCACCAGTTCCAGTTGTATTAACTACAAAATCGGTGATTGCAGTACCAACTTTAGTGTCAAAATAATATTTTTGAACAGTTTCATTAGTAATACTATCTTTGGGATCATTAATAACTACTTCTCCGAGTCTATCTGGAAGTGAATATGAGATAGAAGGTTCAGGATCAGAATTTGGATTATCTCTATCATATTGTGGATAAAGATTTGAGACTGGTTGACTGAAATTATAAAAGTCGTCGTTAAATGGTGATACTGATGGTTTGTTGGAAGAATTCAACAACGTTAGATAATAGACACCATCTTGCTCTCCTTTGATATACTCACTAACCTGTTGAGATCTGTAAATATAAAAATTATCTTGAAGATTTGATATCTTAAATGTTGGAAGAGATGTAGTTCTTTGTGAAGTGTTATTGGTAAATGATCCTATTCCAGTTTTATCTGTAGAAACTGTAAATGACTTTGCACTACTGATACCAGTGACAGTATATTCACCATTGAAACCAGAACCAGCAGTTCCTACAGTAAAGTTTGTACTTGTTACATTATTAATTGTAACTTTGTTTCCAATAGAAAGTTTGTGTGGGAGTTCAGTTTGGAACTCTATACTTCCAGAAGAAGCTTCAGCCCCAGATAAGAAACTAAAGTTTCTCATTTCAGACAAATTATTCATAGTAACAACATTGGGGTTGAACTGAAGTTCAACTTCGGTGTCAGTAGCACCAGTCACATCATTCGACTTCTCTAAGATAAATCCATCTTGAGGTGGTCTAGCCGAAGTAATTCCAGACTGAGATGGGATAACATAACGATACTTATAAATTCTATCTTCAGAACCTCTTTTGTCAGGTGTTCTTTCAATGTAAGTTCTTGATGTAGCCTCACCTAACCCACTTACTCCAAGACTATCAATGATAGAGAACAGAGTATTGTCTGTAGGTGAATCTGATACATTTAAATACCATTGATTATTTGTAGTGTCATATTGAAGAGGATGACCAAGATCTCCACTTTTCTTATCACTCACTCTACTTTCGACAGTTAAAATTCCACCAAAATTATTGATATTAATTTGATTTCCATTAACAGCGTCTGTAAATGTTTGAGCAAATTTTATCTGATCAGAATTAACTCCATCAGTAATTGCAAAATATACTCTATTATTTTCTAATCCATCAGGAATTCTTGTATTGTCACTAAAAATTCTAACAGTTTCACCATTCAAGAAATTATGATCTTCAGTAAATGTTAAAGTATTTCCACTAATACTATTACCTGTCGATACATTTCTACCAACAGTAGAAACTTTGACAGAAGTTACAGAACTAATACCAGATTGAGTATCTGGCATTATGATTTTTGCATAATAATTATTCAGAGAACCACCACTTGGAATAAGAAGATTAATTTTATCATCAACTTTTGCACCGATTCTATATCCCTGAATTACTGATGATGGTGGTGCATCTAAGTTAGTTTCATTGTAAAGATATAATCTGGTAGTATCACCAACACTTACAGTTTTTGATACATCAATTGAATTATATTCTAAAGTTGTATCTTCGGCAATGTTTTGTTGTGGTGGAATAATATTTGTAATATATCCAACATCATCTTGAGTGAAAGCCTCATCTCTAAATCCTTCACCTCGAAGTGCACTTTGTCCAAAGTTTGAGTTGGAGTTTGTTACCGAAAAGTCACCACCAGATTCAACAACAAATTGTTCGGAAAAACCAATAGCAAATATAGAAACTAACTGAATAAAAGCTTTATTTGATGCTTTGATATGGTAATTGGAATAAGATGGCTTATATCTTGCACCAGAATCATTCTGTAAATTATCTACTGTTGTACTATCATCATAAGAGCCGGAAGTAGAATTATATTTTACAAAAGCATTATTGTCTGTCTGAAGACTTACCCCAGTAAATTGAGCAACAGACATGGACTTAAATCCGGTCACCTTTGAACCATCTGCATGCATTCCACAGAGACCAAGAACAGATCTCATTGAGATATTGAAGATATATGGAGAAGCAGAAGATACGGTATTAGTGGAAAGTGATACTGTAGAACCAGATGGTGAAGGTAATGCGTTTGTTGGTGGATTTGGTGCATCATATGTAAATGAAGTCGGATCACCATCGTCATCAACCGTCAGAACTTCTGTAACGAGGAAAGAACCATTATATCCAGAACTTGTAACACCATCAATGATGACTCTAGTGTCAACATTAAGACCATTTAGACCTTCTTCAAGATTAACCGTAATTGTTTCAGTTGATGTAGAACCATCACCAGCTTTGATACTGGTAATTCCGATTGAACCACCTGTTGGTCCAACAATACGAAACTCATCAGTTTTTGTTTGAATATCAACACCAGAAGATGGATAATCAGGTTCAATTTCTCTACCAGAACCTGGTCCATAAACAAGACCAACCTTCTCATAATACATCGTTAAATCACTTCTATCAGTTTTGTAATCTGTGATAAAAGCGTCATCGATAGATACATCATTTGCACCATCAGCGTATTCAAATGCTGTTAATTTATGGTGTGAAAAATTAGGAGCTAATTGTGATGTAGTATAATCAGTGTAAACATTCTTGGTTGGATCAGCATCAAATATTGAAAAAGAATTAAAATAAGTTGCACCAGTTACTCTAAAAATAGCAGATCTTTCGATATCATCATTAGTTGGACTTGGAACATATAAAGGACGAATCTTACACTTTCTTAAGTCCTGTCCAACAATCGAAACACCTCTTGGTACAACTATACCACCGTAGATACTGTTTAACTTATAGAGAATATTGTTACTGTCAAAAATATCAAATACAGAAGATGATGTAAATGGAGCTAAGTCATCAGTTGTTGTCCCTGCCCTGGTTCTAAAATTATTAGATCCATCAGGAATTAAACCAGGTCTATTATCAATATAATGATTACCTGGAGATAACATGATAGTAGTTTTCTCAAATCTATCATTATCTAATCCTTTTTGATATGAAAATCTCGAAGCTTCAATGAGTGCTCTTTGCAACGTCTTAAATGGACGTGCCATTGAGTTGCCTTGATTTTCAACAACATCAGTAGAATCTAAACTGTTTGGGTCAACGTAGAGAATGTTACCACGAACGTTTTTCAGGAAATTATCTAAGCGACTGAGAGGCATTTTACTCGCACTATAAATCTATTATGGATTATTTATCCACAAAAAAACCTCCTCAAGAGAGGAGGTTAAGATGTCCACAATGTGGCACTATTTCACACGGAAGGAACTTATATTTTATCATTCTGGTAGTTGGTTGTCAAGTACATATTTAACTGTTTTTGCTACATCAGACATAGCATCTTCTAAATGACAACGACCACCACTTTCTTGGAGATGCACATCCTCTTCAGATGTAAGTGTCCATCTCCATTCTTTTGAGTGTTTGCTGTACCAAAGATTGATCTTCATTTTTACCTCTTAAGATTAAGTAAGTAGGAGTGGGGGGACTTGAACCCCCACGACCGTAATGGTCAACAGATTTTAAGTCTGGTGTGTCTACCGATTCCACCACACTCCCATTCAGAACCCATATTCTTTATAAATCTTGGGTTCTTCACATTCCAAAACCATCTCTACCGATTCATCAATAGTCCAAGAATCATCACTGTCAAGATAATTTACTAATTTATCCCATAGTTCTAAAGGAAAATCATCAACAAACATTCCCCATGATCCAGGATTTTCATCATCACCATCTGGCTCCCAAGTTACAATGGAAACATCATTTTGATATTCGTAAAAAATAAAATCAAAAACTTCAGATTGATCCTCTTGATTTTGACAATAGATTTTTAGATTATTCAGTTTCATACGTTGGTTGATTGAGACGACAGTATTCATTGAATGTAATCTTCATCTCTTTATTTGTCAATCCACAGTTTTTAGCTGCTTTAGGAATATTCCATTTAGATGAAAATAACATTTCCATTGACTGACGAGTTTCTTTTCTCATTTTTGATTTGATACTAGTGGTCCACTGTAAGCGATAATATCCTCATCAACAACTCTTCGAACGAGTTCTAGAACATTCATGAACTCATCAACGTTATCACAATCTACAACTCGGTCGTCACCTTCATTCGAATAGAGATAAAATTTTCTAGAACAGGTATCGATTACAACACGAGTCAGATACTCGTCTTCTTGACTTTCTTGAAATGACATTGAATGAATTTGACGACTTTTTTAGTATAGAGGAGACCAGGACCCTTGTCAAGCCAGAGTCAGGTCAACAGATCTTACAGTTCCATCAGCACCCCTCATCTTAATTTTGAGTGTAGTGTCATTTACATAATTGAAGACAATCTCTTTATTATTAGTTGGATCATCTGTTGTGTCTGTTGAAATATCCGCACTAGCAGTCAATCCTCCTGCAGAACCAGAAGTATCTTGATTTCCAGATGCATTAACACCTGGTAAATTGATATCAGTAGTTCCATCAAAAGAAACTCCACCAATTGATCTAGCAGTTTCTAGTGCGGTTGCAGTTCCAGCATTTCCAGATATAGTTCCAGTTACATCCCCAGTCAAATCACCGGTTACATTTCCAGTTACATCTGCATATATAACCCCAGTAACTGTAATATCATCACTGAAAGTAACATTAGTAGAGTTTACACCAAATGCACCAGTTCCATCAGGTCCTTGAATGTCGGTAAGAATTCTCAAACTATCAATCTTTGCAGTCGTATGAATCCATGGATCACAAGGGTTTCCAGATTTTGCATGATCTTCTTGACTTAATTGACCCTTAAAAATGTAAGAGTAAATTGTAGAAGAATCACCCCAGTTCTGAGTATCACTTGGACAAGTTTCATCAATTTTTACAGGTTTAAAACCTTTAAGTTGAACATCAATTTCATCAATATAATCATCAGAAAGTTGACTATTGTCCTCTACCTCCTTTGGATCAGGAGTTCTAGTAGTGTTTTGTTCTAATTTATTTTTTTGATTTTCATTAACTGACATAATTTCCTCTACTTAACATCGTAATGATATCCGGCAATTGAATATTCATCATTATTGCCTGGATAATCTGCTGGAGTTTCTCCTTTATATTCTGGGATTAGTTTAGTGACATCTTTTCTCTCACCAAATATATGATAATAACAATTAATTGGAATACCACTATTAGTTTGTAAATAAACTTTATCTTTGTCAATTCTCTTAACAAAGATATCTTGTGGTGCACCAATTGGAGTGATAGTAACACTAATAGATTGAATATCTACAAGATCTTTCCAATATTCTGGGAGGGTAATTTCCTTTTTATTCTTCAATTTCCCACGAATATAGACATCATTTTGTGGACCTTCTGGACAACTATGTCTCAACCTATAATCTTTTTTTGATGGGTGAGAAATGTCAAATGTCTTACAGGTAGATAATCTTCTTCCATTAATAATAGAGACAACATCTAGTCCAACGATTACTCCTCTTGCGGTAATCTTGTTACCAACATCATAATTTCCCAATACACCTGCGTTACCTAACACCATTTGAGAATATGGATTATACAATCCTCCCGGTGTATATGTGAATGGTGCATCTAAATTTACATTAGGACCAACCATACTTGCTGCGTATGGCCACGAACTTGGAAAAAGTCCAGTAACCGTAGGTCCTTCAAAGTATGCAGAACCTCTAGCTTCAGTTGGCCCTACACCTAAGTTGGTTTGAGGAATAAGACTTGTTCCTGTAAAAAGTCTTTTCCCTACATATACGTCTGATAGTTTAGTCATAAATTACAATCCTACTCCTCCTGCTGCTGCTCCTATTGCTGATGCACCATCTCCATCTACTGCTCCTGCTGCTCCTATTGCTGATGCACCATCTCCATCTACTGCTGCTGATCCTATTGCTGATGCACCATTTTTAATTTCATTTGTGGAACCACCTTTTGATCCTTTGACTTTAGTTGCTCCATCAGCAATATCAACGAATCCACCATAAATGTCTAACAGAGCATTTCCAATTATATCCACAGTTTTTTCTGAGAAAATTCTTGCAGAAACTTTTGCATCAAGTTCAATATGTTGACTTATGGCTATAATCTTTTCATTTCCCTCTAAAGTGAGAACTCCTCTTTCATTATTTGATCCACTAGCCTTGATATGTACATCAATGGCTTCCATTCTAATTCTACCATTTGGAGCTCTAATGACAACATCACCACTCTCCGCATCTAAGAATATTGCCGGAACACCTGGTTTATCTTCATTTCCCAATCCAGTAGCTGCTAGTCCAATAGACTCAGCTCCCTCTTCAAGGGTATATCCATCTATAAGAGGATTAAGACCAGCTCTTACCTGAAAAGAACCAGGAGACATACACATCGTAGAATCTTTACGATGTTCTGGTCCTGTTACATCAAGAGAAATGTAATGATTGTCATTATGCCCATTTCTTAACATAACTGATGATAAATTATTATCATCGTGTAGATGGCCAAATTGTATTTCACCATCTTTAGTTCCATACCTTATTTGATGATAATTCTTTTGCATTAAACCTTACCTACACAATCTATTACAGAAATAAGTTTTCCTTGAAGTCTTTCAACTTCAGATGGTTCTTTGAGTTGATCTTGACCTATTCTATCTATACAGAATTTTGGAATGAGAACTGCATTAAATCCAGTCTCAGAACGAATATAAATTCTGGGTCTTTCAGTAAATCCTTCTCCAGGTTCTGTAACCTTTACGGATAATACTTGACCAGATTCACCAAGAACAGGAACAGCTTTTGCTCCATGATTTGGTTCTATCACAATCTCGTCACCTTCATTATAATATATTCCGGATTGTTTGACAAATACTCTACAAAGATAAAGAACTACAGGATATGAACCATTTGAACTAATTGGATATGGACTTTCACCTTTCTCATAAGTAACGGAAGGTGTTGTAATTCTTCCTGATTTCTTCATGAGATATGGTGCACCTCCTCTAATCTCCTCACCACCAGAATCTTCAGAATCTTCAAGTGGTTCAGTTACTTCCAAAGTTCTTGGTGGGAGAGTGATTATATCATTCTGAATGAGATCTACAATTCTTCCAGGAGGAATAACTTCTAGAGTTTTATCCACTCTCTCTAAAATAGTATCTTCAGGGTTTGACCAAGTTCTACCATCTCCACCAAAACTACCATCAGGTTGTGTAAGATAATCTGTTCCTGATTCTTCTATCAAGATACCTATAACTCCTCTCGTTTCACCCTGATCGGTAATTACATTCCCATCATAATCAAGAACCGTAATAGGAAGACCTTCACTATCTACAATCAAAAATCCATTTTCATCCACCCAATAATTTTTCTCTGGGTCTTTTGTGACTTTGACTGGTCCTAAAATTGGTGTTAATGCTCCACCCCTTCCTTTACCACAGTCATCTTTTGCATATCCAAGTGTAAATGGAGTATAATTTACACCAGTACTAATCACATCATAAGATATAATTTCTCCCGAAGGTGAAATAATCAAATTTCCAGAAGCACCTTCACCTTCACTATCAACAAATACAGCAATCGGAGGACCACATGCACGTGCACCTGTTGGATTTAAACCAGGTGAGACAGTTGGAATAACTGTAGCTGGTGGTGTTTTTGTTTGTACTGTTTTAATTTCCATATCTATCTCAATTAGTATTAGTTTCAGCAGCACCAGCACCAATTGCAAATGCAGCCGAAGGATTTACGGTAGTAGTTGTTCCGTCAGGAGTAACTGCAGATGCAGTTGCTAAATTTGAAGTTGTTTGTGCTGGAGTTCCCTCCGCAAATGCTCTGGAGAGTATAGAAGGTCCAGTAGAATTTATAAGATTGACAGCATTGTTTGGTGCGTTATTGATAATACTGTTTGCCTGATTTTTAGCAATTTCAACAGAAGTGTTGAAAGAGGACTCAAAATCAACATTAAATTCAAAATTTTCAATAGTAGTTTGTACACCATCTACAGTATCATTAAAAGTTTCGGCTATTGAGTTTGCTTGATTGATAATAGAATCAAGGTTAAATTTTGATGATTGATTACCACCTAACCAAGGACTCCATTGGTCAATAGTTGCACATTTGGGCCTTTCTTCACATAATAAAAACTTTAGAACACCAGTAATGGTTCCAAGTACACCTCCAGATAAATTTGCAACTTGACCAACGAGAGAATTAAAAGGTCCTAAAGCTGATTGAATAACACCTTTTAAGACACCACCTATTTGTCCAAGTATTTGACCTAAAAATCCTCCAACAAAAGAAGTTCCAATATTCACTGCCTTTGAAATAGAGCTTGCAATAAATTTAGAAACCATATCAAATAAAGATGCAATCAATTTCTTAAAAGCACAAGCGATTAAATCATTGACAGTTTCAACAGTAAATTTAAGTCCTGGTCGTTGATCGGGAAATAGAAAATAATAAAAATTCTTTAAATTTTCATTTACTTTGTTTAAGACATATTTTTCTATTTGTCCAAATACCCATTTCAAAGCACCAGATATTCTTCTAGAAGCTTCGTTAATATAAAAGTTAATCTTTGCCTCTGCTTGTCCCTGAAGTCCTGTCAAAATGTATCTGTAATCAGAGACACTTTTCTGAACATTTTCAATTAACTGAATTATTCTTTGAATTTCTTTTTGAATTTTACCTAAAGGAAGTTTCTCACATTCTTCTGTTTTTGGTAATGTAGTTGATTGTTCACCAATTCTACGAGCAGCATCATCAGCCAGAGAACTGATGGTTGTAGTGGAATTTACAGATTCATGTG